>Ga0315273_10012104_pt1 | contig 11041 bp, 8 predicted proteins | sample YL17G02_0_MG_FD_205753 | JGI IMG/M metagenome (GOLD analysis project Ga0315273, IMG submission 205753) | Sediment microbial communities from Yellowstone Lake, YNP, Wyoming, USA - YL17G02_0 | ecosystem: Environmental > Aquatic > Freshwater > Lake > Sediment | place: USA: Wyoming | collected...
CGGATCGCCGGAAGGGTGTGGTTGACGAGGATCTCGCCCGGCGGCCGGCCGAGGAATCCCAGAACGGCAGGCTCGGCCCCGCGGGACAGTTCCAGGGCAACGCAGAGGCGGGAGAACCAGTCCACGAGGTCGACCGAGAGGAATTGGATGTGGTTCACCCACAAGGGGACAAGCTGGGCCGCCGAGGGGTCGCTCAGCAGCGGGTTCAGCCTGCGCGCCGCTCCAACGGGGTCCAGTTCGAAGCTCTTCGTCAACTCCCACTGGCACATGCCCTTGTCGAAGTACCGGCGGGAGTAGACGGGGACGATCTTGCGACTGCATCGGATCGCGGCCGCAAGAACCGGCGGATAGCACTGGCCCGTGTCGATCCCCTTCTCGCCGGCATCGAAGAAGACCTTCGGGGTGCGCCCTTCCAGGGTGCGGCAGCGCAGGAGGGGCTCATAGAGGTTGGCCCGCACCCATTCCCGGTCCTCGCTGGCGTAGCTGATGAAGACGTCGTATTCGGGCATGGGTCTTCCTCTCTAGCCCCGCAACTGGGAGAGAATCTGGTCGATGTGGCCGTTGAGCTTGTCGAGCGCCTGCCTGGCGTCCGCCCCCCGGGCGCGGCCGCGGTCCGCCGTGACGTTTCGCTTGAGCGTCTGGCAGAACGACAGGACTTGCTGAAGCTCCGCACGGCTCGAGATGCCGCCCTTCGACTGAAGGCGCTGAACCAGCCCGTTGAGGGCGTCCCAATGCGTCTTGACCATGCCGGCCTCTTCGACGTCGGCCTTCATGCCCTCCAGTTGGTTGTAGTTTCTCTCGACCGCGGTGCTGAGCTGTTCGACGACCTCTTTGCCGTTGGAGCTTCGCACTTTCCGCAGCAGGGCGGGGAGCCCCTGTCGGAGCTTGGCCAACCGGGCGTAGACTTGCTTGTATTGCTCCGCGGACGAGATGCCGTCGCCGACCAGCTCCATGATGCTCTTGAACTCGTCGATGGCGGCATTGACCGGCTTCGCTTCCTCGGCCATGGCCTTGCGCCGGCCGCGCAACTCGTCGAGCAGGTCCAGAAGCTCCTGGATGGCCCTCCGGAGGTCTGGCGCCGCCGTGATCTCCTTGTCCGGAAGAGCGACATCGGCGAACCCGCGGGCGCGCTCGAGTTCAGCCGTCGCCTGGTCCAGATCCGGCGCCTGGCCGCTGGTGAGGCTCTCGCGCGCGGCCACGAACACGCAGGTGCCGTAGAGGAAGTTCGCGAAAGGGAACCGGGGCGCGTATTTCAGGGCCACTTCGAGCGGCCGTTGGGCCTCGCGGAACTTCCCCCCTTGGAGGAGATCCCGGCCCTGCCTCACATCGTCTCCGACGAGGAAGAAGTAGAGGGCCTCCACGTCGGCCGGGCTGCCCGCGGGAGCGACGTCTGCGATGCTCTTCGTGCGGGCCAGGAAGCCGAACAGGCCGCCCGAGGACAGCCTTCCCAGGTAGCTGAGGAAGGTGACGTAGAGCGGGGCCGTCTGGTAGGCCCGGTCAAGGCGGCGCAGGTGGTTTCGGGCCTCCGCGTACTGGGCTCGCCTGAACGCAGCGAGGGCCGGCTGCATCGCCTGGATGAGATAGCGCCTCTCGATCTCGCGCTGGACCTGTTCGAGCTGCTTGCGGTCGTCGCTGGAGCCGTACTCCATCCCGGCCTCCACGGCGGCCATTGCTTCGGGGTAGCGCTCGGCCTGCATCAGGCAGCCCGCCAGCATGAAGTGGTAGATCCCGAGGTCGGGGTCGAGCGTGACGACGCGCTCGAGGCGTGTGACGGCCAAGTCGTGTTGGCCGGTCGTCATCAGCAACAGGTTCTCGATGAGCACCCCCATGACCATCCGCTGGCGGATCGCCTCGCGGAGCGCACCCACGCGGGCGGCGAGCGGGTTGGCGAGCCGAGCGTTGCGCAGCGGCAAGAGCGCTTGCAGGGCCGCATCGAGGTCGCTCAGATACGCATGGCACAGGGCCGTCAGGTAAAGGCCCTCGTGGTGGCCCGGCGACTCCCGGAGCACGCCGGCGAGGGGTTTGAGAGCTTCGCGGTACTTCTTTTCTTCGATGAGCCGCTTGGCCTGCCGGAGAAGCTGCTCGGCCTTATCCCCCTGGAACACGTCGGTCCTCAGGTCGGCCAGGCCATCGCCCCAGTCCAGCTCCGCGACCTTCAGGCCGGCCTGCCCCTGGGCCTGGCGCTGCTTCGCGGCCTTGGTCATCGAGTCGAGCTGGCCCATGAAGTTGAATCCCTCGCCCTTGCCTGCCGTAGAGGCGTCGGGGAGTTTGATGTCCGCCGCACGGATGCGCGACAGCCCGCCCGAATCGTCCATCCGGCGCAGCCCGTCCGCGTCCGGCGTGTGAAACTTGGCCATGGTGCTACTCCGTCTCCTCCCCGGTGTCTACCTCGTCCGGTTCGGCGACCTTGCCCAGCAAGTGCTCGGCCACAGCGCGGCAGAGCGCGTACTCCCGCTCGTGGTCGATCCCGGCCAGAGCGAGGAGCGCCCCGGCAAGGCTCATCTGCCGGAACTGCTCTTCATCCCGCTCTTCCTCCTTCTCGTACTTGATGGGGTCCAGCCGCTTGATCAGCTCCATCTTGTTCAGGGCACTGGCTCTCACGGTGGGCTCCTTACTCGGCCTTCTCCTCCCCCTCGCCGCCGTCCTCTTCTTTGAGCAGGAACTCGCCCGTCACAAGCATCAGCTCCTGTTCGGTCTTCTGGACCGATTCGGCGTTCTCGTGAAGAGTCTTCGTTGCGGAGTCGAGGGTCTGGATCTTGGCATTCACCTCCTCGGCATCTTTCGGGTCTGCCCCGGGCCTATTCAGCCGCGGCTTGACGATGTTGTCCATGCGCCGGCGGAGCACCTGGACGCGGAGTTCCATGTCCGCCAGCGACGGGGCGGCGTCTTCCTCGCCCTTGACAATGTCGACCTCGCCCAGCGAACGGTAGCGCTGGTGGCGCTGGAGGTGTTCCTTGAGTTCCTGCCGGAGGTGCTCGGGGACGCCGGAGTTGGCCATCCACTCCTTCACGAGGGCCAGGTAGCGGGCGAGTCCTTTCTTGTACAGCTCGTCGAGCTTCTTCTCGCGGTCGAGGAGCGTGAGCACCTCGGGCACGTGGACTTCGTGCTTGGCTGCCTTGTCCAGCAGTTCCACGGCGAGCCGGCGCGCCTCGGGGTCTTCGGCGGCAAAGTAGTAGGCGATCAGGCCTTCGATCAAATAGGCATCCCCATTGTCGGGGTCGAGCTCGAGGATCTTCGCCGCGCGCTCGTGGAGGGCCTCCTGGTCCTCCGACGCCAGGGAGCCCCCAGGCTGCCGGCGCAGCCACAGATGGAGCAGGGACACCACATGCCACAACAGGGCGCTGACGAGGAGCCGTGTCGGCTCGTCCATTTCCTTCCCCGCGTCTCGCCCTTCATCCCCTTGCTTTCTCTCGTCCGTCGCCCCTTGCTCTTCGTCCTTTCTTCCGGCTTTTGCCACCTGGCAGGCATCCCGGATCGCGGGGATCGCGTTGCCGAGATCTTCGTCGATATCGGGCTGTTCCGAGGCATGCCATCGGCACAGGAGAAGGCCCAGCTCGGCTGGATACGTGGGCTTGCTTTCCTTCTGGCTGGTCTCGAGGGCGCCGGCGAAGTGCTTCTGGGCCGCCTCGAAGTCCTTCTCGAAAATGGCCTGGATCCCGAAGACGATGCGGTGGTCGTCGATGTGCTTGGGGATCTCGTCGATCAGCACGTTCAGGCGCCGCAGTTCCTCGAAGCAGGAGAGCGCGCCGTCGACCTCTTTTCGTGACCACAGGAGCCTGGCTCGACGGAGGTACGCAATCCCCGCGATCAGAACGGTCTGCTCCAGGCCATCGAGCTGATCCCGGTGGGCGCGGAAAAGCTCTTCGACTCGTTCGTCGTTCTTCAGGCGCGAGGCGAGCCAGAGCTGGAGGTATCGGGTCTCGCGGTCCAGCGGCCCCGCCTTCTCGAACTCGGCGAGCACGGCGGAGGCTTCGGCGAAGCGCCCCAGCCGCGCCCGAACGTAGGCGAGAGCGAAGCGAGCATCCGCAATGTCCTGGGCCCTGAGGCCGGCGGTGAGGGCCTGGTTGAGCAGTTCCTCGGCGTGGGCAAAGTCGGCGTGGCTGTCGGTCTCGACGATCCGGAGGGCTTCGAGCAACGGCCGCCGCTTCCGGCGCGGGACCAGAACGAGGAAGTAGAGAACCGTTGCCCCAATCACCGCCACGAAGAACCCAACGAGCAGCAGGTTCTGCGTGGTCGCCCACATTTCGAGCAGGCCCGGCGGCTTCGTCGTTGAGGAAGAAGCCGTGCCCACAGGGGCCACCGGCCCGGCGCCTGCCGGCCCGGGCGACGTCGCCGCAGAGGAACGGGCCGTGGAGGCCTTGCCGGAGGCCGCAGGCGACTCGCCGGCGAACGGCTGCCCGCAGGCCGGGCAGTGCTTGGTGGCAGCGGACGACGTCGCGGCTTGTCCCCCATAGGCCGCGATCGCCGACGCGGCCACGAGGCATACGGTGCCCACCCACGCAGCCGGCCAGAGCTTCATGATACCCTCCGTCGCTTGATTTCCTCTTCCAGACGCTCGATCGCGGGGCCGTAGGCGCTCAGTTCCTCCGCGTCCACCCTCCCCTCCTGGTGGGCCTGGCGCAGACGGGTCTGGATCTTGACCAGTTCCTCCTTCGCCTCGGACAGCTTGCCCCACGCCACCTCCACCTCGACAAAGGCGAGGCGCAGCCAGAACTTCCACCAGAGGAACGTCTTCTTGTCGTCGAAGAGCCGCGAATACGCGAAGGCCGCCGCGGTGTCGTACCGCCGACGCCACAGCAGGTACTGGGTCATCTCCAGCTCCAGTTCCTCTGTCCGGTCGTCCTCGTCGAGATGGCTGAAATCACGCCGGACCATGTCGTCCACCTTGGCGCCGGCGTCGGACGAGTCGGCGGTCAGCCGGCTGATCCACGGTCTCGCCTCCTCGAGGACGAGCAGCGAGAACTGCTCGCGATAGGCTTCGAGCCGCTGCGGCGCCTTGATGATGGCCTTCTCGTAGAAGTCGATGGCTTCGAGAAGCCGGAGGGCCTGCCGGGCCACTTTGCCCGCGAGCAGGAGCATGTCGTAGGAGTCGTCGGCCAGCAGAATGTCCTGCAAGAGGCCGAACGCCTGGTCGAGGCGATGGGTGGCGACCATGGCCTCGATGGCGGCCTTGGGCTCCATGCGCACCTTGCAATGGGCCAGCTTGGCTGCCCACTCCAGCGGATCGAAGGCGCTCCGCACACGCGGGTTGGGATCGAGCATCCGATGAACCAGGGCCTGGGCTTCGCGGGTCGCATCGAGTTGCTGGAGCCAGTAAGGGAGATCGCTCGACAGATCCGTCCAGAGCGACCCGTTGGCCGCTCGCAAGAGAACGGCCCCGGAGTCTTCGGCGGACGGCGCCCTGGAGAAGCACTGCTGGAGCAGGGCGCCGATCGCAAACGTGTCCATGTTCCGTTTCATCGTCGGTTCGGAACACCCTCGAACGTACTCCGGCGCGAGATAGAGGCCCCGAGCCGGCGCGGCAAAGACCGACTCGACGTCGGGGAATCGCCAGAACGGCATCGGGAGCAGCCAGGGCTGCCCGTCCGCGGTGAACACGATGTCCGCTGGCATCGGGAGGAGGCCCTCGTGCAGGTTGTCCCACCAGGCGGGGATGCACCAGAGGAGCGGAATCAGATGGTCCAGACGAGCCATCGGGTCACGGTCCGCCAGCACGTCCACCAGCGTGCGCTCGACCCGGCTGCCATACTCCACGAAGAAACACGCGGTGCCGCCGATCAGGGTCTGGTCCGCCCGCACGATGGGCGCGATGTGCACACGGCCCGGCGCAGTCACCCAGGCGGGAGTCTGCCTGGGCCGGCCGTGATCATCCAGCGGCATCCAGCTCTTGACGTCGGAGCGCCGGGCGACGGGGGCGTCGTCGGAGTGCTTGGCGTCCTTTGCATACTGCCCGTCTCGGATGGGGAGCAGCCGATAGCATGTCGAGCGATCCTCGGTCCGGTACACCCAGCCCTGTGAACTGGGGCCGACCAGGGCCAAATGGACGCGCCGCTCCTCCCCGTGCTCTGTCGCGACGGAAAGCTCCAGCTCCCTAGGGAGTTCGCTGCCGGGCGTCATTGGTGACATCCTCCAGTTCGTCCGCGAGATCCTCGATCTCTTCCTCCGTCTGCTTGGCATTGAGCGCGGCCACCAAGGCATTGTAGGCGGCGGCGAGCTTCGGATCGTGGGCCTTCTCCAATTGCTTCGCCGCTTTGCGAACCAGCCGCTTCAGTTCGGCAGGCACTTCGACTGGCTTGGGGAGAACGCCCTCGGGGGTGCCTGCCTGGGGCGGAGTCGTCCCCGCGGCCGGTTGCGGCGCGGGCTGAGTGCCGGCCGGGGCGCCCCCGGGCGGCGCGGCCTGGCCTGCGGCGCCCGCGGCCTGCGGCGCCGCCGAACCGGTTTGGCCGGCGGCCGGCTGCGGCGCGCCTGGGGCCGGCTGCGCGGCCGCCCCCACAGGGGCCACGACGGGCGGCGGCGGCGGCTCGTCCGGCTTCGACGCGACGACCCCGACGTACATGCGCAGCAGCTTGTTGCGCATGGCGGCCAGGGCATCCACGCCGCCGACGGCCGTATTCTGCTTGATCTCGGCCACGTACTTCCTGTCGGTGTTCACGTGATGGACCGTCACGGTCAGCAAGCCGTTCTGGTCCAGGGCGAACGTCACCGCGAACCGGTGAAACCCCTGTTCTCTGGGCTCCATCGGCCCCAACTTCACGGTGCCGATCCGCGTGTTGTCGCGGTAGTACTCCCCTTCGCCCTGGTAGATCTCGACCACGATGAAGTCGGTCGGGCCGGCATTGGTGTAGTTGCTGTCGGTGATAGAGACCGGGATGTTGGTCCCCTGATCGACGACCTTGACGAAGCGGCCGTCCTGGACCGCGACGCCCAGGGAGTGCTCCGTGATGAGGCGGATCGTCACTCGATCTTCGATCGCCGTGCTGGCGAGGCCGCCATCCAGGGGTTTCCGGATGTCGAACGGCGGCGGGCTGGGCGCGAATTGGCGCGCCAGAATCGCCGCACCGCGGGCGACCACCGCGTCGGGATCCGCATCCGCGCTCACAAAGCTCTCTTCCTTCTTGAAGTAATCGAGCAGGAGCGTTTTCACTTTCGGAATCTTGCTGGAGCCGCCCACCAACAGGATCGCGTGGATGTCCTCCCGCCGAACCCCCTTCTTGGCCTCGGCCTTGTTGATCGCCCTGTCAACGAAGTTCAGCGACCGCGTCAGATACGGGTCGATGAGTTTCAGGAGCGCCTCCTGGGTCAGCGTGAGGATGGGCAGGCTCTCGCCGCTGGATGAGTCCGGGATGAGCTTCGTTTCCGGGTTGGCGCTCAGGATGATCTTGGCTTTCTCGGCCGCCAGTTTGATCCTGGCTTTCGTCCGCCGGGGGTCGGCCACCCGGACGTTGTAGGGCGCCGCCGTGATCTGTGCGAAGGCCCATTCGGTGATGGCATCGTCGAAATCGCCGCCGCCCAGCCGCATATCGCCGTCCGTCGCGATGACCTCGATGTTCTGCCCCTCCACTTCGATGATCGAGACGTCGAACGTGCCGCCACCGAGGTCGTACACCAGGTAGCGCCTCTTCTCCTGCGCCTGCTGGTCGACTCCGTAGCAGATGGCGGCTGCGGTGGGCTCGGGGATGAGCTGGCGCGGATAGAGTCCGGCCAGCAACGCCGCCTCTCGCGTGGCGTTCCGCTGCTTCTCGGTGAAGTAGGCCGGCACCGTCACCACGGCGTCGCGGATTTCTTCGCCGATCTCCTCCTCGGCGATCGCCTTCATCCGCATGAGCGTGAAGGCGCTGATCTCCTGGGGGTGCAGCCATTGCCCCTCGAAGTACGCCTTCACGGGGTCCCCGATGTTGAAGATGCCCCTCGCGCTGAACTTGCCCAGCGTCTCCTCGCTGAACTCCGCGCCCATCTCGCGCTTGATCTCGAGGATGGTGTTCTGCGGGTCGTTGGGGAGGTTGTTCTTGGCGGCCCGGCCCACGATCGCCTTGTGCAACAGCGGATCGCGGCTAATCACCGAGGGCGTGGTTGGAGTGTTCCCGTCCGCACGGTTCAGGATCAGCTCCGTCACCTGCGTGTAGGGGTTGTACGCGGCCACCGCGCTGTACGTGGTCCCCAGGTCAATCCCGATTACGTGGTGCAGATTAGCGTTCATGCGTGCCCTCCTGTGGGTTCTGGCCGCCGCTCGCCTCGCCGGGTGCCGCAATGATCACTCCGGCCGGACGCACGACGACCCCGTTGCCGAGGTACCCGGGGCGATGCCGCCGGATGACGACCCCTGGCTGGCCCGCCGCGTATCCCATCGACTCCATACGCGAAGGGTCGAAACGCTCCCCTACTTTGGCCTGGAACTCCTGGAACCCGAGCCTCTGCACGGTGGTGGCGAGGATGGCCTCCGCCGCCGCCAACTGCTGGCGCACCTTCTTGTCGTGCTTGGTGTTCAGTCCGCCGCTGATCTGGCGCAGCGAGTCGAGAGCCGAGACCACCGCATCGAACGCGCTCCGCGCGAGCAGGGCCTTCTGCTCCCCCGCGATCGTGCGCCGCAGCTTGTCCACCTCGACCGCCGTCGCGCAACTGGCCTCCTGCACCTTCCGGCTGAGTTCGTCCAGACGGCTCAAGAGGCCGGCCTGGCCCTCCTCGATGGCCTTCAGGCGCTGGCGGACGCTCAGCATGTCCTCCGCCACCTCGTCCACAAGCTCGCGGAGCTGGCCGGACGCATCCGGCGCAGCCGCGGCGGGAGCGAGGACGAAGGGGGGGATCTCCACGCGGCTGGCCGCGTCGAGCCCCTGCCGGTCAATCGCTTCGATGGCCTCTTCGCTCGGAGGCCCGGGAGATTCTTCGGCCGGGGGCTGGGCCTCCGCGGACTGCGCGGCTTGCGGCTCATCCCGCGACGCCGCCGCACCCTCAGGGTCTGGGTCGCTCATCGTGGCCTCCGTCCAGAATGGGATTCGGGTAGAAGTCTGCCGAGAAGTCTTCCCGCGTCAGATCGCTCGGATGAAAGATCTCCTCCCCTCGCGAGGTGAGGAACTGTGCGATCTCGCGGCGCACGAGCGTCAGCGCAACCTTGTTGGCCGTGAACCCGTCGCGAGCGCAGTCAGCCAGCTTGAAGAGCGCGAGCGGCGGGTTCGCCTGGTCGTACGCGTTCCGGCCCTCGCGGCTCGAGAGGGGGAGCTTGTTGTTCTCTTCGATCTTCCGGCTCAGTTCCGCAGGCCGTTCCCGGAGCTGCCGGAAGTCGGGGTTCACAGACTGCGCTTTCCGTTCCAGGTCGGCCAGCTTCCTTTGTGCCTCCGCAAGCCCGTCCGCGCCCTCTTTGCCGGCTCCCTGAAGCGTGCGAACGAGATCGTGGGCATCCTTCAGCCCGGGCACGGCGGCATAGATCTCCTCGAGAGCGCGCTCCGCGGCTGCTCGCTCGTCTTTGAGGCGGCTGTCCGTTCCCCCGGTCGCGGCGCGGATCTCGTCGTCGGCCGCCTCGGGTTCGATGCCCAATTGGCTGTAGAGAGTCTTCTGCGGAATCGGCAGCGGGTAGTCGAAGGCGCCCATCTTCTCCTCCGGCCCGGACGAGCGACTGCTCGCCGCCCAGGCTGAGCGGATTCTCGTTTCGCCACGAAACAAAAGCGGATGCTCTGCGGAACTGGTGCGGAGATCAACGGGGCCATTGCTGGCCCCGCCCCGTTGAGTCGTAAGCGCCTATCAAAGCGCAAGGCCAGCCGGAAGTCAAAACTTTCCGGCGACTTTTCAGTTGTTCGCCAATCCGGTCGCGCCGCCTCCCTTCTTGCCGGGGAACGCCTTCGTTTGACTCGGGCAGCGGCTCGCGCTATAGGGTACGGCTGGCGGTCGTCGGCAGGAAAGGGAGAGGAGAAACCAGGAGCGTGCGGCCTTGTCCTTGTCGTCCTGTCTCCTGGCGTCTGCCTCCTGCCTGCTGCTCCTGCTCAGCCCGGGCTGCGAGAAGGCCGAGACGGGCCAGGGCGGCGGAGCCCCGATCGAGTTCGCCGTTTTCGAGGGCGGCTACGGCCTGGACTGGCACTTTGGCGTCTCGCGCGCCTACGAGGCGCTCTACCCCAGCGTGCGGATCAACGTCTGGGGCTCGCCCCGCGTGGACGAGAAGCTGCGGCCCCGCATTCTGCGCGGCAATCCGCCCGAGCTGGCCCTGTGCAGCCTCCCCATCTGGCTCCTCATGCGCGGCGGCCAGCTCCAGCCGATCGACCTCTCGCTCCCCGCCTACGACCAGCCGGGCGTGGCCTGGGGCGAGACGTTCCTGCCCGGCGTGCTCGACATGACGACCTACGGAGGCCAGTGCCTCGCCATCCCGACGGAGTTCGGGGGCTGGGTGATCTGGTACGACCGCAAGCTCTGGCGCGACCACGGCTGGCAGGTGCCGACGACGTGGGAGGAGTTCGAGCGGCTCTGCGAGCGGATCAAGCGCACGGGCCTCGCCCCCTTCGCGTTCCAGGGATTTCGTTTCGCGGCGAAACAAGAAGGGAAAGTACCCGAGCTACGCGATCGGGACCTTCTTCTCGATCGTCCAGCGGGCCGGCGGCTCTCGTTTCGCCGCGAAACAAAACTGGAGGCCTTCGCGGCGATCCAGAATCTCGACCCGGGCGCCTGGACGGCCCCGCCCGTGCTCGACTTTTGTTTCGCGGCGAAACGAGACTCGACGCCGCGCGGCGCATGCGGCATCTCGCGGCCGACTATTTCGATCCGACGTGCATGGCCCTCAGCCACATCGAGAGCCAGATGCAGTTCGTCAACCGCCGCTGCGCGATGGTCGCGTGCGGCCTGTGGCTCAAGCACGAAATGGAGAAGAACACGCCGCCGGACTTCGAGCTGAGCTGTTTCGACCTCCCGCCCCTGCGCGGCGACGTGCCCTACATGTGGCAGGGCGGCGGGAGCCACATCTGCGTCGTCTTCAGGGACGCACCGCGGGCGGAGCAGGCCGTGGACTTCCTGCGCTTCATGACTTCGCGCCGGAACATGGCCACCTGGATTCGCCACTCGGGCA
>Ga0315273_10012106_pt1 | contig 11040 bp, 10 predicted proteins | sample YL17G02_0_MG_FD_205753 | JGI IMG/M metagenome (GOLD analysis project Ga0315273, IMG submission 205753) | Sediment microbial communities from Yellowstone Lake, YNP, Wyoming, USA - YL17G02_0 | ecosystem: Environmental > Aquatic > Freshwater > Lake > Sediment | place: USA: Wyoming | collected...
CGTCAACCGGCTTCTGCTCCCGACCGAGAAGCATGTGGCAGATGGAGGTGCCCATGATCATGAGCATCTTGCCGGGCTCGCTGATGTCGGCCGCGGGCACCGAGACGTGCGCATCCACTTGCCCCACAGCGACCGGCATCCCCGGCCGCAGGCCGGTCAGCTTTGCCATCTCCTCGGTGAGCCCGCCGGCGCGCTCCTCCAGCGGGAAGACCGCCCGCAGCATCTTCTCGTCAATGACATGCTCCAGGCGCGGGTCCAGGGCGGCGAGGAACGCGTCACCCACGAAGCCAGCACGCTTGTCGTAGATCGCCTTGTAGCCGGCAGTGGTGAGATTGCGCGTCTCGCGCCCGGTGAGCTGCCACACGATCCAGTCGGCGGCCTCGATGAGGCGGTCCGCGGCGGCGTAGACCTCGGGCGCCTCGTCGAGGATCTGCCAGACCTTGGAGAAGAACCACTCCGAGGAGTACTTGCCGCCGTAGCGCTGCGGCCAGGTTTCACCCCGCTGCTGGGCGATGGCGTTGATCTTATCGGCTTCCGGCTGCGCAGCGTGGTGCTTCCAGAGCTTGACCCAGGCGTGGGGATTGCTCTTCCACTCCGGCTTCGTGCACAGCGGCGTGCCCACGGCGTCGGTCGGCAGCATGGTGCATGAGGTGAAGTCCACGCCCAAGCCAACTACCTCCTCGGGCTTCGCTCCCGAGGACTTGAGCACGGCAGGGATCGTCTCGCGGAGCGCTGCGATGTAGTCTGCAGGGTTCTGGAGGGCCCAATCGGGCGGAAGGGAGGCACCGCCGGGGAGCGCTCGGTCTATCACGCCATCTGCGTACTGGTAGACCGAGGTGGCGATCTCTTCGCCAGTTTCAACGTCAACCAGCAGCGCGCGGCCGCTTTCCGTGCCGAAATCAACCCCCAGAGAGAACGTGCGACGGGACATGTGTCTCCCCTGCGGCGGGCCAGCGGGCTCCCCTTCGCATTCAGAAGGTGACCGCGACCCGGATCGCGCCGTCCCCTTTCCGCTCCGCGAGCGCGAACGCCTCTTGGGCGCGCTCCATGGGGAACCGGTGGGTGAGCAACGGGCTCAGGCGGACTCGGCCCTCGCGGACATGCGCGATCGCCTCCGGGTAGTTCTCGTTCTGCCGGCGAACGAAACGGACGGTCAGCTCATTGCGCCTCAGCCTGGAGGGCGGGACCCGGTACTCGTCCTCTGAGGGGATCCCGATAATCACCACTTCGCCCCTGGGCCGGACGGCCGAGATGGAGGCCAGGACGGACTCCAGCGGTCCGGCCGCCTCGAAGCCGACGTCCACCCCGCGCCCCCCGGTGAGCGCCCGGACCTCGGCGACCGGGTCCTGGAGGCCAACGTGGATCGCAGCGTCCGCCCCGAGCTCGCGGGCGACGGCCAGTCGCTCAGGCACCAGGTCGGCAACGATAGCTGTCTTCGCGCCCCGGGCTCTCGCCATCTGGAGCGTCAGCAGCCCGATCGCGCCGCAGCCGAAGACGGCAACAGTGGCGCCGGAGAGCTGGCCAGCCAACTCCGTCGCGTGCACCGCCACGGCCAACGGCTCAATCAGCGGCGCGTCCACGATGTCGATAGCATCCGGCAGTGGGAACACCCGGTCGGCTGGCCAGGCCAATAGATCCCTCATGGCCCCGTCCACGGGCGGCAGGTCCAGGAAGCGGAGATCGCGGCAGAGGTGGAAGCTCCCCTCTCGACACATGTCGCATTGCCGGCATGGAGCGGCCGGGTCGATCACAACAGGGGTCCCGGGGCGGAGATCGGCCCCGTTGGGGTCTTCGACCACCGCCGCCGCCTCATGCCCGGGGACAAAAGGCTTGTCCCAGCTTACGCCGCCGACATTGCCCTCAGCATAGGTATGGATATCCGAGGCGCAGATTGTCACTGCCCGGGTCCGGAGCAGCACCTCCCCGGGGCCGGGCTGTGGCGCCGGCAGCTCGGCCGGGCGCACGTCACGAATGCCGTACTGGAGAACCGCTCGCACTTCGCACCTCGCTCACTTTCCCCTGGCTACCCGGATATCTCCTCGAACAGCTCCTTTGGCACGCCACAGACCGGGCAGACCCAGTCGTCGGGGACGTCTTCCCAGGCCGTTCCCGCTGGGACGCTGTTTTCCGGGTCCCCGACGGCGGGATCGTAAATGTAGGGACAGGCAGTGCATTGCCATTTCGACACGGTTCAGACCTCCGGGTGGTGCAAATGTCAGTGGGCCGCGGCGGCTCTGCGCGCGGCGTAGCTGAAGCTACCAATACCTGGGAGGCCTGTCAAGAAGCTGGGTGAGGAGGGCGTGCCGCCCTGGCAGAAAGGTGAGGCGGCAGACCGGGGGAGTCTGCCGCCTCGTGGTGGGGTGGGGTTTGGGGTGGGGTTAGCCTGTGACCTATGTGGACCCGCTTTCGGCAGGTCATTCACCAGATTCTGCTAGGGAGTATAGCGGCAGGCAGAGAGGCTGTCAAGGGCCAAAATGGGTGACTGTGAGGCGCAGGAGTCTGTTTCAGGGCCCTCCAGCGTCCGGCCGGGCGGAGGAGGGCGCCGTCTCCCTTGCCAGTGGGAACGGCCTGGGCTATACTTTCTGAGGCACCGAATGGGGCCCGCCGCGGGTCACAGTGGGGCTTCGGCCGGGGCCGAAGCTGTCATCCAGGTTCTGGTACGGCTTGCCAGTGCTGAGCCGGGCGCTTCGGGGCTCTCAAGGAGGGGACCCTGATGGGTGGGCGCAGACCACGAGTCGCTGTCGAGCTAGTTGCGAAAGGCCGACCGGTCTGGTTGGGGTTGCTCGACCAGGCGATATGGCTGTTCTCGGCCGCGGCAGTCCTCAGCCTCACCTATCTCATGTTCATCCTCATGTCGGGTGGACTCGCCGCCCCACTCATCGCGGGGTCGGCGCTGGAAGCGGTGGAGCGGAACGTGGACCTCGCCCGCCAGGTGTTCCTCTGGGCGCTCTGGCTCGCCATGCTCACGGCCTGCATCCGCCACTACCGGGCAGAGGCGACCGGCTACATGGTCCTCGTGGTCGGCGGGATCTGCTGGCTGGCGTTCCCCATGCTGATACGCAGCCGAGTCCCGGGAACGACCGCCCGGGATCTGGTCGAGCTTGCATCCAGCATGGTTAGCAGCTTCCAGACGTCGGGCGCGGCGATGATGGTTCTCGGCGTTCTGCGCGTGGTCATGGGCCGGGTTATCCTGGTATCCACAGCCCCCCGCTCGGGAGGGATCACCCGGTCTGCGGGCTTTGCTTCGGCGATGGCGCAGATATCGGAGGAGCCGATAGGGGGCAGGCCGTCGCTGATGCGCAAGTGCTGGGAGCTGCACTTCTGCCGGGGCAGTCTGCGAGTGCACTGCCCGCGTTATCTGGACCAGAGGGCATGCTGGAAGGCCCGCTCGGGCTGCTACTGCGACCAGGGGCTTGCCACACGACTCCTCGACACCGTCGGGACCAAGGTCAAGGTGCAGGTTGCCGAGGAAATGCAGACCGTGCAGAGCCGGGCCCGGCAGCAGGAGCAGCGCGCGGCCTCCGCAGCCGCGAGACGCCGCCTGAAGCGCGGTTTCAAGCCACCCTGTGGCCAGTGTCCGATCTACCTCGAGCACCAGAAGTTCAAGTACCGCGTGCTCTCCTGGCTGGCCTACCCGGCCGCGGCAGCCATCGTGGGCATGATCCTCGCGCCGCTCCGGAACGGCTATGAGTATCTGGACAGCTACCTGGGCGCCATGCTCGCGGGCTCGGTCGCTGCCGTTCCTTACGCGCAACCACTCCAGGAGGCCCCGTGGCTGTCGGCCGAGAACGCGGTGATCGTGCTAATCGGCGTCATGATCGCCGCCATCATACTGCAGTTGACGGAAGTAGTCATCTTCAGGCTGAAGCTGTAGCGCCGGACCAAAAGCAGCGGGGCCCGCCACGGTGGGCCCCGTTTCGCGTGGCCCTGTGGACGGGCTGATCGCCGCCCCTGCCAGGAACGCGGTTGCCCGAGGCGAATCTGACATCAGGGTTACCAACCATTTCTGCGGCAGTCTGGAAGGAGTTGCGTCCGTGGTGCAAGAGTTCAGGCTTCCCGGGGTGACGCTGTTCGGTTGGGGCGCGGTGGAGCGCGTCGGGCAGGAGGCTGCGCGGTTGGGCAAGCGCGCAATGCTTGTTACCGGCCGGTCGGCCATGAAGCGCACAGGCACCGCTGACCGCGTCACGAAGCTGCTTGTCGACGCGGGGATGAGCGTAGTGGCGTATGACCAGATCAAGTCCGATCCCGGGTCGAGGACGATTGACCGCGCCGCGCAGGTCGCGCGCAGCGAGTCCTGTGACGTGATCCTCGGCCTTGGCGGCGGCAGCTCGATGGACGCGGCCCGGGCGATCGCCGCCATGGCCGTGTCGAAGGACTCGATCCTGGATCATGTTCGGGGCAAGCCGATTGAGCGTCCAGGGCTGCCGTTGATCAACGTCGCCACCACCTCCGGCACGGCCAGCGAGATCACCGCCGTGGCGGTGGTCACGGACGAGGAGCGCGAGCTCAAGATGGGCGTGAAGAGCCCTCATTGGTTCGCCAGGGTGGCGATCACTGACCCGGAACTGACGGTGACGATGCCGCCGGAGGTCACTGCCGCCACTGGCCTCGACGCCCTCACGCACGCGGTCGAGTCATACCTATCCACCGGCGCGACAGCGCCCAGCGAGGGGCTTGCGCTGCGGGCGATAGAGCTGGTTGGGGCGCATTTGCGCGAGGCCTTCAAGGACGGCGGCAACCGGGCAGCACGGGAGGGCATGAGCCTGGCCAGCATGACCGCGGGGATGGCCTTCGCCAACTCCGGCCTGGGTCTGGTTCACGGCTTGGTACATCCGATTGGCGCTCGCCTCGGCGTCTCGCATGGGGCTGCGTGCGGCCGCATGCTGCCGCATGTGCTGCGCTACAACCAGCCGGCGGCCTCTGAGAAGCTCGCCCGCGTCGGACAGGCTCTCACCTGCCGGGCCAACGCGACCGCGGACGACGCCATCGAGGCCGTTGAGGCGCTGCTGCGGGACCTGAACGTCCCCAGCGGGCTGGGCGACGTCACTATCTCCGAGGAGCAGATGGCGGGGCTGGCGAGAGACGGGCTGTTGGCCGGCGCTGTTCGGACGAATCCCCGGCCGGTGACCGAGCAGGATGCCCTGGAGGTGCTGCAGCGGGCGAGAGGCCGCTGAGGGGGTATCGCCTCGCCCCGCGCTTGAGCTTCTCGAGCAGCTTCTCCGCGCGGGTGTGGTCGGGTTCGACTTCCAGCGCCTTGCGGAGCGCGAGCTGCGCCTCCTCGGTCCTGCCGGCCTTGGCGTGAAGCAGACCGATCTCGTAATACGCATCTGCGTAGTCCGGCTGCAGCTGAGTGACGCGGCCGAACTCCTCCAGGGCGAGGTCGTCGAGCCCGCCGAGCTTACAGGCGAGCGCCAGGTTGAACCGCGCGGAGGCGTCATCAGGGGTCTTGTCAACATCGCGGCGCGTGTCCTGGATCATACGGTCCAGCGCCTGTGAGCGCAGCGATGCTCCACAATGGGAGCAGAAGTTGGCGCCTTCTTCGGCGTCCCGGCCGCAGTTCGGGCAGACGGACACGGTGTCCCTCCGTTGAATGGTGAGAGGATTCTAGCACAGCCCAATGGCTGGTTTCAACGGCCGACGGCGCGCGGTCGCTCGCGTTGACGCGGTCTGTCCGACTGTGGTAGTATACCGTGCTGGCGGCACTCCGCGCCGGGCGCGGTGAACCGCCTTCCGGCGGGGCGTAGCTCAGCTTGGCTAGAGTGCGCGGTTCGGGACCGCGAGGTCGGCAGTTCAAATCTGCCCGCCCCGACTCTCTCCATCAGGGCAGTGAACGCCTACCGGACTGGATGGGCGGCCCGCCCTTGTACTACGGCGCCAAGTGAGGGCTGAGGCGCGAGCGTGAAGCGGCGATACGGGGGACTACTGGCGGCGTGTCTGCTGGGAGCAGTCGCGGCATCAGGATGCACGCGGACGAGTACTCCCACGCGCCAGACTACCCCCGGCGACCCCAACGTCCTGACCGTTTATGCGACGTGCGCCTTCGCGCCCGCGGTGGAGTCCGCTCGCAGCAGATTCGAGGCCGCGAACCCTGGCAAGTCCCTGAAGGTAGAGGCAGGCGATCCGGACACGCTCGTCAGGGAGATCGAGGGCGGAGCTGCCGCGGATGTGTTCATCTCCCTTGGCGAGTCAGAGCACGGCTTGCTGGAACGCGAAGGCTTCATGGACGGCTCTTTTCGCAGAAGCGTCGGCACCTTCGCGGTGGTGCTGGCTACGCCCGCGTCCAAGCCCTCGATCAGCAGCCCCGCAGCTCTCACGTCGAGCTCGGTGAAGTCAATGGTCATGCCGACGCCAGGCATCACCTCCCTGGGCACTGACGCGAAGCGTCTGCTCAGCCGGCTGGGGGTATGGGAGAAGCTCCAAGGCAAGCTGGTGGTGCACCCGCGGGCATCAGACGCGATGGCAGCCCTGTCGAAGGGTGAGGCCGACGCGGGCGTCATGTACCATCCCTGCCCTCTGCTGAAGCTGCCGGGGAAGATACCGCCTGACTCGGTGAGACTCGGCCCCTCGCTGGCAACCGGCCCTGCACGCCCGATACAGGTCGAGATGGGCATCCACAAGAACAGCCCGCGAACTCAGCTCGCCCAGAAGTTCATCGCGTTCATGCGCAGCGATGAGGCGATGGCGGACCTCGCCCCTGTCGGCGTCACGGCCGGAGACGAGCAGCCGGAGACAGCCACCGGGGCTGAAGTTTCGCCTGGCGAGCCGGACCAGCCTAGGCCGCAGTGAGCCGGCGCCGGACCTCGCGTCCGGCCAGCAAGCCGCTCGCGCCCGCCTGCACCAGCCCTCGCGTCACGCCCGCGCCGTCGCCGACCGCGAAGAGGTCTTTCACCTCGGTCTCGAGCACGTCGCTCAGACGGGGCCGCGCCGAGTAGAGCTTGATCTCGATTCCGTAGAGCAGGGCGTGACGCGACCCAAGGCCGGGCACGAAGCGGTCGAGCGCATCGAACGCCTCGAGTATGCCGGTGAGGTGACGGTGAGGAAGCGCGAAGCTGAGGTCGCCGGGAGTCGCTGATTCAAGCGTCGGCCTGACGAGCCCGCGGGCGATGCGCTGCTCCGTCGAGCGGCGCCCGGACCGCAGGTCTCCCAGCCGCTGGACGATCACGCCGTCGCTGATCAGGTTGGCCAACCTGGCGAGATAGCGGCCATAGGCTATCGGGTCGTGGAATGGCTCGGTGAACCTGGTGCTCACCAGCAAGGCGAAGTTGGTGTTTCCCGTCCTCTTGTGCGCGTAGCTGTGCCCATTGACCGTGGTGACGCTGTCGGACTGCTCCGTCACGACCTCGCCGTACGGGCACATGCAGAAAGTCCGAACTCTATCATCGAAGGTGCGCGAGTAGAAGATCAACTTCGACTCGTAGGCTACGGAGGTGACATCGGCCAGCGTCTCCGCCGCCACTTCCACCCGCACTCCGACATCCACGGGGTTATCGGCGCGCCCGAGCCCCAGCCTGGTGGCCTGGTGCATGAACCATTCGGATCCTTCGCGCCCCGGCGCGGCGACGACGAAATCCGCCGGGTAGGCCGTGCCGTCGGCGGCCTCGACCCCGGTGACCGCGCCGTCCCGCACGACGATCCGCTCAATCGCCTCGGACGGATGGATTTCGACGTTGTCTCCCAGCGAGCGACGCATCTCCCTGAGCACGACCGGGCAGCGGTCGGTCCCGAGATGACGGATGCGGGTGCCGATGAACTCGAGGTCAGCTCGCGTGGCGCGCTGCTCCAGCGCTCGCATCGCGTCTTCATCGGCGCCGTAGAGCTGCTTGGGCGCCCCGAACTTGAGCCACATCTGATCCACTTCCTCGAGCAACTGCTCAACCCGCGCGCGCGGCAGGTAGGTCGTGAGCTGGCCGCCGATCTCGGTGGAGAGGGTGAGCTTGCCGTCGGAGAACGCGCCGGCGCCGCCCCACCCGCAGAGGAGCCACTTCGGGTCTCGCGCCTCCTCCCCCGCGTTGCGGTTGGCGAGACGCTCGTCAATGTCGGGGCCCTTGTCGAAGATGCGGACGTGCGCGCCCTCCGCCCCAGAGAGGGCGAGCGCGGCGAAGATCCCGGCCGGCCCTGCGCCGATGATGACAACGTGCTTCGGGGTGGGCATGCTACCCCTCTCCCATCACCCGCCGTCTCAGGCCTTCGAGCGTCTCCTCGGCGTTCCGCTGCACCAGCTTCCGCAGCAGCTTCTGGATGAGCGGCCCGATGAGAGGAACGTTGTAGTCGTAGCTGATGCCGAGAGACACGCGGGTGCCCTCGCCATCAGGCGAGAACGCCCAGGCACCTTCGTACCGGTCCCAGTCACCGGACAGCGACCGGAACTGGCACCGCATGGCACGATCGTCCCAGATGTCCTCTTCCACCCACTTGATGGTGCGCTTGAACTCCGGCACCAGCCCCACCCAGTCGCTCACGATGCGGCTGCCGTCGCGCTCCCGGATCGCCACGCTCTGGACGTTGGGGAGGAATTCCGGGAACCTTTCGACATCCTTTGCCAGGGCGTAGACGTTCTGCGGCGGAGAGGCGATCGTCAACTCGGAATGAACGTCGGGCACAGACATCCCCCGTACGCATGGTATCCGCCGCGGAATCAACCGCGGCGGCAAGCTGATTCTAGGGCAGGCTGTGAAGGGTGTCAACGTGCACCGGAGATGAGAAGACAGGTTGGCGGCCGGTGGGGCGTTCGGCCACTGTGCGGATGGCTCGGGACAGCGCTCCTGGCAGCTATCGGGCGAGAGAGACGCTTTGCGCGGTGACCACCTCGATGAGCTGCCTCCGCACCCGGCGGGCGAGGTCGTCCGGCTGGAACGGTTTGGTGACGTAGTCGTCCGCGCCGGCGCTGATGCATTCGGCGATGAAGCCGCTGCCGGAGTGCGCGCTAACGATGACGATCCGGACTTCGGCCGTGACCCGGTTGCGCTTGATCTCCGTGCACACTGGGATGCCGCCAACCTCGGGCATGCTGATATCGAGCAGCACGACGTCGGGCCGCTCGACGGCGATCAGATCGAGCGCCAGCATCCCCCGGTCGACATCGAGGATCCGGTGGGCATCACCTGACAGGTCCAGGCTGTCCCGCATGAGCCTCCGCGCGAACGGGTCGTCGTCCACGATCATGATCTTCGCCATGAGCCTCCGCTCCTGCCGAGCCGACGCGGGAGGTCGTGCCCACGATCACCTCCGGTCCGGTCTCCTTCGGCTGGCACACCGGCATGACGAACGAGATTGCCACGCCGGTGTCATAGCTTTCCTCCACCCAGACGCGTCCACCGTGGAGCTCGATCAACGCCTTGGCCGCCGCCAGGCCGAGGCCCTTGCTGGTTGCCCGCCGCTGCAGGGCCAGCGCGCTGGTGTCGTCCAGCAGCGGCGCGAGCGCCTCTTCGCTCCCGTCGCAGCGCGGCACGCGGATGCTGACCTCGACCGCGTCATCCTCGACCCCGGGCCCGATGCGCACAGCCACCGTGTCGGACCGGTCGGCCAGCCTTAGCGCTGCGTGCAGCAGCCGCGCCAGCACCTGCTCCATCTCGTTCTTGTCGGCCCACACGGTCCGCGTGCGCGGTTCGACCGACACCTCCACCCGCTCCCGGTCCTCAGGGTGGTCGAGCAACATGAACGCGGACTCGACGACGTCGGAGAGCTGCAGTGCGTCCCGCTTCAGCACCAGCCGCCCCTCGTCTATCCGCGACAGGTCCAACATGTCTTCGATCATCCGCGCCAGGTGCTGCGACTGCTCCCGCACGATCACCAGGTACTCATGCTGGCGGGCCGGATCGAGCGTAGCTTCGTGTTCGTACAGCAACTGGCTGAACCCGACTATCGCCGTCAGAGGAGTTCGGAATTCATGAGAGACCCGCGACAGGAACTCGCTCTTCGCCTTGATGGCGTCCTCGTAGTGCTTGTTGAGCTGATGATAGGCTCTTTGCTCTCGGGACAGCAGCATGAAGAACCCGGCCATCAGCGAAGCTGACGCCGTGAACGTGAGCACCCGGGAGATGACGCTGGTGGTGACGGTCGAGTCGGTCCCCTGGAGCAAGCCGATCAGGAGGTAGCTCGCGGCCGATAGCACGGACGTCCCGATGGCGTCGCGGAAGTTCAGCCGGACGCTGGCGTGAAGGATCGGGATGAAGTAGAGCAGGTAGTAGTCGCTGTAGATGCCCGAGTCCGCATAGATGAGCATCGTGATCAGCATGATGTCCACGGCCAGCATCGCCAGCGTGCTGCGGCGCACGTCGTACCTCGCCCAGGGGAGGAAGCTGGTGACCAGCGCGTAGGCCCCGCCCACACTCACGACGATATCAAAGAGCCGGGAGTGAGGAGCGTTCTGCGCGCGGGCCATGACGAAGACGGTGAGCAGGATCAGGCAGCGCAGCCCAGCCGCGACCTTCTCTCGCGGCATTGCCTGAGCGGCTAGTGATGCCTTAGGACTCCGGCCAAATCGCATGAGAGCGCTCCCGTCGGGGTGTCAAAGGATGACTTGCCCTCGGACACCGGCTATGCCGGCCGCGGCGACGGCGCCCGAGGCCGGCGAGTTCGGAAGGCGGGGTTGAACGGTGGAACCGCCACACTAGTTCAGCTTATTCCACATTTCGTGGGCGGTTTGAGGGGCCCTGCCGGGGGAGGCGGGAACGGCCGCTGGCGGCCGTCGAGGCTGCTAGATCGGCTTGCTGTAGCCTAGGCTCCAGCGGTACTCGACCTTCTGTTCACCGGTGGCGTCGGTGGTCCAGGCGCAGCCGGTCTTGACGCTCACCTCGTGGTCGTCACCCGCCTTGAGGGCGTACATGAGAGTCACGCTGGTTCGATCCTTGGCGTTATCGGCGCCGTCATTCACCTCGTGGGAGACCATCGCCTCGAGCTGCTCCTGGTTCGAGAGCGAGCCGCGCAGGCCGAAGCCGATGTCGCGGCGCCGCATCGGCGGGCCAGCGACGCTTTCATCTCCGGTGTACCTGGTCTGTGCCACCAGGCGATCGCCAACGCGGGTGCCGAGCTCTATCAGCC
>Ga0315273_10012107_pt1 | contig 11040 bp, 9 predicted proteins | sample YL17G02_0_MG_FD_205753 | JGI IMG/M metagenome (GOLD analysis project Ga0315273, IMG submission 205753) | Sediment microbial communities from Yellowstone Lake, YNP, Wyoming, USA - YL17G02_0 | ecosystem: Environmental > Aquatic > Freshwater > Lake > Sediment | place: USA: Wyoming | collected...
ACGCAGGTAGTTAATCAATGAGTTGGCTCCTTCTCCGGAGGCCAAAAAAACCTCCTACTACTTCATCAGTACATGATGCCGTGTAGGAGTCATCGATCCCTGCGCGGGATGGTTTGCGGCGAACTCCACCGCCAATAATAGTACGAAAATTATCGAGCTCAAGACGGATTGTCAACGTTTAATTAGCTATGCCTGCGGCTTGCGAGGACAAACCTGTTTGTGGATCTCAGCGGTGAAGCAATTTTTGATATTTCTGATAGTTGGATCGTTTCTGGCGCCCCTGGCAGCACTCTCAGCGTATCTTATTACCTATGACGAATACCAGCATCACTATCCTGATAAGAAGCGAGTCAGGCGGGCTGCCCTACAGGCAGCAGGGGTCGCTTTCATCTTTTTTATCACACTTTCAGCTGCCTTAGGGTTTTTCCTCGACCTACTTTCAGCTGCATGACGGTCCGGAGGAGTTAGTTACGGGCTTGATGCACGCTTTGCATCGATTGCCGCCAGAGGAAACTGTTGCAAGACCCGAAGCAAGAAGCGAGTGTCCAACTTGCATGGAAAGCCAGCAGCAGATGCGGTGAGAGGTTCAAATTTGCGAAACAAATCGCTTTGTGACTCGGGACCTACCTAACCCCGCCATGTCGGACTCGTTTGGTCAAGTCGATTCGCAACACGACAGCGAGGAATCGACTTGTCAACTATCCCTGACCAAGTCGATTCTTTGCTGCTTTGGATATTGTGCAATCGTTCCCCTGATTCGACTTGAAATCCAGACTCCATCGAGTTATATATCGCTGCCAGCTTGGGCATTGCGGAAATTGAAACCATGTGACCTCAGGTTTTGGGAGTTGTAAGTGAAGCTCGCGCTGAGATTCGCGCTATCGTTCGTCTTGATATCAGTGATGGTTTGGGGAGCTGCGTCGTATTATCGCGTAAAGCGAGAAGTTGATCTTTTTGAGCGAGACATAAAGCGTGACCATGAGACCATCGGTCTTGATCTGGCAGCAGCCGTTGTAGATATCTGGCAACTGGGGGGCGAAAAGGCCGCCTATCATTTTGTGAATCAGGCGAATGAAAGTCGAGCAGCAATCAACATCCGGCTCGTGACATCCGACTCGGTCAGGTATGGGTCATCGACTCGGGTAGGAGATTTGATTCAAGCTGCGCCTACTGGTTCCCAACAAGTGAATCATTGGAATTTCGAAATCTATGGGCAGGAATGGTTGTTTTCTTATGTTGCCATTTCGGGGTTGACCAACACGAGGACTGGCATCGAGCTTGCTGAGTCTTTGGAGGAGAGAGACAAATACGTCCAGACGACGATTTGGCGTTCAGTATTCTATACAACCTTGGTAGGCGTCCTGGCTGGCGTAATAGCAATGGTACTGGGCGTTGTTTACGTTGCCCGACCGGTCAGAATACTGACCGACAAAGCCCGTCGAGTAGCCAGAGGCAACCTAAGTGGTGGAACTGACGTGGTGCAGAAAGATGAATTGGGTATACTCGACAATGAACTTAACTCGATGAGAGGTAGTTTAGCTGCTGCCCAAGGGCAGATCAGGTCCGAGTCGGAGGCCCGTCAGAAAGCACTCGAACAGCTGCGGCATGCTGATCGCCTGGCCACGGTGGGAAAGCTGGCATCAGTTGTGGCGCATGAACTGGGAACGCCTCTCAATGCGATCAAGATGCGAGCCCGGATGATTGCCGAGAAAGAAATCGAAGGATCGGATAGCATTGAATCCAGTCTGGCCATAGTCTCCGAAGCATCACGAATGGCGGAAAGCATCCGCAGACTGCTTGATCTTTCGAGACGTCGTGCTTCACAGAGAGAGCGAGTCGATCTCCGACAGTTGATTCAGCAGAACATAACTCTTTTCGAGCCTTTGGCTCGCAAGCACAAAGTGAAGTTGGTCTCGGTCCCAATAGGGAACCCAGTTGTCGCCCTTGTCGACCCGGAACACATTCGTCAAGTACTCTCGAATCTGATGGTGAACGCAGTTGAGGCGATGCCGGATGGGGGAGTATTGACAGTCGCTCTGCAGTGCCGCGAGAAACCCTCGTCGGATGCTGCTCCTGCTGCGCAATTTGGAGTAATTACTGTATCAGATACGGGCACAGGTATTCTTCCTGAGTATCTTGAGCAGCTTTTCGATCCATTCTTTACAACCAAGGATCGCCAGGCGGGAACCGGACTCGGGTTGTCTATCTCCGACGACATCGTCCGAGAACATGGCGGCTGGATTGAGGTGGAAAGCAGTATTGGGCGAGGAACAACCTTCCACGTATTCCTTCCACTGGACAAAGAGTAAGAAGAGGATGGCGATGCGAGGACGAATTCTCATAGTTGACGATGATCGAAACACTTGCGAACTACTGGAGACATCTCTGAAGCGGAGGCAGTTTGAGGTCTGGTGGAAGACTTCGGCAGCTGATGCATTGGAATCTCTGACCGAGAACGACTTCGATGCCGTAGTGACAGATCTGAACATGCCCGGAATGGACGGGATTGAGTTTTGCGATCGGATTACAGCAAACAATCGAAATCTCCCCGTACTGGTGATCACGGCTTTCGGCAATTTGGATACAGCCGTCGCTGCTATTCGGGCTGGCGCTTATGATTTCATCACAAAGCCATTCGAAATCGAGGAATTATCACTTGCTTTGGACCGCGCAGTACAGCATCGCATGTTGACAGCGGAAGTAAAGCAACTTCGGGAGTTTGCAGGTATCGACAGTTCTGACGAAGTACTTCTGGGTGAATCTGACGTTATGAAGAAGCTTCGCGGCCTGATCGGACGAATCGCCGACACTGACGCATCAGTGCTCATCACTGGAGAGACAGGGACCGGAAAGGAACTCGTTGCCAAAGAGCTTCACAACCGCAGTCACCGTGGTGCGGGACCATTCGTTGCCATAAACTGCGCTGCCGTGCCTGAGACCCTCCTTGAGAGCGAGCTGTTCGGACACACTCGGGGTGCTTTCACTGATGCGAGAGGTGAGCATGTTGGGCTGTTTGTTCAAGCTGACGGCGGCACATTGTTCTTGGACGAGATTGGCTCGATGCCCTTGGGGCTGCAGCCGAAGCTGCTTCGCGCGCTTCAGGAGAGGCGAGTCAGACCGGTCGGATCGAATATTGAAATCCCGTTCGACGTACGGATTATCTCAGCGACTAATTCTGACCTCGAAAGCGCGGTTGAGGAAGAGCGGTTTCGCCAAGACCTATACTATCGAATCAATGTCCTGCTGGTTGAGGTCCCGCCATTGAGAACCCGTGGATCCGATGTATTGCTTCTCTCACAGCGCTTCATTCTTGACGCAGCACGTAGGATGACCAGAGGGACTCGCGGTTTGGACTCGGTCGCGGCGCAGAAGCTGCTGGCCTATGAATGGCCTGGGAATGTGCGCGAGTTACAGAATTGTATTGAACGTGCAGTCGCCATGGGCACTGGTGATCTACTCATGGTCGAAGATCTTCCCGAGAGAATTCGCAACTATCGACCTTCGTACTTATTCCTCTCTGGTGATGATCCCAGAGAGTTGTTGACGATGGAAGAACTTGAAAGGCGCTATATCCTCAAAGTTCTGGAAATTGTTCACGGCAACAGGTCGGAAGCCGCGCGGATTCTCGGCCTGGATCGACGGACTCTCTACCGCAAGCTTGATCGATACGACCAGCAGTCGCAATAGCTTCATCGAGTCGAAGTGACACGATGTCACATGGGGCATTTTGCCACAGCATAGCCTCGTGAAATACCCTTAAATCCAGCCAGTCTCACCCCTGTTATTATTTTGCTTCTTGGCGTAATCCTGCGCTCAGCATCACCTTTCTCGCCAAAGTATCGATGCAGGAACCCGTTTGCGCCCATTGAATAATATCTGGCACGGTTTCTGCTTCTCCAACAACTCGACAACCGCAGTCTGTGCAGGGAAGTGAAATCCAGGTATTGGAGGACGATGTCGGAATCGCTCGATGACGCAACAAAAACGGAGCAATGGCAAAGGCACCTGGAATACCTGGCTACTCTGGAGGAAAGCAGGCAGCCGATTGTGTCCTGCTATGTCGATCTTGACAGATCTGACGATGAAACACGAAGCTACCTGCTTGACCGAGCGGAGAGCATTGTCCGAACCTGGCAGGATGGTGTCACAAGTGGTTTCATTAGGGACGCGCTTGCTTCCGCACTGCAGCAGACCGGTCGGGATCGCGAGCCCGACATCAGGGGACTTGCTGTGTTCGCCAGGGGGGGTGACCGGTCTTTCTGCCTGCCAATGCGGTTCAAGCGCCCAGTACGTACCTCACTCACGGTCGACACGGTTCCTCATCTCTATGACTTGGTCGCCTTGAAAGATAGTTCCAATTGCCATGTCGTGCTTGCAGTCACTCATGAGTTCGCAGCGGTATTCAGCGTGTTCTTGGGATCGGTCCTCTCAGGGTCCGCTGCGCTGAGCCCGGATTCCTCGGCGTGTTTTGGGCGACAGTGGACGCGCCTTCGCTACCTGAGCGAGAGCACTGTGGACGATGGGCGATCTCTTAAAGATAAGATCGAAATTCTGAATACACTCATGTCGGATGACATTGAGGGTCATTTGTTGTTCGTTGGTGAGGAGCGGCAAGTTCAGAGTATGCGAAAAGTCCTTCCGGCTTACCTCGCACGCAGACAAAGGGATATTCATCAGTTGCTTTCTACTGCAGAAATGAGTCGCGTTCTGACTGAATGTCTGGCAGTTTGCGCGAGAGACGCGAAGAGCGAGACCACGCCGTCCATGGAGCAGCTGCTATCCAGTTTCTACAGGGACGAACTCGCGGTCTTGGGTTCTGCGGATTCCCTCGCCGCTGTGTTTCAGGGACACGCTCGCACTATGATAATCTCTACACAATGTGACTTGGGCACCACGAACCTGTGCAAGCGCTGTGGGTGGTCTTCGTCAGTTGAGCCACTCTCAAAGGCTTGTGGCGACTGCGGCTCCCGCTCACTCCGCAAAAGTGATATACGGCAAGAGCTACTCAGGATGGCGGAACAGACGCAGTGCAAGGTCGAGACTGTTGAGCAGTCCGAAGAGATTCGAAGAGCTGGTGGCGTTGGCTGCATTCTCCGCTATCTGAGCCGAGACATAGCAGATGCCAGGTACGAGAAAGAAGAAGGATCACGTGAATCAGTCTGACTTCGACGGCTCAATTATCGGGTCTGATCGTCATCGGACTGTTTCAGTTCAAGGACCGGGCGGCAGACGCAACGGCCCGCAGTCCGGAGTTGTGACAAGCTCGAATCGTATCGGAATAAGATTTCCGGGAACGGAAATGACAATCATAGACGATGTGCAATTATCGAAGGAGTAGCGAAATGAGAAACCTATTAGTTCTCCTGCTGGCAGCCACGCTGACCTTGTGGATCAGCGGCTGCGGTAAAAAACCTAAGATGGAGGCGCCGACAAAGACGGCTGCCGCGGATACCAAAGCAGGCGAAAAGCCTGCTGATGAAACCACACCAGTATTCTCCGGGCAGTCATCACGGCTTGCAGCGATCTACTTCGATTTCGACAAGTACAATCTCCGCAATGACTCAAAGGATGTCCTGAGCAGGAATGCCGCATTACTCAAACAGAATCAAAACCTGAGAGTTACGATCGAGGGTCACTGCGACGAGCGCGGGACCGTCGAATACAACCTGGCGTTGGGAGAAAAGCGTGCAAAGTCCGTTCGCGACTATTTGGCCAGTTTGGGAATCAACTCGGGCCGTCTCGAAGTAATCAGCTACGGAAAAGAGCGTCCTGCAGTAGATGGGCATGACGAGAATGCTTGGTCGAAAAATCGCAGAGCGGAATTCGTCGAGAAGTAGAGCTGCAAAGGTGAAGGCGCTGCTTCGTTCCAGCGCCCTCCCCGACGTAGCTTTACGTACTTACGTTTCGCCCGTTGTAGTCGCGCGGCGCCTGTGTGTCGCTGAACTGTCTAATCGGTACAACATCGTCGGAAGCAGGTAATCGCTCCTACGCACTGACTTACGCTTCGGCCGAGAGAAAACCAACGAAAGCACGCAGTACGCCATGCGGTGTCGCGTATATCGCACTGAAACAGGCCAGTCAGGCGTGCCATCGAAGCAGCTGATTCGGGATGCACTCGTCAGAGAGACAAAAACGTCTTTGGATACCTGGCCAGAAACCGGGATCCACACTTCGCAAACAAAACGGAGCAGTAGGCGAACAATCTCAAAACTGTCGAGTGGATATTGACGCATGAGGAGGTTCAGCGGCTAGACAAAGTGAGCATGCCGCATCGGTAAAGCTGCCTGGCAGCTAACGAGGTTGCCGCAACGATGTTAATGTAGAACTGCTAAACCAGCTTCTGCAGGTAGCTCTTCTATCCGATCTTTGTTCAGATCCCATCCTGCACCAGCTTTTTCTGCTTTTTCTCCCAGCGGCCTAGCGACCATCTCAAGACCGGAGGAGCAGCGAAGGTCGTAAGTGTGACCATAATCACAATCGCAGAAAAAAGAGCGTCATCGACTACATTCAGGCTCTTGCCGATGCCAGCGAAGATGAGTCCCACTTCTCCACGCGGTATCATGCCAACACCGATACTGACTCTGTCCAAGCCCTTATCTCTTATGACAAGTCCACAAACCTGTTTCCCAATGATGGCTGCAACTGTCATTGCGGCCGCCAGTCCCAAAACATGGATTGAGGCGAACATCTCGAGCCGGACTCTGATTCCCATCAAGACAAAGAAGATCGGTACGAAAAGAGTTGTTATCGGACGGATAAGTTCGTGCATAGCCACTCTGTCACGAAAATCGCGGAAGTGCACCTCCTCAAGAATTAACCCCGCCGCAAATGCACCCACGATTGCTGCCAGTCCGACTTCATCAGCCAGCCACGAAAGAAGAAAACAGAACAGCAACGCCGAAATCACCATGATTCCCTCGGTCCGCAGCTTCGCTAACAACGTCATGATTCGCGGAATTAGCTTGGTGCCGACAAAGATCGAGAGAGCCAGGAACCCGACCGAAACCACTGCGATTCTGGTCAGTCCGAATGCGCTGAGGGGAGTACCTGTAATTGCAGATGTGACGATCGCAGATACCACGGCCAGGATAATGAGACCCAGTACATCATCAATAACGGCGGCTCCGAGAATGATCTTCGCCTCTCTGATTTGAAGCTTGCCCAGATCCTTGAATACCCGGGCGGTAATTCCAACGCTTGTGGCACACAGCGTCGCGCCAACGAAGATGTGAATGTTGCTGATGCCGAAGTCTGGAGGAACCAAGGCAGCGATATCCGCGGGAATCTTCGAGATGAATAGCCAACTTGTCCCGAACCCGAGAATAAAGGGGGCAATGACCCCTGCGGCCGCAACGAGAAAGGAGGCTTTACCCACGCTTCTCATTTCGGCCACAGTCGATTCCAATCCCACTTCAAACAGAAGAAGGATTACACCCAAACGTGCGAGAGCATCAATGATGACCGCTGGTTCCTGCGTGAGAGTTGACGCCCTTAGAGACTCAAACAAAGTCCAGTCCGGATTCAGGAGGACAATATTCCCCAGCAGGATGCCGGCCAGGAGTTCACCCAGAACCGACGGTTGTCCGAGGCGTTCACTGATCTCGCCGCAGATCTTAGCGGCTGCAAGAATGATCATTAGAAGGAGTAGAACTGGAGCAAGAGGATCACCGTGCATATCGGCCCTCGCACAAATATGCGTGTATCATATAAATTTTGGCACTAGTCATTCCTCAGGCAAAATGAGGCGAACCCAATTTCCGCGCAAGTCAAAAATCGCAGGGGGGCGCAGAGGCATGAATTGATTGGTGAGTGAACTGATCGATCGGCTGGCGACTCGTCAAGCAGTCCGGGAGATTGTGATTCAAGAGACCACGCATCAACTGGCAGGGTATCGATCGGAAACGAAACGCCTTATCAGAGCCTTTTGAGAACGGCAGTAGTAAGCCTCTGACGACCTGCCTTCACTTAGCTATTCACTGTCAGGATGGATACCCAGTCCTGCAGCGGGCCGCAGAATGAAGAACCGATATGCTCATGCCGACAATTAAGTCTCTCAGTCTTCAAATCCCGTGCCTCTCGCGGGCGACCTTCATATTCTGCACCAATCACGGGACAATGCCGGACACTAAGGGACAACAGTGGCAAAGACTTACGAAGTTCATTTTGTCCGGTGTTGTCCCGTTTTGTCCCGTTTTGTCCCTTGTTACGGCCTGTTATGTTAGACAGGTGTTAGAAGACACGGTATGTCACAAATGGAGTGAGTGATCCTGAATAATTGATATCCGGAAATGGAGGTGCGAATAGACTTCAACAGCAGCATGATGAATCATCTCCACAGCCGCATGTCGGTTCTGTTCCACGCAGAGCCCCATTTATGACGCCCAAGGCGCAGCCGACTCCAACGCGCACGGTCAGGGCCCCTTCGGGACAATTCAGAGCACAAGCCCCACATTCCATACAGGCATCGCGATTGACGAGTTTTGCTCTCTTGTTCTCGAGCGCAAAGACAGCATGTGGGCACACCTGTACACACATGCCACATCCGTTGCATCTTTCGAGACTGAATTCGAGGGTCGTGACATCAGGGAAATAGACGAGCATATCATTCATCTCTCATTCTGCGTCGACAGACTACCATTATCGACATTCGTGTGTGCAAACAGGCCAAAACACTCATATAAAAAGCCCCACGAGCCACAAAACTAATCCGACAGCAGCGCATGATATTTGAGCGGGAACGGCAATTCGCATTTCCTTCTTGACGCCCGACAAAGATGTGTACGTGGAACTGCCGGTGAAATTCATTCCGATAAAGCTGGTCACCGCCGGGAAAAGGAAGAGCCAACTAATGACACTCAGCCGGTTGCGAAAGAACTCAGGATGCAGCATACCCAACAAAACTGCTACGATCATCGGTAGAATTCCGGCGTATGCACCCTTCATGGAAAACGCTCTTCCCGGTAGCCATGGCAATAGAGCCGCGGGCAACACTGCTCCACTCCAAGCAGAAAGAAGAGGGAATATGGCATCGATAAATCCATAACTTGCCACCCGATCCATCGAATACCATCCAGGTCCCAGGCCCGACAGAAGAAAGAAACAGGCAGAAGCGAAAATTTCGTATTTAAGATTTCCGACGATGTCAACTGGAATAAGCACGACCCGCTCGGAAAACGTGAAAGTAACTTGTCGCATCTTGGAAGTTGCCTTCATGCCCGACTGCAGGTATGCTTTCACATCTTCGGCACGCACAGGGCCATAAAACACATGGAAACCACTGCGTTCTCTAACCAGATGCGCGCTGACGCCAGTTGCCCCGAGTTGTGGGACAATCAGTCTGCGATGTGTTACCACATTCTCCAGACCCGTAATCGCGATTCGGCGAACCAACTCATCTGTACCGAAAGTGCCTTTGCCAGCCGCGCACCAAACATTGATGCCTTTCGTATCGAGCACTAGTATCCAGCCATCGATTCCACCGAGCTGCGAGCGCAATCGATCAAAGCTCATCTTGTAGTTGGCAGTTACAAAAACCGGAGATGCTTCCGAAGGGTTGCCCACCGCATATAGTCGAGGCTGAACACGATAGTTCATCCGCCTGATACCCCACCGTGCCTTCCAGAAGCCCAGCCTATCGGCAAAGCTTAGCTTCGTATCAACAACGGGAATTTCGCCAGCCGTGCACTTGGTTTTTCCGATGATCCAGGGGATCAGTCGAGTCGCATCCTGAGAATCAACTGGTTTGCATTCAGTATCGATCAATTGGTTAGGACCTCGACAGCAGTTTGAGGTCTGTGATTCTTGAGCGGGAAATCCGGAATCAGTCATAGCTAAGGCTGCTTACATCGTCGCCAACATCCAGAACCCGATTCCGATGAGTCCGATGCCGGCAACCCATTTAATGGGTTTAAGAGCTTTCTGTGCGAGCGTTGTGGTTCGTCCAAGACCAACCCCCAGCATGAGAGCGGCCAAAGGCAGGCTGAAACCAATAGCGAATAGAGCGAGGATTGAAGCGCCCCAGATTGCTTGCCCACGTACCGCTGCCATCCCCAGCACAATCGGAAGCATCGGTCCGCAGCAAGCGAGTGTGCAGGTGATGCTGGCCACACCAACCACAAGCCCAAATGCAGCTGCGCCAAAAGGCCCACGTGGTACTTTAACCCTGGATAAGTCAACTGAAGGTAGTCGAAACGGCAATAGCTTCAAGGCCGCCAGTCCGGCGAGTATGACCGCAAAACCCATCAGAGCGATTCCGTATCGTCGGAGATTCGTTCCCGCCAAATCATTTAAATGTCCTACCAAAAGCCCCATTACTGAGAGCGAGATGACGGATCCGACCATGAAGAAGAGCGATGTGGAAACCGCGTCTCTGCGGCGAAAGGCCTCGGGGCGGCTTCCAGCAAAACCAACAATGGACGCAATGATGGCGATGTTACAGCATGAAGTGACTGCCGTGAGAAATCCCATCGCTAATGACGCCGGGAAGGCTGCAAAGCTGAATCCAGGCGACTTGAGAACCTGCTCAATCCACTGCATCGCTGTCGCCCGCCCTCAGTTGCTTTGCCCGGGAGCGCGACCAGCCGAAACCGCCACCGCATTCAGCGCGTATAGGTTCATTATCGAATCTTTACTAACGTCTCCCACAGTCAGCACCGCCCTGCTGGCTGTCCCCAATACCAATACGGTCGGAAATGTTGTGATCTGGTATTGATCCACCGCTCTTGCGAAGGCAGGATCCTCAGGGCTCAGAGTCCGGGTTTGCGGACGCGTTCCCTTTGCCCCAATTTCATCGCTGGCTGCCGCAAGCGCATCAGAGACTCCCTGAGGCAGCTCGTCACCAGGACGCACGAAAATCACAAACGAAAAATCAGTCCAGGTCAGTTTTTGGTCAAATCCCGCAATTGTCGGAGCCGCGACGCACGCTGCAGCACCGGCTGACCCACCGGGACAACATCCGGAGGTAACTGCATCGCTCTTGCGCAAGAGGAGCGAATAAGCCGCGACAGCACCTGCCAGTAGGAGCACAACTGTGAAGATTAG
>Ga0315273_10012108_pt1 | contig 11039 bp, 9 predicted proteins | sample YL17G02_0_MG_FD_205753 | JGI IMG/M metagenome (GOLD analysis project Ga0315273, IMG submission 205753) | Sediment microbial communities from Yellowstone Lake, YNP, Wyoming, USA - YL17G02_0 | ecosystem: Environmental > Aquatic > Freshwater > Lake > Sediment | place: USA: Wyoming | collected...
CGTTTCCCGCACTTCCATAATCGAGGCGATGGCGCGGCTTGCGTATCGGGGCAGTCTTGGCGTGATAAGCGCCCCCCTTCGGCGCATATACGTTCCCGGACACCTTTACTGCTTCACCGGTCCTGTATTACATCGCCTTCTGGCCCGGTGCGGGTGGGCGGTCGGATGCGCCGGACAAACCGATACCCCGTCCCGGGCCCTGACCGGCTTCCCCCCGCTGGGAGCCGCCCTGGGCCTGGCGGCCCGGATCCAGCGCACGACCGGCCGGTGCTATGAATTATTCGCCGCATGCCACCCAAAGACCGAATCGTGACCAGGCTCGCGCTATTGCTGGCCTGGATGGCCGGATTCGCCGCGCTGAATTATCTCGCCCGGACGCTGGCCGTCGGCCTGCCGCCAGGTGGCGGCATCCGGTCCCTGATCAGCTTGCTGGTCTCTTCTTACATGCTTTACGCGGCCGCTTTCCTTTACCTTTTCTGCGCCATACTGTATTTCGCCGCGCTCAGGATCATGCCGCTTTCCACGGCCGGTCCCGTGTTCCTGGTCGCCGGCACTGCGATCGCGCTGGTGGTCGGTATTGCAGTCCTGGGCGAAAAGTCTTCCCCGGTCCGGCTCGGAGGGATCGCCCTCTCCCTGGCCGGAATCCTGCTGGCCGTGCTGGGATAGCCGTCATGCGGGTCGTCCTCATACATTACGACGTCTCCCGGATCGCCAACGAGCCCGGCAACAGGGTCGTGATGAAGCACTTCGGTCACATGCCCAACATCCAGCTCCTGTATGTGGCGGCCATCCTGGAAAAACTCGGGGTGGAACTGCGCTACTACGACCTTGTGGGAATGGGGATCGACCGGATCGCACTCGAGGAAAAACTGCGCGCCTTCGACCCCGACCTGGTCGGGCTGTCGGTGTTCACCTCCCACTTCCATAACGCCACGTCCTGGGCCAGGCACCTCAAAACGATCTTGCCCCGCGCCAGGATAATCCTGGGAGGCGTGCATGTCTCCATATACCCGGTCGAGACCGTCAGGTACAACGCCGACGTCGATTATGCCTGCGTGGGCGAGGCGGAGATGGTTCTGCCCGAGTTCGTCCGGCGCTGGGAAAAACGGGAAAGTTTCGAGGGACTGCGCGGGCTGGTCTGGCGGGACGGGGACGAGATCAGGTATGCCGGCCCGCCCGACCCGTGCGAGGACCTGGATGCGGTGCCGTTCCCGGCCCGGCACCTGGTGCCGAATGAACGATACTTCAACTTCATAAGCGCGCGCCGGAACTACACGGTTTTCAATTCCAGCCGGGGATGCCCGTTCCGATGCATATTCTGCGAAGCCCAGGGAAGCCGGTGGCGGGGACGGAGCGCGGAAAACGTGGTCGCCGAATTCGCCGAGTGTCATGAGAAGCATGGTGTACGGGAAATAGACATCTTCGACTCGAGTTTCACCGTAAATAAGGAACGCGTGATGAAGATATGCCGTCTGCTGTCTGCTAACGGACTCGGCCGGAAGATGATCTGGGACGTACGAAGCCGGGTGGACACGATAGACGAGGAAATGCTTATCGCCCTACGGGAGGCCGGTTGCTACCGGATATTCTACGGGATCGAATCCGGCAACCCGGAAATCCTCAAGACCCTACGCAAGCAAGTCGACCTGGGACGCGTAGAAAGGATCGTGCGAATGACCGACAAGCTGGGCATAAGCGCCTTCGGTTACTTCCTTATCGGGTCTCCCGGAGAGACGCCGGATACCGCCCGGCAAACGGTCGACTTCGCCAGGAAACTCCCGCTCGATTTCGCGATATTCAACGCCCTGACGCCGTTCCCCCGGACGGAATTATACGAAAAATACTACCTCCCGGCCGCGGGACGCGACTTCTGGGCCGACTACATATCCCGGCCAGACGCGAACCCGGAATTCATGGGAAGGCCCTGGACCGTCATGACCGACGATGAAGTCAGGCTGACGGCGCACTCCGCGATGAACGAATACTATTTCCGGCCGCGCCAGCTGTTGAGGGCGATTCGTTCCGTGCGATCGGCGGACCAGCTGAGGCGGTATCTGTCCGCGGGCTGGGACATGCTGTGGAGTTTTTTCCGCATGCCGCGCCCCGAAGCGTAATCAGGCGCCGGGCGCGGCTCCCGCGGGAAGGCGCCGGACCCGGCCGGGAACCTGGGCGCGCCCCTTGTCCGCCGAGGCGATCGCGGCAAAGCACAGGGCGAGCGACGCAAGGTTGCTCCGGGCGCTGTTGGACGGATCGCGGTTCTCCTCGATCGCGCACAAAAGCTCGGCCATGGACCCGTGAAATCCTCCGGGAAACCAGGTGCCGGAGAGTTTGGGACGGGCATAACCCCGGGGCGTGTAAATTGTGACGGACTGTTTCCCCAGGTTCGGCCCCTCGCTGGCCAGCGATCCCGCGGTTCCTCCCACGTAGGTCAAGTCCCGGGCGCCGAAAGGAAGCGCCGCGTCGAATACCAGGGAGGCCTGCCCGCCAGGATATTCCACGATCGCCTCCGCAAGGAAGGGCGGCCGGGCCTTCTGCCTTAAGGACCGGGTCCGTATCGTCATAACCCGGCGGGCCTTTCTGCCGGAAAAGAAGCAGGAAACGATGTCGAACCAGTGGATCCCGAAGTCGTAGAGGACCAGGTCCCGGATCCGCTCGAACGGCGTGCCGATCGTCCAGGAGTGGTCCCAGTGCACGGCCGTGTGCACGCTGACCACGTCCCCGATCAGCCCGGCCGTGATCGCGTGCCGCATCCATGAAAAATGCGGCGCGAACCGGCCGTTCTGGTTCACCGCCAGCTTCACCCGGTGCCGGTCGGCCAGCTTGACCAGCCGCTCCCCTAATCCCAGGTCCCGGACGAACGGCTTCTGGGAAAGAACGTGCTTCCCGGCCCGAATCGCGGCCTCGACGATCGGCTCCCGTTGGGCGGGATGGGTGGCCACGTCCACCACCGAAACGTCCCCGCGGTCCAGCACCCGCCGGAAATCGGTATAGACGCCTGCCTTCGGAAAATACTCCCTCATCCGCATCCGGGCTTTTTCCCTCACGACGTCGCAGAGCGCGATCACGGGGTAACCGGCGCTCCGGTACGCGGCCAGGTGGGTGGCCGATATCCCGCCGCACCCGATGAGCGCGATGCCCGGCCGGTACCCCTTAGGATCCCGGGGGGCGTAGGGCAACCGGGGCGCGGGTATGAGCCGGTCCGGCGTTTTTCGGGCGAGGCTGTAATCCTTCCGGGACGGGGTTTTCGACACCGGTTACTCGATGATCGCCAGGGTCCGCTTTTCCCGCGCGCTTCGGAAGGCCGTATCCACGATCTGCTGGCCTATCCTGCATATAGCCGGATCCAGCGGGCCGATGACCTTTTCCCCCGTTTCCAGGCAATGAACCAGGTGCTCCACCGGATTCCGGCCCGGCGGCGTCAGCTCGTCCACGGGGACCACAAAGCCCTCCGGGTGCTTTCCGGTCTGCACCCGGACGGCCGGCTCGAAATCGTAGGATGCGATCGTTCCCTTCCTGCCCACCAGCACGAACCCGCACTTGGGCTGGGGCTGGTGGGTCCACGGGTCGGTGAACGTCCCCCACCGGGTCCCGAAAGTCGAAAGGCCGGTGGCGTACCGGGCCACCGTGACGCTGTGCTCGTCCACCTCCAGCCCCGGACTCTCGTCCGTGGTGCACGTCACCTCCAGCGGCCGGTGGCCGCCGTGGTACCAGGTGCCCAGCGTGGTCCCGTATCCCAGGTAGTCAAGCAGGGACCCGCCGCCCTTCCCGCGCTGGTACCACCAGGATTTTGACTTCTCCCGGTTCGCCTCCTTCTCGGAGATCTCCACCTTGTCGGCCACGTGTCTCAGGGGTCCGCGGTTGCCGTCGTAGAAATGGACCTCCGCCAGATCGCCGATCGTTCCCGAATCCAGCAACCGCTTCGCGGTCCGGTGGGCCGGGTACCAGGCCAGCGGCCAGTTGATCACCATCGTCCTGCCGGTTTTCCCCATGGCCGCGATCATCCGGTCGGCCTCGGCCAGGCTGGCGGCAAAAGGCTTCTCGACGTGGATATGCACCCCGTAGGGGGCGACCATCTCGACATACTCCGCGTGCCGCGCCGTGGCCGGGCAGAGGATGACGACGTCCGGCTTCGCCTTCTCAAGACACTCGCGCCAATCGGTGAAAACCCGGTCGGTTGGAATGGAAAAGTTCGCGATCGCCGCCCGCATGCGCCCGGGGTCCTCGTCGCAGATCCCGGCTATCTCCGCGCCGGGGTGTTCGACGACCATCCGGAGAAGGTCGCCCATGTGCATGTGATCGAAATTTATCCCGGCGAAACGCCAGATCCTGCTCACGGGAGTCCTGCCCCCCCGGACCCCGGCGAGACCGGAACGCTTCCGGGTCCGGGAACCGGAATCCCTTCGTCCCCGGCCTTTTCAGCGGCCGGCGGCTCCGGAAAAGCCGCCCCAGCCGCCCGAAAAAGCGCCGTGAAACTCATCGCCGGATATCGTAACATACGGAACATGCTAAAGAAGCTCCAGGCGTATCTTTTACCCGTGCTGAGGCCGCTCCTGTCGGCGATCAGCTTTCTCACCGTGATTCCGGTGCCTTCCTTCGTGCACCGTGACCAGGATGCGCTCGCCTCCGCCCCCGCCTGTTATCCCCTTGTCGGCATCGTCATCGGGCTGGTGGTGGCGCTAACGGCCTCCCTGCCCATCCCGCCGGCCCTCATGGTCCTGCTCCTGGCCGCGGTCCCGTTCGTCCTGACCCGGGGCATGCACGCGGACGGGCTGGCCGACACGGCCGATGGACTGCTGGGCGGCAAAACCCCGGAGGAGCGGAGCCGGATCATGCACGACCCCCGGGTCGGCACGTTCGGGGTCCTGGCCATCGCGTTCGACGTGGTCGCCCGGGTGGCCCTGATCACCGCCATCGGCGGGCGCAACGCGACGGCCGCCCTGATCGCCTCCCCGGTCATGGGCCGCTGGGCGATGGTGGTCGCCATGAGCCTGGTGCCCTACGACCCCAAAGGCGGGCTGAAGGCCGCCGCCGGCAAGCCGGGATGGCGCAACGCCGCCATCGCCCTGGCCGTGGTCGTCATATTCTCGGTGTGGAACCGCCCCTTCAGCGACATTCTCCTGCTGGCCACGCTGGGAATCGCGGCGCTGGCCGCCCTCTGGGCCTGGCTCGTCAGAAAGATGCTGGGACACATGTCCGGGGACGCGCTGGGCGCGCTCAACGAGATGGTGGAACTGCTTACCTTCGCCCTGTTCCTGGACTGGAATTACTGCGGTTCGAATGGAAGGGTTCCAACTCCACTGAAATAAACGACTGTGTTCCCTGGATCACCTTGCGAGAATGTCATAATATCATGGATGTCCCCTATTCTTGCCTTACTGATGGCCGGGAGGGGGGTTTCACCCCCCTTCCCGCGGCCGGCGTTTATTTTTACTGTCTAGCCAGGGAGTAGGTAAGCCGGCCTCCTCCCCCCAAGATTGGCTTGGAGGGGGCTCTGCCCCCTTCCAACGGGCGACGTATTATTTATACTGTCCCGCCGGAGAATTGGTATATCGCCCTGCCTCCCCCGAATCCAAGAACAACCCAAAGAAGGAATCGGAAGCGACGATCCCCTTCCAGCGACCGTCGTTATATATCAACTGCCCGGCCGGAAAATGGTGGCTGTCCCTATTTGGGTAAGACTTCGTAAGACTTCGGGACGCTGTTGCGTAGTTGCGTAGCTCATTCCTGTGTAAGACTTCGGGACGCTGTTGCGTAGTTGCGCAGCTCATTCCTGCCTTACATATATCACCGCAAGTCCAGAAGGCGCAGTTGCATTGTTGCATTACTTATTCCGCTACGAAACTGAATGTCATCAGGCGATTGACTTAACTCCGACAAAGCACTGCTTTGGCCAGCGTCAATCGCTATGGTTTGCCGTATCTGGTCAGGGATTTTCTGCAGCAAACCATCCCCTTATTCCGCAACAAAACTGAAAGTCATCTCGCCCCATTGGGGAATCTGGGACGCACCGGCGGGAAGCGGCTCGAACAGGTAATTGCGCATCGCCTTGATGGCCAGCTCGTCCAGGGCGCGCCAGCCCGAGGTCCGGCGCACCATGACCTGGCTGTCCACCGACCCGTTGGGCAGGACCTTGAATCTCAACACGACCTTGGCGATGATTCCCTTCTCCTTGGCCCAGTCCGGATACTCCAGCGGCTCCTGGTACCTGACCTTCCGGCCGGCCCCGGAACCGGTGCCCGTGCCCATCGACGCCCCCGGAACGCCGGCGCCCTCGCCCGACTCGGCCCCCATCAGCGCCTCGCCGCTCCTCCTCGGCTTCTTCCCCACCGGCACGAAGTCCGGGGTGGCCATCGTCACCGCGCCCTTGACCACGCCCTTGACCGCCCTCCCCGTCGCGGTGCCGTGCTGGCCCCCGGGTTTGGTCGCCGTTTGCACCGCCGCCCCGGAGGTTACGCCGCCCGTCCCGGGACCGGACACGAGCGTGATCTCCATCAGATGGGGGGTCCGGGGCGCCATAAGCTTCCCCGCCAATATCGCCAGAATGATCGCCAGCGCGTGCACGAACGCCGAGACCGTGACGGATCCCGGCAGGTTGAGCGTCACTTCTTCACCGCCCTACCTTGATCGGTTCCGTGGCGATGGCGAGCTTGTCCGCCCCCGCCGCCTTGGCCGTGTCCAGGACGCTCACGACCAACCCGTGCGTCAGGTTCTTGTCGGCTTGCACGACCACGAGCTTGCCCCCCGGCTTGAGCTCCTTAAGGTAGTCGCCCAGCCGGTCCTTGGGCGTCTCGACGTTGTTCACGAAGTAGCGCTCGTCCGAGGTGACGGCGATGATGATGTCCCGCTCGGTGAGCGCCGGGAGCGCCTGCGTGCGCGGCATCTTGATCTTCAGCCCCGAGGTCATGATGAGCGGGGTGGTGACCATAAAGATAATAAGCAGGACGAGGAACACGTCCGTGAGCGGGGTGATGTTGATCTCCGCCATCGGCTCGTATTCGGAATGGGGTCCGGCGGCTACCTTCAATTCAGCGCTCCTTGGACGGCGCCAGGACGTCGAGCGCCTCGCCGATCGCGAGCTCCAGCTCGGTCCCCGTCCGCTTGATCACCCGGATGAAGTAGTTGTAGGCAACGACCGCGGGAACGGCCACGATCAGCCCCGCCGCGGTGGCGACCAGCGCCTGGGCGATTCCCGCCGCGACCACGGTGGCCCCGCCGCTTCCGGCCTGCGCCAGGTCCCGGAACGACCGCATCACGCCCAGCACGGTCCCAAACAGACCGATGAACGGGGCCACGCTGCCTATGGTGGCGAGAACGACCAGGTACTTTTCCATGTCGACCAGGAGGTACCGGGCGTGCCGCTGGAGCGCGGCCTCCAGCTCGTCGCGCTTGATGGACCTTTCCATGACCCGTCTGACGCCTTCCTTGAGGAGCGCCGGAAGGGGCCCGGGCGACTCGTCGCACAGGACCATCAAGCCCCCGAGGTCGTCCGCCTTCTTGTGGGTGCGCCGGAACTTCTGGAAGAACTCGGGCGCGTTCAGCCGGCAGGAGCGGTAGTAGAGCCAGCGGTTGATCATGACTCCGATCGAAAGAAAGGAGCAGGACAGAAGCAGCCAGAGCGTCGCGTCCCCCCCCATCAGCAGATTCCAGAACCCCGGTGCGTTGATCATCTAGCCTCCTTTAGCTTCCATTAGTTCGTTGTTCTTTCCACTTTGGCCGGCCCTGCCTTGGCCCTTTGCCGCATTCTACCAGCTGGCCCCGATTATTCACTCTAGGCCGGGGTTCGCTTTAACACCGGCCTTTAGATCCGGTTCAGAACGAGGCCAGGGCTCCAGCCGAAATCATGCGCTTCGGCTCCGGGTACCCGCCCCAGTATTCGATATCCTGGCCGGCGAGGTTGGATCCCCGGGCGTAGAACTCCACCCGAGCAAAAGGCTTCCACGACACCGTAAGTCCCAGGTCCGCGAACGGATCGAGATCGACGGTGCCTATCGCCGACCGCGGGCGCGCCCGGACAACCGCGACCGAAACCGCGACCCGGACCGTCCGCCACGACCAGTCCGCCCCGGCCTTCCCGTCTCCCCGCGGCAGGTTGGCCGCGCGGGCGGGGGCCGCGGACACGTCCACGTGGCGCCAGCATGCCTCGCCGAACAGTCCCAACGGTTCAAGTCCCGCGTACCGGAACCGGGCCGTCAACTCATGGACGTCGAGCAGGGGCAGGGCGACGGGCTCGTAAAGCCCCGTACCGGGCCGCTCCACCCAGCTGAGCGCGTTGCGTGACCGGCGGAAGGCGTAGGAGCCCGACACGAAGGAATCGTTCCACCATTCCTGCCGGACATCCAGTCCAAAATTCGCCAGCTCGCGCTCCGGGACAAGCCGGGAGGAGAAATGCGAGTAGGGAGATTCCGTCACCAGCCCCGTGAGCCACGGCACCTTCAGTTGAGGCATGAATGACGCGGTGACGGTCGGCCCGACCACCGTCGTCCAGGAAACCCCGCCGACCGGCCAGACCGCCCCGGTGTGAATCCTGTCCCCGAGAATGCCCTCCCCCCGGATCCCCGCCAGGTAACGCCAGCGCGGCGCCGGAATCCAGGCCGCCTCAATCGTGGCGCCGGCCAGCGCGTGGTCTCCCGAAACCTCGGCGGTCTCGGCATCGCCCCGGACCCGGGCGGTCACGTTGAACCCCGAATCCCGCCACAAGAGGAACCCGGCCCCGCCCCCGAACCGGGCGCCCGCCTGTCCGCCCGCGGGAGCGGACGACCACTGCCTGGCAACGTCCACCAGCCCGTCCCCGACCCAGCCGCTGTCGTTGCGCGACCCCTCGCCCGCGAGCCAGACGCGGCTGGAACGGCGGCGCGCATCCTTCCCGATCCAGGGCAGGTCGCGCTGCTTCTCCTCCCAGCCCAGGCCCCAGGATGCTCCGTCGGGATATCCTCCGGGGAAGGACTTCAAGAGCCAGCCCGGCATCTTCGCCTTGAGCTTCCCGGCATCGTCCATCATGAAGCCGTCATGAAAGACCACGCGGGAGTCCCAGCCTCCGACGTACCCGGTCCCGGATCCGGGCTTGTTCCAGTTGAGCCGCGATCCGCCCAGGCCCAGGCTCATCACCCCGAACTGCGACTGCCGGGCCAGAAGCGCCTCCCCACCGAGCCAGGCGGGGTGGCCTCCCCAAAGCTTCACGACCCCGCGCGTGCCCGGGACCGGCGGGGCGGAACGCGGCGGCGGCTCGCGCTGCCGGAGAACGGAAACGCTCCCCTCCTCCTTTTCCAGGAGGGGCGCTTCCCGCAGTCCCTGCGCCGGGGATCCCGTCAGTTGCTCCTTCTGGGCCATGATCCGGGCCTGGTTCTCGCCGATGATGACCAGCTCCGGCATCGTGAACGTCGGTTCATCCACGGTCTTCACCGGGCTCTGCGGGACCATCGAGCTGTTTCCGGGGATTTTCCCGGGCTGGGGCCCGTTGGCCTCCGCTCCCAGCGCGATCCCGGCGGACACGAGAAAAATCAGCGCCGCGTCAACCACGGGCCTTGGCCTTCTTCTGCTTGTTCGTCGGGGCGGTTTTCCCGCCCGGGATGGCCTTTTTCTTCGCGCCCGCCGGCGATCCCCGGGAAACGTCCTTCGTTTTCCCCGGGGTTTTCGGCTTCAGGGACCCGCGGGATTTCGCGGCTTTGCCCGTTCCGGACTTCAGCTCCGCGATCCGCTTCTCGGCGATACCCTTCATCTCGGTGGACGGGCTCCTTTTCAGGCACTCCTGGTACATGAGCGTCGCCTGGGTCGGTTTCCCCATCGCCTCGTATCTCTCCGCGATCCCGAAGCAGGCGGTCGCGGCCGCCTCCGGCGGGGTGGCATCCGATTCGAGCACCTTCCGGAACAGCCCGATCGCGTCCGAATGCCTGCCCTGGGACGCGCACGCGCCGGCGGCCGCGAACGCGCACTGGATCGCCCAATCCCCGCCCTTGGGCAGGATCCCCGCCCCCGCCTGGTACGCGACCAGGGCTTTTTCCGACTCCCCACGCCCGGCGTCGATCTCGCCCAGGGCGTAGTACGCCTCGGCGGACAGGTCGGGAAACGCGCTTCCCGCGACCGCGGTCAGGTACGGGGCCGCCTCCGCCTTGTTGCCCTTGTCGGAAAGGTAATAGGCCATGACCAGGCGCCCCTGGGCCGTCGCCCGGGTGTCGGGAAATCCGGCCGCCAGTTTTTTCATCGCCTCGGCCATTCCTTCCCCGTCGCCCTGCTTTTTCCGGCAGAGCATGACGTTATACAGCGCGTCCGCGGCGTGCGGATCGGACGGATCGTCCGCTATCCGGTAGAAGAGTTCGACCGCCCCCGAGGCGTCGCCCGACGCGTACTTGACCACGCCCAGCCGGAACCCGGCCTCCTTGGCCAGCGGATGGGCCGGGTACTTGGATATGAATTCCGCGTATGACGCCTCCGCCTCCTTGTATGTCCCCAGCTCCTCCTGCGTTTCCCCGACCTTGATCTTCACCGCCGGGACCAGGTCGCTTCCGGAATACTGCTCCAGGAGATCCCGGTACTGGGCCAGCGCCTCGTTGGGCTTCTTCTCGCGCCTGAAACTCTCGGCAACCATGAGCTTAACCTCGGCGGCCAGCGAGGACTGCGGGTACTCGGCCAGAAAGGCCACCGCCTCCCTGCGAGCCTGTTCGAACTCCCCCAGTTGGAGGTAGGCCCACTGCATCCCGAAAAGCGCCTCGGATAGCCGGGAGGACTTCGGGTAACGGGAGGCGAAATCGCGGTAGGCAAGAACCGCGTCCTCGAACGACTTGTTGTTGTAAAGGCAGTCCCCGATCCGCAGGGCCGCGTTCTCGGCCATCGCGGAATTCCCCGGCGTTTCCCGGGCAAGGAGCCTGAAAGCGGTCTCCGCCTCCGGGTACTTCTCCTGCTGAAACAGGGTCTCGGCCGAGGCCTGGAGCGCCAGCACGGCCTCGGGCGACGACGGCCAGCGGCGGCGGAGCTGATCCCACCGGGACCGCGCCGAATCCGGCCGGTCGGACCGGAACGCGCACCAGCCCAGCTGGAGCTGGGAC
>Ga0315273_10012109_pt1 | contig 11039 bp, 7 predicted proteins | sample YL17G02_0_MG_FD_205753 | JGI IMG/M metagenome (GOLD analysis project Ga0315273, IMG submission 205753) | Sediment microbial communities from Yellowstone Lake, YNP, Wyoming, USA - YL17G02_0 | ecosystem: Environmental > Aquatic > Freshwater > Lake > Sediment | place: USA: Wyoming | collected...
GGGAAATCCCTTCCCCTTCCTCGTGACCACGTGGATCAGGGTCGGACCCTTGAGCTCCTTGGCCTGCTTCAGGGTCTTTATCATCAGCCCCATGTCGTTCCCGTCGAACGGCCCCATGTAGCGCAGCCCCAGCTCCTCGAACAGGACCCCGGGACCCAGGAGACCCTTGATCTCCTCCTCCGCGTGCTTGGCCAGGTGCGCGAGCGGCGGGCCGACCTTGGTGAACCTTTTCAGGTAGTTTTCCCCCCAGGCCCGGAACCGCCGGTAGAAGTTGCCGCTCATTATCCGGGAGAGGTACGCCGAAAGCGCCCCGACGGTCTTGGAAATCGCCATCTCGTTGTCGTTCAGGACCACCACCAGGTCCGGCTTCAGCTGGCCGATGTGGTTGACGGCCTCCATGGACATTCCGTTCGGCAGGCATCCGTCGCCCACCACGGCAACCACCTTCCAGTCCTCGCCCTTCAAGTCCCGGGCCGCGGCCAGCCCGATCGCCGAGGACAGCGCGGTGCCCGCGTGGCCGGTCTGGAAGGTGTCGTGCGGGCTCTCGGCCGGCCGGGGGAACCCGGAAACCCCCCCGAATTGCCGGAGCGTGGAGAACCGTTCGCGGCGCCCGGTCAACAGTTTGTGCGTGTAGCACTGGTGCCCGACGTCGAACAGGAGCCGGTCCCGGGGGCTTTCAAACACGTAGTGCATGGCGATGGTCAGCTCCACCACGCCCAGGTTCGAGGAAAGGTGGCCCTGGTTGGCGGAAACCGTCTTCAGTATCTCCTGCCGGATCTCGGACGCGAGCGCCGCCAGGTCCGCCATGGAAAGCCGCAGCAGGTCGGCGGGCTGGTTGATCCTGGCAAGAAGTCCCATGTCAGTTCTTCCGGTCCAGCGCGTATCCGGCCAGTTCGCCCAGGATCGCGCCCCGCTCGCCCAGACCGCGGGCGAGCGCCCGCGCACCGGAAACCAGGTCACGGGCGCGCTCCCGCGCCCGGTCAATTCCGACGACGGAAGGATAGGTCGCCTTCCCCTTCTTCGCGTCCGATCCGGCCGCCTTGCCCATCTCGCTCGCGTCTCCCACGACGTTGAGTATATCGTCCGCGATCTGGAATATCATGCCCAGCTTCTCCCCGTATTCGGAAAGCCTTGCCCGCGTTTCATCGTCCGCCGACGCCAAGATCGCCCCCGCCGTCACCGACGCGGCGATCAGCGCCCCGGTCTTTTTCCGGTGGATGAACTGCACCTCCCCCTCGTCCACGTCCCGCCCCTCGGCGAGCCAGTCGGCGGCCTGCCCGCCCACCATCCCGAGCGATCCCGCGGCATAGCCCACGACGCTCGCCGCCTCGGCCACGGCCGCCGCGGACACCCCCGGCACCCGGGCGTTCTCCCCGATCAGGTGGAACGCGTGAGCCAGGAGCGCGTCCCCGGCCAGGACCGCCAGCGTCTCCCCGAACACCCGGTGGTTCGTCGGCCGGCCGCGTCTTAAGTCGTCGTCGTCCATGCACGGCAGGTCGTCGTGGATCAGCGAGTAGGTGTGAATCAGCTCCAGCGCGCACGCGGTGGGCATGACCTTCTCGCGCGATCCCCCGCAGGCCTCGGTAGCCGCGATCACGAGGATGGGGCGCAGGCGCTTCCCCCCGGCGAACACGCTGTAGGCCATGGCCGAATGCAGCCGGGACGGCGGCTCGGTCACGGGCGGCATCAGCCTGGCCAAGGCACCATCGACGTCGATCCTACCGGTCTCGAGATAGGACTTCAGCGGAACCACTTTCTTAGACTACCGGGCCTCCCCTTCCTTTTCCTCTGCCTCTCCGGGCTCCGGCTCGCCCTCTCCCTCCTCGGGGAAGGGCCGGACGGTCTTCTTGCCGTCGCGGGCCTTCATCACGATCTCCACCCGGCGCTCGGCGTCCTCGAGCTTCCTGGAGCACACGGCGATCAGCTTCACCCCGCGCTCGAAGAGCTTGAGCGATTCCTCCAGGTCCTGCTCGCCGTGCTCGAGTTTCTCCACGATGCCCTGGAGTTCGGCCAGCGCCTTCTCAAACCTGACTTCCGGCTCTTTCTCCTTCTCCTTCTCCTTCATGTCCTCCCCTTACGGCCCGGTTGACCGGGTCACCGCCCGGATCGAGCCCTTGAACAGTTTAACCTCAATCTCCCTGCCCGTCCCGACCCGGGACGCGTCCTTCAATACGGCCTTTTCCGGCAGGCCGAAGGCGATGGCGTACCCGCGGCTGAGCACTCCGAGCGGGGAAAGGGCGTTCAGCTTCCCGGAGACGGCGGACAGCCCCTGCTTCGCCGAGTCCATCCTCCGGACGCCGGCGGTCCCGATCCGGCTCGCCAGCTGTTCCAGAAGCTGTTTCTGCCGGCCCAGCGCCGCCACCGGCGAGGCTGCCTTGAGCCGGTGCCCCAGTTCGCGCACGTCGTCCATGAGCCCGTCCAGCAGATCCTTCATCGCGTGCCCGATCCCCTCGACTCCGTCGTCGAGCTCCTGGCCCCTGTCCTCCACGGCGCCCTGAAGGTGCCTTTCCAGCCTGCCGCGGATCTCGATCAGCCGGGCCGTCAGCTCGGGCCGGCTGGGCGACACCATCTCGGCCGCCTGCGACGGGGTGGCCGCCCGGACGTCCGCGACCAGGTCGGCGATGGTAACGTCCCGCTCGTGGCCTATCCCGGTTATGACCGGGATGCCGGAGCCGGCGATCGCCCGGACCACGGCCTCGTCGTTGAACGCCATCAGGTCCTCGATCGACCCGCCGCCGCGGCAGACGACCATGACGTCGAACCCGCCCATTTCGTTCGCGTCCCGGATCGCCCCGGCAACCTGGGCGGGCGCCCCCTCGCCCTGCACGAGCACCGGGAAGATCGTGATGTGCTGGCCCGCGAACCGGGAGCGCGTCACCTTCAGGAAATCCCTGATCGCCGCGCCCTCGGGCGAGGTGACCAGGGCGATCGAGTGCGGGAAATCGGGCAGGCTCCGCTTGCGCCCCTGGTCGAACAGCCCCTCGGCCGAAAGCTTCTTCTTGAGCGCCTCGATCGCGGCCATCAGCGCGCCGAGCCCGGCCGGCTCCAGGTGCTCGACGACGATCTGGTACTCCCCGCGCGGCTCGTAAACGCTCAACCGGCCGAATGCGATCACGTCCATGCCGTTCTCGGGAACGAACTTGATCCGGAAGTTGGCCCCCCGGAAGAACGCGGCCTTGAGCGAGGCATCCTTGTCCTTGAGCGAGAAATACATGTGGCCGCTCCTGTGCAGGAGGAAGTTGGAAACCTCGCCGCGCACGTACACCGCCGGGTGGGCCGTCTCGATTAGCGCCCGGATCTCGGCGGTCAGCTCGGAGACGGTGTATACGCGGGAAACGTCCACCGGCCCCGCGCCGGCCTTGCCCATGCCCATGGGCGACGCGGCCAACCCCGCGCGGGCCTTGTCGGCGTCCGGCGTTGGCGAAGCCGGCCCAGAGCTGCCCCTTGCAGCCTCCATGATTTCGGGTTGCATGGAAAACAGGTCCGGTTCGCGTGTCGGTCGGCGGCGCGCCATTTTACGGGTTAGATTATACGCGAGCCCGGTCCCCGGCTCCCGGCCTTGCTTGTCAGCGGACGTACATAGTAAATTGGGCCCATGGAAAGGGTTCGGGGAAACATCCACATCAACGGCCGGCCGGCCTGGACCTTGTATGACACCGGTTCGCGCAACAGCTACGCCCTTTCCGAATCCGTCAATGGAAGCCCCGTGATCACCCTCCGCGATCCATTCCGGGTCCGGATCGGCGGGGGGAAGTACCGGCTGCGCAAGCAGGCGGTCATCAGCGCCCGGATCGAGAATAAGCCCGTGTCTTTTAATGCATTCATAATCGACGACCTCGGGAATGACGAGGATGGGAAAAAGATCCAGGTCCTGTTCGGAGCCCTGGATATGCGACGCTTCGGCATCCGACCAGTCCCGGACAAGGAAAAGCTGGACCTCTCGAACTACACCCGCGACTTCGTAGAATACTGACCGGCGGTGCTCATGCGCCGTCTATCCGTTCCCTCCTGTTCCGCCCGAAGTGCCCGCGCGCGCAAAACACGCCGGACCCGGCCAAGGCTTTAACCGGTCATGGCCCGACCGTCACCGCGACGGCCGGAACCAGGCGCACCGGCCCCAGCAGTCCCGATTCCAGGAGCGGTGAATCCTTCCTGTAGTGTTTCCATGTCGTGAACGCGATCCGTCCCGACGGCCGGGGCGTCCCCGAAACCAGCCAGCCCGGCCAATCCTTAAGCCGCTCGCCGCCCCACCCGTCCGTCCAGGCACAGTCATCCGGCTCCTGCTCGTCCCCGATCAGCCGGTTCGGCCACAGGTTGGTAACCTTCACCTCGAGCCGGTTCTTCCCGGCGCGCGCCACGTCCGTCACCTCGACCAGAAACGGCGGCTTCCAGAGCGCGACCAGGGACCGTCCGTTCAGGATCGGCTCGGCGAAATCCTTGACCCGGCCCAGATCGAGGAAAAGCCTTTTCCCGGAGCCCAGCATGTCTCCCGGAATCTCAATGTCCCTGGCATACACCGCTGTCCCGGAGAAATACTTGATCCCGGGCTCGGTTCGATCCGTCCAGGAAACCAGTTCCTCCAAAACGGCCGATTCCGGAGCCCCGAGCTTCGGCGGAAACCGCAGCTCCCATGGACCGGAAACCCTCACCGGATCCGGCACGCCGGGTATGACGGCTTCCAGCAGGCGGCCTGAGTCCGTCCTTAATTCATAGGTACCGGCCCGCCGCGACGCAAGAACGATCCCGCCGTTTCCGGACACGGACACTTCGAACGACGGCGGCTCCCCCGGGAGCGCCGGCGGGATTTCCAGAACCTCGTGCTCGGCCGCCGCGCAGGAACCCCGCTTGCCGTCGAGGGAGTACTCCACGCTCAACCGCTTGAAATGCATGAAGGCCGGATCCCTGCCCATTGCATCGTTCTCGACCTCGACGCTCAGGGCCCCGTCCTTCACCAGGCCGGCCAGCTTCTTCGTTACATCCATGCTCCCCGCCCCGTCCTTCGCTTCGTAGACGGCCTTGAGAATCTCCAGTGTGCCTCCGGGAGAAGCAGGGACCTCCGGAGCCGAAACCGAAACGACATGGCTGGCACCCTTCGAAGACCCGCGGAACACGACGAAGACCGATCCCGCCGGATCGAGGCGAAGATCGACCCTGGTGCGCCCGCCCTCCTCCCGCCAGACCGGTGCCGGCTCCATGATCCCGGTGTCCGGATGCCATAGTTCGGGCCGTTTCCCGGACACCCGGAACAGGCACGAAGCTTCCACGAACCGGGCACGCTGGTTGGAGACGAAATACACGTCGGCGCCCCCGGCCACGCGGTGGATCCACGACAGGCGCGTTCCCGGAGCGGCGCCGGCCGATTCGAAGTCAGGGAGCAGCTTCATCTCCTTGAAGACGCCCTCGATCCCGGTCCCCCAGTAAACCTTTCCCCTGCCGAAGGCATGTTCCTTAACCGCCTTCCCGTCGCTGCTCCCCCAGACCTCCCGGGCCGTCTCCTTCACTTCCCCGTCGCACCGGGGATAATCCTTGAGGCTTGGGGATCGGTCCGGCTTCGGCCCCACGACCACGGCCCCCTCCCGGACAAACTCCCTGACCTTCCTCAGCAGTTCGGGAGTCATCACCCGGGACGGGGGCAGGACGAGGACCCGGTAGCTCATGCCGTCCGGCAGTACGAGCCGGCCGTTTCGGACGGAGACCCGGTTCAGCAACACCTCAGAGTTGATCCCGTCGGATTTATAGCCCGGCGGTAACCACGGCTCCCCGGCGGCCAGGCCGACGGGCGCCCCGGAACCGCAGAAATAGCATGCGTCGGCGGCATAAAGTCCCTGCTGAAGCAGGTACTGGCACCTGGCCAGGTATGCGGTCCAGGAGGCCGCCAGACCCCACCACGTGATCGTGCGCTCGAAATGGAAACCCCACGGGCCCATGGTCATTCCCGGCCTCAAATCGGGCCACGGCTGATGGGCGTAACGGTGGAAGATGAGCCGGTTCACCCCGGCGCAGAACGCCGAATCGCCGAGCGCCTTGAGCGTCCACGGGGTGTTGGTCCACCGCCCATTTTCCGCCGTGGAGGTGAAGGCCTCCGCGCCCACGTATTGGCGGCCGTAAGTGTGGGCGGCGGAAGCGGCCAAGCTGCAGGAGCTGTCCACGCCCCCGCCGGTCCAGAACTCGCCCATGACGATGTCGGCGCGGCCGCCGCATGCCAGATCCTCGAACGGGCCGTTTCCGTATGGCTCGACCGAGAACTTGAGCCCGTGGTCATGGCACAGCCGGCCGAACCGGCCGTAGTAGTTGTCTGCGAACAGGTCGGCAATGGTCCGGCGGAAGTCCCACAGGAACCGGTCGGTTACTTCCGGACTATCCACAACCCGGCCGGTCAGGACGGGAAGGAAAGGAACGGGATCGTATCCGCGGCGACCGCGGAATTCCTCTACGAAGCGCGGGGTCCAATTTTGCGATCCCACCTCGTAGCTGTCGATGAGGGCGTTGTTGAACGTCTTCCTCGCCAGGGGACCGGAATCTTCCAGCACCATGCGCATCATGCCGGAGAAAAAATCGTCCATGGCCGATGCGCTGAGCTTGTCGCACTCCAGGCCGCGCCCTTCCTCCGGCGCCGGGTGGTTCTGCCGCCCTAGGGGGGTATGCCCGATCCGCAGGATGACCCATTCCCCCTCGGGGACATCCCACTTAAGCCGGTCACCGGTCCCGAGCCGGCCGGTCAGGTCCACGATCCGCTCCCGGGCCACGGCGGCGCCCGGCGGCGCATCCCCGGTTGCGGCCCCGTCCGCGATCTCGGCGCGAAGGAAGGCCGCCTTCCCCTCCAGGTCGTCCACGCGCAAGGCCGGGGTCAGCCGAACCTCGGCCAGGATGATCCGATCGGAGTCACCGTTGAAACGGTTGAAGACAATCCGGTAAAACCGGGCCTTGACCGGATCGAAACAATAGGTCTGGGCGGGCGCGGCCGATTCCTCCCCCCGTATTGAAAAATCCCTTATTTTCCGGAAAACCCTTGCGTCGTCGGAAACCTGGATCTCGCCCTCGCAATCCTGCCGGTCCGGTCCGGTTGTCACCTCGAGCGCGCGAGCCGAAAAGGGCCGCGGGAACTCGATCGAAACGACGCTCGGTGTCCCCGTTTGAGGCCTGGGAATGGAAACAACCGTTTCCGGCCTTCCATCCACCAGGGCCCGTCCGTCGGCGTCCTTGCCGCCGATTGTCACCATCGATTTCGCGCCGGCCATGCCGACTTCCTCTCCCGCGGGAGCGGGGAACGCCAGGACCGCGATGTCGCGGTAGTGGTCCAGCACCGTCCGCGGACGGGCGAGGACGGCGTCGAACCTGGCCGGCCCCCGAACCCTTACCTCGCCGGTAACGACGACCTGCATGGCGTTCCCGGGCCTGACCCAGGGTCCGCCGCTGGACGACCAGCCGGCGCAGTTGTGAACGCATATCTCCAGCCCAAGCCGGGCGGCCTCCCTGACCGCATGCTTCACCATCTCCCGCCATCCGGCGCTCATGAACTTGACCGGACCGGCCGGAATCTCGTTGTCGACGTTGAAGATCTGGGCGCCGCCGATCCCGGCCAGATTCATCGCCTCAAGATCGGCCGTGATCCCTTCCTTCGTTATGTTCCCGTTTATCCAGTGCCACCACGTATGCGGCTTGGCTGAATCGGGCGGATGGGCAAAGCCCCGGGCAAGGACGTCGCCCGGCCGGTCGACGGCTCCGGGCGATTCGAGGCGATTCGCCCGGCCAGCCTCGCCGGCTATAACCGGCGAAGCGAGGACGAACGCCGCAAGCAGCGGCGCCATCGCCACGAAAGCCCGAATTTTACCCCTGACGTCCCCCAAGTTGGCCGTGCCAACCCGGGACCGGATCAACGCCGTTCCATCCACAGAGGGGTCGCGACGAACCAGAGCACGGTGGCGGCCAGCATCCAGCCCTTCACCGCATCAAGCTCCATCCGGCCCAGGAAAAAAAGCGCCGGGGGCACGATGAGAGCCGTCAGGGCGATCCATGACAAGGTCATCGCGATCCGTCTCATGTCCCGGCCCTCCGCGTCACGATCCTGCGCTGAAGCAGCCTGCTGAGGACGGCATAGATGACCGCCGCGGCGAACCATCCGGGCAGGCTCACGAAGTAGATCTGGATGTTCCCGTTAAGGACCAGGGCCACGCACCCGCCCAGCGTCACGAACCAGGCAAGGCCGGCCGCCCAGTTGAACGAGGTTCCCGATGCCAGGGCGTAGTCGGGCCGGAAGCCCAGAGAGCGAGCCATCCAGAAGTCCACGAAGATAACGGCGCCCATCGGCATCAGGACCATGCCGTAGAGCGCCACGAAGCCCAGCAATTGCATGGCGATCGCCGGGAAAAGCCCGGCCAGGGTCGCGACCATTCCCGTGGCAAGGGTCATCTTGAACCGGGACACCCGGGGCATGATTGCCTGGAACGCCAAGCCGGCCCGGTAGATCGTCGGGTTCGCCGTGGTCCAGGACGCGACGAAGACGCACACCAGGCCCGCGATCCCGCACGCCCGGTAGGCCAGGGGCCCGGGCAGAACCTTGGTGTCGGCCGGGTTCAGCCCGAGCTGGAGGGCGTACAGGACCGACGCGCAGAGCCATGCCATGAAGTGGCCCACATACATTCCGGCGGCGGAAGCCACGGCATACCAGGATTTCCGGGCGTAGCGGAAGACCGAAAGGTCCGCCATCCCCACGTGCATGGCCATGTTGCAGAACCAGGCGAAGAACATGACGTGCCAGAAAGTGAACTTCACCTGGCCGGGCAGGGGATCGCCGCCCTTCCAGATCGCGGTCCGGGCCGTCTCCCAGAAGTCCCCCGCCGACGTCATCCCCATCTGGCGCAGCCCGATCAGCCCGAAAGCCAGGAACACGAGGATCATCCAGGGCGCGGCGTAGTTCGCGACCCGGGCGACTGTTCTGTAGCCGAGGGCCGCGACCACCGAGATCGTGGCGCCAACCCCCAGACCCGCCAGCACCCATCCGGCCGTGGTCGGATACCGGTCGTCCAGGGCCGGCATCGGGATGGCGAACCAGACCCCGACCGCCGTCGTCGCCACCGTCACCATCGATCCGGCCAGGAAGCAGAACATGATCCCGTTCGCCAGGTTGTATATGACGACGAGGTTCCGGCCGCAGATCCTTTCCAAATGGTAATACAGGGTCAGGCGCGACCGGGTGGCGATCGGCGCGGTGAGGAAAATCCAGCTGAGTACCGCCATGGTGTTGCCGGCGACAAGGCCGAAAACCACGTCGAATGCGCTCACTCCCGCGGCGACGAACAACGGCCCGATCATGAGCTCGGTGCCGGCCACGTGCTCCCCGACGTACTGGCCAACGAAGCTTTTCAGCCCCAGCAGGGCGGACTTTGGCACGGGCCGGCGCTCGAATTCGTCCGGCGGCGTCGCGTATTTGCCCTTCATGAACGCCTATCCTACCAGCCGCCGGGCGTGTTTCGCATACAGGATCCGGCAGTCGTCGAGGTATCCGCGCAGTATTTCGCCTCCCCCGGGGGACCCCAGACCATGGAGGGCCCGGCCGATCCCGAGCTCCAGGATCGCGTTGCGCTCGGTGATGACGTCCGTCTCGGGCGTACGACGCGCGAGCCCATGGAGCCCGGGCTTGGCGTGCAGTCGTTCAAGGATCCGGACCAGGGCAGGGCCGGCGAAGCCGGCATGGCCAGCTCCGCTGGCCTTGCGATGCGCTGCGCATCGCCCATGGTCGCCAAGCCGTTCGGCCGACCTTATCACGGCGTCGGCGTAATACCAGGAGCCCTTGACGGGCGACAGGAAGGCGTCACGGGAGGTGTCGATCAGGTCCACGACCCGGGAAAGCACGGAAACCAGCCTCCGGTCCCGCGGGTATGCCAGCGCATGAATCAGGTTGCAGGCCTCGGGGCAAGCGCCCTGATCCGGCCCCTCCCGGTTCGTGTTCCGGATCTCCGTGCTCCGTGGCGGCAGGTGCCTGCCGCGGAGCATCAAGGAGAGCTCCGCCAGGATGGCTTTTACGCCGGTCCTCGACCCATGCCACGCGAGCAGGCGGGCGATGAGCAATCGGCGCTTGGCCGTCGATCGGCGATATTCACGCGCCAGCAGAGGGAGCGCCTCGTTGGAGGAAGCCGTGCAAATCGCCGCCACCGCCGGCACGGACCGGGCCACGTCGGTCTCGAGCTGGTAGATGTAGAACGGCTCGTTCCCCTTTAATCCGGCGACCAGTTTCTGGAGCGCCTCCCCCGACGGCGCGGAAGATCCCGGCCGCCGCTCCCTCAGGATGGACGGCAGAACGCCCACCCGGATCAATTCGTCCTGCAGGGCGCCAACCTCGATCCGGCGCGGCTCCACCCCGGCGAGCGCCGCCGTCGCCGCCGCCAGACCGAGCGCGCCGCCCTGGTTCTGGATGTCCGGCTGCATCCGCATGGCCGCCAGCGCGTCATGAGAAACGCCGTGCGCCCGCCCGCCGACCAGGATCCCGTCCAGCCCCCGGGGCACGAGCGCGGAATACGGCAATTCCATCTCGACGTTGGGCGGATGGATCCCGAAATCAAACCACTTCGAGTCCGAGACCCCCTTCACATCCGGGTTGCTGAAGAATATCGCCACCGTGTCCGGAAACCGTCTCAGGGCCATATGGTCGCCGAGATCGACCGTCGTCAGGCACTTGATCCGCCGGCTCTCGCGGGGAGCGACCTGCGGCATGTAGTCCCAGGCCGGCGCCCGGCGACGGGCCGTCACGACGAACCTAGTCAGGTCCCGGGTTTCGGTCACGTCGGCCGCGGTCGTGAATCCGCTGACCGGCTCCCCCGGCCGGGGCACCGGGGCAAGGTGGGTCCACATCGGCACCCCGGTGGGGCGGGAGCCGTATTCCCACTCCGCCCCGGCGAGCGCGGCCAGGTCGCCGTCCCCGGTCGCGTCCACCGACACTTTGGCCAGGACCGCGCCCAGCCCGTCCGGAGTGGCCACCAGCGCGCCTTTCACCCGGTTCCCCGCGACCAGCGCCCCGGCGATCGCGGTCCGGAACATGACCT
>Ga0315273_10012110_pt1 | contig 11038 bp, 8 predicted proteins | sample YL17G02_0_MG_FD_205753 | JGI IMG/M metagenome (GOLD analysis project Ga0315273, IMG submission 205753) | Sediment microbial communities from Yellowstone Lake, YNP, Wyoming, USA - YL17G02_0 | ecosystem: Environmental > Aquatic > Freshwater > Lake > Sediment | place: USA: Wyoming | collected...
AAGATCACGCAGGAAAGCGGCTTTTGTTACATTCCTTTCCTTCATCGGGATTTCTCTCCTTGTTGGCGATGGAGTAATTACTCCGGCAATAAGCATCCTCAGTGCTGTAGAAGGTTCACTACTTATTCCGGGATTTGAACATATATCTCAGGATACACTCATAATTATTGCAGGGATCATTGCAATACTTCTCTTCAGTATTCAAAAAAAAGGGACCGAAAAAGTTGCCGGGGCATTTGGGCCTCTGATGGTCATGTGGTTTTCATCATTAGCTATTTCTGGGATTATTTCGATACTTTATTACCCCCCAGTGCTTAAGGCTCTCAATCCATATTATGCCTTTCGGTTCCTTTTAGAAAATGGTATCGCAGGATTTTTTGTGCTCTCAGGAGTTTTCCTTTGCGCAACCGGTGGGGAAGCTCTCTATGCTGATATGGGACATCTCGGCCGAAAGCCTATTGTAAGTGCATGGTATGTTGTATTTGTGGCTCTTGTGCTCAATTATCTCGGTCAGGGGGCCTTTCTCATGAACCATCCGGAAGCCAGGAACGTGCTTTTTGAGATGATTTTCAATGAGGCATCCTTCCTTTATGTCCCTTTTCTTCTCCTTAGTATTATTGCCACTGTCATAGCTTCGCAGGCCATGATCAGCGGGATGTTTTCGATCGTCTACCAGGGAATCACAACACATATCATGCCCATGTTCAGAATTGAATATACCTCAACTGAATTAAGATCTCAGATATATATCAGCTTTGTAAACTGGTTCCTGCTCATCGCTGTCTTATTTATCATGTACGAGTTCAAAGAATCAAATCGTCTTGCTGCTGCCTATGGCCTTGCAGTTACAGGCACAATGACCTTAACTGGCTTTATGATGACCTGGATATTCTATTTGAGAGGAAAGATGTCTTATTTAGTTATCTCATTGTTTGTGACTGTCGTTGATATCGTTTTTCTGCTGTCAAACACCTATAAAATACCTCATGGCGGTTATTGGTCAATCATAATAGCCTCAATTCCTTTTAGCATGATCATGATATATACATCCGGTCAAAAGAAACTTTATCGGTCCCTTAAGCCAATAGATTTAGATGTCTTTCTTGAGAGGTACAGACTTGCATACAGGAGCATGAGTAAGATAAAGGGAACTGCCCTTTTCTTTCTACGGGAAAAAGAAAAAATTCCCCCTTATATTGTCCGCACAATGCTTATAAATAATATCCTCTATGAAGACAATATTCTTGTCTCCATTGTCAGGAGTGATGAGCCATTTGGCGTTATTGGACAGTTTATGGATGAACTCGTACCTGGTTTGAGGACATTCGAGATATATCAGGGATACATGGAAGTTATAGACGTTGAGAAACTATTGAAAGAAGCAGGAATTGATGAAAAGTCTATATTCTATGGGCTTGAGGAAGTCATTACACGAAATCCTCTCTGGATGATATTTTCGGTCGTTAAAAAATTATGTCCAGCTTTTGTGCAGTTTTACAAACTTCCATCTCACAAACTTCATGGGGTTGTTACGAGGGTCGAGATGTAGCCTGATCGGCTATGCGACTGTGTTTAATTCCATAAAAGAAATAAATGAACAGACCTATTAAGAGCCATACGCCAAATCGAATCCAGGTAATCTTGGGTAAGGAGAACATCAAACTGACACAGAAGCCGATCCCTAACAGTGGAATAAAAGGCACCAGGGGACAGCGAAAGGGACGGTGAAGTTTGGGATGGATAACCCGCAGCACTATAATACCTCCGCAAACAATTGTAAATGCAAATAGTGTTCCTATATTGCACAGTTCTGCAGCTGTTCCAAGGTCGATAAAGCCTGCAAACCCTGCCACGACTGCTCCTGTAATGCACTGGGAGATATATGGAGTACGCCAGCGGTGATGAACTTTTGAAATCCACGGCCACAAGAGACCATCACGGGACATGGAAAAAAAGATTCTTGGTTGTCCCATGAGCATAACGAGGAGAACACTGGTAATACCTGCGACTGCACCTGCAGAAACCAAAGCTGACCCCCACCGAAAGCCTAAATGGTTCAAGGCAAGTGCAACAGGGGCTGGGTCGTTCAATTTATCGTAGGACACTATTCCGGTAAGAATTGCGGAAACAACAATATAAAAGACCGTACAAATTCCTAAAGAAAAGATAATTCCTCTTGGCAAATTCCGCTGGGGATCCTTCGTTTCCTCAGCGACAGTCGACACTGCATCAAATCCTATGTATGCAAAAAAGACAATGGCAGCACCCGTCATTACTCCCTTGAAACCGAAGGGTAGGAAAGGAATCCAATTTGAAGGTTTTATGTTAAAGATCCCTACCAGGATAAAGACGATCAGGGCTCCCAGTTTGACAAAGACCATTGCGCTTGTAAATCTGGCACTTTCCTTGATTCCTATAATCAGAATGGTGGTGAGTAATAGCACAATAATGATTGCGGGAAGATTTACTAATGCCCCTGGCGCTGTTCCCGGGGTCGCAGAACACCAGGCAGGCAGAGAAATTCCCATCGCATGCAAGATATTTGTAAAATACCCTGACCAACCTATGGCAACTGCTATTGATGCCACGATATATTCAAGTATAAGATCCCAGCCAATAATCCAGGCGATGATCTCTCCAAGAGTTGCATATGCATAATTGTAGGCACTCCCAGCTACCGGAATTAAGGAGGCAAATTCTGCATAGCATAGTGCGGCAAAAGCACAGGCAAAACCGGATATAACGAAGGACAGGACAATCCCTGGACCGGCAAAGCGTGCCGAGGCTACTCCGGTTAAGACAAAAATTCCGACACCGATTATTGCACCTATTCCTAAAATGGTAAGGTCGAAAGCATTCAGCACCCGGCGAAGACGATGCTTCTCGCTTTCAATATCCTCTAAAATATGATGAAGAAATTTACGCCGGAAAAGTCTCCTTACCATCATGACTCCATTATTTGAATCTTTTTAATATCATAAAAATTAACCTTGGTATTGCCAGATATTCTGAATTGGTTCTTATTGTAGCCTCCCTTATTCATATAATCAATGTGTCGGATGTAGTATTTGTCCTGAGAATGTCATGCCGGTGTCCGGAATCCTTCCGACTTGTTCCTTCTGCGCAGCTTACACTTTCCTTATTCCCTATGACAATGCCTTCTTTTCCGTTTTCCTCATAATCAACTTTCTTACTTCTTCAGCAGAAAAAAGCAATAGGGCAAAAGGAAGGAGGATAAGCCATGTATTCAGTGATATGGGATGAGTTGAGAATATTTTATTCCCAAAGGGATGATAGACAATAAATAATTGTAGGAGTATTTCGAATGCTATACCTCCAAAGATCAATTTATTCGTGAACATACCAAGACGAAAAACAGATTCCTTAGATGACCTGCATGCAAAGACATTACCGATTTGTGTGATTATTATTGCCGTGAGGCAGGCAGTTGTTGCCTGCAGGTAAAGCACATTCGTTGGAGGAAACATTGTTCCCCATACCCATCCGCCATTATACAAAACCCAAAAGAATCCGAACATACAAGCAATGGCCTCTATCGGTCCGAGGAAGAGATATGACCTGACAATTAAAGGAACGTCCAATAGCCTCTCCTTCAATTGTCTCGGTGGCTGTGTCATAACCCCTGGGGTGGGTTTTTCTGCGCCGAGTGCAAGGGCGGGTAGCATATCAGTACCGAGGTCAACAGCAAGTATTTGGATAATGGTCAGAGGGAGCGGGATTTTTAAAAGGATATAAGCGAGATAGGGCACTGCTTCAGGTATATTTGATGCAAAAATATAGGTTATAAACTTTTTAATGTTATCATATACTGTTCTCCCCTCCTCAACTGCATTGACAATGGTCGCAAAATTATCATCAAGGAGAATCATGTCTGATGACTCTTTAGCCACATCAGTGCCTGAGATTCCCATCGCAATACCAATATCTGCTTTCTTAAGGGCAGGTGCATCATTCACCCCATCACCCGTTACTGCAACTACTTCGCCCTCTTCTTTTAAGATCGATACAACCCTCATCTTGTGTTTTGGCGTCATCCTCGAGAATATTATCTCATCTTTTAATAGGACATGCCGTAGTTCATCATCTGACATCTGTAAGAACTCATTGCCTTCCACTATTGCGGGGTCTCCTTTTACAAGACCAATCTCTTTAGCAATGGCAAGAGCAGTTCTCGATCCATCACCTGTGATCATAATAATTCTTATCCCCGCCTCATTGCACTTACTGATTGCCTCTTTTACTTCGGGTCTTGGGGGATCTTCAAGACCAATCAAACCAACAAATACCATGTTATTCTCAATCTCCTCCGGTTTCATGTGAGTATCTTCATGAGTTCCGATCTCTTTATAGGCAAAGGAGAGGACTCTAAGCCCCATATCCATCAAAGCATGGTAAGCATCCATTACTTTTTCCTTAAGAACCCCAGTGATAGGGACAATCTCACCATTAATCAGGGAAGATCTGCATAAGGGGAAAAGACCCTCCATGGCACCTTTTGTAAAAGCAAATGTCTTCCCGTCAACCACATTCAATGTTGTCATCCTTTTTCTCTCAGAATCAAAAGGAATTTCGGATACTCGCTCTTCTATTACATCCCCGATAGTCTCTCTTGCAACTTTAAACAGTGCAACTTCAGTGGGGTCACCTCTAAATTGTCCATTTTCAAAATATGCATTGTTACAGAGATAAGCTATTTTTAAGAGTTCAAACGCGGTATCCTTTTTTATATCCTTTACATCCAGAATTCTGTCATTAACCCATGCTTTTATAACAGACATTTTATTCTGCGTGAGTGTCCCTGTTTTATCAGTACATATCACAGTTACAGCACCGAGTGTCTCGACAGATGTAAGTGTCTTTATTAATGCCTTCCTCTTTGCCATTCTCTGACCTCCCATTGCAAGAGAGAGAGTCATCGTTGGGAGCATACCTTCCGGGATGAGAGCAACGGTTATACCAATAGCAAAGATGAAATTATCCCAGAAACTCCTCCCAATCACAAACCCTAACAAAAAAAAGAATATCCCGACTGCCGCAGCAATCGTAGCTACAAGCCTTGTTGCTTTTACAATTTCTTTTTGGAGTGGACTGAGCCCTGCTTCAACAGCACTTGTCAGGTGTGCGATACGGCCGAACTCCGTCTTCATACCCGTTGCATAGACTACGCCTTTTCCCGAACCACTCACAACAGTTGTTCCTGCAAAGGCTATATTTCTGCTTTCAATGAGTTCTCCTGCAACAGGTTCATACTGTAAAGATACCGGTTCAGATTCTCCTGTAAGAGGTGCATTGTTTACCATCAGATATGTTGTTTCAATGAGCCTCGCATCTGCAGGAATTTTATCCCCTTCTGAAAGTATAATAATGTCACCAGGCACAACTTCTCTTGCATGAATCTCTTTTGTCGCTGCTACCCTCATAACTTTCACATAAAAAGGCAGGAGTTTTTTCAGAGCTTCAAGTGCTTTTTCTGTACGGTATTCCTGGATAAAGGTAAATATGGCGTTAATGAATATGACAGCTATGATGGCAAACCCGAGAGTAAGCATTCCTTCTCCGGGATGAAGGTACTCAGACAGGAAAGACAAAACTGCAGCTATCCAGAGGAGAATTGCAAGGAAATGAGTAAATTGACTGATGAATCTGAGGATGAGCGATTTTTTCTTTACTTCCTGAATCTCATTCGGGCCGAATTCAAGGAATCGCTTTTTTGCTTCTTCTTCGGTAAGGCCATTTTCTGATGTGACAAGACTTCGGAGGACTTCTTCTTTTGGAAGATTGTTAATCTTCATGTCTTGGTTTCAATATTATGAGGTCACAGGGTGTTTCCCTGAGCACATCTTCCACAGGATTACCTTTCAGGAGGGAACTGAGAAGACTTCGTTCACTGGCGCCCATGATGATGAGATCATGTCTTTTTGAAGCAGCTTCAATAGTTATGCCTTGTCCTATGGCACCTGGAGCGATTCTCTCTTCATACGCGATCTCATATTTCCTGAGGTATTCAATAAAATCAGAGATGTCTTTAGGTAATCTCTTTCCCCATTCCACAGGGGTAAGATGGAGTTCACCATGGAAAAATTTTGTTAGAGGCTTTGTAGCATGAAAGACAAAGACTTTTGATTCAAAACCTTCTGCCATCTTTGCAGTAAAATATGCCTTCTCCTTTATATGATTAATTCTTGCCTTCAGGGGAAGGAGGATATTTTTCGGACGTACCCTTCCCATATGAACAACCCTTGCAAGTGCTACAGAACAGGGAAGATGAAGAGACAGGCTCCGTGCAACAGTCCCGGTATAGAATCTCTTCTCAACGTCCTCTCTTCTTGTGGATGCAAAAACAATGCTTACCTTTTCACGACGGACAATCCTTTCTATCTCCTTCAATGGCTCCCCAGTCTCTGTGATACCTTCAACCTGGATGTTCATGTTCATCGCTTCGTTAAAAAGCCTTTTCATGGTCTCTTCAGCCCTATCTAAACTCGAACGATGCCTTCCTTTTTCAGCAATGAAACAGATATATAATTTCGCCCCACATGCCTTTGCAAGGTTCAATGCGTAACGTGCAGAAATTTCTGAATTCAGGTGTTCATTGACTGCGGCGAGTATCTTCGTATACATGGCTAACCTCTGAATTAAACAACCATCAGCAGTGTCATTCCGGCTTGTCCAGCCAATGGCTCGTAGAAAATCTTTTCTTAACACCCTCTCCCTTCCCTCTCCCACCAGGGGAGAGGGACGTTATTCTTTCCCCTCCCTTGATGGGAGGGGACTGAGGGGAGGGTGTTAGAATTTGTCCTTACTTATGAACTTCTCAGTATCTTTGCGCATTATACCATTTCATTCGATATTCTACGTGAAGAACCCTGCGGCAGAGACCGCAGGGTGTAAAATTTATAAAATAAATCCGCTGGTAAAAGGAGGCAGCATTTGCATATTGAAAAGGAAAAGAGTAAGAATAATTCATGAATTTTGATGAGATAATATCATTGAGAAAAGCCTTTAAATCTGTGAGGGACAGGCAGGAAAAGACTACTCCTGAAGATTTTAGTGAGAAGATCAAAAGACTGAAAATCGTCAGGGAACTGTCTGTTGGTAATGAGGGACTTCTGAGTAAAGCAATCAAAAAAGTCGAGGAAAATGGGATAAAAGTATTTTTAGCAAAAGACAGAGATGATGCAGTTAATATGATTCTTAAAGAAATAGGGAATGAAAAGATAGTTGTGAAATCAAAATCAAATGTGACAAAAGAGATCAATCTGACTGAAGAGTTAGAATCTCGGGGCATTGAAGCCATAGAAACAGATATTGGAGACAGGATACTTCAGGTCCTGAAAGAAAAACCTTCTCATCCTACTGGCCCTATTGCGCATTTATCAGCCAAAAGGATATCAGAGGGACTTTCAAAATTTTATGGCTCAAAAATAGGGGAGGAACCTGAAGATATCGTCAGTTTTATGAGAAAAGAAATTCGAGATCACCTTGAGAAGTCACGCATTGGAATAACAGGTGCAAACGCTATTACAGCAGAAGAAGGTTCAATCGTGCTGGTGCACAATGAAGGCAACATAGCTGAAGTCATACGCAAAGAGAAACATATAATTATCTCAGCAATAGATAAAGTCTATCCGACAATAGAGGATGCAATTAATATGATCAAAATAATTACGTACAATGCTACCGGAGCCACTGTTCCATCCTTTATTGAGATCATGAGTGGTGTGAGCAAGACTGCCGATGTTGAAAAGAAGTTCTTCAAGGGTGTTCATTCACCAAGAGAGGTAGTTCTCATACTGCTTGATAACAAACGGACAGAGATCATTGAAAAGGGATTCCGAGAATTGCTCTTTTGTATTGATTGCGGAAACTGTCTCCTTCATTGTCCTATGTACAATACAGTTGGGAATTATTTTGCAGAAGAGAAAGATCTGGGAGGCAAGGGTCTTGCCCGTCACAGCCTTTCAAATGGAGAACCCAACAGGAAACTTGAGTTCTGTCTTACCTGCGGGAAGTGCAAAGAAAGCTGCCCTTTGTCAATCGATATCCCGGCGGTCATCAGAAATATCAGAAGCGAAAGTTACCCCGAGGAAACCTATTATTTTCTAAAATCCCACCTCCTGTGGCTTTACTATATGGTAAGGCTGAAATTATGGAGTTACCTAAAAAGTTAGGTATTTCAGACTTTCCTGTGATACATAATTACTTCCCAAATCCAGCGATAACAATAATAAACGGTTGCTTTGTCTGTCATTGCGAGGTCGCTTCGACCGTGGCAATCTCATTGGGAAAGACGAGATTGCGGAGCTTGTTCCGAATATAGTGAGGAATCTCGCTCTGAGTTTGCTTCGGCTTCGCCTCGCAATTTAACTCGCAATGACATTTCTTATCGCTGGATTTTGGTACTTTTAAAGTAATAGATTATGTCCCTCTCCCTGTCATTCCGGCTTGTCGTTCGACTGAGCTCACGTCGAAGCCCGGAATCCTTCTGAATCCCGAAGGCACTTGCTGTACTAAAATAATGTTACCTTGCAAATTGAAAGCTTACCTTTTAAATTACAAGCTATTAAATGTCTCTGAGGGACGCATGATTTCTTCGCCTGCCAAAAAGTCAAAAGGCAAGGTGCGACACCGGCGACATATTGTTATGAGAATATTCTGAGCTATTGGACACTTCACAGAGAAATTGGATGCTTGAAAAAATAAACATGAAAGTGTATCATAAGTGTAGCACTAAGGAGGTGAATCTCTATGCCAACAAAAAATCCCAGAATCAACGTTGTCCTTGAAAGGCCTTTATATAACAATGTCGAGCGTCTTGCCAAGCGAGATGGGATTTCCTTATCCATGAAGGTGCGTGACCTCGTAAAGGAAGCATTGGAAATTGAGGAGGATATTGGCCTTTCTCAGCTAACTGAAACCAGAGAAAAAACTTTCACCAGGAAGAAGTCACTTAAACATGATGAGGTCTGGTAGCATTGACCTTTGAGCTGAGATATCATCCAGAAGTTCGAGACGTCGACATTCCCCAACTTAATGAAACTCTGAAAAAACGTATAAAGAAGGCAATAGAAGAACGCCTATCAATATCTCCACATCAATATGGAGAACCGCTCAGAAAAACTCTCAAAGGATACTGGAAACTAAGGGTCGGCGATTACAGAGTAGTCTACAAGGTTGAGAGAAATGAAGTATGGATATTCGCTATTATTAACAGAAAAGACGTTTACAAGAAAATTATTAAAAGGATTTGACGTAGAGGAAGTTCTTCCTGAAGCACGCATCACTTTGAGCATCGATAAAGATGAATAGTTCACATAGAAAGTGATACCGGACAAGATTTCAAAGCCACAACACCTTCTTCCTGTAATGTTGATTCTTAAATCTTGCCCCATAATACGATGTTACAAACGGAAATCAATAAAGTAGTCTCCAATCTTTTCTGTTCATATTTGGAATCCAACCCTTTTAATTTAGAAAAGTCACCCTTTTTTATTGATTATTTCTATGTATCGATATAGCATTAATAATGCAAATATTGAGGGCATCTTTTAAAGATGCCAGAAGCGACATGGCAATATCTATCACTAAAACAGAGATACTTCGCTCCGTTCATAATGATAGGCGAAGGTTTCGGGATAATGATTCTATAAGGCTTTATAAATCAAACTCGCAATGATGAGTCCTTTAATAACTTCTTCAGACTGTAATTCCCACATTCAAGGTCGAAGTGCAACAAAAGCAGAAGCGACCTCAAGCGGTGTTTTGTAGGCCAGGCATTTCCTGGGCCGGTTGTTAATCAGTGATTCGACCTTTGCCACCTGCTCATCCGTTATCTTACTAAAGTTCGTTCCTTTAGGGAAATACCGTCTGACCAGCCCATTGACGCTTTCATTGGTTCCCCTCTGCCACGAGGCATAAGGACGGGCGAAATAGCACTGTATGCCTATGGCTTCTGTGATCGCCTCATGCTGTGCATTCTCGGTTCCATTGTCCAGCGTCAGCGTGCGTCTTACTTTCTCCGGGAGTTCCTGAAGTCTCAGTATCACGGTATCTGTGGTCAGCTCTGCTGTCTTCCTCTGAAGTCTGGTCAGAAGCAGTAGCCTGCTCTTGCGTTCCACCAGAGAGTTCAGAGCTGCAAGGCTCTTCCTTGATACCAAAGAGTCGCCCTCCCAATGTCCGAACCGACTGCGGTTCTCTACCGATAGAGGCCTATCCTCTATTGGAATCCGGTTGGGAATCTTGGTTTTGCGCTCCTTTCTGCCTATCCCTTTTGATTTGCGTTTGCGGTGTCCCCGCACAAGGAGTCCTATCAGTTCAGCCCTTCCTTCGGTCTTAGGATGGTAGATGTACTGGTAGATAGCTTCATGGCTTATGCTGAGCCCTGACTGTTCCAGTTCTATTCTGCCCGCTATGAGTTCAGGAGACAAACCTTGCTCAAGCTTATTCCGAACATACGAGACAACCTGATCACTCTTAAGCCTCGGGCGGCTGCCCGCCTCCTGTTTCCTCGTAACTGCACGCTCGTGAGCTCGGTGCGACAGGTATACTTTGTACGCAGGAGTAGCGTTCCTCCTCAACTCCCTCGACAGCGTGCTCTTTGACCTCCCCAATGACATTGCCATGTCTGTCACCGTCTGCCCCAACGACTTCATTTCCGCTATCCTATCCCTCTCCTCTAAACTGATGTGCCTGTATCCTTTTTTCATATCCACCCAGAGTACCAGCTATAAGGCTGTTTCTCCAAGTGTTGCACTTCCTCATTGAACTGGGGTAGTTTATTTCAGAGGGAGAGATAAAATATCTAACCATTTTTTATTATGGATTTCAATATGGACTATGCACCCTTTTCAATGCCCAAAGTGATGCGGACTTCAGGAAGATATCGACCCGGTTGATTTCTAAAAGAACTCCGCACACCCTGTCGGTGGCTTTTTGCGCCTTACAGTAAATTTGCATAACATGAATTGGTCAGATGTATTCCCAGCGACAGGTTCCTTTAGGAGTTCTTTATATTGGA
>Ga0315273_10012113_pt1 | contig 11037 bp, 12 predicted proteins | sample YL17G02_0_MG_FD_205753 | JGI IMG/M metagenome (GOLD analysis project Ga0315273, IMG submission 205753) | Sediment microbial communities from Yellowstone Lake, YNP, Wyoming, USA - YL17G02_0 | ecosystem: Environmental > Aquatic > Freshwater > Lake > Sediment | place: USA: Wyoming | collected...
CTGAATCTCCTCGTAGCCGGGGAGTTCGCGGCCCAGCCCGAGGACCGGGTACGGTGCCCCGCCGGGACCCTTGTCCCAGAGGACACACCAAGTGTTGTCCACCTTGTCCACGCCGAGGGACAACTGCTCATCGTAGGCTTTCACGGCGAGCTGCGCCTGGCGGACATCGTCGGGCACGACACCCGCGTCGGGCGGCGTCCACAGTTCACGTTCGACTTGACCGTTCATGGGTGTCCTTCCGGTAGAAGTGCAATGTTTTTGTACGAGAAAACTTGACATAGCGGGAGCGGGAATCGAACCCACCTGTGGGGGCTTATGAGGCCGCTGTGCTCCCAGAGCACCATCCCGCAACGAAGAAACCCCGGCGAGGCGAGGCCAGAAGCCAAGCCCCGCCGGGGCAACACCAGGGCTGACTAGCAGCCGTTGGTGTCCGTGATGCCGTACTGGACGCAGCTCGTGTTCCTGCGGCCTGCGCCGAGGTTCACGTAGCGGAACAGGACGGCCTGGAAGGCGTCCTTGTCCGACACCCACCGGATGGTGAGGCCGTCCCGCGCGAGGAAGTCCCAGCCACCGGGGCTGAAGACCTTGAGCTTGCTCTTGTCCACGAGGTTGATCTGACCCCACGGTGCGAGGCGATCCGTCACGAGCGAGTACGTTCCCGCACCCGCGTTGAAGGACAGCTTCTCGAACCCGGACTTGAGGCTCATGTTGCCCGCCGTGTCGTCCACGAACCGGACGTTGGACTTGAAGTCCGACGTCTCGAAGAGACGCCGAGCGATGCCCGGAGTCGTCAGCGCAACCACATCGACGGACTTGCCGCCCTTGGTGTTGAGCCTGTTCGTGTCCAGCATGAGCGTGGACAGGGACACTGCGCCGCCGACCGAAGTGCGGAGGTTGTCCCAGTACGCGTTCGCAGCGATGGTGGAGTCCAGCCCGCCGTAGGTCGCGGCTGCCTGCGTCATGAACGCCTGCAGACCCGCAACCTCGTTGCATGCCGAGGAGACGAGCGCGTTGCCCGCACGGAAGATGAAGTCCGTGACAGCCGCCGTGAACGAGCTTGTGAAGACCACGGTCAGGGTGACAACGCTGACGATGATGTCCGACGTGAGCTTGAGCACCGGGTTGGCGAGGGTGCCGACATCCACGAGCATGCCGGGGTAGAGGTACCCCTTGTCGATGGCCTCGGCCGACGCGATGACATGCGTGGCCGAAGTCGCCGTGTCGTTCAGGGTTGCGATGCGGCCGGTGCCGTCACCGTAGAACTGGCGAGCCGTGTCGATCCCGAGGTCGTCCCGCAAGCGGTCCAGTTCCTCGGTCATGACGCGGATGAACGCGCCTGCATCCGTCTTCGTCGCCTGAATGGCCTGGCCCGAGAACTGCGCGCGGCCGTACAGGAACTTGAGGTTGAAGGTCACGTTCTCCCAGCCCTGCGAACCTGCGGCAGGGAGGGTTGCGGACTCGGCGCGTGCGCCAATGCCCGCCGTGCGGTTCTTGTGCAGCGGAACGACGGCCTTGAGGCCGTCCAGGTCGATGTTCTTCGTGTCGAGATCGAGGATCTGCGTCACGAGGACATCGCTGTTCAACTGCCCATTGACCGGTCCGATGTAGCGGTCCTTGAGGACCTTCGTCACGGTCGAGATGAGTGCTGACATGAGGTGTGGTTACTCCCGATTGGAGTTGAGGCCCACAACTCGGCGGATGGATGTGGTTGGTCTAGTCGAAGTCGCCGTTCGCCTGCATCTGCTGGAACTGCGCCACGATCTCTTCCTCGACTTCGCGCAACGTCTGCTCCGGGCGCTCCGGTGTACTGGAGGCCCCGGCGCCGGGCGTCGGCTGAATCGAGGGCAGGAGGGATCCCTGCTTCCCGGCGAAGTACCTGTCAAGCCTGCGGGCCACGATATTCTCGTATTCCGCCTGGGCCTGGAAGTAGTCGTCGTTGAAGAAGGGGGCCAGCTTCACGATGTCCTTCAAGTCCGTCTCGTCGTACGTCGGATTTGCGGCTGCAATCGCGTGGAGTTGCTTCTGGATTCCAAAAGCGTACTCCTGCTGTTCCCTGTCGGCCTGCTGAAACTCCTGCTCTTCCTGCTGCTGAAGCTGGAACTCCTGAAGCTGCTGCTCCAGTCGTGCCGTGTGCTCCTGCTGTGCGCGGAGAGAAGTAACGAGCGGTGCCAGGTCCGGATCTGACAGGTCGAGTCCGTCGAGAGGTGACGGTTCTGCGGCCCGCGCCTGGATCTCTTCCACTGCCAGCGCATTCGCTGCAGCGGGGGACATCCCCTGCTCCTGCATGGCCTCGGACAACTCCTGAGCGAGTTGCGGCCAGTTGCTGGGATCAGTGATCCGTTCGTACAGTTCCACGGCCTCGGAGAGCGTCTCAGGATCTCCATACTGCGCGAGGGCTGCACGTTGCTCGGCCAGTTCCTGCGTCTTCTGAGTGAAAGCGCCCTGAAGCTGCTTCCACCCCGGCAGCAGGGCCGGGTCGAGCGAGTCGGGGTTGAAGAACTCCGGCGCGGCCGGTTCCCCTGCAGGGACTGCCGGTGCGGTAGGAGGTACAACTCCTTCGGGAGCCACAGGAGCGACTACGGGCGCGGGTGCCTGCTCTACGGGGGCCTCGCCAGCGTCCTGCTGAGCGGCCAACGTGAGTGCTGCGACTGCGTCCTCATGTGACATCGTTGGCTCGTCAGAGCCTACGGTTTCGGGCAAAGTATGCCTTTCGGTAGGGCGAGTTCCCTAGAGGGACTGTTCGCCTGCGGGTAGCTCGATCAACTCGGCATCAATGATGTCGTGGTGACGAGCTTGCGCTGCCTGGATGGCCCCCTGCATGACTGCGCCAAGTGCTTGCGCAATCGCTTCGGGGGAGGGCAGAGCGTGGACGGTTTCGTTCCTACTGGTGGCAAGGCCCCGTGCAATGCTGACCTTGTCCTGGAGCATTCCGATTGTGGCCACCAGTGCTGAAGGGGTCGCTGAGTCCAGCTTCCCCTCCAGCACGACGAGGGCCGCGTCTCGAACGCGCTCGGCGTTCTCCACGAAGTCCAACGTCTCTGGCACCACTAATTCAGTCGAGGGAGGACCATCCTCAGCCCACTGGTCACGCCATCGGCGCACCGTAGACTCTGGGACGTTCATGTCCCTCGCTGTTCTCTTGACGTTGCCCATGTTCGTTTCGAGAACGACATAGGCCCGCGCCATCTGCTCCGGGGTGTACGTTTTACGGCTTGGCTGGGCCATCGCTCGGCTTCTCCTTGAGCTTCTTCTGGTGCATCGCCTCAGCGTGCGCCAGCTTCTGCTTGTGAGTCTCCTCCGCGTGTCGGACGCGCATCGTACTCTCTGATGCGGCCTGCTCAGCCTGGTACTGGCCCGTGGCAAGCGCCTGCGCTGCCTGGGCGTCCTTCAACTGGTTCTGGGACTTGTTCGCCTCCACCATGTTCATCTGCTCGAACGCGGAGAAGGGGTCATTGCCCGCTTCGTCCTGGTCCGGCTTGTCCATGGAGTCGTAGACGGACGTCTCCAGCGGCTGCTCCATCATGCTGTCCGGAGTAGCGGCCTGGATGCCCTTCTTCTGGAGGATGTCCGCGGCGACGGTCGGACCAACGGTGCCGTTCAACCCGAGCGTGACTTTCACGCCGTTGGGGTCAAGCTGCGGCTGGTTCTGCTTCGCCATCTGGAGGATCCCGAACGTCTGCTCGAAGCGCCCCTGGATGTCAGCGGCGTACTTCTCGAACTCGGTCGTCTTCATGTGCTCTCCGAGGACGTACATGGTCACGTCGTGATTCTCGAAGGACATGGGCTGGAGGGCCTGTTCCTGTACGAACGCCATGGCCTCGTCGGGCGAGTTGAAGAACTCCCCCGTCTGCGGGTTCTGGCCGGTCGCGGTAATCTGCTGGATCGCGGCCTGCATGGCCGGGATGTTCAGCGGCTCTCCCTTGATGATCTTGTCGATCTTGCGGTAGGCGTAGTCCTCGTCGGAAGCCATCCTGGTTTGGATGCCCTTCAACCCTGCGATGGGCAGGTAGTTGGCGGCTTCCTTGGGACTCATGACGCCCATTTCGATCATCTCTTTGATCGACTGGATCTGCCCGGCCCGCGTACGCGGAAGTCCGGAACCAGTCTCGGCCTGGAAGGAGTACCCTCCAGCGAGATCGGCGTTCATGAACTTGCTTACCTGCACCGAGCCGCCAGGCCCCTTGATGCGGAGCATGCGCTTCTCGGAGTAGAACTTCTGTGCGTAGCCCGTCATGATGTCCCCCGCGCGGGCGAGCGTAGTTTCCATCCGCTTGATTTCCGGGGACAACTGGTCGGCAACGGCCTCCATGACCAACTCGACCATGGAACCGGAGTCCGTCCGTGCCGGGAGAGAAGTGCGCTCCGTCGGCATGATGTTGTAGTGGCGATCCAGCCTACGCTGAATGTCCTGCAGGGAGTCGAAGACGTACCCTGGGATTGGAGGGGTATCCCGCCACTTTGGCTCAATCCCCATGACGGGGTTGAACTCGAAGACTGCGCCCGGCTCGTCCGTCAACTTCTGCCGCATCTGGCCCACGGCCGCAATCATCTGCGGCTTGAAGGTCACTCGGCGGTGCATGGCGATGCCGTTCAACGTGTCGTTCATTTCCTTCTGGAGGGGCCTGCCGCCCGTGCCGCGCGCTTCGTCGTAGACGGAGCCGGGGCGCTCAATGCCGCAGAACTTCACGAGAGGGAGGGACGAGAAAGGGGCTTCCCAGTCTCCCTGGGCGAGGATCTCGTTAGGCCCTTCGATCCAGTCCACGTACCTGCCGCGCGGCAGTGCCGGGGTGGGCTTGTGGTAGATCTTGAAGACCTCGCGCACGTTCACGGGGCGTTCGTCCTTGCCCCGGTCGGTGTACGCTAGCTGCGGCTGTCGGTCCCCACTCGATGCGTTGGGGGTGACCGTCTTCCCGTACCGGGCCTGGATCTCGTCCACCGTCATCGGGAACTTGCAGATGGCGTACGCGCAGTCCTCCCAGTTGTTCGGGACGGGGTCTAGCCACACGGCGGGGCCGTCGAGGACGTCCACGCGGATGTCCCCCATGTAAATGGTCTGCTCGAACTGCCCGATCAACTCCATCGGGTCCATCCCCTGCTGCTCAGCGAGGGCGCGAAGCTCTTCCTTGTACAGCCCGGCGTGCTCCTGATCCCAAATGGGGGTGCCGTCCTCCGGATTGATCATGACCTTCATGCTCTTTCCCGCGAGTGCATCCCACGAGATGAGCCAGTAACCCTGCGTTAGCTGGGCGTTCACCAGGGCCGACGTCAGCTTCGCCGTGAGCGACAGGTCGTCCCACCAGTTCTCATAGAGCCTCTCGGCCATCTGAGCCGCCTTGATGTCACCTTGCGCCCCTGAGGAGGGGACCGCATGGATCGTCGGGCGCGTTTTGGTCATCTGCGCGACCAACTGGTTGGTGTTTGTCTGGTAGATGTTGTTGACGAGGCGGACCTTGTACTTCGGCCGCTGGCCGTCAGCAACACCGAGAGTTTCGATGCTGTTCGAGACTGAGTTCCAGGAGACGTACTGGTTCCCCCGGTAGAACTCCTTGTTCTGCGCCCACTCCGCATTGTCGTCGCGGCGCAGGTTGTCCAGCTGGGACCGCTTCTCGGCCAGAAGGTTGGCATCCTTCACGATGTCGCGCATGAGGAGAGTGTTCTTCTCAGCCAAGGGGGTCCTCCGATCTATTCGCTAGGCAGTACGTGCAGGTTGGTGGTGATCCCAAGCTCTTCCATCTTGGAGCGCATTTGGCCCTCGTCAATGTACCCGTTCAACTTCAGGGCGAGGAGTTCCTCTTCCTCTTCAGAGAGCCACTTTGGCCCCTCTGCGTCGGCGGGGACCTGCTCCGTGGGGTTGACAGCCACTGTTGCGGCTGAGACGAACGCTTGCCCGTCCAGCTTGGCGCGGAGGTACTCGATCTGCTCGTGCAGGACGATGATCGTATCCCGCATTGCTTTCACAGTGCGCTCGTTGGCGGCGAGGATGTCGTCCTTCGCCGCCAACATGTCTGCGCGGTGGTTGTCTCGCATGTACTCCTATCGGCGGTGGGCTAGAAGTCGCTACCCATGTGCTGGTCGAAGCCAGCCTTGGATCGCTGCATGTACTTGATGTTCTCCCGCACTTGGCCGTCCACGTCGGACCCGTCAGTACGCGGGGGGCCGTCGAGAAGGCTGGCGTGAGGAGACATAGGCAGGAGGACCCCGCATGTGCGCAGTGCAATTTCAACTGCGTCCAGGAGGTCGTCCCGCTGGTTCTTCTTCAGGGGATCGAACTGGATCCACTGGTCGATGAAGTCTGCGTGGCGGTGGTTGATCCTGATCTTGCCCACCTTGAAGATGGGCGACATGGCCAGGATCCTGTCGTTCTTCTTGCCTACGCCCAAGTGCGGTACAACCCCGGCGAAGGTGTCCAAGCGCATGGTCTGCTGCGAGAGCGCCAGCTGGAAGGCGTTGGACTCGATGCCTATCAACTCCGGGCGCCACTTCAACTGCCACTGCCGGATCAAGTCAAGCTGGTCCGGGAACTCGACCTTCCCGAGGAACGTGTCCAGGAGGTACACCTGGGCATTGTCGTCGGTAACGCCGAGAACGGCCATGGCGAACTGGTCGGATGAGTCGCTCAGTGAGAGCGCGGGGTCGATCCCCATGAACGTGCGCAGGCGGTAGCTCCCCGACTCTTCGTCGTAGAGGTACTTGATCGTCTGGTCGTCCGTCTTTGGGTCGGCCGCACCGGCTGTCCAGTAGTGGAGCCAGTCGCCCTGAAGAGCGATACCTTCCATGGCCTCGAAGCTGGCCAGGTACTCCTGCTTGAACATGATCGGGTGCATCCTCGACTTGGCATGCTCCCACTCTTCACGCGAGAAATGCGGATTGTCGATGCTCGTGAACTGAACGCGGAACTCATTGTGATCCTCCATGGCGACGCCAGTGAAGAACTCCTCGTACAACCAGTTCTTGCCCCAGGGAGTCGTGGTCGTCATGACCATTCCCTGCTTGTCCGACAACGACGGGTACGTAACGGAGTACGCTTCCCGGTTCGGGATGAAGGCTGCCTCGTCAATCCAGAGGATGTCGAGGCCGTAACCACGGAGCGACTGAGGGTCGTCGGCGGTACGAAACTGAATGATCGAGCCGGACGCGAAGAACTCGAATCGCTTGTCCGTCTTGTTGTACTGGAACTCCACGCCCTTGGTCATCCCGCACTGCCGGATGACGTCCAAGAACGTGTCGATGCTTGGACGTCCCGTGGGGGAATCCTTGGCCAGGAGCCAGCACATCAACGGCCGGTCGGACTCGATGCCGTGCCGGTCGTGGTGGAAAGCCCTGGGATGCAGGGCGTAGTACAAGAGTTCCCAGGCCGCTGAGAGCGTTTTCCCTCCGCGGCGTCCGGCCACTAGGTGGCGGAAGCGGGTGAGGTTGCCGTTGGCATCTTGCGCGCTGTGAAACGCGGCCTGGTACGCATGCGGGACATACCCGTGTTGCGCGAACCAGTACGCCTTCAAGGGGTACCGGTTGATGTACTGGGGGTACTGAATCTCAGCGACCTTGTCGGAAGAGTCAGTACCCCCTGCGAGGAGGGAGCGAATGTCGGCCATACGCCTCCTAGTCTGTTAGACCGCGGCCAGCCAGAGGCCGATGGACCCCACGTTCGTGAACGTCGCGGTAGCCGGGAGCGTCGTCTGACCCGTCATGAACGCCGCGCGTGGGTTGCCCAGAGCCGCCGGAGAGATGCTGTCCAGGGCGGGGATCGTGGCGTTGCCGCGCACGAGCGTGGGCTGAGTGCCACCTACGCCGCAAATGGCCGCGTAGTAGAGGCCCGAACGGGTAATCGACACGACGGAGGTGAGTGCACTGATCTTGTTGACCGCGCCGGTGGCGAAGTCGGCCTTGACGTCCGCCGAGGTGCCGAGGAGCGTGCCCTTCTGGTCGTACAGACCGGCGAAGAGCGTCGTCTGGGCCGCGCCGACAACGGAGACGCTCGAAGCGATGCCCGAGACTTTGTCTCCGTCGAGGAGCGGGATTCCGACGAGGTACAGACCACCGGTGGCGATGATCGTCGTGCCTGCGGCTGCCGCGAGCGGGAACGGCTCCGAGAGGATACCGTAGCCGATTCGCGCTATGTCGTCCAGATCCGCCTGCCGGGAGGGGCCTACGTCTGTCTGGAGTGCGTATGATCGCTGTGGCATGGGTTAGCTCCTTGGGTGCTTGCAGTTGGGGCAGGCCGTCCAGTAGTACCGGAGTTTGGCCTTGCAGGATGGGCACTTCCAGTCCATGGGAACCTGGGCCATCCGACGCCATCCGGCGTTGGTGCCCCCGTTCATTCGGATCTGCAGCACTAGACTCGGACGCGGTAGCAGCGTGCCTGGTACGTGACGTTCAGGATCGCCGTAGTGACGACGCGGTAGAACTCGTACCGGCGGGCAACCGGGTTCGACAGGAACTGCACCGTAGTGCCGACCGCTGTGGCGACGCGCGCGGCCACCGAAACGGTATCTGTTGCGTCCGTGACGTACGCGATGGGGTAGAATACGACGCCGTCGAGGCTGCCTTCGTACGTGTAGCTCACCGTCGGGGTTCCGCCGATGGCCGTAACCTGGAACTCGAAAGCTACGGTTTCGTTCGGGCCGACTCGCGTGGTTGCGCCGGTGATGTTCGTGACAGTCCCGACGGGGGCCAGGCTAACTGATTCGATCATTTGCCCTCCTAGAAGTAGCGACCCTGTCGTGCAGGGGGTAGGCTTGAGTCGCCGCCACCGGGAGTGGTGACGTCGGGGTTGCCGAAGGATGCGGCCGTGTCCAGGCCGGGGATGTTGACGCCCATGTTCAGGCCGATGGTGCCGAAGGCGGACGCCGTGTCGAGGCCGGGAATGTCCACCCGCATGTCGAACGTCGGCGTGCCGAAGGCAGCCGCGGAGTCGAGGCCCGTGATCGCCACGTTCGTGTTCGTGTTGATCGCCGGGACGCCGAAGTCCGAAGCCGTGTCCAAGCCCGTGATGTCCACGGTCATGTTGAACGTCGGTGTGCCGAACGCCGAAGCGGTATCCAGGCCCGGAATGTCCACGGCCTGGTTGATCAGGAACGTGGGGGTCCCGAAGAGGGACGCCGTGTCCAGCCCCGTAATGGCGACGTTGACGTTGCCAGGGTTCACGGAGGGAGCGCCGTACAGTGCCGCGGTGTCCAAGCCGGGGATGTTCACGGTCATATTCAGCGCGGCGAGAGCGCCGTACTGAGCGGCCGTGTCCAGGCCCACGATGTCCACCGTGACGTTGAACGACGGAGCGCCGAAGCTCGCCGCGGTGTCCAGGCCCGGTGGACTGACGTTCTGCGGGGTGCCAGCCCCGCCGGGGACTACGGTTGGGTCCCGCAGCCACACATCCCCTACAACGAGTTCGTCGGAGAGGAGGTAGATGTCCGGCATTAGACCGGCTCGATAGTGTTGACGGTCGTGCCTGCGACGTCAGGGCTTCCTGGCTTGTAGGCCACCATGTAGTGCTTTGCGCCGGGGCCGACGTCGAAGCGGAAGTTGCCCGAGCCGTCCGAGGTCGTCTGAGCGCGCAGCGTGTCATTCGAGGTGTAGAACAGGTCCACCACGCAGTTGCCCAGCGCCACGCCCGTGCTGTCGCGCGTCACGCCCGTGATCGCCACCCGTGCTTCCGAGGCGTTCATGACGTACGTACGCGTCGTGAACGGTCCGCGCCCCCTGGCCGAACCAGGACGGACTGGCCGCTGGTGGAGTCGCTGGAGCTTCATGAGGTGAGGCTGCGGCACGGGGTCCTCCTAGTTCAGGGCGTGGACTTCCATGTCGTGGACCTGCATCGTCTCGACCGTGGAGCCGGACCGCAGGGCCTGGATGGAGAGGATGTTCGTGGTGGCCGTGAGGTCCACCGCGCCCGAGACAGCAGCAGCGGTAGCAGGGTGCATGACCGGCTGTGCCGTGGAAGCCACGACAAGCGGGTTGAACTGCCACTTACCTGTAACGAACAGGGTACCGGCTGAACCAGTGGTACGACAGTGAACGTAAAGGTCACACTCCCATGAGACGTTCGTCTGGGATGCTACCAGGGCAACCGCAGCTGTTGAGGCGAGCAGGGTGCCTGTAGCATCTGCGCCTGAGCCGTAGTAGATCCCGCCGGTGAAGTTACCGGGGGTCAAGACCGTCGTCATGCGCCCGAAGAGGCGGATGCGCACCTTCTTGCCCGGACGGGCAAAGTACTGCCCGCCGAGGACGGGGAAGTTCGAGGCCGGGTAGAGCGCCTTGTTCGTCGCGGCCAGCGTCACGGCCGTGATGTCTGCCGAGATGAACGGCTCGCGCAGGTCCTCGTAGAAGAGTCCGTCAGCCATGTGTCCTCCTAGATCTTGAAGATGTTGGGCGACGTGGACTGCCACACCGCGGTAATGTCCCCGCCGTTCGGGGTCACGCTGAAGCCGTCGATGTACGCCAGCGGAACGGAGTCCGCGTCCACCGTGACGAACCGGTAGATGACCAGGCAGTTGATGGCCGCGCCCGCGCCGACAGCCGTCCAAACACTGTCCGCGGCGTCGAAGACCCCGTCTGTCGTTGTCTTGGAGCCGAGGGTCGGGTCTGTGCCCACGCCCGCGCCGATGGAGGTCATGACGGTGTGGGTGGCCGCGAAGGTGTACGAGGAGGTGCGCTGCAGGCGGACTTTGATCGTCTGCGTCGAAAGGTCGTTCAGGCCGGTGATCGAGCGCGCCAAATGGATGTTGTAGTGCTGGGACATGGGTTAGATCCCCACGCTCTGCTGAAGGTACTTCACGGCGTGGACCTCCTCGTCGGTGAACTCCCGGCTTGTCTTGCCAGTGCAGTAGCCCTTGATCAACCAGTCGTCAGCCAGTTCAACGGGCAAGTCGTAGGCTTCCCCGGCGACGAAGTCACCGACGGAATGGGTCATGTAGACCCGGATGGTTGGGTCTGTGGGCCGTGCAGAAAGCCATGCGCGAAGTCCCATGGGACCCCCTTTCGAGTCAAAGTAGGTGGGGGAGGCACCGTCCGCCGACCCTCCCCCGTGACGGGAGAAAAGAC
>Ga0315273_10012114_pt1 | contig 11037 bp, 4 predicted proteins | sample YL17G02_0_MG_FD_205753 | JGI IMG/M metagenome (GOLD analysis project Ga0315273, IMG submission 205753) | Sediment microbial communities from Yellowstone Lake, YNP, Wyoming, USA - YL17G02_0 | ecosystem: Environmental > Aquatic > Freshwater > Lake > Sediment | place: USA: Wyoming | collected...
GTCAAAGACGCCTTGAGCATCGAGACGTCATAGCCTTCCTCCCACCAGCGGGCGATCTTGGTGTTGAGCCGCTCCAGCACAAGGTCCCTGTCGTCCTTGTGCTTTATCCAGTACTTCAGGGTCGTGACATCGTCCCGAACGACGGCGAGCTTCATCGGGTCCATCAGATTGTGGCGTATCTCAGCCACCTCACGCTCGAACCCTTTCGTATCCAGCATGTTGAGATCCCTCTCGAAGGCCGCCATCTCGTTAATGCGCTCCCCGAAGGACTTGAAGGCCGCCATGATGGTCTGCGGGTCCTTTGTGAGCACGGACTTGAGCTCTGCCACGTTGAAGCCCTGACGGGTCCACCCGTCCAGCGCCTTCTTCAGGGAACCGAAGATGCGCTCCCTCTCGGAGTCGTCCCGCACGAGGGTGGAAAGGGCCTCGAACTCCATCTCGGCGGTCCGGGCCATCGTCGGGTCCTTCAGCTTCCCCTGTATGGACTGGAACTGGCGCTCGTAACCTTCGGCATACAGCCTGATGAGCCGGTCCTCGAGCCGCATGAGCTTGTCCATGCCCATCTTGTATTCGTGAAGCACCTTGTTGAAATGGTCCTCGTGGCCCGAGTAGAGGGCCCTCCAAAGCGCCCGGGTGTCCCAGCCCTTCTCCTCCAACTTCCGTATCATGTCCGTGCTCTGGGCATAGGCCGGCCTCCTCTCCACGCTAATGTCGAAGCCGTCGTCCGTACGGCCCGCGAGCCGCTCCTCGAGCTCCATCCCCGTGACCTTCATGTCCAGGGCCTGTATCTCGTCCGCTGCGACCATGAGCGCGTCCATGTTGCGCAGCTTCCGCATGATGCTTGCGGCCTCGTCCGGGAAATGGCTTGTGTCTATGCGGTAGAACCGGACCTCGAGAAGGCGCGTCAGCTGGAGGTCGGACCTGAACTTGTCCAGGGCCCTCTTCGCCTTCGCAGGCTCCAAGGCCCGTATCTCCTGGAGCCTCACAGTGCTGAACCCCTGGGTCCGCAGTTCCTCGATGAGGCCCGATATCTCCCTGTCCAGGGCCTTGGGGTCCAGGGGGGCCCTGGCCTCGGTCGTGGATGCGATGGCCGCGGCCTGGGCCGCGACCCGCTCCGCAAGGCCCTCGACTGGCTCCACGTCCTTGCCGAAAGTATACTTCATAGAATAGTAGAGTATTGAATAGTCCCTGTCCGACCATTTCTGGGGGACGTTGCCCTGAAGGAAAGCGAGCACGTTGCTTGCAGCGGTCGCCGTCGTGTCGTACTGCTGCGGTCCGACCGGCCCGTGCCACACAATGGTCACGAGCATCCGGTCCTGGGCGCAAACAAGGGCAGTGGAACCCGGAAGTTCGGCGGGCACGACCTCGCCCTGCCGGGTCGCCTTGCCGTCCACGATGCTTTGTATGGCGCTCACTGCCGCATCCGCGCCCGTGGGCAGCGCAGGGTCCTCTATCCCGACGATGCTGATTACATGCCCGGACGGGTCCATGACTATGGCCATCTCGGGGATCGTGACCTCCACCTCGCGGGCAGTCGATGCGGCGGTCGCCATCTGCTCCTTGGGGGCGAAGGAGGCGTTCTTCAGTTCCTCGATGCAGTCATTGAGTATCTCCCATGACTCCAGCTGGAACGATTTGACGGCCTCGTGCTTCTCGGACTGCTGCCTCTCCCGCTCCTTCTCCTCCTTGCTCTTGAACCATGGCATGAGAGCGACCCCCCGATAACGTCCATATAATGAACTATCGGGATAAAGCGTTTGCGTCCCTGCTGGTCAGCTTTGTGGTGGTGGTTGAGGTGCGGGTGGTGGCGTCCCCTCGGGCTTCTCGGGATATCCGAGTTTGGGGTCAAGATATGCTTGCTCGGTCCGGGGGGCCTCTACCGGCAATGTTCTCCCCTTTTTCCTTTTCATAAGGACCAGAACGATGGCCACGACGATGGCGATCACGATTATCAGCAATATGTAAGGCAATATGCCCTGCCCACTGGTCCCGCCAGATGGTCCCTTCTCCGATGGTATGGTCACGGATATGGGCACGGATGCCGTACCATCGCCTTTCGCGGTAAACGCAGAGACCATGTACCAATAAGTGGTCCCGGGCTTCGTGTTCACATCGAGAAAGCTCCGGTTCGTCATAAGGCCGAGGTCCGAGTATGGCCCTTTGGCCCCGACATCGCTCCTGTAGACCTTGTACCCGGTTATTGCGTAGCCGCCATCGTCCTCAGGAATATCCCAGCTGCATTGGACCTTGCCCTTCTCGATGACTTTGACATTGAATGCCTTCGGTTCCGAGGGTAGGGACCAGGGCGTGGCGTTCACCTCTGAGGTCATCGGACCCTGCCCGATATCGTTGAACGCTGCAAGTGAGTAATAGTAGGTCACGCCGTTGATGACATCGGTATCATTGTACCCGAGTACCGGCCCCAGCGCCTTCAGGAGGGCCATCTTGCTGGCCCCTTCTCGCCTCATGATCCTGTAGCCCAGGACCGGGGAACCACCGTCGGAGAGAGGCGGTTCCCAGCCGATGTTGATGCGACCGTCGCCGGCCATTGCATTTAAACCGAGAGGTCCGGTCGGTACGTCCTTGAGCGGGGGGAGGCCTCCTTTGGGCATGGCATCCACCTCGGGCGTCCTTGGACCTTCGCCGATTGCGTTCTTTGCGCTCACGCTGTAGAAATAGGTGACATTGTTTGTTACGGAAGTGTCATTGAACGTGAGGTTGGTCACTTCGACAAAGAAGGTCCCTCCACCTGCCGTTGTGGCCCTGTAGATAATGTATGTAAGGACCTTTGAGCTTCCATCGGTGAGCGGTGGGCTCCATTCGAGGGACACGATACCGTCGCTCGGGGTCGCTTTCAGGCCCCTTGGCGGTCCCGGCAGGAGCGTAGGGTCCTGCGGGGTCGCGTTGACCCCGACCGAACGGGGACCTTCGCCTACCGAGTTGACCGCGGTGACCTTGAAATGATATTTTAAACCGTTCGTCACGTTAGTATCGTTATAGCTTGTGATGTTCCCGATAGCCTTGAGGAAGGTCTCTCCACCGTCGGTCGTTCCCCTTTGGATATTGTAACCGGTCAATGACGAGTTCCCATCGAAGGATGGCGGTTCCCATGCCAGTTGCACGAACCCGTTCCCCGCGACCGCCCTCAGGCCCGTCGGTGGTCCGGGCATGGTCCTCTCGATCGCCAGGACCTTCAGGGAAAGGGCATCCAGCTTCACTACTTGACGCCCGCTCATGTTCATGAAACGGATGTCCGATATGTCCGGCACTGTCAACGGTACCGATGTCCCGTTCTTCCCGGATACGATGTCGAGGGTGATGTTAATGGTCGTACCGTTCCCGATGGAGCTGATGTTCCAGCTCAACGATGTCGTCCCGTTCACGTTCTGTACCGTCGAATTCGCGCTCAGCGAGACCGTACCAGGGACTATGGTGATGTCCTGTGCCAGGGTCAGGTTCACGACCAGGGCGTCCCCCAACGTGATGTTGCGGCCCATGGCCTTCAGCCCGATCCTCAAGCTCGCGTTCTCTTGATCGCCGGTCACATTGGTCCCTTTCACCCAGATGGTGTCAGGGGCGATCGACATCTCAGGGATGACGTTGACATCCAAGGGCGATGGCGGGGCGCTCACCGAGATGTCGGATGCGTTCCCCTTCGCGAACAGCCCCTTCATGGCCGTCACCTTCAGATTCCCGGCCCCGACGATGGCGCCCGTAAGGTTCACATGGGTCCCGGTCACCTTGTCGAGCGCTCCGATCCCTCCCTCCACCTGCCATGCATAGGTGATGCCTGACACCGGGTTGTTGGATGCGTCATAGGCCTGGGCCAAGAACTCCTGCCTTTGGCCGACCTCGATGTTGCCGGTGGCAGGGGCCATGGTCACATGGTCGAAATATGTCGGTGCGGCCACGTTGGTGGTCCAAACGATGACGCCGCTCCCATCCGGGGTCGCTGCGATATCGAGCGCCCCGTCCCTGTTGATGTCGCCATATCGGACGCCCCACACGATCCCGCTCGATGGCAATGGGGCCGCCCCAATCTCGGTCCAGCTCATTGTGCCGCCCGACTTGCCATTCCCTGCAAAGAGCTCCACCCCCCCACCGCCAACGGTGACGTTGCTTGCGAGCAAGTCCACGTTCCCGTCGAGATTGAGGTCCGCGAACTCGATGCCCGAGTACTTGTTCGTGCCCTGTGGGAGCCCGATGGACGCCTCGGTCCAGCTCATGGCCCCTCCAGCTCCGCCGTTCCCAAGATAAGCATGGAGCCCGCTGCCTGGGCCATATCCGCCGGTCGCGAGGTCCAGGTCCCCGTCATCGTCCACATCGGCCATCGCGAGACCGAGATAGACGGCCGTCGTCGGGAGCCCGCTGTCCTCCCTGGTCCATGATGTAGGGCCACCGGTCCCATCGCCTGCCCAGACCTGGACCCCGGCCGTGTTCATGGCAGATGCCGCAAAGTCCTGCTTCCCATCGTTGTCCACGTCGCCCACGGCGACATCATCGACATTGAACGTGGACGTAGGACCGGAGTCGGCCTGGAACGTGAGGTTCCCGTTGCCCAGGTATATGACCGGGCCCCAGCCCCCTCCCCAAAAGCCGGTGGCCACGTCCATGTTCCCGTCGTTGTTGAAATCCCCGACCTCCAGGCCTGCCCCTGACCTTGGGTCGATGGTGTTGTTGTAGGCCCATGTCCCGTCCCCGTTGCCTTTCCATACCTGTATCCCGATGGTCCCGCCCGTCCCTGCATCGCAACTGGCAACGAGGTCCAATTTCCCATTATGGTCCAGGTCTACAAGCCTGGCGCCTGAATAGCTGTTGGAGCTGTTCAGACCGGTGGAAGAGGCCGTCCATGTCCCAGCACCGTTGCCAAGGAAGAAACGGAGGCCCTGGTTCTGGCTCTGATAACTTGTGATGACAAGGTCGAGGTTGCCGTCGTTGTTCACATCACCGAAGTCTATGTCCGCCCACTTGCCGGTGGCCTGGAGCCCGGTCGATGCATTGGTCCATCCGGTGACCTGCACCGCTGGTACGTCGCTGAGCCACTGCACGAGGCCCTTGCCCTTGGTCGCGGCCACCAGGTCGGGCCTCGCATCATGGTTAAGGTCCCCGGCCACGAGGCAAAGGACGGATACATTGACGATGGGCAGGGCCGGTGTGGATGGCCATGCCGTGCCACCGTTCCCGAGCCAGGCCATGGTGCCGTTCTCGTTCCCTGACGCAATATCGAGCCGGCCATCGTTGTTAAGGTCGCTGACAACGAGGGCCCCGTTGTTCGGGGTTGCCGATGGGGCCGTGCCTGGGGTCCAGACATTGGCACCGTTCCCGGTCCAGTATTGGATAATGCCGTTCCTTGCGGCCACGATGTCCGGTTTCCCGTCCCTGTTGACATCGGAACTCGCGACAGCTTTGAAGGGCCCGGGCACAGCTGATGCGACCGTGACCGTGGAAGGCCATGCCCCGGTCCCGTTCCCCATGAACACCATAACGGTCCCATTGCTCGCCGCAGAATCGTTCCCTGCGGCAACGATGTCCAGTTTACCGTCATTGTCGACGTCCTTCAATGCAACATCGTAGAAGGTATCGGTCGATGTTGGGTCAGGGGCATTGGTCCAACCCCCGGCCCCGTTCCCAAGACGTACCTGGATACCGTTCACGCCACCCGCGACCAGGTCCTGGTCCCCGTCGTTGTTGATATCACCGTTCTCGATGGTCAGGTATTTTCCACTTCCCAGTGGCGCCGTGCCAACGGACCAGGCCCACGCGGCATTGCCGGTCCAGAGGGAAACGCCCGAATCGCTGGCCGCCAGTATGTCCAGGTCCCCATCATGGTTCACGTCGGCCAGTGCGACATCGTAGTATTTCCCTGTGTTCGCAGGGTTGGTCTTATCGGTCCAAGACCCGGTCCCGTCGCCGGCCCAGCATTCGACACCGTTCTCGCCTGCGGCCACGATGTCCATCTTTCCGTCATGGTCCAGGTCCCCGAGGGCCACGCCATAATATGTCCCGGAGCTTGGAAGGGGGGCCCGCGATGCCCTTTGATGAGCCACGACGAGAAGATCCGGACCTTTGAGGGAACGTCCGTCAACATCCCCGCCATCGATCAAGGCCAGGCCGATGTTCGGTGAAAGCAAGACCATGAAGAGGGTGAACACTGCTATCCGTTGAAATGGTATCGCGTAATATCTGATGATGGCGGTTTTCATGTGGATTATACCTCCATTGAACACCCTTAATAGGAATTTTCTATGAAGATATAATCATGATTATCATATATACGTCCATATCTCCCCCGCCCTGATGAGGATATCACGCAAAGAACAATTTTATGATGCCCAGCGTCGCCGCAGCAATGAGCGTCGTCACGGTGGCGATGCCTGCCAGCATGAAGGCCGCCGACCTCGCCCGCGACCATCCGACGAGGAACGAGACCCCCGGGGCGATGTACATCCCCAGCATGATGATGAACAGGAAATTGGCAGCGGGGCCGTACTTCATGAACTTCGGGTACTTCTCCATCTTCTTCTGGACGGAGGCGAGGAACTTCGCGACCTTCTTGGACGAGGCGCCCACGAAGCACAGCACCCCGGTGATGGACAAGCAGATTCCGAACGTCACGGAAATCGTCATTGCGATGGCCCGTATCGGGTCCAGGCCCAGGCCCATGCCCACGGCCGGGGCCAGATATTCGGCCAGGAAGACGGATGAGAACATCACCACCAGTGCGGTCCTGTCGCCCCCGGTCGCGGTGGCGATGAGGAGCGCCGGAACGACAATGGCGCAGAAGGCCCCACCGGCGAGCCAACCGCCTGCCTCACCGTGGCTGGGTCCTGAAAGGACCATAGCTGTCTTTCCCGCCCTGATATCCTTCGCCCTGCTCCCACGTCCTGAACATCATGGGCAGGAAGGGGCTCATCTCCTTTTCGGTGCGTTCCCGGTTTTCGCCTTGGATGGGCCCGCATCGGCCCCACCGCCCTCCCGTGCCCGCATCTCCTCCCTTTCCCGCCTCTCCATCCGCTTCCTCCTCTCCTGCGCGCTCCGGGCCTTGCTCTTGCGCGACCAGTACCAACCATAGGCCACAAGACCGACCACGGCGAGGGTCACGGCCGCCAGGGACGCGATGGCCGTGGTCCTCCATTCCACCGTCCTCTTCACGACCTTGAATTTCCACCCTGCGTCATTGTTGTCCCGTGTCAGTTCCGGGAAAGAGCTGTTCGGGTCCACGTAGGCCCTGAGGACATGCTCCCCGCGCTTCCCTTCTGTGTCATAGGTGATGTTCACGCTGGTCCATTTCATGGGCGGCAATTCGTCCATGGTCATGGTCCAGTTGCCCTCGATATTGGCATCCATGAACACGGTCACGTTCCTTAGCGGTTTGGACCAGTCATTGAAGAGCTCGTATTCCAGGGTAAGCGCGTCCCCTTCCTGGACCGAGCCGATATCGCTGTTCCGGACCCTGATGCTTAGGTCCGGCTCCGATAGGTTGCAGGTCACGCCGGCCTCGCTCCAGACATCGTACAAATGGCCCCCGGTGGTCTCCCCGATGTCCATGGGATAGTTCGGGTCCCAGCAGGAGACCTCGAACGCATCTGCCGCATGCTCCACTCCGTTGTTGTCTTCGAAGGCGCTGATGACCCCATGGAATGTCAACTTTTCTTCGGACATCGTCTCTGGGCCGTAAGGGCCGCCCGTGCCGTTCATCTCCACCCATGCTCCGTACCATGGGTTGCCGGACCTTGCGTCGACCGGATGGATGGTCACGTCCCCGACCTCGCAGATATGGCCCTTCCCGTTGGGGATCCCGGCCGGGAGCGACCAGGAGACGCCCTCCAGCTGCAATTCGGACATGGAGGAGATGATGCCGTATTCCGTGTTCGATGTGATGAGCCCCCCCGTCACAAATATCTTCGACAACGGGTCGGCCCCGTTGATGCCGGACTGTTTGTTGTTTGACACGGACGTGTTGACGAGTTCGACCGCGGCGTCCTCCAAGAAGATGCCCCCGCCCTCGTTCGAGCCGATCCAACCCCGGTCCACGAAGACATAGGAACCATCGGCGAGGTACATGCCGGTGCCCTTGTTGTCGAAGACGTTCGTTCCCAGCATATGGACGAACGAGTTCATGGCAAAGAGCCCGGTCCAGCCGTTGGCGTTCAGGTTGCACCCGGTCATGTTGGCAGTGGAATTGGAGAGCGCGAGCCCGAACTCGGCCGAGCCGTTTATAGCGGAGTATCCCATGGTGATGGAGCCGTCTTCCACATAGATACCGTAGCCCCCGAGGATGGCGGAGTCCGCCATCACGATGTCCCCTTTCACAAGCACAGAACCGTACTCCGCGCCGAAGCCCGGCCTGAGATGCGCGGTGGAGTTATCCAGAACGAAGCGTCCCCCTGTCTCGACCACCACGGCATAGGCCCAGACCGCGCTCGCCTCGCTCTTTAGGGAGAGGTTGCCGAGGGTAAGGGTCGCGCCTGCCTTGACGATTATAGTGCCCTTGACGGTCAGGTCCGTACCGTTGACGGCTTCGTCCCCTGTAATTACCCAGTCGCCGTCCGCGGGCGGCCCGGGAGCGGCCGATGCCGGGTCCTGCATCGGGCCCGGCACATAGAGCGCCAGAAGTACAATGATGGCCGGCAGAAACCCACGCAAGACCCAGTATCGCATGGGACATGGATTCGTTGGGCCCCTATTTATCCGCTTTGCGGTATCGATGACTAATCATATTCCGTTCGATTCTACAATCCCGATAGTAATTCTTAGTGCACAACCTATATATATGGACATCAACAAATAACGAGGCGTCCTTCCATTGGACCGAGGCTGCTCGTATGACGCTCCAGGCAACCGTTGATGACATCAAGAGCATGAAGGTCCGGGGAGCGGGCCGCATAGCTGAGGCCGCAGCCGCCGCCTTGGTGGAGTGGGTGGACGAGTTCAAAGGAAGCGATGTCGAGGCCTTCAAGGAGTATATGAGGAAGGGGGAGAAGGCGCTTCTGGAGACGCGGCCAACCGCGGTCTCGCTCCGCAACGCCCTCACCATCACAATGAGGCCTACTCGGGAGAGCCTTCCCATCGGTGACATGATGTCCGGGGTCAAGAAGGCTGGCAGGGAGTTCGTGGACAATGCCCGCGTCGCACTCGAGCGCATCGCAGAGTTCGGGGCCCACCGGATACCAGAGGGCGCGACGATAATGACCCATTGCAACAGCCAGGCGGCCCTGCGCCCGATAATAAAGGCACACAAGGACGGGAAGAACATTAAGGTCTTTGCCACAGAATCGCGGCCATGGCGCCAGGGCCACATCACGGCAAAGCAGCTGGCCGCGGAAGGCGTCCCGGTCACGCTCATCGTCGATAGCGCGGTCCGGTACTTCATGGACGAGATGGACATCGTCATGGTAGGTGCGGACACCATAGCCTCTGACGGTTCGGTGATAAACAAGATAGGCACGTCCCAGGTGGCCATGTGCGCCCGGGAGGCCCATGTCCCGGTAATCGTGTGCGCAGAGACGTTCAAGTTCTCGCCCCGGACGGCGCGTGGGGAGGTCGTCGAGATAGAGGAACGTGACGTCGCCGAGGTCGTGGACCCGAAGGATTTCCCGGGCGTCCGCATCGCGAACCCGGTCTTCGACACCACGCCTCCGCAGTTCATAACGGCCATCATCACGGAGAAGGGGCTCATCTCACCATACGCGGCTTACGAGATAATCCGGCAGATGCAGGGGGACATATTATGACGAAGGGAAGGAAGGCTGGCAGGAAGAAGGCGCCAAAGGCTAGGCCGGTGAAAAAGAGCGCCCGGAAGGAAAAGGTGCACGGAGAGGCGGGGCGGTACATGGCCCTTGGCCAGGAGCTGTCGCCCAATGATTACGTCATGTGCGTGTACAAGGTCATCACCGACATGCCGCTCGACATGGCCGCGAACGCCATCGCGGCCGAAGAATCGACAGGCACCTGGACGAAGGTCGTGAGCACGGACGAGGATATAATAAAAAGGTACGGCGCCCTCGTCACGAAGGTGGAGAAGGCGAAGGGGGTAAAAGGGGGCGGCATCATCACCCTCGGGTACCCGAAGGAGGACTTCAACATGGAGGTGGGGGGCATACCCCAGCTCCTGTCCATCGTGGCAGGGAACCTTTTCGGGCTCGAAAGCCTGTCGAAGATAAGGCTGGAGGCCATGACGCTCCCACTGTCGATGGTCCGCTCCTTCAAGGGCCCCAAGTTCGGCATCGACGGGGTCCGCCACATCCTGGACAGGCCGAAGGGCTTCCCGTTCCTAGGGACCATAGTGAAGCCGAAGATCGGCCTGGACCCGAAGCGGTTCGCGAACTATGTTTACGAGTCTGGCATGGGCGGGCTGACGAACAGCAAGGACGATGAGACGCTCGTGGACCAGGCCTTCTGCCCGCTCGAGGCGAGATGCGTCGCAGTGGCGGAGGCCATCGACAAGGTCCGGTCCGAGACCGGCCACAAGATGCTCCATGCCCTAAACATTAGCACGCGTGTCGACGATATGGTCGATCTAGGGGAGAGGGCACAGTCCCTTGGTGCGAGCCAGTTGATGATAGATGTATTTACCACGGGCTTCACGGCCGTCCAGGCCGTTGCAGAAGCCCCGTCGATAAAATTGCCCATACACGTCCACAGGGCGATGCACGCGGCGATAACGAGGGACCCGTGGCACGGCATCTCGATGGCGGTCATCTCCCAGATAGTCCGGCTTGCAGGTGGGGACGGTCTCCACGTGGGCACGTTCGGGGTAGGCAAGATGGCCGGGACCCCAGAGGAGGAGAGGCCCAACGCCATCGCGCTCACGGCCCCGCTCGGGGACATCAAGCCCGTCATACCAGTCGCATCAGGCGGGCTCTATCCCGGGCTCGTGGGCGAACTGGTGAAGAGGGCAGGTGCCGATATCCAGATACAGGCAGGCGGCGGAGTGTCCGGGCACCCGGACGGCATCCGCGGCGGGGCCCGGGCCATGGTGCAGGCGGCCGAGGCCGCAGTGAAGGGCATTGATGCACGGGAATATGCGAGGGACCA
>Ga0315273_10012115_pt1 | contig 11037 bp, 9 predicted proteins | sample YL17G02_0_MG_FD_205753 | JGI IMG/M metagenome (GOLD analysis project Ga0315273, IMG submission 205753) | Sediment microbial communities from Yellowstone Lake, YNP, Wyoming, USA - YL17G02_0 | ecosystem: Environmental > Aquatic > Freshwater > Lake > Sediment | place: USA: Wyoming | collected...
TGTTCTTGACTCTGGGGCTTGGGTTGGGAGCGATTCGACGTCTGGGCTGCTGACGCTGAGGTGTCGGCAAGAGGTTCGACGAGGGGCGTTGCTGACGGCTGTCGTCGAGTCAAGAGATCGGACGAAAATCCTTGCAGGGCGTTTCTGCAAAACGGCGCAGCAGCTCGGGTCCTGGTAGGGACGCGAAGCACTGCATCCTTACCCCTGAACGTGGCGAAACGAGAAAAAACTCCCCTCCCTTGGCCAAGGATGGGAGCCGTGAAAAAATTTCCGCAACGGTGTAGGAAACGCCCGCTGTGGCGACCGAACCCTGATTTCAAATGGTTTCGCCAACCAACAGGAACGGGAAGGCGCCCGTTCCCTACGGGAACTGAATTTTTTCGTAGCTTCAGGAGCAGCGGTGGCGCAAACCTGCGCGGGGTACTTGGAACCGCCGCGGGGGACGCACCACCTTGCCCGGCAGTCTATCCCGCGATTGTGCGGTTTGCGAACTCGGATCCGAAGGCAAACTCTGACTTTAAGGCCGCCGGTCGGTCGTTGTCTTTCTCGGTCGACCTCACTTGGGATGGCACGGCTGTTCCTGACGCGAACGTTGGCCGACAGGATTTCTCACTGCAAGACGCGACGACTTTTCCCATAAACGACGCGCGTGCATTTCTGGCGACCATGAAGCTGCTTACGGCATCGCCTTGTGGCCGGCGGTGGTTCTCCACGCAGCGATGACCGTCTGGTGTGTCGCATGCCTGCGGCACAGTCCCCTGAATGTGACGATGGACAGTAACTTGCGAAAACAATCAAACACGGAAAGAGGACACAATGATAGCGGCGGCTGGGGCTTCTATTTGCTGAAGGGCAAGCCCGTCTTCTCCTGGAACCTGCTCGACTTGAAGCGCCTGGGCTGGGGAGGTCCGGAGGCCCTTGCGCCCGGCAAGCACACGCTGCAATACGACTTCAAGTACGACGGCCTTGGCATGGCCACTCTCGCCTTCAACAACATGAGTGGGATCGGACGGAGCGGCACCGGCGTGCTCAAGGTCAACGGCAAGGTCGTCGCGATGCGGAAGATGGAGCGCACGATTCCGTTGCTTCTCCAGTGGGACGAGACTTTCGACGTCGGCGCCGGCCGACCGGTTCATCCTGATGCTGAGGCGCTACTGGCCCAAAGAGAAACCGCCCTCAATCATCGACGGTACCTGGAAACCGCCGGCGATCGTCAGGGCGAAATGACGCAAAGGGCCCGGTACAATAATCAGCGAACAATGGGAAAACACCAGGGACGAGTGAAGAGTGGCAAGTGAAGAGCGTAGAGTATCGAGCGGAAAAACTCTTCCAGTCGGTACTCGACACCGCTCCCTCCGCCCTTCACTCGTCACACAAGAGGTGATCTTTCTATGATGCAAGCAAGAAGGTGTAGTTAGGGAGACACGCTTTCGTCCAGTCTTTGACTAGGCGGAAATTGTGATGAAATCAAGCGTTACTGGCGGTGCGAAACCGCCATTGCTCAGCAATCAATGGGGTTAGACGGCGTTCATCGAGCGCCGCCACGATCCTTTTACAGTCTTTTTGGGACTAGATAGGGGGAGGAAACCGGCAGTGTCTGGACCTTAGCAAGTCTTCGCAAACTATGCCTCTTTCCCTACTTCTCCCTCTTTTTTCTCACGTTCACGTTGTTCACGCAGAACAGCTTTACGGCTCAATTTGACCTTCTGGCCGTCGATACCGATAACCTTGACCAGCACCTGATCTCCTTCTTTCAATTCATCCTTGATGTCCCGAATTCGGTGTTCGGCCACTTCGCTAATGTGCAACAGACCATCGGTTCCTGGGAAAATTTCCACAAAAGCTCCAAAATCGGCCAAGCGTACCACTTTCCCGAGATAAATCTTGCCCATCTCTGCTTCAGCGGTAATGTCCCGGATCATCTGGATTGCCTTGTTGGCAGAGGCCTCATCAACGGCGGCCACATTAACCCGCCCGTCATCGGAGACATCAATTTTGACACCCGTCTTTTCAATGATCGAGCGAATGACTTTGCCACCAGGTCCAATCACATCACGAATCTTTTCGGTGCTGATCTTGATGGTATGGATTCGGGGAGCGTACTGTGAAGTCGAAGCTCGCGGAGCTGCAATGGTTTGGATCATCTTATCAAGGATGAAGAGACGGCCACGACGGGCTTGTTCGAGGGCTTCACTCATGATCTCCATGGTGAGCCCGCTAATCTTGATATCCATCTGTAAGGCGGTGATACCTTCCTTGGTTCCCGCGACCTTAAAGTCCATATCACCATAGTGGTCTTCGGCGCCTGCGATATCCGTCAAAATGGCATATTTGCCTCCGTCCATGACCAATCCCATGGCAACTCCGGCCACGGGTGCCTTGATGGGGATTCCGGCATCCATCAGGGAGAGCACGCCTCCACAGACGCTCGCCATGGAAGACGAACCATTAGATTCCAGGATGTCTGAGACAAGCCGGATGGTGTAGGGGAAATCTTCCTCGGAAGGGATGATAGGCAAAATAGCGCGCTCGGCGAGCGCACCGTGGCCCACTTCGCGACGTCCTGGACCACGCATGAAACGGACTTCGCCAACACTGAAGGGCGGAAAGTTATAGTGAAGCAGAAACCGTTTGGAGGACTCACCCTCCATGATGTCGATCTTCTGAGCATCCTCTGAAGTGCCAAGCGTGGCCACGACGATAGCCTGGGTTTCTCCCCGGGTAAAAAGAGCTGAACCATGCGTTCTGGGAAGCAAACCCACTTCACACTCAATCGGGCGGATTTCGTCGAAGGCCCTGCCGTCGGGTCTGTGTTTCTTTTCCAAAATATCTTCCCGGAAAATTTTCTCTTTGAGCAAGTCAAAGATGCTGGCGGCCTGATCTCGAGGTGCAGCTGGTTCTTCAGGATACGAAGACAACAAATTCTCTTTGAGCGCATCCACCCGGTCGTAACTTTCGAGCTTGCCGTATTTCCGGGTATTTAGGGCATCGCGCAGCTCTTCCGCAATCCGGGAGGAAATTTCCTCCTGCAGATGGGAATCCACGACCGATGGAGCCACTTCGCGTTTTTTGGCCTGAACCAAGGCCGCAAGTTTCCTCTGCAGGGCGATGATCTTCTTGATCTCTTGATGCCCAAAGGCAAGAGCCTCAACAATCGTCTTTTCGGAGACTTCCTGCGCTCCCGCCTCTACCATGACAATGGCATCTTCACTCCCGGCGATGATGAGATTCAGCCGGCTGTTCTTCAGTTCCGAACTAACCGGATTGATGACCAACTGGTCATTCACCAACCCAACACGCACCCCTGCGATCGGAGTTGTGAATGGAATATCGGAGAGGAACAAGGCTGCCGAAGCACCGGTGATACTCATGATATCAGGATCGTTTTCCACGTCTGCCGAGAGCACGAAGGCGATGACCTGGGTTTCACAAAGATAGGCTGAGGGAAAGAGTGGGCGTATTGGCCTGTCAATCAAGCGGCATGTCAGAACTTCCTTTTCACTGGGCTTCCCTTCGCGCTTGAAGAAACCTCCCGGAATCCTTCCCGCAGCGTAATAGTTTTCACGGTAATCGACGGTCAACGGAAAGAAGCCCGCATTCGGCTTTGGCTCTTTATTTGAACAAGCTGTGACCAAAACAATGGTATCTCCATAGCGCACGGTCACAGATCCATGGGCCTGCTTTGCAAGCTTACCGGTTTCGATGGTGAGCTCACGGCCCCCTATCGTCATACTGGCTTTGTGTATCATTACTTACGCCCTTCCGTCCGGAAACCATGTCTCCGGACAACTGAATCGAATGTCTCTTTATCTTTAGAAACAAAAAAAACGACCTTTGAGTTTCGTCAGAAACAGTCCAGGTCGCTTCGGTCTTCCGAAAATCTTAATTCCGTAATAAAAAGGAAGGAATCTTATTTCCGTATTCCAAGCCTTTGAATCAGGCTGCGATAGCGCTCGGTATCTTTTGCTTTGACGTAGTCCAAAAGCCGGCGACGTTGGCCGACCATTTTTAATAGCCCTCTGCGAGAAGCATGGTCTTTCTTGTGTAGCTTGAAGTGCTCGTTAAGATAATTGATACGCTCGCTGAGCAATGCAATTTGGACGTCTGGAGAACCTGTGTCAGCTGGATGAACTTTGTATTGACCGATCAGCGAACTCTTAAACTCCTTGGTAAAAACCATGCAACTGACTCCTCACTACTCTATCTAACTCTAAAACTCTTAACAAAACGTTGCCCAATTTAACATAAGGACAGGCCGCTTGTAAAGACCTAAGACTCAAGCTGCCGACTTAATACAAAGACGCCTAAAACAACCTTCGGCCATTGCCCACTGCATTCCCCTTTTGCCAAAAAGCGGACACGGCAATGGCATGGGCTACAATTTGGATGAAGACTCTCCTCAAACTAAGACGACGCGGGGTTGAAATTTCTGAAAAAGAGCCTCGGGCGCAGATTCCACCCCTGCTGCGCTAAGGGGTTCAACCAAGCCGATCAGTTCCCCCTCAAAGAAGACTCGCAATGAGGCAGGCAGCGCGGAAATCCCTTGCGGCAAGGACCAGTCAAAAGGCCTTCCATGAGCCAGGGACTCCTTTGCTTTCAGGTCCACCTCCAACACGGGCACCGATTTCAAAACTTCGCTCACAGGGATGAGTCGTTCCTCCAGCAATGCCTGGTCGGCAGCAGCGAGAACCTCGGGAGGGATCGCTTGAGAAAGGGAAAACTCCCCGGAAGAGCGGCGCCTTAGCCGGCTGAGATGGGCGCCACACCCGAGCCGTTTTCCGAAATCAGAAGCAAGCGTGCGCACATAAGTCCCGGCTGAGCACCAAATGCAAAAATCAATCTCAACAGCACTACGCTTGGAAAATTCCAGCTGGCGGATCACAATCTGCTGGGGAGCCATTTCCACAGGCTTACCTTTGCGTGCAAGCCGATACGCAGGAACTCCTCCAATTTTTTTAGCGGAGAAGGCTGGGGGGATCTGGGATTGAGGCCCCAATAACCCGGTAGCCAAGGTTTGAAGCTGCTCGGCCGTGAGATGGGGGACATCATTCCTGGCGAGAATTTTTCCTTCACGATCGTACGTGTCTGTGGCTATGCCAAGGTAAATCGTTCCTTCGTAGTTTTTTTCGCTGTCTTTCATGAACTGGATCAGACGGGTGGCCTTGCCGACGGCCATGGGCAGAACTCCCGTAGCCAGCGGGTCGAGAGTCCCCAAGTGTCCCACCTTCCGTATTCCAAGCCGACGACGGACCAGTTGAACCACTTCGTGAGAAGTCACTCCCTCGGGTTTATCGATGACCAGAAACCCGTTTTCGCGGGCTGCAAGAATTCCCATAACGGAATGAGCAGAAAAACACCGTACGCGAGTTATTCGCTCTCGGAATCTGGAGGCAATTTGGTCTTTTGGATTAACTCTTCGATCCGAGCGCCGTATTCAATGGAAGAGTCGTAGGAAAAAACCAGCTCCGGGGAATTTCTCAGGCGGGTTCTTGAAGCCACCTCATGGCGGATGCGAGGGGCGGCGCTGCTGAGGCCCGCCAGCGTTTTCTTGCGCTCCTCTTCCCCGCCAAACACACTCACGTAAACTCGCGCATGTTTGAGATCGGGACTTAACTTGACCTCGGTGATCGTGGCCAGACCAATTCTGGGATCCCGGAGTTCAGGCACAATCTCGCTAATCGCCATTCGAATGAGTTCGGCAACTCGAGTTGGGCGGCGGGAAGGACTTTTCATAGATATTCAATATGATATTGATTCAATCCAGCGAGGATGAGCTTTTCGGTTTCATCGACCACAGCATTCAAGGTCTTTTCCAATATAACATGATCTGACGAGATGGCGACCACACCCAGCGTCGCCCGTTGCCAGAGATCCTGGTGATCGCACTCGGCAATGGAGATGTTAAACTTACGGAGACGATCCTTCAGGCTGCGCAGGACGAGCCGCTTTTCTTTCAGTGAGTGTGCCTCGGGCAGGTGAATTTCAAGGGTTAGGAGACCAATATGCATGGTTCCGCACTGTCGGGGTCGTTCGGAGTAAGGGCCAAGCGAAGCGGCCGGGAAATTTAAAACTATAACGAACCCAGCAACCGTGGGCGATGCCTGCTGGCCCACTCCTTTCCCAAGGTCAACACGTGAACAGCTGAGAGCCCTTCGTCATGATCGAAACCGAACCCTGTTTGACCAAGAAGAAATATCCAAACTACAGCGCTTCCGGGGCGAGTTTCTCCATGACATAGGCCTCGATAACATCGCCATTCTTGATATCGCTGAAATTTTCCAGGCCAATGCCGCATTCAAACCCGGACCGCACTTCCGAGGCGTCGTCCTTGAACCGGCGCAAGGAACCCACTTTCCCTTCATAAATCACTACGTTATCGCGCAATAGCCGCACCAGTGAATTACGGGCGATCTTGCCTTCGGTAATGTAGGCTCCCGCAATCACTCCGAACTTGGGGACTCGGAAAATTTCGCGCACTTCCGCCGTCCCCAGATAGGTCTCCTTGTACTGCTGGTCCAGCATGCCGGTCATCGCGCCCTTGATTTCGGTGGTAACGTTGTAAATGATCGTATGCAGGCGGATATCTACACCTTCCTGCTGCGCCAGGTCGGACGCTTTTCGTTCCGGACGCACGTTAAATCCAATGATAATGGCATTCGAGGCCGATGCCAGTAACACATCCGTTTCTGTAATGGCGCCAGTCCCTTTGTGGATTATCTTGACCTTGACCTTATCCTTCCCAATCTTATTCAAGGTTTCGGCAAGCACTTCCACTGAGCCCTGAACGTCGGCCTTCAGGATGAGGGGAAGTTCCTTGATGGCACCCGCCTTCATTTGTTCGTGCAGTTGTTCCAAGGTGAGTCGCGATGACTTCGTCAACTGGCTTTCACGCAGCTTAAGTTGTCGCAAGGCGCCGATTTGTTTAACTTTAGAGGCATCGGTGAGAACTTGGAAGAGATCCCCGACCTGGGGTACCGACTGAAGCCCCAACACTTCAACCGGCATGGAGGGTTCGGCTATCTTCACAATTCGGCTGCGGTAGTCGATCATCGCTCGAACTTTTCCCGTTACCGCACCGGCAATAAAGAAGTCCCCCACACTTAAGGTCCCGTTCTGAACCAGGACAGTCGCCACCGGACCTCGCCCTTTGTCGAGCTTTGCCTCGAGAATGGTTCCCATGGCCGTCCTTTGCGGATTAGCTTTCAGTCCCTGCATATCGGCAACCAAGAGGATCATTTCGAGCAATAGATCAAGATTCGTTCTCTGTTTGGCGGAGACTTCGACGGTAACGGTCTCTCCGCCCCAATCCTCCGCCATAAGGCCATTGTCGGCTAGAGACTTCTTCACGCGGTCGACCTGGGCATTGGGCTTATCGATCTTATTGATGGCCACGACGATTGGGACCTTAGCGGCCCGGGCGTGGGCGATGGCTTCCAATGTCTGGGGCATGACGCCGTCGTCGGCCGCCACCACCAGTACGACAATATCAGTGACCTTCGCACCGCGAGCTCGCATCAGAGTAAACGCTTCGTGGCCCGGAGTGTCCAAGAAGGTAATGGTCCGCCCATTTTTCTCAACCTGGTAGGCTCCAATGTGCTGAGTGATGCCACCGGCCTCCGAGGCAGTCACGTTGGTCTCCCGCATCGCGTCCAAGAGTGAAGTCTTGCCGTGGTCTACGTGTCCCATGATGGTCACAACGGGCGGCCGAGATGCGATGTTTTCGGTCTTCTCATCGGATATGGCCTCGTATTCGGCGTCTTCCTCATATGAAATGATCGACGCTTCCGCCCCAAAGTCACGGCTCAGATCAAGAGCCAGCGACTCATCGAGGACCTGATTCATCGTGGCGAACATACCCTTGTCAAGGAGGCGTTTGATGATGTCCTTGGCTTTCACATCAATCTTCTCGGCTAGTTCCTTGACTGTCACACCTTCCGTTAAAGTGATCGCTTTTGTGATCGGCAGGGGCTGAAAAGGGGCCGGCCTGCTGACCGTTGGAGGCAGCTGGCGGCCAAACTCAACTCGACGCCCTCTCTGCTTCCCTTCCTGTTCTTTGGCCCGGTAACCACCCCTGCCGCGCGGGGGCCCTGGCCTGTGGTCGCGGGTTGGGGGTGGAGCTGTATCCGGGGGCGAAGCCGGCGCGAACGGACGAGGACCATGCGCGGTTCTCGAAAAAACCGGACCCCCTGGACGGGGAGGAAATGTCTTTGGGCGAATATCGCCGAATTTGGAACTGATATGCTGCCGAATTGTTTCCGTCGGCAATCCGGTTTTTCCGGGTGGAAACTTTCTGGCCGGTGACATGCCCGGCCTGTAACCCTCACCGGCAGGAGCACCCGGACGCGCCACTGCAGGGTTCGAAGGATGAGTGACCGATTGCCTTGGAAATTGTGAAGGTCTTGGAGCAAACTGATCTGCCGGCCTGGCAACCGGAGGCGCAGCCACTGGAGCTGATGGCTTAACCGGAGTTTCGGAAGCCACTGGTTTTGCGGGAGCCGGTTTTGTTTCGGCAGGTTGGGCGACTTCCTTTGCGACCAGCTCTTTAGGCTTTTCTTCAACCTTTAGTTCTACCTTGGCCTCGACGGGCTTCTCCGCAACCGGGAACGGCACGGCCGCTGGAGCGGTAGGCTCTGCCTTGGGAGCCTCAACAGGAGCGGCTTCCGCCGTCTTTTCAGCAGCCTTGGCGGTCTTTTTTGCCTTTGGCTTCTTACCCGAAAAATGATCTTTAATATCCTGAACATGTTCCGCGTCAACGTGACTGGTCGCCGTCACGCCATCAACGCCATTGCTTTTCAGGTAAGCAATGATGGTCAGGGCATCAACCTTAATTTCCTCGGCAAGTTTGAACAGCTTTACTTTCTTTTCTGCCACAAATCCTAATTTACGCGAGGCGAAAACAGCCTCAGACGTTAATCCTCCTCTTTCTTGACTTCTGGAGATTCCTCGTTGGAGGCAGAAGCGGTGGGTTCACTGGATTTCTCAGTCGAATCGTCCGGGGCCAAACTCTCAGACACTCCTTCATCCCCTTCGGCCTCAGCGGGAACCGATTCCTCAATTAAGGTCGCAGCTTCCGTGGAAGCGGCTTCAGCCTCTACAGTCTCGGAAGTCTGCAGATAATAGTCTTTCACCGATGCGATGATCTTTTCGGCGCTCTTCGGTCCGACCCCCTTGATATTCGTCAATTCGGCAATCGGAGTGTCAGCCAATTCTTGAATGCTCGTAATGCCGCTGTCTGCCAGCTTCTGGATAACCGAGGGAGACAACCCGGGAAGTTCGGACAATGGGGTCCGAGCTTCCATCTGAGCCATCTGATCTTCAATCTCGGCTCGCTTCTCTTCCTCGCTCTTGAGGTCGATCTTCCAACCCGTCAACTTCGATGCCAAACGTACGTTTTGCCCTTTCTTCCCGATTGCCAGTGAAAGTTGATCTGTTTCTACAATCACTTCCAGATGCTTTTCGAGGGGATCAAGGATCGATGCACGACCGACTTTTGCCGGACTGAGCGCATTCATGGCAAATTGAGACGGATCCTCTGAATAGGGAATAATGTCAATCTTCTCGCCGTGAAGCTCACGGATAATCGCCTGGACCCGCGACCCCTTCATTCCAACGCAAGCGCCCACGGGGTCAACATCCTTGTCTTTGGAAAAGACCGAAATCTTCGACCTCTCCCCGGTATCCCGCGCAATGGATTTGATGACAACAGTCCCGTCATAAACTTCCGGGACTTCCATCTCAAACAACTTCATCAGAAGCGCCGGGTCGATGCGGGAAATAATCACCTGCGGTCCTTTGGTCGTCTTTTCAACGCGAACCACCACGCCCCGGATACGGTCCCCCGCCGCAAAGTTTTCCAGGCGGGACTGTTCTCGTTTAGGAATACGCCCTTCGGTCATGCCCAGGTCAACAATGATATCACCCCCTTCGGCCCGCTTAACCATGCAGCTGACCACCTCACCGATCCTTCCCGAGTACTCGGCAAAGATACTGTCCCGTTCAGCTTCACGAACTTTTTGGAGGATGACTTGTTTGGCCGATTGAGCAGCAATTCTTCCAAGTACATCCGTTGGCTTGGGGATTTTCACTTCGCTGTCCACCGTTGCATTAGGGTCGAGTTTGAGCGCGTTAGGGAGTGAGATTTCGCGGGGCGCATTTGTCACGGTATCGACGACTTTCTTCACAGCGAAGACTTCGATTTGCCCCGTCTCTTTATTGAAAACAGACCGCAAATCTTCATTCGTCTTGTAAAACTTGCGAGTGGCCACTAGCACGGCATCTTCCACAGCACTAACCACGATTTGCGGATCGATTCCCTTGTCTCGGCTTAATTGCTCGATTTGTTGAAACAAAGCACTTGGCATGCTTAAAACTCCTGGCTAAAAATCGATGTCCAGGTTGGCTTTTGCAACCCAATGAAACGGAAATCGTACAGAGGCATCCTTCCTGAGCTCCACGGTAACAGTCTCCCCATCGAAGGCGGCAAGGATACCGCGAATCGTCCGCAAACCTTCAACGGGCTGATGGGTTTGAATCTTGACGAATCTGCCTCGAAACTTTAAGAAATCTTCCTTCCGCTGCAACTTCCTTGTGAGGCCGGGCGAGGACACCTCTAGGGTATAACTCCCCGGGATCAGGTCTTCAATGTCCAGCTCCGCTCCGGCCTGATGACTAATTCTCTCGCAATCGGCGTGGGTGATGCCCTCAGGTTTGTCGATGAAAATCCGTATTATCCTTCTGTTCAGACTTCCTTTGATCTCAACTTCAACCAGCTCCAGTCCTTCAGAAGAAATAATTTTTTCGATGAGGGCCTTCGTCTTTTCGAAGTCAGACAACCTTGAAGTTCCTTAAAGGGGGAAAAGCTGAGAGCCATCTCAGACCAATAAAAAAGTGGGCTCTCGCCCACTTTCGACATTGATACTACAATGCGCTTGTTTGAAAAATCAACTAAATAAAAAGAGCGTGTCGTGACTCTTTGATAATGTCATATGAATAACTCGTTAGAAATGTCCTATTAGAATAACGGCTTCTAAAGGAGGC
>Ga0315273_10012118_pt1 | contig 11036 bp, 10 predicted proteins | sample YL17G02_0_MG_FD_205753 | JGI IMG/M metagenome (GOLD analysis project Ga0315273, IMG submission 205753) | Sediment microbial communities from Yellowstone Lake, YNP, Wyoming, USA - YL17G02_0 | ecosystem: Environmental > Aquatic > Freshwater > Lake > Sediment | place: USA: Wyoming | collected...
GCTGGGGTGCCGGTTCAACGACGATAAGCGCTGTTAAGGTACCCGCAGACAAGCTCCAGGACTGGAGGACGAGAGTTCAGCAGTTGTATGCTAACGGCGATTTCGACCTTCTTCCGTCTCAGGAGGCCGCTGCCGGCGGCATTGAGCCTGATCTTCTCTTCACCGAAGAGGGCCCGGGTATTATCGTCCTCTCAAAAGACAGTAATACAAACCAGGGTGGATTCGGCCTTGTGAACGGATTGCCGAACGCGCGTATTGACGGACTCATGATCACCAGTGCTGATCACGCAGGTGGCATTGTGGTGAACGGCTATGCACACTACCTTAAGATCAGCAATAACAAGATAGTGAATAACAGCGGATTCTATGGTGGTGGCATCCGCATTGGCCATCCTAATCTGACCGCTCAGGGACAGGGGGGCCTCATCTACCAGAGCGCTTTCAATGATAACATCAGCATCCATAACAACCAGATCGCAAAGAATGGCGGCCTTACTGCTGATGCTGCCGGAGGAATCTCCCTCTGCACCGGATCCGACTCCTACAACGTTACGAATAACTTCATCTGCGGAAACTTCACACTCGGTGACGGTGGCGGAATCGGTCATCTCGGCCTGAGCAGCAACGGCATGATCGCAAACAACACGATCATCTTCAATGAGTCTTTCAATCAGGGCCTTACCGTTAACGCCGGCGGAATATCTATTGCCGGTGGCGCTCCTCTGAACGGTCCTAACAGCCTGAGCGAGGGATCTGGATCGGTAACGATCATTTCGAACCTGATCCAGGGAAACCTTGCAGGTGCTGGTGACGGAGGAGGAATTAGTGCCAACCGCGTTAACGGACAAGATGTCAGCAGAAACAGGAACAGAATTCCTACCGGGCCGGATTGGTACTCACTGAACATTTTTAATAACATAATTGTAGACAATGTAACCGGTCTTGCCGGGGGTGGTATTTCCCTTCGAGACACAACATTAAGCAGGATCATCCACAATACCATCTCGAACAATGACAGTACTGCAACAGCAGGAACTGCCTTTGCGCCCGGTAGTCCCAATGAGTCGACACCGCAGCCTGCGGGCATTGTCTCGTACGCACACACAAGCATACTGGATAATACTATCGGAAATGGTGCAAACTCACGTCCTTACAAGGGATTCGCTAAACCTCAGCTTCAGAACAACATCATCCGGCAGAACCGTTCTTTCTACTTCTTTGGCGACCCGAATGCTGTTCCGCCAATCCCTTACACTCTGTTTCCCAATACTCCCAGTTATTGGGATCTTGGTGTGATTGGTACTGCAACACCACAGCAGTTGAATCCCCAGTACTGTCTGCTTACAGACACAACAGGATATGCGGCAACGAACAAAACAGGTGATCCGTTGTTTGTCGCAGAGTATTTCAACGGCGACCGCGGACAGACAATAATTAACCCTGAGGTCACAACAGCTATCGCTGCACCTGCTGCTTTTGACGAAGGCGGAAACTTCATCAAGCTGCGGTATGGTCCGTTAAGCCAGACCTGTGGAGTATATCCCAATCTGCTGAGTCCATGCAGCAATTACCATATCTACGGCAGTTCCGCACAAGGAGTAATTTCAGCAGCAGTAAATTCAGGGAACAGTGCTGTCATCGGCACATTCCCGGTACTTGTAACTGACTATGATGGCCAGACCCGTCCGAATCCTGTCGGAACGAGGCCTGACATCGGTGCAGATGAAAACTATCCTCCATATGGAACGGCTCCAACGGCTCCGTAAGTATGCAAACCCAACCCGCCGGTATAGCCGGCGGGTTGATGATTATGAATATGAAAAGGAAATTAAAATTCTCTCTCCTGCTCTTGATGATGCTGTTTCTGGTCACTGCCGGTGTGGGGCCGTCAGGAGCACAGGTACTCATCCAGTGTCCGGGAGACCTGAATTCTGACGCAGTTCCTGATCCGTTCCTGCTCAGACCGAACGGCACGCCGGGCAACAGGCCTAACCCGGATTATGACCCCAATGTGGTCTGCATTCATCTGGCCGCGGGAGACGGGTTCGTCACCATGGCCGATGGGAAATTCCAGTACACCTTCGGGTTCTCGGATCTGACGGGCATCCACCAGGACCACGCCATGATGGAGGGGATGCTGAAGGCTGAACTCCCGGCGCCAACGATCACGGTGAAGGAAGGACAGAAGGTTTACCTGACTTTGACGAACGTTGGAATGATGAAACGGCCTGACCTTTTTGATCCTCATTCGGTGCACTGGCACGGATTCCCGAACGCCTCAACAATCTTTGACGGAGAGCCCATGGCATCGATCTCGATAAACATGGGATCGAGCCTGACGTATTTTTATAATGTGGCCGAACCGGGGACCTTCATGTACCACTGCCACGTTGAGGCAACCGAGCACATGCAGATGGGCATGCTCGGAAATCTGTACGTGACCCCTGCACAGGACGGGTCGCTGTTCGGTACCTGCGCCTCGATGAAATATGCGTACAACGACGGTAATGGCTCGACCTGCTACGATGTTTCGTATCCCATACAGATTCATGCCTTTGACCCGAATTTCCATGATGCTTCGTACAGCGTACAACCATTACCTTTTGCAGAACTGCATGACCGATATGGGATGCTGAATGGCAGGGGGTATCCTGAAACAGTTAATACTGCAGTGCTCTCCACTGCAGACCCGGACGATGAAATGATGGTAGTGCCTTCTCAGAAGATAAATTCCCTCATAACCGCTACAGCAGGCCAGAAGATTCTCCTGCGCATCTCAAACCTTTCATTTGATTACTACACGCTGACCGTTCTGGGAATCCCGATGAAAGTGGTCGGCAAGGATGCAAAGCTCCTGAGAGGACCAAGCGGACTGGATCTTTCGTATATGACCAATTCAGTTGATCTTGGGGGAGGCGAGACAACCGATGTCATTCTTGACACAGCAGGTGTCTCACAGGGAACATACTTCCTATATACCACAAACCTTAACTACCTGAGCAACGACCAGCAGGAGCTCGGGGGCATGATGACCGAGATTGTCATCAATTAATGAGAGGAGGAATTCGATGAGGATAAAATCATGTAAAAAAATCGGGTTGCTACTCGGTCTGATGACCGCCGTGTTCCTGATACAGGCGTTTCCTGCACAGTCGGCAATTGACGGTCTGACAGGAAACACCTTTACCCTTACGGCTAAATCAGGCCATATCAGCACCGGAGACGGCGGGAGCATCTTTTTCTGGGGCCTGGCCGGACCTTCCGGAACACCACAGTATCCGGCACCCACGCTGATTGTCAACCAGGGCGAGACGATAACGATTAATCTTACAAACCAGCTTGCCGTCCCTGTTTCACTCGTCTTCCCCGGACAGTCAGGAGTGCTTGCGACCGGAGGAGTTCCGGGTGATCTCACCAATGAAGCTTCTCCATCTGGAGGAACTGTGGCATACACCTTTACTGCCACAAACCCAGGGACATATACCTACCACAGTGGTACCAATCCTGATCTTCAGATTGAGATGGGGCTTGTGGGAGTCATTATTGTTCGGCCTTATGGTTATGTACCGGGAGATATGATGACCTACAAAGCATATGACCATATGGACTCTCAGTACGACCGGGAGTTTCTCTTCTTTCTCTCTGAGATGGACCCGACGTTCCACCAGGCAGTTGAATTCGGACAGCCGGTCGACACCACAACCTTCAAACCTGTTTACTGGTTTATCAATGGCAGGACGGCACCGGATACGATGCTGGAACCAAACGTTGCATGGCTGCCTTCACAGCCGTATAACTCCATGCCAAGCATGCATTCTCAGGATAAAGTCCTTATGAGGCTTGTTGGTGGAGGGAGAGATTCGCATCCATTTCACACTCATGGCAACCATGTGCGTGTAATAGCTCGTGACGGGAGGCTTCTCTCAAGCGGCCCGGGACTTGGTGCTGACCTTTCGAGAATGGAGTTCACGGTAACCGTGGCGCCGGGTCAGACCACAGATACAATTTTCCGGTGGACAGGTGAAAAGATGGGATGGGATATTTACGGGACGACGTTACCTGAATTTGCACATACGTGCAACGGTATCCCGGTAGAGGCCGTGAATCCTGCCTCGGCTGGGTTTGATTCGATTACCAATGAGTATTGCCCTGACCACGGGAAACCATTCCCGGTGCTTTTGCCGTCTCTGCAGAACCTGACCTTTGGTGGATGGTACAGCGGCAGTCCTTTCCTTGGTGCTGCAGGCGCCCTTCCGCCGGGTGAGGGAGGATTGAACCCGTATGCAGGCTTCTTCTTTATGTGGCATTCACATAATGAGAACGAGATCGTTAACAACAACATCTTCCCCGGAGGGATGCTCACCATGGCTGTTGTCCAGCATTCCAATGTTGGAATCATGGAATGAGGACAGAAAGGAGGTAAAAAAATGAGAATACGATCATTCTTGCATAAATGGAAATTAGTTTTTCTGGTGTCGCTCCTTCTGGCGACAGTCATGTCAGGAATATCTCTGGCAGCGACATTCGATCTGACTGCCGGCATAGTCAATAAGACACTGCCCGATGGTTCTACTGTTACCATGTGGGGGTTCGGGCTGAATGGCAGCCCTATAACGGTACCAGGCCCGGCACTTGTTGTAAATCCAGCAGATCCCACACTCACAATTAACCTTACAAACAATCTGCCTGTTCCCATATCGATTGTGATACCAGGACTTACTCCTGCAATGAGCCCGACTTTTGTTGATACCGGTACAGTTCCCTATACTATAGTCTCTACGGGGTATAGGACAACAGGAGACGTCACGTCAAAGGTCATATCATTTACCATCGAAACTCCTGCAAATGGCACTGGGACCTATACATGGACAAACGTTAAGCCTGGCACCTATCTCTATCAGAGCGGGACAAACCCAGCAGTCCAAGTTCAGATGGGACTTTACGGAATGCTTAAAAAAGATGCTGCCGCAGGATTTGCCTACACAGGAAAGGCGTACGATGTTGAAGTACCGTTGCTGTTCAGCGAGATAGATCCGAACCTCGTCTCTGCGATTGCAAACGGTGACTACATTAATATCCCTGCGAGTGTGCCTTCCCCTGTTCCAGGCCAACCACAGGTAACCAGCACAATAGACTATGCTCCAGCATATTTCTTTATTAATGGGAAGAGCTACGACCCATCGACTTCGGTTCCCATACCTGCTGGTAACGTTGGGCAAAAAGTTCTTCTCCGTTTCCTCAATGCCGGTCTGCGTACCCATGTACCTGTTCTTCTTGATTCGCATATGAGTATCATCGCGCAAGACGGGAATCCTAACACATATTCCAAAGAACAGTACTCGGTGATACTGCCGGCGGGGAAGACGATTGATGCGATCTTTGCTCCGCAGACTCCGGGAATCTATCCTGTTTTTGACCGGAGGCTTGATCTGTCAGACGCATCCTATCCTGGAGGTACGTATGAAATACCAGAAGGTGGCATGATTACGAAACTGCAGGTGGGTGGAACGATTGAAGCTCCTGTTGCTACTGATGATATTTACAGCGTCAACAGGGACAACACACTGATAGTTCCTGCACCCGGTGTCCTTACAAACGATAGTGGAACAGGTCCACTTACAGTAAGCCTTGTCCCGGGGACAGGACCTTTGAATGGTACATTGATGTTGAGCGCCAATGGATCCTTCACCTATACACCAAATCCAGGATATTCTGGACAGAATAGTTTCCAGTATACGGCAAACAACTCAGGCGGTAGCAGTCCGGCAACTGTTACGATTATGGTGATTAACAACACGCCACCCGTGGCGAACGCCCAATCCGTAGCGACGAATGAAGACACTGCAGTAAGCATTACTCTAACTGCAACAGATGCGGAAAACGATTCATTAACCTACAGCATCGTCACATCGCCGGGCAACGGTACATTGACCGGCACGCCGCCTAACATTACCTACATACCATCAGCGAACTTCAATGGTGGTGATAGTTTTACCTTTAAGGCAAATGATGGCTCTGCTGATAGCAATGTTGCGATTGTGACAATTACCGTGTCACCGGTGAATGATGCTCCTGTTGCTGTTGATGATTATGCGACAACCACGAAGAATACCCCGATCATCATCAATATACTCGCAAATGATTACGATGTTGACAGCACAATCAATCCAGCTACAGTCGCTATCACGACTCCACCGACAAGAGGCGGTACGGTACAGATTGTGACAAATGGTGTGCTCTTTACACCGAAGAATAACTGGACAGGTACTGATGTTTTCAGGTACACGGTTAAGGACAATGTTGGTGGGTTAACCTCAAATACTGCAACAGTGAGAGTGAATGTTGTGAAGAAGTAATCAAACGGTACACTCCCCTCCCTCTGCCTGAAAGGGGGAGGGGAGTATCCTTATTTGAAACATGTAAGAATAGGACATATGAATTACTTTAATAAGAAACAATATAGGCAGAAAGCAGTAAGAATTTTGGCATGCTTGTTCATTATTGTATTCCTTGGATGTGCTGCCACCCCGAAAGATAAAAGCACAGATCTCCAAAACACAATGACTAAAGCAAGCATTGAGGATCAATGGGGAATACAAGTCCTCTCCATCCGCCCGTCAGCAAAGGGATACATGCTTGACTTCCGTTACCGAATTATTGATCCGGACAAGGCCTCATTACTGGTTAATCGCAACATTAAGCCGTATCTCATCGATCAGAAAAGCGGGGCGAAATTTATGGTTCCCAGTGGAGCAAAAATAGGCCCCTTGCGGCAGACATCCCAAAAGCCGATTGCCGATAGAAATTATTTCATACTTTTTGCAAACCCCGGAAAATATGTTAAACCGGGAGATAAGGTCACCGTGGTTGTCGGAGATTTCAGGGCAGAAAATCTGACCGTAGAATAGAAACAGGAGGAAGTATATGAAGCCCTTAAAAATAAAGCCATTTATTGCCGTAATCATTATCAGCCTGTTCATAGTTGTCTGCACAGGCATTTCCGCTCAAGCTGCGCATATAGAACCCGCTCTGCAGAGACTTTTTGGTAATACAGCACCTGATGAGGAATTGTCAGTCATTGTGACTCTGTCGGATAAGGTTGATGTAAACAATTTCAAGGAAGGGGATAAAGGTCTTTTACGGTCACATATTATTAATGCCCTTAAAAGCAAGTCCGAGGTAACCCAGGGGCCGGTCAGAGCCTTTCTCATGAGCAGAAATGCTAAGCGCGCATTGCCTCTCTGGATAATAAACGGACTTGCTGTTACGGCAAAGGCTGATGTCATTAAAGAGCTATCAGACCTACCCGGGGTCGAGAGCATACGGCTTGACGGGAGTATCGAAGTCCCCATGGTTGAATCTGCATTATCATCAGCCCCTGAATGGAACCTCAACACAATCCATGCACCGCAACTCTGGAATTTAGGGTTTAAGGGCCAGGGGATTGTCATTGCCGGCATGGATACCGGAGTGGATGTGAATCATCATGATCTCTCCGGAAAATGGAGGGGAGGGAATAACAGTTGGTACGATCCGAACAATGAGTACAGCACTCCGTATGATGCTAACGGACACGGGACACAGACGATGGGTATCATGGTCGGAGGCAGTTCGGGTGGAACTGCAATCGGAGTTGCACCGGATGCAAAATGGATCGCAGTAAAAATATTTAATGATGCCGGTAATGCTTCTTTCAGTGCCATTCATCAGGGTTTTCAGTGGATTCTTGATCCTGACAATAATGCCGCCACAAATGATGCTCCAGACGTCGTGAACAATTCATGGGGATTGAGAAACAATGTTAATCAGTGCATCACTGAATTCCAGGATGACATCAGGGCATTAAAAGCTGCAGAAATCGCTGTAGTATTTTCGGCGGGGAATGAGGGGCCTAACGCTTCAACCAGTGTAAGCCCGGCAAATTACCCGGAAAGTTTTGCCGTGGGTGCAGTGGATGAAAATCTTGCCATTGCAGGCTTCAGCAGCCGCGGGCCATCAACCTGCGACGGAGCACTGTATCCTGAGGTTGTAGCGCCCGGCGTAAATATTAAAACATCCGACCTTACCTTCGGAGGCGTTTTCCCGAATTCCTATGCATATGTCAGCGGAACATCTTTTTCTTCCCCTCATGTTGCAGGATCCATAGCAGTATTGACGGGCGCATACCCGAACAAAAGGGTAATCGATTTCGAACTCGCCATTAAAGAATCGACAATGGATCTGGGAGTCCCTGGACCTGACAATGTTTACGGTTACGGTCTTATGGATGCCATAGAGGCTTACAACACATTACATGGTTCAGTGCAATGTACTGATACCGACGGGGATGGATATTTTGCAGAGGCGGGATGCGGTACAACACAGGACTGTAATGACAATAGTGCAGCAATTCATCCCGGTGCTCAGGAGATTAAGCATGACGGCATTGATCAGGACTGCAACGGATACGATTTAACAATCGATATTCTGAAAGCCCTGTATACCAAAAAGAGAGATACATTGAGCGTAGAAGCAACCAGCGCCCTGGGCAGGAACGGTAATCTGATTCTCGTTGGATACGGTTCAATGGCATGGAACAAAAAAACATCAAAGTGGGCACTCACTATTAGTCGTGTTGGTGGAAATCCAGAAACGGTGACTGTCTCAGGCATTGAGGGGTCAGAATCAGCGCAGACAATTGTGAAATAAATATGAGAAAGACTGAGGACAGTATGAGAACATTGAAATATTTTATGCTGCAATTAATCATTCTCTTTGTTGTGTATTCAACCATCTTCCTGTCTACATCGGCAGGAGAAACAGTGAGGACAATCCCTGCCGATCCTTCTTCATATGATGTTCCCGATGAGAAAAAGAAAATATGGGAAAGTATTAGAAAGTACGTGTCAGACGAATACAATGTTTGCATTGAGCACTGCGGTAATGAATCGAATTGCATGAGCAGATGTCAAGAAGTATACAAAAGCAGATTGGACAGAGAATACATGAGGCTGATGTCCAAGTGAGGATGAGTGAAATGGGATTGATCTTACAAATCGCTTTTTTGGATTCTATGATCAATCTGCCAAAATACCGAAAGTAATTTCAAGCGTCCAGAGATCATTGAAATAGTAAAGGATATGGAACTATTGAAGGGAAAGAAAAGATTCCTCGGGCTGCCCAGTGTCAGTCCGTGATTAGTGTAAAACCATGGTAAAAAGGAGTAGAGAGATGGAAAAAATGTACGTTCTGTATTTTGTACTGGCTTTTTGTTTCACCTTCGGCGAAACGGCGTTTGCTCAGGGAAGGAAGACATCCAGCTTCATAAAGAATGCCGTTGGTGCGGGATGGACAGAGGCAGTTTCGATTTTTCCCGAATGTTAATCGAGTACGATGATGGAAGTGTCGCAGCCGTATGCAGCATCCATTGCGCTGCTATTGATCTCGCAAACAACATCGACAAGACGCCGAGGCATTTTTTGGGTTAAAAGCCTAAAATAGATCACCTATCTATTATGACCTATTCATATTGAACAGGTTAGTGATCTTCTTCCCTTAATTTTCTCCGTAACTTGTTGATCCTACATGATATTCGAAATCTATTTTCTCTGGCATTTTTTTTGTTAATAAAGAAAACATGGAGGGCCGCAATATGAAATATGTTTTAGTCGTAGATGATGAAAAGATATTCCAGATAACACTTCTGGATGGTCTTCGTACTTTTGAAAAAGACTTCAGAGTGCTGACGGCAGAGAACGGTAAAGAAGCAAAAGATATATTAAAAGTTTTTCCTGTTGACCTTGTTGTTTCAGACCTGAAAATGCCTGAAACGGATGGCTTCGGGCTGTTAGCCTACATGAGAAAGAGTCATCCTCATACTCCTGTCATTGTGATGACTGCCTTTGGCAATCCGGAACTGGAACAATGGCTGCGCTCTCTTGGTGTCCATGCGTATCTTGAAAAACCCTTTGATTTTTATGACCTGACAAATAAGATTTACACTGGATTAGCATCAGGTGAAAGATATCTTTATAACTAATTTTGAAAATATTAAGGTATCTCAGCAGATCGAGATTCCTTTAAAGGGGGAGGTATAAATGGTAAAAGTACTTGTTGTAGACGATCATGCAGTTGTAAGAAAAGGGCTTAAACAGATCCTATCAAAAACTCATGACCTGACGGTGACTGATGAAGCGGGTACGAGGCGTGAACTGTTTGAAAAGGTGGCTAAGAACAGACCTGACATGGTTGTTCTGGATATTTCCATGCCGGGAAGAAACGGGATCTACATTTTGAAAGAGATCAAAAGCCAGAAGCCTAAACTTCCTGTTCTCATGTTGGGTAAAGATTCAGAAGAACAGTATGCAATACGTGCACTGAAGGCAGGTGCTTCGGGATGTTTGACAAAAGAAAGCCAGCCAGAGGAATTCATAAAGGCAATAAGAAGAGTTTCGCAGGGCGGCAGGTATATCAGTTATTCTCTCGCTGAAAAGTGGGCCCTTAAATTTGAATCCAATTCCGAGAAACCACTATACGAATCCCTTTCCGATCAGGAGTACCAGGTTATTTGTATGCTGGCCTCCGGAAAAACAGTCAAGGAGATTGCCAATGATATGTGCCTGAGTACAAAGACGATCAGCACCTACAGGTTCCGAATTCTGCAGAAAATGAAAATGAAGAACAATGCAGAGCTGACCAATTATGCCTTAAAAAATCGTTTGGTGGAGTAACATTCCCTCAGGTGTGGAGCGGAAACCAGTAATGCCTCCTTACCATATTGTTCTGGCTGATGATCTTACAGTACGGGAACGGGAAATATTAAAGTTAATAGCTGAGGGAAAATCGAACGAAGACATTGCCAACCTTCTTTTTATAAGCATCCGAACTGTAGAACGCCATCGCGCCAATGTCATGAATAAACTGAAAATGAATAAAACTGCCGATTTAATAAACTTGACAGTGCAAAGTTCTCATGGGAATTATAGCCTATTTCTGTCTGCGCAGACGAGCAATATTTAAAGACATGTCCACCCATTCATCTATAAGTTTTTTGAATA
>Ga0315273_10012119_pt1 | contig 11035 bp, 8 predicted proteins | sample YL17G02_0_MG_FD_205753 | JGI IMG/M metagenome (GOLD analysis project Ga0315273, IMG submission 205753) | Sediment microbial communities from Yellowstone Lake, YNP, Wyoming, USA - YL17G02_0 | ecosystem: Environmental > Aquatic > Freshwater > Lake > Sediment | place: USA: Wyoming | collected...
GAACCGCGAGATGGCGGAGGTGGTGAAGAAGCATCCCGGCCGCTTCTACGGGTACCGGGTCATCAACCCCAATCATCCCGAGGCCGCGCGACGCGAAGTCGACCGCTACCCTCAGGATCCGGGCTTTGTGGGCTTCAAGTTCCATCCCAGCGGGCACAGCTACTCGATCGCCGGCGAGCACTACCTCCCGGCGCTGGAGTACGCGAATGAGCACCGCCTGATCGTGCTCAGCCACACCTGGGGGCACAGCCAATACGACGGTCCGAAACTCGTTGCTGAAGTGGCGGCGAAGTACCCGCAAACCACCATCATCATGGGCCACTCGGGCTATGGGGAATGGGACGTTGCCTTCGCCGTCGCGAGAGAGCACGACAACGTCTATCTCGACCTCTGCGCCGCCTACCGGGTCAACGGCGTCGTCGCGCGCATGGTCGACGAGGTCGGCTCCCACAAGATCGTTTTCGGCACCGACCAACCGTGGTTTGACCCGCACTACTGCGCGGGATCGGTCTGCTTCTCCCGGATCACCGACGATGACCGGCGAAACATCTTCCATCGCAATGCCGAGAAGCTGATGGCGCCGTTCCTGCAGGCGTAGGGCAGGAGCTTTCCTCCTGCCACGGCGCGCAGGAGCGCTGATGAGGCAGAGGCCGGCCTGGCACGCAGACAGAACGAGGCCGCGCACAGCCGCCTGTCAGGTGGCCTCGAACTGCTTCAGCGCCTCCCAGGTCCAGGTCGCGCTCGAGAAGCCGGCGTCCGCGAACTCCTTCAGCTTCTTCACGTTGACGTTGACACCCAGGCCGGGCCCATCAGGGACGCGCAGACAGCCGTCTTCGTCCAACTGGAATCGCGGCTCGACGGTGTCCTCGACCATGGGATTCCCGACGTTGAACTCCACGAACGAACGCGTGTGCAGGGTCGAGACGAACTGGATGTCTGTGGCGACGCCGAGCGCGGTGTTCCATCCGTGCGGCACCAGTTCGATGCCGTGCTCCTCGGCCATCCACGCGATCCGCCGCAGTTCCGAGAGGCCGCCGCACTTGGTCGCGTCCGGTTGGACGATGTCCATGGCGCGGCGCCTGAAGTAGGGAACGAAGGACTGCCGGCGAGTGAGCACCTCGCCGTGCGCGATCTTCACCGGCGACAGCTCGGTCAGGCGCTCGTACCCGTCGATGTCGTCCGGCGTGAGCGGCTCTTCGTACCAGTAGACATTGTAGTCCGCCAGCATCTTGGCGCGCTCCAGCGCGTCCTTCAGCCGGTTGGTCCAGTACGGATTGCTCCCGCCTGCGTCTATCAGCAGCGTCGTCTCATCGCCCGCGGCCTGCCGCGCGGTCTTGATGAGCTTCTCGTCCTCGGCCACGCTCTGCTGCCCGAACGGGTCCCACCCGAGCTTCATCGCCTTGAAGTTGCGCTTCTTCATCACCTCGATGCGCCGCGGCAGCGTCTCGACGGGGTGGAAGAGCATCGAGCCATAGGCCTGCACTCTCTCGCGGAACCGCCCACCCAGCAGGACGTGCACGGGCTGCCCCAGCGCCTTGCCCGTCAGGTCCCAGAGGGCGATGTTGACCGCGCTAATGGCGTGCGTCATTGCCCCGCCGCGGCCGTGCCAGAAGGTGAGCTGGTGCAGCTTTTCGGTGACCCGCTCGACCTCCAGCGGGTTCTCGTTCATCACAAACCGCTTCAGCCACCCGAGCGCGCCGACGGCTTGCGGCGTCTGCGAGAACACAGAGCCCCAGCCGGTTACCCCTTCGTCTGTGTGCAACTCGACGAAGACGTGGTAGTTCGCGTCCGGCGTGTGGACCGTCCAGTCAGTGATCTTCATCGCGTCATCTCCATTGTCGCGCCAGTGGTTTGTGAAGTGTGGCGCCCGCGAGCGCCAACCGGGGCCACGTCGGTGAGTCAGGCCCGATTGTCAGCCAGGAACCGCGTCTCTCGCTCTCGGTCCCAGTCGTCAACCTCGCGCAGCGGCGCCCGCGTGTGCGGGTAGATCACGCCCTTCCCCTCGAGGCGCTGCTCCCTGACCGCCTGGACCAGATCTCTGGCGGCATCCAGTCCGCCTGCGGCAGCGATGTAGTTGCCCGCGTCGATGGCCCCACCGGCCAGCAAAGAGAGCGCTTTCGCGATGTCAGAGGGGTCGCCGCCGCTCGATCCCACCGCCGCGATCGAGTCATAGTGAATGCGCCTCGCGTCCACCGCGATCATGTGCTCGCCCGCCTTCGCGCCGCCGAAGAAGTTCGCCACCCCTCCCGGCGCGAGCCAGGTCAGAGACTGCTCCTGGAGCTTCGCGATCCCGAGCGCGACGATGACATCGTCCGCGCCGCGTCCCCCGCTCTCGGCCGCCAAGACCGATTCGAAGCTGCCGGGCTCAGTGTAGAGCATCCGCACGCCCACCCTGCGCGCCTTCTCGTCCACGTCCTCCCGGAGCTTTGCGAGCCGCGCCTCAATCGGCTCGGAGACGATGATCGTCGCGGGCCGAGAGCTCAGCGCCACTTCGACGTGCATTCTGCCCATGGGCCCCGCGCCGAGCACCACCACGATTCCGCCGGGCTTCATGCCCAGGTGCGCGCGCCGCGGCTGCGTGGGGCTCTCCTTGAGGATGTGCACGGAATGCTCCTGTGCGGACACCACGCAGGAGAGCGGCTCGGCCAAGGCCGCAGCGAAGTACGGCATCCTGGGATCGGGGAGCGGCAGCAGGCAGCCGGTCTCGATCACCTCCTCGGTGATCAGCACGTACTCGGCGAACAGCCCGTCGAGGGTGTAGCCGATGGCGATCTTCTCGACGCCCGCGGCGTTGCCCCGATAGCGGTCGCGGTGATGCTTGGGCCCCGATGGAATGGCAGGCTGGACGGCGAACCGAGCGCCGGCCGCGTACTCAGCCGCCAACCCCTCGCCCGGGGCCACCACCGTGACGCATCCCTCGTGCCCGATCGGCACTGGGTAGCGGGAGAGGTCCCACCCGTACATCAGGGTGTGCTCGCCCGCCTGGTCGATGATCTTGTTGTCGGAGGCGCAGGCGATGCACGCGTCGACGCGCGCGAGCAACTGCCCCGGCCCCGGCTTCGGCACGGGCACTTCGTCCAAGTGAAGGCTTTCCATGCTCGCGCCACACAGGCGCAGTGCCTGCATGGTTGCAGGCAGTGCGAACTCGGGTTCATCGCCGCGCGACGCGGTCCTCACGGGACCGCCTCCACCACCAGCGCATACCCGCCGCCGCCGCCATAGCAGATCGTCGCCAGACCGCGCCGGTGGCCGTAGCGCTTCATCGCGTAGAGCAGCGTGGTCGTGATCCTCGCGCCCGCCGCGCCCAGGGGATGGCCGAGCGCGATGGCGCCGCCGTGCACGTTCAACGCCATGCCTTTGAAGGCTTCGTCGAACAGTGGGAGCTGGATGCCGAAGGCCTCGTTGGCCTCGACGATGCCGGTCTCGTCCGGCTGGCCCGCCGCCCGGATCGCCTCTCGCAGCTCATTGGACGCAACCACCGGCGCGGCGAGGAAGTCGCACGCCGGGCCGTCCACGCGAGCGAAGCCGACCACCCGCGCCATGGGCTTCACGCCGATCTCCCGCGCGTGCTCGCCTGTGGTCATCACGAGCGCGGCCGCGGCGTCAGCCGGAGTGGATGCGTTGTATGCCGACGCCAGGTCATCGGGGTTCTCGGCCAGCTCCTTCTGGAGCACCTCCTCGGGCGCGAGGTCATCGTCCTGCACGACGCCCGCGGGCACGATCTCGTCCCGAAACCATCCCCGCGCGGTCGCCTCTCTCGCCTTCCGGTGGCTCTCCCCGGCGTACCGGTTGATCAGCTCCGCCGTGTAGCCCTGCTTGGTTGCGAACTCCAGCGCGTACTGGCGCATGAACTTCTTGTCGCCCGGGCAGAAGAGGCCGTCGTAGCTCGTGGGGTCAACGATCTCAGTCGCCTGAAGCTGCTCCTCGAGGTTCTCGGCCAGCACGAAGCGGTACGCGCCGCCGCGCTTCACCTTCAGGCGGCCGCCCTTCTTGTAGTGCTCGGTGTCCCGGCGGAACCTCGGGCGAAGGAGATAGTGCGCGTTCGACCGCGACTCCATGCCGCCGGCGACTGCCAGCGTCGTCGTTCCCACCAGCAGCGACTCCACCACCAGCGCGATGGCATCCAGCGCTGAACCGCACACGGTTTCGACGGACCGCGAGTGGATCGTCTGCCGCAGGCCCGCCTGCGTGGCCGCCGTCTTCGCGGGAGCGATACCGTAGCCAGAGGAGACCACGATACCCATGTTCACGGTGTCGATTCGTCCCGGGTCGACGCCGGCCCGGGAGACGGCCGCGCCGATGGCGATGGCCCCGAGGCCGACCGCGTCGAAGGGGGACAGGGCGCCGTCGAAGCGCCCGACCGGCGTGCGCGCGGCGGAGAGAATGACGATCTCTTTCGGCACTACCAGATGCATTGGGTTCCCTGTTCTGACGGCGCAGCGCCTTACGCCCTCAGCATGGCCCTGGCCTCGCGTGCCACCTTCTCCGGGCTGGGCAGATTCTCTGTCTCGAGCGTTTGCGCCATCGGGGGAGGAACGTCGTATGCCGCCACGATCTTCGCCGGGGCTTTCAGGTGTGAGAACGCGATCTCCTGCGCGCGGTAGACGATGTGCTCGCCGAAGCATCCGGTCTTCGGCGCCTGGCACACGACCATGAGGCGGCCGGTCTTCTTGACCGAGTTCACGATCGTCTCGATGTCCAGCGGGATCAGGGTGCGAGGATCAACGACTTCCGCTTCGATGCCCTCCGCGGCAAGCATCTCCGCCGCCTGGAGCGCCACATCGTGCATCTTGAGGTAGGCGACGATGGTGAGGTCCGTGCCCTCGCGCCGCACCACGGCCTCGCCGAGCGGAACTGTGTACTCGGTTTCGGGCACCTCGCCTTTCTCGGTGTAGAGCAACTGGTGCTCGATGAAGATCACCGGGCTGTCGTCGCGGATGGAGGACTTCAGCAGCCCTTTCGCGTCATAGGGCGTAGACGGCGCCACCACCTTGAGGCCCGGCACCTGTGTGAGCATCGCCTCCAGGCTCTGCGAATGCTGGCCAGCGTAGCCCTTTCCGCCGCCGATGGTCGTGCGCATGACCATTGGCAGGCACGCTTTCCCGCCGAACATATAGCGCGTCTTCGCCGCCTGATTCGCGACCTGGTCCATGGCGAGCGGCATGAAGTCAATGTACATGATCTCCGCGACCGGCCGCAGGCCCGTCATCGCGGCCCCTGCGGCGACTCCTGCGATGGCCGCCTCCGAGATCGCGGTGTTGAACACGCGCTGGCGGCCAAACGACTCCAGCAGCCCGACCGTCACCTGGAACGCGCCGCCGTAGTCGGCCACATCCTCACCGAAGACGACCACCCGGCGATCTCGCTCCATCTCCTCCGCGAGCGCCTCGCAGACCGCGTGGCGGTACATGATCTGCCCCTTGCTGTCCCGCCGGAACGCGCGCATCGGCCTCAGCAGATCCTTCGTCCGCATCTCCTCCGAGATATCGCACGAGCTGGTGTCGGCGAACAGCCCCTCGCATATCGTGCCGGGATCAGGTTCCGGGCTCCGGACCGCGAACCGGAGGGACTCCTGGATGCGGGCGTCCACCTTCCCCCGCAACTCCGCGACCTCCAACTCGCTCATGACCCCGGTCGAGATCAGCGCGGACTGGTAGGTATCAATGCAGTCGCGCGCGCGCCAGGCCGCCTCTTCCTCCGGGCTCCGGTACTTCACGCGCTGATCGCTGAGCGAGTGGCCCATGTAACGGTAGGTCATGCACTCGAGCAGAACCGGGCCCTGCCTGGTGCGGCACAGCTCGGAGGCCCTCGACACCGCGTCCCACACCGCGAGGACGTCCATGCCATTGACGACCTCGGCGTGCAGGCTGTCAGGCGAGTACGCGGCCCCGCGGCGGGCGAGGTAGTCTATCCCCGTGACCTCTCCCCGCTGCTGCCCGGTCATCCCATACTGGTTGTTCTCGATGATATAGACCACCGGCAGGCCATACGGGAACTGGGACATCGCCGCGAAGTTCAGGGACTCGTGAAAGATACCGTTATTGGCGGCGCCGTCGCCGAACAGACAGGCGACGACGCGATCCATCCCCAACTCCTGCATCGAGAGGCCGGCGCCGGTGGCGATGGCGAGGGAGCCGCCGACGATGGCGTTCGCGCCGAGGTGGTTCACGTGGAAATCGGCGATGTGCATGCCGCCGCCGCGGCCCCGGCAATAACCCGTCTCACGGCCCAGCAGCTCGGCCATGGTGCGCCCCGTGTGGAGCTGCAAGGCCGCCGCGAGCAGCTCCTCACGCGATCGGCCCCGCGCCGGCTCGTCAATGAAGTCGGCGAGCTGGTCGGCCGTCATCGCGAGGATGGCGTAACCGCCCTTGGCGATGGAATGCCCATGCCCCCGATGGGTCGAGGTGATGTAGTCGTCGGCGCGCAGCGCCGCCATCGTCCCGACCGCCACCGCCTCCTGCCCGATGGACAGGTGCGTGGCGCCGGTGAACGAGAACCCCTCGTGCGGCTTGACCGTGCCCTCTTTCAGCGCGATGATCATCTGCTCGAACGCCCTGATGGTGAGCATCCACTCGAGCAGGCCGACGGCCTTCTCCTTGCTCAATCGCCGACCGATCTCATCCTTCAGCGAAGTCTGATACTGGAACCTAGGGATCTCGCCAAGGTACACCAAGCCGGGCGTGAAATCCGGGATGACTTCCAGCTCTTTGACCATCCGACGCTCTCGCTTTCTTGCACAGACACCAGCGAAGACGGCTCACGGCCCGCCCTATCTGTGGATGGCGACGCAGTTGTCTGCCCCGTCCGCGCCGCCTCACGAACAAGGCGGGGTACCGTAACCCTGCCCTGCAACTCACTTCGCCGCCGGCTGACCGGATTCCCGCGGCACCGCCGCTATTACACACGGGTGTGTCAAGGGTTGGCGCCGGCGCCAGGCCCAAGAGGAACAACACGTACTGCGACCGGGCACGGCGTCGCCAACCGGCCGAAGAGCCTCCGGCCACCGTGCGGGGCTGCGACACGCCACAGGCAGCGGAGGCCCGTCGCCCGAGGGGAGTCTGCCGCCTGAGGCGGAATAGTGATGGCCGCCGAAGGAGGGAACGAGAGTGGCCACTCGGGGTGCAGAGATCGCGGTCGCCGGGCACATCTGTCTGGACATCATCCCGACGTTCGAGGGCGGGGAGAGCAGCCTGGCCGAGATACTCGTCCCGGGCAAGCTGATCAACGTCGGCGCGGCGGTCACGGCAGCGGGCGGCACAGTGTCGAACACCGGGCTCGCGCTGCACCGGCTCGGCATCCCAACGCGCCTGATGGGGAAGGTTGGCGACGACCTCCTCGGGCACGCGATCCTCGAGATCCTTCGGGGCTACGACCCGGATCTGGCCGGCGGCATGCTCGTCACGAAGGGGGTGCCGACGTCATACACCGTCGTGATCAACCCCCCTGGCGTGGACCGGATCTTCCTGCACTGCCCGGGGGCGAACGACACCTTCGGCGCGGCCGATGTGCCGTACCGTGAGCTGCGCGGCCTCAGGCTGTTCCACTTCGGCTATCCCCCGCTCATGCGCCGGATGTACGCCGACGGCGGCGTCGAGCTGTCGAGCCTGCTGCGACAGGTCAAGGAGGTGGGAGTCACCACCTCCTTGGACATGGCCAAGCCCGACCCGGCATCGGAGGCCGGCAGGGCCCCCTGGCTTCAGATACTGGAGCAGACGCTGCCGCATGTGGACGTATTCCTGCCGAGCGTTGACGAGATCCTGTATATGCTCGACAGGAAGCGATTCGATGACATGGGCCCCGACGTGACGGCGCGCGCCGACGGCGGGCTACTGCGCGATCTGGCGGACTGGCTGCTGGACATGGGCGCGGCAATCGTGGTGCTCAAGCTCGGCGCAGAGGGGCTGTACCTGCGCACAACCGGCGACACCGGACGGCTGGCGCAGATGGGGAACTGCCGGGTGGCGGACGCGGCCGCGTGGTCCGGCCGGGAGCTGCTCGCGCCGTGCTTCATGGTGAGCGTTGTCGGCACGACCGGGTCGGGGGACTGCACCATCGCCGGCTTCCTCGCCGCCCTGGCGGCCGGCCTCGCTCCCGAGCGCGCCATGACCAGCGCAGTTGCCGTGGGCGCCTGCAATGTCGAGAAGGCGGACGCGACGAGCGGCATCCCGGCCTGGGCTCAGGTGCAGGAGCGGGTGGGGCGGAAGTGGGAGCGCCGGCCGACCGCGGTAGCCTTGCAGAGGTGGCGGTGGGACGAGGCGCAGGCGATCTGGCGCGGGCCGGGGGATGGGGGTCAGGAGCGATGACGCGGCACGAGGTGCGGAAGGCGCAGCTCCGGGCGGCCGAGATGCTCGCCGAGTCGAGCATCGTCCTGACTGACGCCGAGCGCGAGAACATCGAGGTGGCCGACTTTGGTCTGGGGGAGCTGGAACGGAGCGGCCTGGAGCTCGTCACATACATCAACACCGACCGCTACTGCGCGAAGGAACTGGTGCTCTTCCCGCGCCAGACGTGCCCGGAGCACAGGCACCCGCCGGTGGCCGGCGATCCCGGCAAGATGGAGACGTTCCGGTGTCGCCGGGGTCGGGTGTGGCTCTACGTCGAGGGTGCGCCCACGCCGACGCCGAGCGGACGCGTGCCCGAGGGAAGCGAGCAGTACTACACCGTGCGCCACGAGATCGAGCTGAACCCCGGCGCGCAGCATACCATCGCGGCGAACACATTGCACTGGTTCCAGGGCGGCGACCAGGGTGCGATCGTCTCTGAGTTCTCCAGCACCAGTCGAGACGAGAGCGACGTGTTCACCGACCTGCGGGTCGAGCGGGCGCCGGTGGTGCAGGACGAGTAGCCCGTTGTGAGTGGCGGCCCTGCGCGACAGACACGCCGCCGATCCCGGCGAGCAGCGCGTCTCTGTCCCGGCCCTCAGCCGCCCTTCTGCCATCTCCCTTGTCGCTCCCGGTATCCAAGCACACCTCTAGCTGGCTGGTATACTGACCTGCGTCCACGGTTGGGACCAGGGAGAATGGCATGACCCAGCAGATGTTCAAATACATCATTGTCGGCGGCGGCCTCACCGGCGCCAACGCCGTAAAGGGCATCCGCGAGCGGGATCAACGCGGATCGGTGCTGCTCATCGGCAGCGAGAAGCACATGCCATACGACCGACCGCCGCTCACCAAGAAGCTGTGGTTCGGGAAGACGACGGTAGAGAAGATAACCGTCCTCGACCGGGCGTATTGCGACCAGAATGGGGTCGAGGTGGCGCTGGAGACGGAGGTCGTGGGGGTTGATCCGGCACAGAAGAGCGTGACGGAGCGGGGCGGCAAGGCGTGGCGCTACGAGAAGCTCTTGCTGGCCACGGGCGGCACGCCGCGCACGCTCTCCATCGCGGGCGCCGACCTCGACGGCATCTGCTACTATCGCTACCTGGACGACTACCTGCGCATCCGGGAGCAGGCTGGCGAGGGCAGGTCGGCGGTCGTGATCGGCGGCGGGTTCATCGGGTCCGAGATCGCGGCCGCGCTAAGCATCAACAAGCTCGACGTGACGATGGTGTTCCCGTCTGAGTACCTGGTCAGCCGCGTCTTCCCCGACTACCTGGGCAAGGAGATCCAGCAGCACTACCTCGAGAAGGGCGTGAAGGTGCTGGCGGGAGAGAAGCCGACATCCTTCGAGAAGAGCGGCGCGAAGCTGGTCACGAGGACTGAGAGCGAAAAGCGGATCGAGTCGGACCTGGTGATCGTGGGTATAGGGATCGCCCCGTCGGTGAAGCTGGCGCAGGGGGCGGGATTGCAGACCGGCGATGGCATCGTCGTGAACGAATTCCTCCAGACGTCGAACCCCGACATCTACGCGGCCGGCGACAACGCGCTCTTCCCATACTCCGTTCTGAACCAGCAGGTGCGCATCGAGCACTGGGACAATGCCGTGACGCAGGGCGCATGGGCGGGGCGCAACATGGCCGGCGCTCATGAGCCCTACACCCACATGCCCTACTTCTACTCCGACCTGTTCGAGTTCGGCTACGAGGCGGTGGGCGCAGTCGACTCCTCCCTGGAGACGGTCACGGACTGGCTGAAAGAGAACGAGAAAGGCGTGATCTACTACCTGCGCGAGGGGAAGATCCGGGGGGCGATGATGTGCGACGTCTGGGACAAGGTCGACGCGGCGCGGGAGCTGATCTGGAAGGGCGAATGGGCGGACGCGCAGAGCGTTCAAGGGCTGATCCGGTAGGCGTAACGGAGGCACATGATGGCCTTGGTCGAGGAGAAGTGCAAGCCGTGCCAGGGAGGCGAACCGACACTCTCGGTGGCAGAAGCCGAAGGGCTCGGGCGGCAGGTGCCCGAATGGGCGATTGAGGATCAGGCGATCGAGCGCCACCTGGAGTTCAAAGACTTCCGGGAGGCGATGGAGTTCGTCAACAAGGTGGCCTACGCCGCCGAGGAGGAGGGCCACCACCCCGATATCCACATCTCGTGGAACAAGGTGCGGCTGAGACTGACGACGCACAAGATCGGCGGGCTCTCGCGCAACGACTTCATCCTGGCCGCGAAGATAGACAAGCTGCTGGCGTAGAGGAGCTCCGGCTCCCAGAGAGGTGGGCGAAGGCATCGGCGTGCGCATGAACAAGAGCTGGCTGGAGGGAAAGACGGCGCTCATCACCGGGGCGGCCAGGCGCATCGGGCACGAGGTGGCTGTGGCGCTGGCCGACGAGGGCGTGAACGTCGTCGCTCACTACCGCGCCTCGGCCGACGAGGCGCGCGAGCTCAGTGCCGAGCTGCGGGAGCGCGGCGTGAAGTCGTGGCTGGTGAAGGCGGACTTCGAGACGCCCGAGGAGTACGAGACGCTGGTCGAGCGCGCGGCGCGCGCCGCCGGCTCGCTCGACATTCTCGTCAACAACGCGGCGATCTTCCCGCCAAGTACGCTTCAGGAGGTTCAGCTCAAGGACCTGGTCCAGAGCGTCCAGGTGAACGCGTGGGCGCCGTTCGTGCTGTGCCGCGACTTCGCCCGGCTGGTCGGGAAGGGGAAGATCGTCAAC
>Ga0315273_10012120_pt1 | contig 11034 bp, 13 predicted proteins | sample YL17G02_0_MG_FD_205753 | JGI IMG/M metagenome (GOLD analysis project Ga0315273, IMG submission 205753) | Sediment microbial communities from Yellowstone Lake, YNP, Wyoming, USA - YL17G02_0 | ecosystem: Environmental > Aquatic > Freshwater > Lake > Sediment | place: USA: Wyoming | collected...
GGGAGTGGGCATGTCCATCATGACCCACGCAAGCGGCGCCGGCGGCTTCCTCCTGGAACACTCGACCGCCTCCATCAAGTTGAACGAGGACGGCTCGGCTCAGCTCACGGTCAGCCCCTGTGAGATGGGCCAGGGCATCCTCGGCGCCCTCTCCCAGATCGCCGCCGAAGGGATGGGTCTCCGCTACGAGGACATCCACGTAGTGACCGGGGATACCGACGTCACTCTGTTCGATATCGGCACCCACGCCAGCCGCTCCACCTACGCCATCGGCAACGCGGTCCTCGACGCGGGTCGCCAGATCAAGGCCATCGTCCTCGAGCGGGCGGCCGCCAGGCTGGAGGCTGCGCCCGAAGCCCTCGACATCAGAGAAGGCCGGGTCTACGCGAAAGGCGATGCCGCGAAAACCCTGAGTGTGGCCGAGATCGCGAGCGAGGGCATCTACGACTACGGCTTGGACGCGCGGCACATACAGGCTACCGGCAAGCACCAGAGCCTCACCCACTGCCCCAACTTCCAGGCGGGTTTTGCCGAGATCGAGGTCGATGTCGAGACCGGGGTGATAAAGGTGCTCAAGTTCGTGGTCGCCCACGACATCGGCCGGGCCATCAACCCGCTCACGGTGGAGTCCTGTCTTGAGGGGGGCGCCTATCAGGGCTTGGGCTATGCGTTAACCGAGGACCTCCTCATAGACGACAAGACCGGCAGAGTGCTCACCGACAGCTTCGCGACCTATAAGATGCTCTCCACGCTCGATATGCCCGAGGTGGAGGTCATCCTGGTGGAAGAACCGGATCCCACCGGTCCGTTCGGGGCCAAGGGCGTAGGCGAGACCGGCATCACCAACGTGGCTCCCTCCATCGCGAATGCCCTCTACGACGCGGTCGGAATCAGGATCCATTCACTGCCCATGACGCCCGAGAAAGTGCTCGAGGCGCTCGAGACACGCATCGCCTAGGAGAGGAGCTCGCATGAGGATGATCGACCCCCATCTGCACCTCGATCGGATGAAGGGCAAAGATGTTGAAACCCTCTCGGTGGCCGGAGTCGAGGGCGCCGTCCTGCCGACGCCTCATATCTTGCAGTGGATGGTCTCTGCCGAGACGCTGTTCAGGATGTGGCGCATGTTCCTTGACTTCGAGGTCAACCACTCCGCGTCCCTGGGCATCAAGGTCTGGGTCACTCTGGGGATCCCTTTCTACGGACTGGACACCGAATCGGTCGCCGAGACCCTGAAGCAGTTGCCCGATTACTTGAGCCATCCCGCGGTCGTCGGACTGGGGGAGATCGGCATGGACGCGGGCATAGCGGATGAAGAGAAGCTCTTCCGAAGCCAGTTGGCCATCGCCAAGGAGCACGACAAACCGGTGATCGTGCACACCCCGACTCCTTTGGAGCCCCAAGCGGCGGACGTGTTCCGGCAGATCGTCAAGGTGATCGAGAGCGAAAGGTTCCCGATGGACCGGGTGGTTTTCGACCACACCGGGGTCAACACTCTGAAGGACCGCCTCGACACCGGAGCCATGGTGGGGCTGAGCCTCTGCTACGACAAACTGCGACCCGAGGACGCCGCCGAGATAGTCGCCGAATACATGGAGTACCGGCCTCAATTGCTGGTCAATTCGGAGTTCGGATACAGTGGCGAGGGTTACTACTCCGTGCCTCGCGCCGTGCTGTCCATGCGACGGCTTGGTCTGAAGAGGGACGTGATCGAAGAGGTCACCTGGGACAACCCTCGCAGGTTCTTCAATCTGGATATCGACTAAGAACGGTGAACCTGGGGTACCACTGCGCCGTTCATTGTGGAGAGGGGTCAGGTCGAGAACGACCCGCGGCGGAATTCCACGTGGACCCGACAAGAACGTGATGGGGCGAGGTTTGGGCGAGAGATGATACAAGCGTTGGTCAAGGGACTTGTGGTTCTTTCACTCTTCGATAAGGTCCGTCCCGAGTGGACCATAGATGAGATCGCCGAGCAGACGGGTTTTCCCAGGATGACCGTGTACCGTCTGGTAAAAACCATGGAGGGCGTTGGGTACCTCGTCTGCGACCAGACTAACCGGTACCACCTTGGCCCGGCTATTCTTGCCGGGACGTGTGTCTCCGTCGATCGTTACGCCGGGCTCGTGAAGGTTGCTCGCCCCTATCTAGAAGAACTGGCCGCTCTGACGGGGGAGAGCGTCACTTTTGCAGTCGAGATCGACGGCTTGCCGGTAGAGGTGGACGAGATTCTCACCTCCCGGCCTTTCACGCGACCTCATGCCATCGGTCGGATTTTCGGTCACACCAATACAGCTCACGGCAAGGTCTTCATGGCGAGCAAGTCGCCTGCCGAGCGCAAGAAGATAGCGTTCGAGGTGACCACTCCCCAGTCTATTGCGGATATCGACACCCTTTCCGCGGAGTTGGAGCGGGTGCAGCATGAGGGGTTCGCCTACAACTTCGAGGAGCGAGATATCGGCATATGTGCCGTGGCCGCCCCTGTGCGGGACCAGGCGGGAAGAGTGGTGGCCTCGATAGCCGTTCTCGCTCCTCCAGGCCGGTTCGGGCCCAAGGAGCGTGAGTCGTTCACGGATTTGGTGAGGCAGACCAGCGAGCAGCTTTCCGCTTTCCTAGGGTATTTGGCTCCAGGACGAAGCGAGCGGCCGGCGCCGGCGCGGGCAAAGACCTAGCCCGCGACTGCTAGATGCCTACGAATCTCACCGCGTCGCTCAGCGGGCGCCGGGCGCTGCGGAACGGGTCTTCGGGGTCGCCGGAGTCGCGATAGCCCAGGGCGATACCGATGACGATCAGGAGTTCCCGGGGGATGCCGAGTTCGGCTCGCAGCAGGTCGGGGTAGACGACCAGGTTGATAGCGATAGCCGAGTCGACGCCGTGATCCTGCGCCGCCAGGGTGATGCTCTGGCATATCGCGCCCAGGTCGAAGATGGACCACGAGCCGAGCATCCGGTCCATGCAGAGATAGACGGCGCAGGGCGCGCCGAAGAAGGAGCGGTTCGCCATGAGGAAGTCGTGATGGAAAGCAGGATCGTCGGGGCCGGTACCCCGGACCTCGGCTCGGCCCGCGCCGAGCTCCTTGGTGCGCTCCCGGCACTCGGACGTCCATGCCCCGGGGAAGGGAACGTCCGGGTTCGAGGGTATCTTCGCCAGTGTCCGCTCCAGGGATATGCGGCGGATCCGCTCGAACGCCTCGCCCCCTGCAACGAAGACCTCCCAGGGCTGGGTGTTGGCCCACGAAGGGGTGCGGAGCGCGTCGGCGAGGATCGCGTCGAGGGTCTCTCTGCGCACTGGGCGGTCGAGGAAGGCGCGGACGGTCCGCCGGGCTCTGAGGGCGTCACGCACGTCCATGCTATACCCCCGCCGGGCTGGTCACGGCTGGGCCGCCGGGCACCCTGGCGACGACCGAGGTGGTGATCTCAGGCCGCTGCCCCAGTTGCTGCTTGATGAAGCACAATCCGGCCGCGCGTACGATCGCGTCGTTGTACTTCTCTGGGAAATCGGGGGGCACGCTGATCTGGATGGAGATGGTCTCCAGCAGGTGCGTCTCTTCGCTCCGCTCCGCCTCCATGTGCACTCCCGCGCCCGCCGTGTCGAAGCCTCTTTGCTGTAGGAAGTCGGCCACCTGGAAACCGGTGCACGTGGCCAGCGAGCAGAGCAGGAGATCGAAGGGACCGTAGGCGTCGGCATCGCCTCCACGGTCGAGCGGAGGGCCGACTTCCACGGTCAGATCCTTGCTGTGGGCCTGGATCCGAGTGGGGCTCGGGAAGGTCACCTCTACCTGCATCGCACGTTCCTTTCCTGGACAAGCCCGGCACAACAGGCATAATCGTTCTGGATGCTTCGATAGTACCTTTCGCTCTCATCTATCGAAAGTGGCCTGCGAGGGTATAGGTGGTGCCATGAGAAGTGTGCGAGACGGCATCGAACGGATGGTCGAGCTTCAGACCCTGCGGGGGCCTGAGGTGATCCGCGGCTCGCTGACGGTCACGCCGGTCGCCCGGTCGGTGACCGTGCGCGTCGGGGGAAACCGGGGGGTAGGCGGCGGAGGGGCGGTGATCGTGCGAAGCTGGCCTTCCGCAGTGCTTGTCTCGGTCGACGGGCGGACTTCCCGCGTGCGTGTCGTCAACGCGACCCGATGGGCTCAGATCGCCATCATGTTCGCGGCGCTGCTGTGGATCTACGAGGTATGGTCTCGAACCAGAGAACGAAAGGAGCGGTCATGAGCGAAGGCGTCAACGACCTACTGGAGAGCGTGCGCAAGGATTCGGAGGCCCGGTCCCAGACGCTTCAGCGGCTTCTATCCGCCGCCGATTGCTCGGCGGTGTTCGGACAGCCGGTCTCGTCAGGCGACTACACCGTGATCCCCGCCGCTGAGGTCGCCGCCGGCGGAGGATTCGGCTCGGGCATGGGGTTTGGTTCGCCCAGAATGCGCCGGAGTGGGTCCTCTCCCGCGCCGAGCGGGTCTACCGAAGCGGGCGGGTCTACGGAGGCTGCCGTCGAGGGAGCCGGCGGTGGGGGAGGCGGAGGCGGAGGCGCGATGGGGCGGCCCGTGGCGGTAATAGTCGTCGGCCCCGAGGGCGTCGAGGTCAAGCCGGTTCTGGATGTGACGAAGCTCAGCATCACGGCTCTGGGAGCTTTCGCGGCTGCCGCCGCCCTGTCGATCAAGATGTGGGCAAAAAGGTGACGGTGGACGGCGCGGCGACGACCCTCGGAGCCGGCCCCGTTTCTTTACCTCCGTAAAACCTCGAGCCTAAAGCTCAGCCTCACATCTTGCCGATATATCCAAGCGGTGACGGGAGCCGAGGGGAGCAAGGCCGTGATTCTGCACGGATCGATAGAAAGGTTCGACCTGGGGAGCGTTCTGCAGTTCCTTGCGCAGAACACAGCGACCGGGATCCTGGAGATCCGCGACTTCGAGGAGCACGGGCATATCTACCTCGTCAAGGGACGCCTGGAAGCGATCTCTTTGCCACTGACCGACGACAGGCTGGGCGTCCACCTGCTCAAGGCCGGGCTGTTGAGCGAAGGCCAGCTTGCAAGGGTACTCATTGAGGAGGCGGAGGGCCCCGAAGCTGGAGAAGGGCGCAAGCCCCTGGGCCAGCGTCTTGTCGAGAAAGGGTTCACTAATGAAGCGGTCGTCCGTCAGGCGATGTGCCGTCTGATCATGGCCCGGATGCTCGATCTTGTCCATTGGCGCAGTGGAGTCTTCACATACGACGAGCCCGACGAGATGCCGGAGTTCCGGATCGCGATCCGGGGTGACGTGCAGGAGCTGCTCCTGCAGACGCAGTTGCGCATCGACCACGGCGAAAGGCCTCGGAAAAGGCTGAGCACCAGGCAGGACGATCTCTGCTCCGGGTGCCCTGTGACGGACTGTTCGCCCGCGATCAAGCTGAAGTATCTCAAGAAAGACATGTGTCTCTGGCTCAAGATGAGCTCTGCCCCCGATGTTCGCTGCGAGACCCCGCTAGACGCCCGCGAGCCCTACCTTTCCGCGGACCAGAGGAGCGAGACGCCCCCCCAGGGCACGTGGGTCCAGTACTAGGCTTCCGGGTGCAGCACCAGCTTGCCCAGCACCTCGCCGGCGTCGACCATCTCGTGAGCCGCGCGCGCCTCTGAAAGAGGGAGCACCTTGTAGATCGGCGGTCTCAGGGCTCCGGCGGCGATGAGCCCGAGCACCTCTTCCTTGACCTTCCTGAAGCCGGCCGGGTCGGTGTCGTGCACGTGGATGGAGAAGTATCTGATCCCGTAGCAGCCCTCGCACCGGCTCTGGAGGATGTGGATTATCTCCTTGTCCTCGGGATAGCCGCCCAGATAGTTGTAGAGGATGATCTGCCCGTACGTCGCCAGCATGTCGAACTGGCGGCAGAAGGCCGGACCGGCAACCTGGTCGTAGACGTAGTCCACGCCCCGGCCCACGGTGAGCCTCTGCACCGCGAGCACGTCGTTCTCTGCTTTGTAGTTGAACACCTTTTCAACGCCCAGGCCTCTCAAGTAATCGCACTTCACCTCGGTGCTCGCGCTGGCGATGACGTCTATCCCCTTGTGCTGAGCCAACTGGATGACGGCGGTGCCGATGCCGCCGGCCGCTCCGCCGATGTACAGAGTCTGCCCCTGGCTCCCCTGGACTATCTGGTTGAGAAGCCCCCAGGCGACGAAGTAGTTGAAGGCGGCTGCCGCCGCATCGAAATCTATGCCGTCCGGCATGGGGGCGACGTCATCCGCCGTCACCGCCATGTACTCGGTGTAGGTGCCGTAGCAGGCCATGTGTAGCACGTGCACCGGCTGGCCTACCGAAAACCCCGATACTCCTGGCCCCAGAGCCTCGATGGTGCCGGCCATCTCGTAGCCCAAGGTCACAGGGAACGGGCAGGTGAGCCACTGGCAGCGCCCGGTCCGGACGCGCCAGTCGGCCTTGCAGACGCCGGCCGCCCGCATCTTCACCAGCACCTGGCCGGGGCCTGGGGTCGGGATCGGCAGATCGACATACTTCAGGACCTCCGGACCGCCGAACTGCTCGAACACGACTGCTTTCACGAGATGTCCTCCACTGAATCGCTCTCCGCTGCGAGCCGAAGCCGGCGCCGGCCTTCGCCCATACTCGCAGTCTCGCGCGCGGAGCGCCGAAGTGCAAGACTGGAACGGGCACTGACGGGAGTGGTAGGCGGCTGGGTCGCAGGTACACTTCGAGCGGGAGGCGATCATGACGAGCGTGGACGTGCGATGTCGGGAACCCTTCAGCCTTGACCTAAGCTTGAGGGCGATGCGCAGCTTCGGCCGGACGGCTACTTCCAGCGAAGCGGCGAGCCTCGTGGCGCCGCTCGCCCCCTACCGCCTGGCGCTTTCGCCATCCGGCGTTTGCCGCACGGACAGGCCAGGGGAGAAGAAGAGGACTGGAGGCGAAACATCATGATCTATGTCCGCCGCTCGTTCGTGTCCCTGCTGATGGCTCCCCGCCTGGCCTTGCTCGTGGCCCTGCTCGGGCTGGTGCTTAGCGCCGGCTGCGCCAACGGGACGGGCACGGCGAGTTCGACCGCGGCTGCACCGCGGCCCGGCGGCAGCAGTTCGACCGGTCCACCGACTGGGGCCGGCAGTCCGGCAACGTCACCCGCCGGCGGCTCGACCTCTTCTTCCCAGCCCTCCACCGGGGAGCCGGGCGCGGGGGATTGGCCCGTGTATCAGCACGATGCCGCCCGCAGTGGGGTGTCCTCGGACCAAGGCCCTCTTGGTGACGTCCGCCAAGCCTGGACCTCTGTCGAGTTCGACGCGCCTCTCTACGCCCAGCCGCTCGTCGTCGGGGACCGGGTCTTTGTGGCCAGCGAAAGGAACACGGTCTACGCGCTCGACGCCGCCAGCGGCATGGTCACCTGGCAACGCAACCTGGGAGAGTCGGTGCCGGCCAATGAGCTCCCCTGCGGCAACATCGATCCTTCGGGAATCACCGGCACCCCGGTCATCGATACGCAGAGCGCGACGCTCTATGTGGTCGCCAATCTGCGGTCGGGGCCTCACCACGAGCTGTTCGCTCTAGACCTGTCCGCCGGGACGGTACAGTGGCACCGGGCGATCGACCCGCAGGGGCTCGATCCGGTCGTGGAGCAGCAGCGCGGCGCCCTTGCATTGAGTGCTGGGAGGGTTTACGTGCCCTTCGGGGGACTCTACGGGGACTGCGGGCAGTACAGGGGCGCGGTCGTGTCGGTTGCGGCAGACGGGAGCGGCGATCTTGCCGCCTATATCGTCCCCACGAGCCGGATGGCCGGGATATGGAACCCGGAGGGACCGGCGGTGGACAGCCATGGCGACCTGTGGGTGACGACGGGGAACAGCGCCGGGCAGAGCACCTTCGACTATGGGAACGCGCTCATCCGCCTGAGCCCTGAGCTCAAGGTCCTTGACTACTTTGCTCCCGCGGACTGGGCCAGACTGAACGCGGGTGACATCGACCTCGGCTCACTCGGCCCGGTGCTTCTGGGAGACGGCCGCGCGCTGGCCGTCGGCAAGGACGGCATCGCCTATCTGGCCGATGCCGGCAATCTGGGTCATGTCGGCAAGCCGCTGGCCTCGCTCGACATAGGGTCGAGCGCCTTCGGGGCGGCGGCGACAGCCGGTTCGACGGCCTTCATCCCCTGTACCAGGGCTCTTGTGGCCCTCTCCGCGAAGGGGGACAAGCTTACGGTCGCCTGGAGCCTTGACGGAGGGAGCGGCCCGCCGATCGTGGCTGCGGGAGTGGTGTGGGCTCTTGGCTACGACGGGAAACTGCGGGCGGTCGACCCGGCAACGGGCACCGTCCGCTTCAGCGCGCAACTATCCGATCCGGTCTCCCGGTTCATCTCCCCGGCCGCGGCGGCAGGCAGGGTGTTCGTGCCCGACAGGAGCAAGCTGACCGCTTTCACGGTTCGCTGAGCGGCCGGCCTAGCCGATCACCCAGCCGCCTACCCCGCCTTCACCGTCCGCGGCCCCGCCGGCGTTCCCAGTATCAGCAGGTCGGCCGGGCGCATGGCGAATAGGCCGGCAGTGACCACTCCGGCGATGTTGTTGAGCCGCTGTTCGAGGTCCACCGGGGATGTGATCCGAAGCCCGTGGATGTCCAGTATCACGTTGCCGTTGTCGGTGGCAAAGCCCTCCCGTAGGACGGGCATGCCTCCGAGCTTGACCACCTCGGCGGTCACGTAGCTCCTGGCCATCGGGATGACCTCGAGGGGAAGCGGGAATGCGCCCAAAACGTCTACCAGCTTGCTCTCGTCCGCGATGCAGATGAAGCGCCGGCTGCAAGCGGCCACTATCTTCTCCCGGGTGAGCGCGCCCCCTCCGCCCTTGATCAACTGGAGGTGGTGGTTGGACTCGTCGGCGCCGTCGACGTACAGATCGAGGCGGCCGACGTCGTTGAGGTCGAGCACGGGGATGCCGTAGCCCTGCAGTCGCGCGCTCGAGGCTATTGAGCTCGAGACGGCTCCGTCGACGCGTTCTTTGATCGTGGCCAGGGCGTCTATGAAGTGGCTCACGGTCGAGCCGCTCCCCACCCCGACGACACCGCCCTCGACGTACGTGAGCGCCTCGAGCGCCGCCTGTTGCTTCATGTCGTCCTGGCTTGACGCCCGCTGCATGAGACTCCTTCCCCTCGTGGCCCGCTACGTTCCCTTCCTGGTCGCATGGTTGAATCATACAAGCAGCTGGGCGCCATGGTAGGGTGCACACAAAGGAGGCCCTTCGTGGCAGAAACTGGCACCACCATCGGGGTGATCGGGACCGGCAACATGGGGTCGGCCCTCGTGCGCGGCTGGTCGCGGGCGCCGGCGCTGGGAGCGCGTCTGCTCGTGTGGGACAAGATCCCGGGCGCTCTGCAGCGGGTGGCGGAGTGCGAGAGCGTGGTCGTTGCTGGTTCGCCCGCGCAACTTGTGGCAGAGGCCGAGTTCGTGATCGTGGTGGTGAAGCCCAAAGACGCGGAGGAACTCCTCCATTCGATCGCCCCCTTGCTTGGCGAGGGCCACGTGGTGATCTCCTCCATGGCCGGCGTGGAGCTGGGACAGATCCGGCGGATGTCAGGGCCCCGGCCGGCGCTATTCAGAGTGATGCCGAACCTGGGCGTGGAGGTGGGGGCCGGCACCGTCGCGGTAGCGGCGGAGGCGGGAGTTTCGCCGGAGATGGAGCAGCGAGTAGTCGACCTGTTCGGCGCGCTAGGGCTGACGGTCGTCGTGCCGGAGAGCATGCTGGACGCGGTGACGGCCGTATCGGGGACCGGCCCCGCACTCCTCGCGCTCGCGCTCGAAGGCCTGGAGGACGGGGGAGTGGCGGCAGGATTGCCCCGCTCGCTTGCCCGGGCGTTCGCGCGCCGGGCGATGCTCGGGGCCGCCAGGATGCTCGTGGCCGGTGACGAGTCGGCGGCGGAGTTGCGGCAGCGGCTGGCGCCGCCCGGGGACCCGATCCGCGAAGGCGTGGACGTTCTCGAGGAGCGAGGCGTGCGGCTCGCGTTCCAGCAGGCGGTCGAAGCGGCTTCGCAGCGAGCCCGGCAGATGCGAGCGCCATCTGGCGCCGGAGCGTAGTCGCAGTACACTAGATTGGGTCTGAATCTGGTGTGGGAAGCGGCTGTTAGGAGGGCTGGATGTTAGTTCGCGACAGGATGTCGAAGATGCCGATCACGACCAACCCGAGCGCGACCGTCCCCGACGCTCTCCAGGTCATGCGGGGCAGCAAGGTCCGCCAATTGCCGGTGGTGAGCGAAAAGGGAGAACTGGTCGGCATCGTCGCCCTGGACGACCTTCTCCGCGTGTCCCCCTCGCCGGCGACATCGCTCAGCGTGTGGGAGCTGGACTATCTGCTCGAGAAGATAACGATCGACAAGGTGATGACCCGCGACGTGATCACCGTCACCGAGGACGCGGCGGTCGAGGAAGCGGGCCGCATCATGGCCGACAACAAGGTGAGCGGTCTACCTGTCATGTGCGATGGCGAACTGGTGGGGATCATCACCGAGTCCCATCTCTTCAACATCCTGCTCGAGCTCTTCGGCGCTCGCGAGCCGGGCATCCGCGTCACCGCGAAGGTGAAGAGGGAGAAAGGCGGTCTGGCCAAACTTTCCGGCGCCGTATCGGCGCTCGGCGCGGGCTTCGTCGCTTTTGGCATCGCCGCCGATTCGGACACGATCACCTTCAAAGTGCAGGAGGTGGATCGCGTCGCTCTGATCAAGGCCGTCGAGCCCCTCGTCGACAGCGTCGTCGACGTGCGGGAGTCGTAGGCATCGCCGGCTGCGGGTCGGGGCGGGGGCGGGCTCGTTGGGCGAGCCCGCCCCCGTTCTCTTGCCGGTGGTCCTTTGGTTCCGGCCGGAGGGACCCGCCCGGCGGCCGGGGTCTAAATCTTCTCGACGCGGACCGCGCTGACCTTGTACTCCGCCGTCTTGGAGATGGGGTCGAAGGCCGAGTTGGTCAGTTCGTTGACTGCCGTCTCCCGGTAGTGAAAGGTCATGAACATGATCCCCGGCGGCACCCGGTCCGTCACCTTGGCCCTGGTGGCTACGGAGCCTCGGCGTGAACTGACCCG
>Ga0315273_10012121_pt1 | contig 11034 bp, 9 predicted proteins | sample YL17G02_0_MG_FD_205753 | JGI IMG/M metagenome (GOLD analysis project Ga0315273, IMG submission 205753) | Sediment microbial communities from Yellowstone Lake, YNP, Wyoming, USA - YL17G02_0 | ecosystem: Environmental > Aquatic > Freshwater > Lake > Sediment | place: USA: Wyoming | collected...
GCTTAATTCCTTTGCGATAGTTGAAATCAATGCTCCTGACGTAAGCTGCCGGGATACCTCGTCCGATTACATGCGGTACATCATAGGAAAGCATTCCAATTGCCATACTGGAACCAAGTAGACCATGCGCCACCCTCTCCCCATAGATGCTATCTCTCATACGATGTCTATTCAAGTGAGCTAGGCTATAGTCTTCAGTTATACAAGCAAAACTCACGATATCAGCTTCAGTGACAGTCCTTTCTCCAGTCACTCCTTCCTGCCCTACTACGTAATCCTCGAAGAAACATATTTTCACGGCATCACCCCCCTATATTATCACTTACTACCGCTCTCTGGCTCGCAGCATTTCCATATGCGGCTTTATTGCGATTGCCATGCGCTCCTTCTTGTCGTAGGGTAGTCCGTAGCCATGGGAACGGGGGCTTCTCAAACCAAATACCATTCGATAATAGCTCACCCTGTTGATTTCCAGCTTCCGCCATACACATCTTATGCATTTGCTGCTCTTTTGCCTTAACCCTCCACAGCTTTGAGGTCCGGTTCTTTATCCTTAAGCCACCTTCTAGCAGACGAATCACGAGCTGTTCTTCACCCAACCGCAGTTTGACGGCACCCTGCGGAGGGATTCATGTTTCTTATTATGATGGCAAACGTTTATAATATCAATATTTCAAGGATAGTATCGAGCGTCTATTTAGCAAATAAGGGAAAAGCATTTCCGCGCAATATCAAAAAATGGATTTACAGGAGGGCTTCATGAAATCGGAGCGCTTTCCGCTGAGGGGATATGCACTGCCACTGACACCAAAGGGACAGGCATCCATAATTGAGCGACCTCCATGGCATTATGGTGGTGAGGTGATGCAATTACTCTTTCGCACCACAATGGCGCGGGCTAGGGAGTTAATCCCACCACCATTAGAGATGGGACCAGAGCCTGGAAAAGGAATTGTATGGTTTGCAGAATGGGTTTCCGTAAGCGAATCAAATCCTGACCTCGCCTTTATCAACCCTGAGCGTGCTGTCTATCGCGAGTGCCTAGTAATGATTCAGTGTAGTTACAAAGGCGAACCAGGCTATATAGTGCCTTACATCTGGGTAGACACTGATTTCAGTCTAATGCGAGGCTTTGTTCAGGGATTCCCCAAAAAGTTGGCTCGTATCTATTGTACGAAGCTCAGTGATCTGAATCCCAAAATAGGTGGCAAACGTGTCGGGGCGAAGATGAAAGGCATTTGTGAGGCGCATGGTGGAAGAATAGTAGAAGGCTCCCTAGTTTTCGCTCGTCAAGCTGCACCCTCAGAGCTGCCACCTGTACGATTTTACCTAATGCGGCATTTTCCGAATATCGAAGACCCTTCCAAGCCAGCGGTGCACGAACTCGCAGTTAGTGAGAGCTCAGATGTAAGAGTGGCTGACATCTGGGCTGGCTCTGCTGAAATCAAATTTTTCGAATCAGAAGCGGAGGAGATAGCTACCCTTGCGCCGGTGAAAACTCTGGGAGGATTTTTTCATAGCATGGGCCTTACCATTACTGGAGGTAAAGTAATCCACAAATACCAGTAACCACTAAATTAAATCGGAATTGAGGTATTAAATTGCGATGAAAACAACGATGAAGGCACTGGTAATCCACGCGTGGAACGGGCCGTTTCAACTGGAGGAAAGGCCTATCCCGCGGGTGGGCCCCCTAGAGGTGTTGATTAAGGTCAGGGCTTGTGGTGTGGGACTGACCCTAACTAATGTCAGGGCTGGCTCACTTGGGGGTACTCTCCCGCGCGTCATGGGCCACGAGGTTGGTGGAATAGTGGAGGTGGTAGGCTCGATGGTGTGGACGTGTAAGCCAGGCGATAGGGTCTGTGCCAGCTTCTATCTTACCTGCGGCTACTGCAAGTGGTGCATCGGGGGCCGGGAAACCCTCTGTGACAACTTAAGGGGATATGTCGGTGTAGATATCGATGGCGGTTTTGCTGAGTACATTAAGGTCCCACAACACAACTGTATCCACATTCCCGAAGGGGTTAGCTTCGTTGAGGCTGGGATAACAACCGATGCTGTGGCTACCAATTGGCATGTATTCAAAGAGCGCGCTAGAACTAAACCCAATGACACAGTTCTAGTAGTGGGCGCTGGCGGAGGTGTAGGTATCCACACCGTGCAAATGGCTAAAGTTTTTGGAGCCCATGTCATTGGTGTGGACCGCTCTGACCACAAGCTCCAAATAGCTAGAGAATGCGGGTGCGATGTGGTGATCAATGTACTGAACAAAGACATGACTGAAGAAGTGCTAAAGTTTACCAACGGCCGTGGCGTGGACTGTGCCGTAGATATGATCGGTACTAGTCAAACGATGGAGGATTCCATCAAGGCATTGGCTCGGGGAGGCACTCTGGTGGTAGTTGGCGTGCCTCGAGGAATTGAATCGCTCAACTTCAATACGTCTCGGCTCGTCCTAGATGAGCTGATCGTAACTGGTGCGCGATGTGCCACCAAGCAGGAAATAAGAGATTCATTGAATCTGGTAGAGCGCAGTCTAGTGAAGCCAATAGTCCCAAACGAATTCCGCCTTGAGGAGGCAAATGAGGTGTTTGAGAAAATAGATAGGATGGAGTTGCTTGGTCGAGCCGTTTTCGTCTTTTAGTAGAAGTGTCCAATAAGATTACTGTAACTCACACTCCTACTAACCAATAATCCTTTTTTTGAACCTAAGTTTACTAACTCGACAAGCGAGGAGCAGCAGAGGTAAAGGTTGCGTGTGATTCTGCTCATAGCCCTTTTTGATGGCTAAGAGCCCAAGTGAATAATCACAAACTGTACTGCTTCTTCTGGCAAGGCAGTATCCGTGTAGAAGCAGTGATCGATCTCAAATTCAGCCACATATGAGTCCTCTTTTGCTACATTTCGTCTCCCATTGGGTTAAAGACGAGGCGGTGTGAGAACCCAGACAACTTCTATGGCAACGTCTCCAACGTTACGAATGCGGTGTGGCGCCGTGCTCAGGAAAGAGAAGGAATCGTTTTCTTCGAGAACATAGACTTCGCTGCCAATGGTCAATTCGAGTGTTCCTTTCAATACCAGTCCATATTCTTCGCCCTCATGAATCAAAGGTTCAACTCCACTACTAGCCCCGACTGGTATTGAAAGTCTCAAGAACTCCACTTTTCTTGTCGTAGGGTTTCTACTTAGCAATTCATAATTGAAACCTGAGTTTGGATATACCAGACGTAATCTGTCATTAGCTTTAATTGCCTGATTTATATGATTCCTATTCGAATAGCCATCAAAAAGAAAACCGGGATCAACTTCCAATATAGATGTAATCTTAATGAGGGCAGAAAGTGAGGGATTGACATGTTCTCTTTCTACAGAGCTTATATAGCTTATCGAGAAGCCTGTGTTTTGGGCTAATTGTGCAATTGTAAGTTTCTTCGCTTGCCGACTCTGCCTTAGTTTGCTGCCTATCATTTCTTTATATAAAGTAAGTTATGCTCACAGAGAACGCAACTTGTTCAATTATAACGGCTAGCGCAATGATCGTCAACAATCTCGATAGTGATCCCATGCTAACACGAGATTCATAGACTTATAGTCCACATAACAAACAATATCGATATTCCTGCTCGTATAGTATAGGCAGAACTGCAATCGAAATGTTCGATATGAGACCCTGTATCACCCTGTTATCCTCCACTAACTAGAGGAATTATCAACAACACATCACCTTTTACTAGTTTTCTATCCTTTATTTCTTCAAGATAGGCCACCTCGCCATTCACGCTTAACAAAACAGGCGCAGAGGACATATGAAGAGAGAGCAGAATCTCTTCCACTGTCTTGTCTTCTTCTAGCTTTATTTCCTTTGTTCTATAAAGCTGTGGCTTTTCTGATTTCATAAACTAAAAGAACTACACTGATATGTATATGTCAGCTTTGTGTTCTCCGAAAGTCTTTCGCAGAACACCACAAACCTCTCCTAAAGTCGCGTAACATCGCACGGTATCCAGAATAAATGGCATAAGGTTTTGTTTTTTCTTTGCAGCTTCGCCAAGACGCTCAAGCTTTTCAGAGACAGCCGCGTTATCTCTCTCACGCCGCACTCTATTAAGTCGCTCCAAGTGTCTTCTTTCTCCATCAGAATCCATCTTTAGCAATGGTATGTTCAACGGTTCTTCCGATATGTAGTCATTCACTCCAACTAAGATACGCTCTTTAGTCTCAATCTCTTTCTGATAATGGTAAGCTGCGGTTGCGATCTCTTTGCTAAAGAACCCTTTCTCAATTGCAGATATGACCCCGCCTAAAGCATCGATTTTGTCAAAATACTTGTAGACATTCTTCTCCATTTGATTTGTAAGAGCTTCGACGAAATAGCTCCCGCCAAGAGGGTCAATTGTGCTAGTCACGCCTGTTTCGTGAGCAACGATTTGCTGTGTCAATAAAGCTATTGCAGCAGCATCCTGAGAAGGGATTGCATAGGCTTCATCCATTGAGTTGGTATGCAGAGATTGTGTACCACCAAGGACAGCAGCCAGTGCCTGGATTGCTACTCTGGCGATGTTAAGAAGAGGCCTCTGCGCTGTAAGCGTGCATCCAGATGTTTGCGTATGGAAGCGCATCCACAAAGTTCGCTCATTCTTCGCGCCAAAACGCTCTTTCATTTCTCTTGCCCAGATACGGCGGGCGGCTCGAAACTTTGCGATCTCTTCAAAGAAATCATTATGGACGTTAAAGAAAAAGCTGAGTCTCGGCACAAAATCATCAACTTGCAAACCTCTCTCCAAACCTGCCTTTACATATGTCAACCCATTTGCAAGTGTGAAAGCCAATTCCTGAACTGCGGTGGAGCCTGCTTCTCGGATATGATACCCGCTTATACTAATTGTATTCCACAATGGCAAATTCTTAGTGCCGAACTCAAAAGTATCTACTATGAGCCTGAGTGATGGCTCAGGCGGAAAGATGTAAGAATTCTGAGCTTGGTATTCCTTTAGAATATCATTCTGGATAGTACCTCCAAGTTTTTTCATGGGAATGCCACGCTTTTCGGCAGCTGCAATATACATTGCCCAAATTACAGCAGCTGGTCCATTTATGGTCATAGACGTCGTTATTTCATCTACCGGAATTCCATCAAATAAAATCTCCATATCAGCCATAGACGAAACAGCCACACCGCACTTTCCGAATTCTCCTAGCGCCTGCGGCATATCCGTATCGTAGCCCATCAAAGTAGCGTAATCGAAGGCGACACTTAGTCCTGTCTCACCATGCGCCAACAAGTATTTGTATCTCTCATTGGATTCCTCAGCGGTACCCAGTCCTGAAAACATTCGCATTGTCCATAATCTTCCCCTATATCCCGTGTTATGAACCCCTCGAACGTATGGATACTCTCCAGGGAAACCTAGATCATGGAAATAATCGAGGCTATCCAGGTCACTGGGCGTATAGAGTGGCTCAACTTTAATACCTGAAAGAGTCTTGTAACTCCGTTGCCTTTGAGGGACTTCTGACACCTTTTTCAACCATTCGGCCTCTCGCCGCTTGATCACCCCTAACGCTTCCCTGTCAAACATGGCCTACCTCCTGATAACTGAAAAGACCATCCATACCCTTCGCATTATATAATAAGCTCCGCTACTCTTTTTTCTGTTTATCCAGAAATGCCTTCATCAACTGTTTTTGTTCCTGAGTCGACCACAGAAGAGCGCTGCATTGAATCTCAAATTCAAGTCCGCGATCCATGTCTAGGCTCCTCGAAGCCTTCACCGCAGATTTTGCCTGAGCGAGGGCGGCTTTACTTTTTTGAGATAATTTATTTGCGATCCTAAGGCACTCATCCATTAACGAATTTGCCGAAACAACTTTGTTCACCAATCCTATTCGATAGGCCTCCTGAGCGTCAATGGGCTCTCCTGTAAGTATCATTTCCATCGCACGTCCATAGCCAACAAGCCTCGCTAACCTCTGCGTTGCACCACCCCCGGGAGCAATTCCATAATTTACTTCTTGCTGGCCGAATTTAGCCTCCTCAGAGGCTATTCTGATATCGAAACTCATCGCTAGTTCATTGCCACCGCCAAACGCGAAACCATTGATTGCAGCAATCGTTGGTATCTCTAAATTCTCGATAGCCTTCGTAGCTGCGATCACCTTCTTCAGAAATTGTAACGCCCCTGCTGGAGTCATCGGCTGCATCGCCGAAATATCTGCCCCTGCAACGAAAGCGTGACCCGAACCTGTGAATATAACGACGTGTATACTATCGTCGCTGCTTATTTCATTACAAACAGAAATTATCTCCATGCACATCCTTGTATCGAATGCATTCAAAACCTTGGGACGGTTAAAGGTCACTACTCCAACTCTGCCTGACCTCGATATGGTTAACGTCTCATGGTCCAACTTTGCTTCCCTCCTTTCAACTATCTCCGTCTCCAAATCACTGCCCTTGAGACCAACAAATTGGCTTCTGCAAATATTCCTTAAAAACATGCATGGACAGTCAAGCTACATAACTTCCTCATCTCTCAGCTTAGCTATCTCTTCCCAGCTATAGCCGAGCACGTCAATCAATACCTCCTCAGTGTGTTGTCCAAACTCTGGAGCTGGAAGCCTGATTGACCCCGGAGTCTTACTTAATTTAATCGGTACACCGACTACTTTTATTGCACCCAGTGTGGGATGATCGAAATCCACTATGTACTCATTCGCTATCACTTGAGGATCATTCTTCAAGTCTGAAATCGAATTCACAGGGGTGACGATCAATTCTCTCTCGTCCTTCATCAATTTCAACCAATCTTCCCGTGTCTTTGTAGCAAAAACGCGGTCAAGTATAGCTATTAACTCCTTTGCATTCTGCTCACGGTTATGCATGTTATCAAACCTTCGATCATCTCTAAGATCTTCGATATCAAGAACCCGGCATAGAGCCGGCCAGTGCCTGTCAGATTGGGGCATAGCGAGCACGAGCCATTTACCATCGGCACAACAATAATGATTCCACAGCGGGTTGCCCGTATCAGAGCGAGTCCATCGCGGATATTCGTAACCGAATATAAGGCTTGAGGCAACATTTTCGGCTTGTAGCCAGATCGCGCTACCCAACATAGATACATCTACCTTCTGCCCTACACCTAACCTTTCTCGTGCCAATAGAGCAGCCAATATGCCGTAAGCTGTCACAGTTGCCCCCATCTGATCGATTGGGGCACCAGTTACAGTAAGGGGGGGCATTCCCACTTCACCAACAGCAGTCATCAAACCGGATCTTGCCTGGCCTATATAGTCAAAAGCTGGAGCTAATGCCTCTGGTCCTTTTGGCCCATAGCCAGAGGACTGAACATAAATAAGCTTGGGATTGTACTTGGAAAGGGTCTCATAATCACAACCAAGTTTTGCAGGCACATCAAGGCGATAGTTATGTACAAATACATCGGATTTTTCAACCAACTTATATAATATTTGGCGTCCTTTTTCCTTTTTCAGATCCAGTGTTATACCCTTTTTATTACGATTGTTATTTTCCAGGTAGAAATTTCTTCCGTCAGGCAAGCGTGCCATAACACCCCACATCTTCATTACGCCCCGGGCTGGGTCTCCACCAATGCGATCCTCTATTTTGATAACCTCAGCACCCAAATCTCCCATCATAGCGGTAGCAACTGGCCCCTGCTGCCATATAGTGCAGTCTAAAATCCTGATTCCTTGGAGCGGCATATTCATAATATTACCTCCAGTAAGCATTGACATGTTGTATAAAAGCTGATAGACTTCATTTCAGCTGAATAACTTTCACTATTTGTATAATTTCTAGTACTTGTATTCTAGTGCCCTAGTGTACAGTTGTCAATCCTTGAAAAGACTCTCTTTATAAATCCAGCGGTGCTGAAGCCAGCAGATGAGGTGGGATCTAACCACTAGGCGAGCGATTGAAATTTCGCGAAACCTGTAGACTGACTACCATTCACGACTTAATAGATGACTCGGGGAGTAATTTATGTCTGAGAAGAAACCGCTAAGAAAGGCGGCCCAGTTCGTTAATGCAAGCCCGACAAGGCTTAGAAACCAGAAGAGACGAGGCGCTAAGATTATTGGCTACTTCTGCAGCCTTACGCCTGTAGAAATAATAGATGCAGCTAACCTGATCCCGTTCAGGATAGCGGGGGATCCCACGGAGACAATATCAGAAGCGGATACACATCTGGAAGCAATAATGTGCCCATATGTCAGAAGTTGCTTTGATATTGCGTTGAAGGGCAGATATGAATTCCTCGATGGATTGGTAGTACCGCATAGTTGCGACAGCATTGAGCGCATATACAACATATGGAGACATCAGTTAAAACCCGATTATTCGCACTTCATTACCGTACCTCACGTAGTATTCGACTCATCCTATGAATTTTTCTCAGACGAGCTCAGGGTTTTTAAGGAAAGTCTTGAAGAATACACGGGAAATAGCATTACCGACGAAATGCTTCATAGAGCCATCGTACAGCGAAACAAGCAACGGCAGCTACTTCGTGAACTCTACCAACTGAGGAAATATGATCTGCCTCTGATTTCCGGTACTGAAGTAATGCCGATACTCTGGGCAGGCACTAGAATGCCCGCCCAAGAATTCACTGAGGCACTTCGACCCATCATTGACGAAGCCAAAGCCAGAAAACATATTGGCTCAAGAAGTAACGCCAGGTTAATGCTGGTGGGATCCGAGGTTGATGATATAAGCATAATCAAGACTATTGAGGAGTCAGGGGCCAGCATTGTCATGGACGATACATGTGTTGGTTCAAGGAACTTTTGGCATGATGTGGCGACAGATATATCACCATTGAAAGCGCTGGCAAAACATTACTTGGGTGACGTTTATTGCCCTAGAACTTACAAAGGTGGCACGGCTGAAGACCGATTTCGTTACCTCGTTGATTATGCTTCCGATTTCTCCTGTCAAGGAGTCATCCTGGACATTATCCAGTATTGTGACACATATGAATTGGACGTCCCGAGCATGAGAGACTATCTCGAGAAAAATGGCCTCAAGGTATTGGTCATAGATGATGCCTATAGCGCGAGATACGTTGGGCAACTGAAAACACGGGTTGAAGCTTTCATTGAGCTAATAAACCAAGGAGTTCAGTAGATATGTCTGCTGATAAGACAACAGCTACAAAGAGCACAGAAGCCGCAAGAAAGGTTCGAGGTCTAGTTAAAAAGGCCTACATGAGGTCTCAAGAGGCAAAGGATAAAGGCAATCCTGTCGCCTACTGCATGACTGTATGTTTATACGATGAGATACTTCTTGCTATGGATATTGCTCCTATATGGACGGAAAATTACGCCGCCCTATGTGCCGTGAAGCGAGCAGCTGATTCATATCTGAAAAAAGCAGATGCAGAGGGTTTCTCTCCATTGATTTGTAGCTATGCTCGTGTTGGCATCGGTTTCGATGTCCTTCGCCATGAACTGGGTACCATGCCTCCGGATGCTCCAGACAAAGGTATGCCCTGGCCTGATATGTTGCTTGGCTGCGGGGCTGTTTGCGATCCGCGCTATAAATGGTATGAGATCCTGGCAAAGTACATGAACGTACCGATTTTTGTACATGATGTTATGGCACCACCGGTGGATGCTGATATCGATAAGGTTCGTGGCTATTACATCGGCTATCAGGTAGACCAGTTAACCAGGTTGGTGGAATTCCTCGAAAGACAAACAGGGCGTAATCTGGATTATAACAAACTGAACCATATAATCGATATAGCAGAGGAAACTCGGCGCATCTGGTGGCAATCTTACGAGTTCCGCCGGGCTAAACCATGTCCTATGCCTGTTGAGGACCATTTCAACATATTTGTTCCCGCGATATTCATGATTGGTACTGAAGAAACTCTCAACTTTTATAAGGAACTATATGAGGAGCTCAAATATCGTGCTGAGAATAAAATCGGAGTCGTACCCAATGAGAGATACCGGCTTCTCTGGGGTGGTGGACTGCCTCCTTGGCATAGCATGGATTTATTAAACTATTTCGAGGAAAAAGGTGCGGTCTTTGTTGCCGAAGCCACGTATAAAATTCCAGACCCCGTAGTAATCCCCTCTAACATCACACATCCGCTAGAAAGAATCGCTACCCTTGCTTACGAGCGTGCTGTGTACCGCCATAAAAAAGCTCAAGCCCGTAGCGGTAGTCCCGAAGTCGAATTTCTGCTTGAGCAGATAGAAAGATTTGATATTGATGGTATGGTCATGCATGCATCTAAATCATGCAGGGCTACTACAATCGGAGAGAGACACTTCAAAAATCTAGTGCAGGAACAGGTAAAAATACCGACAATGATTTTTGAAGGCGACATAGTGGATATGCAATTCTATTCCGAAGCTCAAACCAAAGACCGTATAGATGCTTTTCTTGAAATGCTGAAGCCAAGGATGTAATTGAGGTGCAAACGGAGGTATCGGTAAATGGAAATAGTCATGCCATGTGGCGGTCGGGACATAAAAATCAAGATACCAGACAAAAATGTACTCGCATTTTTAGAGCCAACAGTTGTTCCCGGGCTTAAAGATGTAAATGGCGCTATTAAAAAAGCCCTTGAGAATCCCATAGGAAGCAAAAGGATATCTGAAATGGCAAAGCCTTCTAGCAAGGTGGCACTTCTTTTGGATAGCTGGAAGCGCCCGACCAGGCATTGGATGTTCCTACCCGCTGTTGTAGATGAGTTAAAAAAGGCGGGTGTAAGAGACGAGAATATCCAGATGGTATCAGCCAATGGCATGCACCGAAATTCAACTAAAGAAGAACGTGAGAAAAAAGTGGGGAAGGAGTGGCTTGAACGTTTCAAATATGTGGAGCATAACAGGTCAAGCCAGGTTAAATTCGTAGGCATAACCAAACGCGCAGCCAATCCTGTTTGGATAAATGCCGATGTTATAGAAGCAGATGTAAAAATTGCCATTGGCAACATCGGCTTTAACATTCTCCCCGGTTACTCAGGTGGCGCCAAGATGATTTGTCCTGGTCTT
>Ga0315273_10012122_pt1 | contig 11034 bp, 20 predicted proteins | sample YL17G02_0_MG_FD_205753 | JGI IMG/M metagenome (GOLD analysis project Ga0315273, IMG submission 205753) | Sediment microbial communities from Yellowstone Lake, YNP, Wyoming, USA - YL17G02_0 | ecosystem: Environmental > Aquatic > Freshwater > Lake > Sediment | place: USA: Wyoming | collected...
GGGCAGACCTATACCCAGAGTGAGTGGGAGCGGCTCCAGAGCATCGGCGTCCAGAAATTGAGTTCGAGAAAAGGGCTTGAGCTCCGCAACTGTTCATGTGGGTCGACGCTGAGCATGCCGGTACAGATTGGCGGGTACGGCGGATCCGATGAGGTATGCGAGTCGTGTGACATCGGTGCCCACGAGCGCTGCACGGGCTGTGGCTGTGGCTACTGTCTACCGAAGCGAGAAGACCAACCCGGCGAACGCTGGGACTACAAGGAGCTCGCGCTGGGGATCAAAGCCGAGTCAGAGCATACTGACAACCGGCACATCGCGATGCAGATCGCCAAGGACCATCTTCGCGAGGACCCGCACTACTACACGAAGCTTCTGAAGGCGGGCTTGTGATTCAAGAGCTGCTTCGCATCTGGGCGAAAGAGCGCGATCCTGTTGCGTGGCGCGTGCTCGCTGATGCCGTCGAGGAGCAGTTTGGCGACGAGCGGCGAGAAGAAGTGCTCGAAGAGCTCCGCCGCAGTGTCGATCGGGACATTGAGCGCTCACAGTTGGAGGAGGTTGTTCGCGAGCAAGGAAACCTCGAGACAAAGCCCTGGCGTGTCCGAAGGCTCCACCAGGATGAGCCCTATCACAGCACCGCTGGGGCTCCTGAGCAGTTGGTCACTCCCGACAATGTGTTGACCTGGCCCGGTCGGGAATTCAACGTCTGGCTGTGGATGGACTTTCCCCCAGAGTATTTGCAGCGCGATCTGGAGCGCGCGAGCGAAGACACAGGGACATTCCGAACGATTTACACCACTGGAGGCGGGTTCCAGGACCAAGAGGAAGAGTACCTTCTGGACGTGAAGACGCAGGAAGTCTGGCGTCGAGTCGCTGACAATGCCCACGGCGCCGAAACTGAGTGCCCCTTCACGACCTGGAACATACGATTCCGTCTGCCTGATCTTTGTCGAATTGAAGAGACCTGGTACGGAGAGCACCCCAACAAGAAATGCCGGTTCTGTGGAGAGCGTATCGGGGAGCCGCACAGGTACATCTACGTTGGAGAGGGCAGCGAGACGGTCTACGAAATGCTCGAGGGAGAAGAACAAAGAGAAGTTGACGAGGAGAGTTGAGCTGGGGCAAGGTCCGCCCACTATGCCCGATCCAATTGCTCTTGCTCCCGCCGCTGCCCCTGCCCCCGCCGCCCCTCCCGCTGCCGTGGCACCTGTTGCTGCTCCCGCTGTGAAATCCGGGTGGAAAACCACTGAGCTCTACGCCGCGATGGTCGCCATGGGCGCCATCGGTTGGGCTCTCGAGGAGATTGTTCGAATGCTCCCGACCATCGCTCAGAATCCAGCGATGCCCCCCTGGGTGGCTCCAATTCTGGGCTTGGCTCCGATCGGGCTCGGCTGGCTGATGAAGTTGGTGGCCAGCGAGTACGGTCAGCTTCGCAACGAGCTGAAGCTGGGCTCAGCTGATGCGCCTGCTGCTGTGGCTGCTGGGGCTGTTGCCGCGAGCGCTGATCCTGCTGCGACCCTCGCTGCCGGCAACAAGTGATGTTCAGTTTTCTCGTTGCCGCGCTGCTGGCTCAGGCCCCCGATGCTGGGGTGCCTGATGCCGGGCCGGCTGATCTCTTGAGTGTCGACCAGCTCTACACCGAGTGCGGCGATGCTCCGGTGATGACGTTTGACGCTGATGCTGGCAACTTCATCGTGCCTCTGCGTCGGCAGCAGCGGAACAACTGCAAGCTTGCCGCGTGTGAAGAATTCGCCACAGCGAAGCTCAAAGAAGATTCGGGCCCCGCCTACCCCGGCACTGCGCTCGCACTCGTTGGGGGCGGTGTGGCGCTCGTGGCGATCTCAGTCGCCATCGGCTATCTGATTCCTCATCCAAAATGATCGGCGTCCTTCGCCATTTCGTTCGCCGGAAGCTCTCAGAGCATCGCGAGCGGAAGAAGGACGCTACCAGAAGCCCAGAGTGGCGCCGGGTGAAGAATGAGCACCTGAAGACGCACCCGTTCTGCGCTGGCTGTGGAGGCCAGAAGCACCTCCAGGTGCATCACATTTTGCCGTTCCATCTTCATCCCGAGCTGGAGCTCAACCCGAGCAATCTGGTCACCGCCTGTATGTCGGCTCGCGAGTGTCATCTCCTTGTGTCGCATGGGGACGACTTCAAGAAGTGGAACCCGAACGTCGTTGAGGATCTGGCCGAGTTGCTGGCGGCTCCAGGCCGGCGTGAGATGATCGTCGCTCGAGCGAAAGCGAATCGGCGAACATGAGAGCTAAGCCTCAAGCCAGTCGGCTCAAAAAGGCCGTCGATGCGTACCTCGAAGCTGCGCTTTGGTCATCAACTGACGAAGACCAGGAGCCGATGGACGACAAGTACAGCGCCGATGATTTTGCACCCAGCGCTCTGAAACAGGCCGAGACCGAGGTGGCGTATTTTCTAAAGGAAGTCGATCAGGCAGAAGCAGTGTTGAACGACAGGTTTGAAGAGCGCGGCCTCGATCCAGTTTCGTTCGTCTCAGCTGAACGGTACGGGCACGACTTCTGGTTGACACGCAATGGCCACGGCACGGGGTTCTGGGACAGGGCAGAGATATACGGCGAAGAGATGGCCGAGCTCCTCTCGGACATCGCGCATCGAGCTGGCGAACGCGACGTGTACGCCGGAGACGACGGGCTCGTCTACTTCAGCCCTGATCAGCGCTCAGCAGATCTGAGGCACCCAGCGTTGAGCGGTACTGAGAACGTCATCAACTGGACCCGCCCGATGCTTGAGCGCTTCCGCAAGGCGCTGGCGAAGGCCAAAGGCGAGGCGTTCATCTTCGAGGGAAACGAGTTTGACCCAGGCTACGCGAGGTACTTGATTCAGTACCTGGAAACGCAGTTCGGCGGCTCACACTTGAACGGGCGGCGCTGATGGCTCTCGTTCCAGAGGAAGTTGCCGAGGAATGGGCCGACTATGGTGAGCGGGAGTTCATCAGTTGGTTAGAGCGCCTAGAGCCTGAACTATCTCCGCTGATTGAGGAGTACGTCTCCAGTCCCCGCCGTCGTGGCCAGGGCGAGGGCACTGGCGCTATCAACTACCTGCGCTGGGCAGCGGACCAAGCCGCTCGTCATCGCAATGAAGTATGGGAGTCCATGGACCTCCCCAATGAGTTGTTCGAAGAGTACGATGTCGTGCTCGAGCAGACTCATCAAAGAGACCCCGATGCGCTCTATGTCGCCTGGGCACTGGCTGAGCTAGCTTCGGCGAGGGCCGGAGAGAAGCATGATGCTCTCGTTGCCTCAGCTACGAATTCGCTGGGGCTCCTCATCGGGTATGACGATGTGGATCGGCTCCCCGCCTTCTACTACTTGCTGATGGTCTTCAATCAGCCAGCAGCCAGGTACCTGGGCCGCCTCCCCAACGCAGCCGAGTTCGTAGAGGCCTGGATGGAGCAGCCGATACCGGATCCTGAGTTCTCATATATGGAGCTCGAGGATCCGAACTATTTCGACTACGCCATTGCGCTCGACAGAGCGCTCAGGCCCAACTCAGTAATTGATCGCTCTGTCTTCACCACCACTGCAGCAGACCCATCGTCAAGGTTTCGGATTCTGGGGGACATGATCGAGGAGGGCGACATGGAAGCCGCGATCAAGTTTCTCAAGACGAAGCCCACCGAATTGGCCAGAGAACGAAAGCACGGGCTCGAAGGTGCTTGAGCTCGTCGTCTACTGCCTGGCCGCGTATGGCCTGAGCTGGATCATCGCAGAGAGCAAAATCTCCTATCCGTTCAGGCTCGCGGTTTCAGAAATCCCGCATTGGTCAGGCGCCTGGCTCTTGGCATTGCTTGAGTGCGTTGGGTGCTTAGGTGTCCACGTGGGCTACACAGCCTACCTCCTGGGGGCCGCCCCGAAAGTCATGCACGACTGGTGGGTTTGCGCATTGTTTACTGCCGCGAGCAATCTGCTGATTGAACGGGCGCTTCGAGAGTCAACTCCGAAAGCCTGATCGTTTTCGAAAGTGACAATCAGAAAAGTCTCTGGTACACACGCCACCTCTGAAGGAGGGTTGGCGCCCATGTTGAGTGATGAACAGAAGGAAGCGATCCGCAACAAGGTCACTGCAGACCACGCTCGAATGCAGGATGCGATGGCCCCGTTCTACCTGGGCCGCCTCTGCTGGCGAGATTTCAAAGAGTGCCGCGGGATGGAGTGCACCGCGTTCGTGATGCAGGCCAACGAGAAGGGCGCCGTCGTCTCTGGCGCCTGCGGCCCGATTCTGGCCTCGACCGTGATCGGCCCAATCGCCGATGGCCTGATGCAGCTCGCCGCAGCGAACGTCAGCAACGTCCCCCGTGTCATCGGCTCGGTTGGTGGGCATTGAGCCGGCTCATCGCCGGAGTTCGAGTCTGCTGGACGCTGAAAGATGGCACGCACGGCGAGGGAATCACCGTCGGCGACGAAGATTCCAGTGGCCGCATTCTGGTCGCTGTTGATCCGTTGCAGCCTGATCCGAATCGCAGGCTCGCGCAGGCGTCTCTCGAATTTCACCCAGTGATTTACTGCACGGTCACTTGGCTCACGATCATCTAAACGCAGTCTCCCGCTTGGTGGCGGACAAGGAGCAACACAAAATGGCAGCCGACAACGGACGGATGTTCACGGCGGAAGAGACGCTTCGGGCCCTCAGCGAGAAGGCGAAGGAAGGCGACAGCTTCGTGATGAAGGTGTTCCGCCGAGCTCACATGGGAGCGATTCCTTCGCTCACTGCTACCCTGGCTGGCGCCGAAGTGCAGCACTTCACCTCGCCGGAACTCTGGCTCCCGAATCTCTGCGGAGCTGGCAAGTACCTGCTGCAGGGGTACCACGCCTCTGATTTGAACAAGCCCATCGCCGGCAACATTCAGTTCGTCATCGACCAGGGCGAGGCCCGCGATGTCGACGGCTCCATGCTGAAGAAGCCCGACTGGCGCGGCCCTCCACTTCTTGAATACCCGAAAGAGATCCCCAGAACAGCGGCTGAAGACCTTGGCCCTCTCTATCGGCTCGACTCCCCATCCGGCCCTGGCCCAGGAGATAGCGCCACCAAAGTAAACCAATCCTGGGCCAGGCAACCGGGTGGGGGTGTAGTAAGGCAGGAATACGGCGGCGCAAGCGGCGAGCTCTTCGGTCGCGGCGCTGCAGCTCTCGAGGCCGAGCGCCGCGCCCTCGAGCAGCAGCGTAGGGATTTGGACCTTGAGAAGCACAAGGCCGAGATGGTGAACGTGCAGAAGGCTCATGAGGCGGATCTTCGGGCCTTCGAGGCGAAGTTCACTGCTGCCCTCAGCCAGGCCAAGCCATCGGGCCCTGACCCGATGGTGCAGATGCTGATTGAGATGACGAAGCAGGCGGCCGAGGATCGTCGCGCTGCTCAGGCTCAGCAGGCCGAAGATCGTCGAGCCGCCCTGGCGGCCCAGGAGCGAGCAGATGCGCGCTTCATGGTGATGATTGAGAAGCTGAACGACAAGCCCAAAGAGAAGGATCCCATCGAGACCTTCAAGACGTTCTCCGAGCTGATGGGCACCAAGAAGGACAACGGCATCATCGAAGCACAGACGAAGATGATGCACAGCATGTCCGAGATGATGGGGCAACAGGTGTCGACGGCCATGGACTTCGTCAACGCTGCAGCTGACTTGCAACTGGGCCAGCGCGGTGAAGAAGAGCCCAGTTGGCTGAAGGGCGTGGACCGGCTGATCAAGGGTGTGGGCGCTATGGCGAAGGCTCGGGCTCCAATCCCCCAGGGGCCTCCTCCTCAACTCGCGCAGGGGCATCACCCCCAACCCCAGCCCCAGCAGCCCCAGCAGCCGAGGCAGCCACAGCAGCCCCCGCAGGAGACCAGCCTCACGGTGGTCGAGCAATTCGAGCAGGCGATTCGCGCCAAGAATCCGCCTGAGCAGATTGCGAAGGCGTTGATCACCTATGCGCAGGAACCGTCCATCCAGAAGGCGCTCATCGAGTCAGGCGGCGACTTCGAAGCCGCGTTCTACAAGCGCCTGGGCAACTGGCACCTTGAGCAACCCAGCAATGCCGAGTATCTCAAAGCGCTGTTTGCCGAGGTAGAGAAGCAACTGATCGCTGCTGGGCTCGTCGCACCTCCCGAGCCTGAGGAGGATGGCGGTACCGACGAAGGCGACGAGGGTGACGATGAGTAGCCCTGAGAAGCCAGTGTTCATGGGGAGTAAGGGCTACGGGAAACTGCAATGGCCCACGTACACCTCTCGCATGCAGCGTGACTTCTACAACCGCACCTTGGCTCGAGGTCTGACTCAGGAAGAGGTGCAGTGGTATGTGGCTCGCGGAGCATGGAAGAACGGCGAGATTGTCGAAGTGAAAGTCGGCTGATGCCGTGAGCGATCCAGTCGACACCCTCGTATTTCTGGCCCGCGAAAATGCCTACGCCGAGGTACTCGCTTTGTTCGACTCAGAAATCGACAAGTCAAAAGAGCGCGGGGACCTTGCTACTGTCGATATGATCGAAGTTCTTCGCGCGAAGGTGAAGGCGAAGATGCCGAAGCCATGAACGAACAAGCCGCAGCACTGAGAAGGCTTCAGTCTCAGAAGGTCAGCTACATGGAGTTGGTGACGCTCGCCGGCTCATTCTCGTGCGGCAACTGCAGGTTCGCTACCCCAGAGAGTTTCTGTATCAACCGCTCGGTGAATGCGCCCGTCAGCTCGAGCCATGGATGCTGCTCGCTATTCAAGCCGGCCATCTCAGGAGACGAGCTTCAACCGTACCAGTGGGAAGCGTTCCGCTAAGCGCTGCGGCAGATGCCATGCGCGTGTAGATGCTCTCGAACTGAATCGTCGATGCCCCATCGAACGAAGCCGTCTTCGATGAGCTCGTTCAGGACCTGGCCCTCGGCCTCCCAGATGACGTCCTTCCAGGAGTGCTCGAAGAATCCATCCTCGTCCTGCTTTCCATAGCCGAGGGTACCGATAGCTATTACTCGGAATTCGTCGGCCCGTAGAGCCGACCTCCCATGCCATTCGATCTCGAGCTCATCGCACGTCCAGAGTACGGGCGGAGCGACGAGGAAGTCTTTCTGGGGCTGGCTTCTCCATCTGGTCTCTTCGAAAGCGTCGAGAGCCACGAGCAGCCGGTCCCACTGAGACTTTTCAATCAGCAATTCTCTCCCGTCCAGGTAGGTGACTACCTGTGGCCCACTTCTACGCGCTTTCAGAGTCGAGAACGTCCAGGTGTACGGGTCTCCCATTTGGCGGGCGGAGAATTCTTCTCGTACAGGCCCGCCCATGGTGTGGGCCATCGGGACTGAGAACGCGAGCTCGAGCTCATCGTGATTTGCTCCACCTTCATCCGTCCAGAAGTGCACCGCGATCGGCGCCCCCTGCATGGACCTGAGCATGACGATCAACGGAGTTTCTTTTCCACCTGGGCCAGCGGGTCCGGTCGGGCTCCAGACAGGAGGAGGATGGGAATCGCAGTTCGTGCAGACCCCGCCGTCGCCATTCCCGGTATACGTGAGGTCGTCGACCGGCCACTGCTCTCCGCACTGCACGCAGACGTCTTCGCGCGGGTGCTCGGCTTCCCAGACTTCCAGCCAACCGCCATACGAAGTCAGGTGAAACGAGCCCGTGTCGGAGTCGAGCAGTAGCGTGGCAGCGTAGGTGTCGCCCAGGTTCACGTACGTCGCGATGATGTCGCCATGGTATTGGTCAACGTAGGCACCCTCCTGCCTAAGTGCTTCGACGCCGAAGCCGTCCATCATCTTGTTTGCCCGCTGCATCAAGACTTCGAGGGCCCCATTGCTCCAGACGTTGTGGAGCTCATCCCAGAGCCGATCGTTATCGGCAAGCGAGTGCTCGGCGCAGAATTCGTCAAACTCCTCGCGCGTGAAATCGACGTGGGCCACTACCGCCTCCGCGCCACGGCGATTGACTTCATGCCTCGCGAGCAGCGGCCGTTCTTGAAGGCGCGCTTCGGGCAGCAGACTCGGATGAGCACCGCGCGCTTGCCCTTCCCGCGCTTGATCGTCCGAACAGAGTCGCGGGCGCAGTAGCTCGCCTTGCGAGTCTCTTTCCACTTCCAGTTTTTTGTCGCCAGCGGCATGGCACTCATCCTCTTCAGCGCGGATTGATCTCGTTTGATTCCGCTCGACAACTCCCGAATCATCGCCTTCGCCTCAGCAATGTCCTTCTTCAGGTGGGCTCTTGGCACTCGAACAGTCTTCATCACTTCCCCCAGATGGCCCAGCCGATGAACGCGACAGCTCCGAGGCCCACCAGGGCGATCGGCAACCATGACGTCTGCCCAACTGGCACGCCGTACGGAGCCACCACAGCTTCTCCGGCAGGCCCTCGAAGGATGACTGACGGCTGGAGCTGGCTCAGCAGTTGCTGTACGGCTGGCGAGGCCGGAGCTCCAGAAGCCGAGATGGGAAACCTGATGGTCGGTGTCACTGCAGTACGGACCTCGGCTTCGTTGAAGAACAGGCCCAGGGCGCCAACTGCGCTCAGATCTCCATTGTTGTCGAGGATGTTTGGGTCTGCCCCTTGCTGAACCAGCAAAGCTCTGGCGACGGGGACAAGCGCTGGCGTGAGAATTTGCATTCGATCTCCTTGAATAGCGCCGCGAAACAGAATACACAGCGCGCCCCTCTATGTCACCGATCGCGATTGAAATGCTGAACCTTGCCTGGCGCGAGTTGTTCCCTCGTCAAGGTTTGCGGGATCGAAAAAACCCTGCGTCTTGTACACAAGTGTCGACCTCGAGCTTCAGCGCTTCGTATTTGTCCTCGATGGCGATGACTCTGGCCTCAAGCGATGCGCACCTGGTCGCCAACGCCTGAGTAGTAAGGCCCGAGAACGGGGCCCAGGCTTCTCCCACTACTGCGCCGAAGGCGAAGGTGATTGCCAACACGACGACTGTGGTAAAAGCGTTCATTCGCGTTTCCTACCAGAAGTAGTTGACGGTCGCAGCCAAGTACCCTAGTTTCCGAGTCGGCGCTGTCACAGGGTAGGTCCTGTTTGGTTTCTTTCGAGCTTCGGCTTGAGGAGCCACGTGCGCGTCACCATCAGCGAGGTTGCCAATCAGAAAGCGGCTCTTCAGGAGCTGGCCAAACTGGTTGAAAAATCGACGGTGGACCCGCTGGTGCGCAATGCCGCCATCGCCATCACCGCTGACTGTGACTCCCGTGACGACGAGTGTGAAGTCCAGGCCATCTTCAATGCAGTGAAGCACGGTGACGATCGCGTCAAGGGCCTTGAGAAGGGTCTGAAGTACATGTCGGACCCTCGCTGGGCCGACTTTTTTACCGCACCCGGCCGCACCCTCCGGCAGTTGGCGGACGGAATCAACTCAGGCGACTGCGACGACCATTCCGCTTTGGTGACTGCCCTCCTCGGCTCCCTCGGTTTCGTCGTTGGTCTGCGTGCCTGGGGCCGCGACAAGGGTGAGTACACCCACGTCTATGGAGTCGTCGGTCTCCCGAAGCTGGGTTGGACCGAGCTCGTGGGCCTCGACACCACCGTTGACGAGTCCGAAGTCGGATGGGAGCCGCCGAAGGGCCACGTCCTCACCGCTCTACTGGACGGCACCTGATGTTTCCGCTCGTTGCCCAACTGTTCGGCAGTGCGTTGGGGCCAACTCCGCCGCTCCAGGCCGGTGGCATTCCTCAGCCTGCGCCTCCCAGCCCTGTCGCGATTTTGGGCGTCATCGGCGGCCTCGCGATCATCGGCGGGCTCATCTACTACGTGGTGCGTCGATGAGCGTTCAGTTCTTCGAAGGACGAAATCCTCCGCAGTCGCTTCGCGAGAATACATCCATGGGCCACTACAGGGCCTACGGTGACGATGCGCTCACCGGCATCGCCAACGTCGTGCAGAAGGCCTCTCCCTGGGATTTCCTCACGGGCATCTTCGTCACCAAGCCTGCTCAGGCTGAAGCGGCTCAGGTGGAGCTGGCCAGGCTGCAGGCTCAGGCAGTCGGCCAACAGGCAGCGGCTCGAGCGCAGACGTTGAAGTACGCGCTGCTCGCCGGAGCCGGAGTCGTGGGCGTGCTGGTGCTTGTGATCGCTTTGAAGCCGCGCAGGGCCGCAGTCGCTGGATACCGGAAGTCCAAAAGGAGCCGTCGATGAGATCTCGCATCGCCATTTTCGAAGGGTATGCCGCGCCTCGTCGCCGGAAGCGCCGCAGCATGGGTGCTCCACTCTTCAACAACCCGCGCATGCAGCGGTACGGAGCGCCACTCTTCAACAACCCGCGCATGCAGCCGCTCTTCAACAACCCCAACTCGCAGCTACGCGATGCCTCATTCGTGCAGCAGATGGGGGCATACGGTCGTGGCGCGTACCGGGTGCCCTCGAGGTACGTGGAGTCGCCGTACGCTTACGGGCCGCCGACCGAGCGAGGCGAGTATCCGAAGACGAAACGCCGCGGGTACAAAGTCAAGCGCATGAAGGACACCCCCGCGATGAAGCGCGCCCAGGTGCGCATGAAGAAGGCTGCCAAGAAGTGCAGTCGGCGAAGGCGCGGCACGTATGTGTCGTGCATGAAACGAGAGTTGAAAAAGGGCAAGTCACGTCGATGAAGATCTGCAGCAATCGAAGGGTTCAAAGAAGTTGTCGGAGTGGAAGCCAAGATTGGCTGCCTGAAGTTCAACGCAGTTTTCAAAAAGGAGATTTCAAATGGCACGTCATCGGAAGGTTCATTGCAAGTACGGAAAGCTGAAGCACAAGGTCGGCAAGCGCGTTTGCCGAAAGCGTCGTCCCGGCCGTCGAAGCCGTCGGTAATCGAAGTGAAGTCAGTCCAACAACCTCACCGCAGTTGCAGAACCAACCCCGTTTCAAAAAGGATTTAAAGTTATGGCAAGACATCGTCGGCGCCACCTTCGTGGCTTGGTACGCTTCCCTGGCCTCGGCGCTCTGTCGATGCCTTCCTCAGTCAAACCTATCGACGTGATCGTCGGCCTCGCCCTGGGTATTGCCGGTAGCCTCGGCCTCCAGGTCGGTGCTTCGAAGCTGGCAACGAGCGGCACTTCGCTTCCCGACTTCCTGACCTCGGGCAG
>Ga0315273_10012123_pt1 | contig 11033 bp, 10 predicted proteins | sample YL17G02_0_MG_FD_205753 | JGI IMG/M metagenome (GOLD analysis project Ga0315273, IMG submission 205753) | Sediment microbial communities from Yellowstone Lake, YNP, Wyoming, USA - YL17G02_0 | ecosystem: Environmental > Aquatic > Freshwater > Lake > Sediment | place: USA: Wyoming | collected...
TGGTATTCCGCCAGGATGCCGTTGGCCCCGAGGAGGCGGCGCGACTCGCGCGCGGCCTCGCACGCCATGTTGATGTTGTTCCGCTTGGCCAGCGACACCTGCTCGGGCGTCATGGTGCCGCGGTCCTTCAGGCGCCCGAGCTGCAGGGTGAGCAGCTGCGCCTTGGTGATTTCGGTGAGCATCTCCGCCAGCCGGGACTGCTGCAGCTGCGTCTGGCCGATCGGCTTGCCGAACATGATCCGGGCCTTGGAATAGCTCAGCGCCTCGTCGTAGCACGCCATGGCCGCGCCGATGCCGCCCCACGCGATGCCGTAGCGCGCCTGCGTGAGGCACATCAGCGGACTCTTGATGCCCCCCGACTTAGGCAGGAGGGCGTCCTTGGGCACCAGGCAGTCCTGGAGGACGATTTCGCTGGTGTCGCTGGCGCGGAGCGAGAGCTTCCCCTTCTGGTCCTTGGCGGCGTAGCCCTTTGTGTTGCTTGGCACGATGAAGCCGCGGATCGACTTGGTGTCGTCCACCGCGCCGGTCTTGGCCCAGATGATCGACACGGTGGCCTGCGAGCCGTTGGTGATCCACATCTTGGCGCCGTTGAGCAGCCAGCCGTCCTTGGTTTCCCGGGCGGTGGTGATCATCCCGCCGGGGTTCGAGCCGTAGTCGGGCTCGGTCAGGCCGAAGCACCCGATGTCGGTGCCCACCGCAAGCCGCGGCAGCCAGTGCTTCCTCTGTTCCTCGGAGCCAAAGGCGAAGATCGGGTACATGACCAGCGCGCCCTGCACCGAGGCAAAGGACCGGATGCCGCTGTCGCCGCGTTCCAGCTCCTGCATGATGAGGCCGTAGGCCACGTTGTTCAGCCCCGCGCAGCCGTACTCCTCCGGGAGGTTGGCGCCGAAGAGACCCAACTCGGCCATCCCGGGGATCAGGTGCTTGGGGAACTCGCCCTTGATGTAGGCGTCGCCAATGACGGGCATGAGGTGCTCATCCACCCAGGCGCGCACGGTATCGCGCACCGCGCGCTCTTCCTCGGAGAGCAGCCCATCCATGTCGTAAAAATCCACGCCCGCAAATGTATTCGCCATGTGTGCATGCCTCGAACGAGTGCCGTTAGATGGTCAGCCTGTCGTGCGCCGGGGGCCGGGATGGCCCAGGGGGCGCCGCGCTGTGGGCTCGATGCCCACGGCACGCGCCTTCCGGCGGAATGCGGTCCTGTGATCGACCGGCAGGCCTGACTCGGCCTGCCACTGATGGACCATCTCGTGCAGGACGGTCCGCTCCACCTCCACCCACCCGTGCCCCAAATGCGCCCGGCTCATCGCGATTTCGAGCGGCTGCGCGCTCCGGGCGTCCATGGCGAGTTCGCCGAGCCGGGTCCACATGCGGGCAGACAGGCGAAAGCGGATCGACGCCAACCGGCCGTCAAAGTGCCGGGCGTTGAGCCGCGCGTGCATCTCGGCCAGCCGGGCCAATACCGCCTCGTCGCCCACGCGGGGGCGCTCGATGCCGCGACGGCTCGGCCGGGCGGGCGGTGCGTGCGCCTCGACCGGGAAGGTCAGGAACTCCCGCTCGGCGTTGCGCCGGGTGGCGCGGTGCGTCCCGGGTCGGACATAGCGCACAATGGCCGAGAGCACCCGGTCCGGCGCCCACGCGAAGCCACGGTGCAGCCGGAGCACACCCAGGGCGGTCACGCTCAGCAACACCGTCCGGTTGGTGTGCGTCGCGAAGCCCCGGAACTGGGGCATCCCCAGCGCATCGAGCCGGCGTCGGAGTTCCGCCTCGGCGGTCTCAGGCGACGTGGCCGGCTCCCACAGCTCCATGGCGTACCCCGGCTCGCGCAAAAGTATGGCAGTCCCCCGCGCGGAATTCCCCCGCGGCGTGGTCCCAGCGCCAATGTTCCACCTGCACGCCGTCCCGATCAATGCGGACGACGTTGAACACGGAGGGCCGCTTGCCGCGGGTGCGGTCGGTCAGGGTGCCCGAGGTGCTGACCACCGTACCCCTGGGGAGCTGCCCGGCCCCTTCTTGGTGATCGTGTCCGCAAAGCACTGCGTCGGCGCCGCTCGCGTCGAGCCGGCGCTGGGCGCTGGCCCAGTGCGCCAGGCCCATGCGGTGGGAGATGTCGCCGCGGAGGACGTTGTGGTGCAGCACCGCGACTTTGGCCGTGCCCGCCGGTTCCGCCGCAAAGAGTCGGGTCAGGCGGTCCGTTTCGGACGCGGGGAGGTGCCCCTTCACGGTCAGGTCGCGCTGGTTCCACGTGAGGGAACCGACCGCCAGCCCGTGCGCCGAGAGCGCGCCGGCCACCACCAACCCGGGGAGCCGGAGCACAGGAGTCAGCTCTTCTCCGAAATAGGTCCGGTACTTGGCGTACATCACACGGCGGCCAAGAATCCCGAAGGGGCTCTTCCACCATTCCACGTCGTGATTGCCGAGCACCAGGAGCGTGGGCGCCGTCTCCTGCATGCGCTCCAGGAACGCCAGGCCCCGCTGGTGCTCCCCGTGCCGGCTCCGCTGGCTGGTGTCACCCGACACCACCACGGCGTCGGGCTCGAGCGAGGGCACCAACCGTTCGACCGCAGCGATCTGCGCCAGGTCCACCGGCCGGCCGAAGTGGAGGTCAGACAGGTGGACCAGCGTGAACTCGCTCACCAGGAAGCCCTGACGCGATAAGTAAGGATGGACTCGCCCTTGGCCGGCACGAGGACGTGGAATCGAACCCGCGTGCTCGAGACCCGATCGGCCGGGATCGAGCTCTGGAGCACCGACCACTCGCCGCCCCGTTCCTCGTACACGTCGATGGTGGCAGCGGAATCGGTGGCGTTGGCCAGGGTCACGCTGTAGTCGGCAGTGGCGCTGTACCTGCCTGTCTTGTCGCGCGCGCTAGTGTAAGTGGTCTGGGTCCGTTCGGCCGTCAGGTCGAAGGCGGTGCCGGCGCCGAGCTCGAGCGGCTGGCCGGCTGCGGTGTGTCCCAGCGACGACTCGCCGATGAGTTGCAGCCGACCGCCGTCGTCCTTCTGGTAGATCCGCGCGATGCCGGCCGGAACCGGCGTATCGCCGAAGGGCGTCTTGAGCCCGCGGGTCACGACGTAGGTCACGGAGACCGGCACATCCTGCGCGTCGCCGTACTGCGGGAGGCCACCCCAGTAGGGGAGCCCGGACCGAACCACGAGGCGCTTGGTCACTGGGGCCGTGGCCGGGTCGAAGAGCGCCAGGACGGAGGTCTGGCCCGGCCGAAGCGTGACCCGGCCCGGCACGGTGTAGAGGTGTGCCTCGCCGATGCGCTGTTCCTCGGCGGGAGCGGACTCCATCGCCATGACACCGGCCATGGCCGGGCTGCGCCGCGCCATTGCCTGGTCACGCGGCGCCGCGCCCACATCTCCCGCCAGCAACTGAAGCTCCGCCTCCGCCACGCTCAATGTGCTCGACTGCACTACCGCAGAGCCGCTGACCCGCGCGTCCTTACCCGCCAGCACCACTTGGTAGCTCGCCTGCCAATCCGCCCCTGTCGTGAAGTAGCCCAGGCCGAGCGTCGGCAGCGCCTGCGTGCTCTTAAGGGAGAGCCGGACGCTCGGATCCACGATGACCACATCCGCCGGAAAGCGCGGCAGGCCGGGCGCCTGAAAGCCGACCGAGCCGTCGGCGTAGCGATACCGCTCCGGATCCACCGCGAGGAGGGTGGCGCGCACCGTGTCGGTGGGGCCGCGCACGAACAGGAGCTCACGGCCGACGGACCGACGGAGCGTGCTCTGCTGGTCGGTGCCACCGTCGTAGGTGGCGGCCAAGAGGCTCACCGCCGGGTCGAGCGCAAAGAGCGAGGCGGGATCCAGCGCCCCGAGGCTGACCCGCTGCTCCGAGGCGCCCTTCGGCACTGCCACGGGCAGGGTGCGCCGAACCAGCACGCGCCCCGAATTGTAGATGGTGAGCCCGGTCTGGGCGGAAAGCGGCACCGCGGCGGCCAGCAGCAGCGCGGCAAGGCGAAGAGCACGGAGGGTCTGGGTCATCGCGGGAGATACTCCATGGCGATGCGGCTCACGATGCGCCGCACCAAGACATAGGTGGCAAGGACGCCGATGGCGCCGTAGATCCGGCCGAGGGCGGGCTCGGCCGGCACCTGGAGCCACACGTAGAGGGCCATGAGGGCGGTGGCGCCGAGCGCCACCCGCCCCGCCAAGCGGCTGGATCGCGCCGCGCGGCGACCGTGGCATGCGGGACAGTCCGTGCCCCACTGGAGGCCGAACACCCGGGTGCCGCAGGTGAGGCAGGGGACCTCAGGCGATCCGCCGGACAACTGCATCGCCGAACTCCTTGGTTGTGGCGGTCCCGCCGAGATCCCGGGTCCGCACTTGGTCCTGTGCGATGACCCGGATCACAGCGGCGCGGACCGTGTTGCCTGCCCCAACCTCGCCGAGGTGATCGAGCATCATGGCGCCAGCCAGGATGAGCGCGGCGGGGTTGGCGATGCCCTTCCCGGCAATATCAGGGGCGCTGCCGTGGACCGCCTCGAAAATGGCGGCGTGCGTCCCGATGTTGCCGCCCGGCGCCAGGCCGAGCCCGCCGATCAGCCCCGCGGCCAGATCGCTCAGGATGTCGCCGAACATGTTGGTGGTGACCAGCACGTCGAACTGCTCGGGGTGGAGCACCATCTGCATGGCGGTGTTGTCGATGATCAGGTCGTTGAACACGATGCGACCCTCGTACTCCGCGGCCACCGTGCGGCCCACCTCGAGGAAGAGCCCGCTCACCATCTTGAGAATGTTGGCCTTGTGGACGACCGTGACCTTCTTGCGCCCGTTCCGCACCGCGTACTCGAACGCGTACCGGATGATCCGATCGCAGCCGACGCGGGTCACGATGGCCATCGATTCCGCGACGGCCCGCGGGTCGTCGCCTACCCGGATGAAATGCTCCACCCCTACGTACAGCCCTTCGACGTTTTCCCTGACCAGCACCAGGTCCACGTTCGGGAAGCGCCCAACGCCCTGGATGGAGCAAGTCGGCCGCACATTGGCGTAGAGCTCGAATTCCTTCCGCAGTGCGACGTTGACCGAGCGGAATCCCGTGCCCACCGGCGTGGTGAGCGGCCCCTTGAGGGCAAGCCGGGTCCGGCGGATGCTCTCGACGGTGGCCTTCGGCAGCGGGTCGCCCGACCGGTCGACGGCCGCCATCCCCGCCGCCTGTTCATCCCAGTCGAACCGGAGCCCGGTGGCCTCGAGCACCCGCCGGGTCGCGGTGGTGATTTCCGGGCCGATACCGTCGCCCGGAATCAGTGTAACGAGGTTGCTCATGGCTCGACGGCGAGTTCAGGCAGAAGGATGGTCATTACGGAATCGAGCGCCGCGGCCGGCGTGGCGCCGGACGCGATGATATAGCTGCGGAAGGCCACCGTGCCGAGCCGCGTATCCACACCGGCGATGCTTGCGTGCACCTCGACGGCACCCGCGCTGTCGTGCTGGAACGAGAGTGCCGCCAGCGCCAGAACGAACCGCCCGCCCGCGATGGCCATGAGAGTGCGGAGGTTGGCGATGAGCGGGTCGGGTACCTTGTCCATTTCGGGATTCCGCAGCGCCGCCTGGCCCAGGTAGTCGGGATCCGCCGCAATGCCAGGCGCCCGCCGGGCAAGGCTCCGCATCTGCGCGGGGAGCTTCCAGTTCACTTCGGGGGCCCGCATCATCAGCCCCTCGCCAAAGAGCGAGTCCACCCAGTGCGTGGCGGTTGTCCGATCGGTGAAGGGCGGCTTGCCACCCAGAGAATCCCGGGCCGTCACCAGCGTGGCGGGCAGCACGCCGACGACCTGCCCCGCGAGCCCCTGCGTGTTCAGCGAAATGGCCGGTGGCATCTTGATCTTGCTCGGGGATTTCGGCGGCTCGGGATCTTGCGCCTCGACGGGATCGGGACCGACGGGCGCCTTGCTCCCGCCAGCGCACGCGGCCAAGCCGACCACCAGGATCAGGCGGAATATGTGCTTCACAGAGGACTCCCTTGTCGAGGCATCCAACTCCGGAGCGGGAGGCGGTCGGCCACGGGTAAGTCGCGAGTGGATAACGTGATACTGCCTTCCAGCAGCCCATGCTCAGGGGGGCGGGAACAGGGGAAAGCTAATGGGTGGGGTGGGGTGGGGGCGAGGGCGTCCTATTCGAGCGAAAGGCCCCCATCGACGACCAGGACCTGGCCGGTGACGTGGCGGGCGTCGTCGGAACAGAGGAAGGCGATGACCTTGGCCACATCGGATGGCTCCGCCACCCGCCCGAGGAGCGAATGCTTCTTGGCGCGCTCGATCACGTCGTCGGGGAGCATGCCCATCCGCTCGGTCCGGATGAACCCCGGGGCGACGGCGTTGACGTTGACGTTGGAGGGTCCGAGTTCCACCGCCGCCGCACGCGTGAGGCCGATGACACCGGCTTTGCTCGCTGCGTAGTTGGCCACCCCAAAACCAGGCCGCTCCGCCTGGTGGGCGCTGACGTTCACGATCTTGCCGTACTGCTGCTCGCGGAACCCGGGCGAGACGGCGCGGATGCACTGAAAGGTGCCGGTGATGTTGGTCTCGAGGACGTCCTTCCAGGCCCGGTCCGTCATCCGCCAGAGGGCCCCGTCCATGGCGATGCCGGCGTTATTGACCAGGATGTGGAGGCCCCCGAGCTCGGCGCGCACATCCGTCATGAAGCGGTCCACGGCGTGGGCGTCCCGGACGTCACACTTGGCGGCGAAGACCTGCACTCCCATTGCGCGAAGGGTGGTTTCCGTCAGGAGCGCCTGCTCCGTGACGTCCCGGCCGGGGAGGTTCACGTAACAGAAGGCCACGTGGCATCCCAGTCGGCCGAACTCGAGCGCAATGGCCCTGCCGAGTCCGGTGGCTCCCCCGGTCACCACGGCCACCTTGCCCTGAAATCCCGTCTCGCTGGCCTGCGGGGCCGGCTGTTCGAGCACGGCGCCCGCGCCCCGGCGCGCCGCGGCGGCCTGCCAGTGGGTGCCTTTGTACTCGGGGGGGGTAGGCATAGACCGACGAAGGTACGGCGCGGAATGGGAGAGAGCAAGCAGGCTGGGCAGGGAGGCAGCCGGGGCGGTGGCCGTGGCGTTCGAGCCGCTTCCCGGAGGGCTTCACAACCCACATCTTTCGGCGATGCAGACCCTCCTCTGGATCCTGGTGTCGGCACTCGGTGCCGTCGCCTGGGGCGTCGTCGCGCTTCATCGTGGGGAAGCCATCAGCGCCGCGTGGCTGGTGCTGGCGGCCGTCGGCACCTACCTCGTGGCGTATCGGTTCTACGCCCGGTTCCTGGCGTCCCGGGTGCTGGGCATCGACCCGCGGCGGGCCACCCCCGCCGAGCGGCTGAGCAACGGCCGCGACTTCGTGCCGACGACGCGCGGCGTATTGTTCGGCCACCACTTCGCGGCCATCGCGGGCGCAGGCCCGCTCGTGGGCCCCGTGCTGGCTGCCCAGTTCGGCTACCTCCCCGGTCTCCTCTGGATCGTGTTCGGCGTGGTGCTCGGCGGCGCAGTGCAGGACTTCGTGATCCTCTTCGCCTCGATGCGCCGCGACGGGAAGTCGCTGGGCCAGATGGCCAAGGAGGAGATCGGCCCCGTCACCGGCCTGGCGGCGATGCTGGCCATCCTGGCCATCATGATCATCCTCCTGGCGGTGCTGGCGCTCGTCGTGGTCAACGCACTGCGCGACAGCCCCTGGGGCATGTTCACGATCGCCTGCACCGTGCCGATCGCGCTGCTCATGGGGTTCTGGATGAAGGTGTGGCGGCCGGGCCGGACCCTGGAGGCGACCTTCGTCGGCATCGTGCTCCTGCTCGCCGCCCTCGTGGGCGGTCGCGCCGTGGCGGAGAGCGCCACGCTGGCGCCGCTCTTCACCGCCGGCGGCATCACGATCGCCTGGCTCCTCATCGGCTATGGCTTCGTGGCGAGCGTCCTCCCCGTCTGGATGCTGCTCTGCCCGCGCGACTATCTCTCTACCTTCATGAAGATCGGCACGATCCTCCTGCTCGCCGTGGGCATCCTGGTGGTACTCCCGCCGCTCAAGCTGCCCGCGCTCACCCGGTTCATCGACGGTACCGGACCGGTCTTTGCGGGCAAGCTCTTTCCGTTCGTGTTCATCACGATCGCCTGCGGCGCCATCAGCGGATTCCACGCCATGGTGGCCAGCGGGACGACACCCAAGATGCTCCGCCGCGAGGGCGACGCGCCCCTGATCGGCTACGGCAGCATGCTGATGGAGTCGTTCGTGGCGGTCATGGCCCTGTGCGCGGCGGCGGTGCTGGACCCGGGCGTGTATTTCGCCATCAACGCCCCGCTCGCCACGCTGGGCGGCTCGCTCGACGCCGCGGCGGAGACCATCCGCACGTGGGGGTTCGCAGTCACGCCCGGGCAGATGGAGGCGCTCGCCGCCTCGGTCGGTGAGTCCACGCTGCTGGCCCGCACCGGCGGGGCGCCCTCCCTGGCCGTCGGCATGGCGCAGATTTTTGCCGGCGCCTTCGGCGCCCACCTGACCGCGCTCTGGTACCACTTCGCCATCATGTTCGAGGCGCTGTTCATCCTGACCACCGTAGACACCGGCACTCGCGTCGGCCGGTTCATGTTCCAGGAGCTCGCCGGGCACGTCTGGGCGCCTCTGGGGCGCACCTCCTGGTATCCGAGCACCGTGCTCGCGTCCGCGGCCGTGGTGGCCGGCTGGGGGTGGTTTCTCCTGCAGGGCGTCCAGGACCCGCTGGGCGGCATCAACACTCTCTGGCCGCTCTTCGGCATCAGCAACCAGCTCCTGGCCGCGGTGGCGCTCGCGGTCGGTACGACCGTGCTGATCCGGTCGGGCAAGGCGCGGTACGCCTGGGTCACACTGCTGCCCCTGGCGTGGCTCCTGATCGTGACCCTCACCGCCGGCTGGCAGAAGATTCTCTCCGCCGATCCCCGGCTCGGGTTTCTCTCGCATGCGGCGGCCACCGCCGCCCAGGTCGCTGCCGGCACCCTCAACCCCACGCGCGGCGCCCGGCTGATCATGAACGATCGAATCGATGCATTCGTGGCGGCGGGGTTCATGGCGGTGGTGGTGCTCGTGGTGGCATCGTCGATGCGCGCTTGGCTGGGGGTGCTGCGGGGCCGGATCCCGGCGCGGTCAACCGAGGTGGACTACGTGGAGACGACCTATGCCGTCTGAGACACCGGGCCGCCTGGCGCGCTGGTCGTCGGTGCTCCGTCGCGTCTGCGGCATGCCGGACTATGCAGCGTTCGTGACGCACCTGCGCACCCACCATCCCGGGTCTCCGGTCCCCAGCGTGCGCGAGTACTTCGACCAATACATCGCCGCCCGCTACGGCGACTCACCGACGAGGTGCTGCTGATGAACCGGTTCCTCCGCTATTTCGTGAACGGGCTTATCCTGTCCACGCCCATCGCCATCACCTTGTACGTCTGCTGGCGGATCTTCCGGGCCGTGGACGGCTGGCTCGACCTCCCGATTCCCGGGCTCGGCTTCGTTGTCACGATCGCGCTGATCGTCTTTGTCGGGTGGCTGGCCACCACGATCCTCTGGAATTCGCTGTTCGGGCTGATCGAGCGGCTCATGGACCGGCTACCCATCGTCCGCTTCCTCTACACCTCTCTCAAGGAAGTACTGGGCGCGTTTGTCGGCGACAAGAAACGCTTCGACCGGCCGGTGGTGGTGACGCTCATGCCGGGCGGCCACGCCCGCGCGCTGGGATTCCTCACGCGGGAATCACTGGGCCACCTCGGGCTGGAGGGCATGGTGGCCGTGTACCTGCCGCAGTCCTACAACTTTGCGGGCCAAGTCCTCCTCTTCCCGGCCGACCAGGTCACCCCCATCGCCTCGGCAAGCAGCGACGTGATGGCGTTCATCGTGTCGGGCGGGGTGGTGGAAGGGGCCGACCGGGAGAGCGAAGCACAAGCCACCCAAGCGCCGTGAGCGCCAGGAGTGTAGCCGACACCCGGAGCGCCGGGCCCGGCCCCGCATCCTGATAGAGCCACCCGAAGAGCAGTCCGGCCGGCAGGGCCGCGAGTCCTGTCACCGCATGATAGGCGCCGAAGCCACGTCCCGTCCGCACCGGCGCGAGCTGGGCCACCAGCGCCCGCTCCGCCGGTTCAAGCAGCCCACTCGCCAGCCCCAGCGCCAGGAAGATGCCCACCCCGGCCACTTCACTCGGTGAGCCGCCCATCAGGTAGGACACCGCGGCGAAGAGCAGTCCTCCCGACGTCACCGTGCCCCGCGTGCCAAGCAAGTCACTGAGCCAGCCCCCCGGATACGCCGCCGCGCTGCGAACCACGTGCAGTCCGGCCCATACCAGCGGGATCGTGGCCACCGGGACCCCAAGGCCCTGAAGGCGGAGGAGGAGGAGTGCCTCCGGCACCCGGAAGAGTGTCAGGGCGGACAGCATCAGCACGGGCCCCCAGAACACCCGGCCCGTGGCGTCCGCCACGGCCGCCGCGGGCGGTCGGGGCGGCCCGGCAGGCACGGCTCGCCGGAGCACCCAGAGGAGGATCAGCATCACCACGAGCCCGGGAAGCCAGGTCCAGGCGATCACGTCGCGCACCGCCACGCCGCGCCGCAGGAGCAACCACGCGGCCACCGAGCCCAGGACGGCTCCGAAGTGATCGGCCCCTCGGTGAAAGCCGAAGGCCCGCCCGAGGAGTGGGGGCGGCGTGGCGCTCGCGATCATGGCATCGCGCGCCGGCGTCCGGAGCCCCTTCCCCACCCTGTCGATCACCCGGAAGCCAATGACCTGCCCGCCCGAGCCGGCCAGCGCAATGAACGGCCGGATGAGGAGCGCGGTGCCGTAGCCCAGGAGCACCAGCGGCTTCCGCCAGCCTGGGCGGTCGGCCCAGCGTCCGCTGATCCACTTGAGGGCCGCGGAGGTCAGATCCGACGCGCCATCGAGGGCACCTAACAGGGCAGCGCCCCCGCCAAGCGAGGTCACGAAGGCGGGCAGGAGGGGATAAACCATCTCACTCGCGAAGTCGTTGAAGAGCGAGACGAGCGAGAGGCCTTTAACCGTCGGGGGAAGGCGGCTGGGCAGGGGGGCGGCAGGGCCGCC
>Ga0315273_10012124_pt1 | contig 11033 bp, 9 predicted proteins | sample YL17G02_0_MG_FD_205753 | JGI IMG/M metagenome (GOLD analysis project Ga0315273, IMG submission 205753) | Sediment microbial communities from Yellowstone Lake, YNP, Wyoming, USA - YL17G02_0 | ecosystem: Environmental > Aquatic > Freshwater > Lake > Sediment | place: USA: Wyoming | collected...
CAACTCATTCAAGCCAGACGGATGAAGATTGAAGTCGTCGAAAAAGGGAGCAACCATGCGAATGGAGTCGACGATGTTCCGGTAATGCTCTGGGTATCTCTCCTTGAGTAGGTAGAGCACGCTCGCCAGATTTCCTGCCTCCGGTCTCAGGAACTGGTTGTCATTGATATCACAGGTTTGCTTCATCTTTGCCGCGTCGGTCGTATCATGAAAATGGTAGACCCTCCAGCGAGCCGGGTGCTCCATCACCTTGAGGGCGAACTCATGGTCTTGGGCTCGAAGGCTGTCCACAGCAGTCTCTGCGTAGCCCTTTTCCGAGACGCGAGCGACACTCACATGAGCCCCTGCGCCGAAGAGGTCCGTATCCGGATGAAACCAGTTCTCTTCAGAGAAGATCAGGGCGTCTCGCGCCGCCGGCACCAAGGAGAACCGATAGCCGCTTTGTGGAAGCCAAAGCCGACACTGAAGCTTGTCGGTCCTTCTCCTCCCGAAGTGGAGCAAGGCATCCGCCCCGCCCGACTTCCCGACGTAAAGCTGGAGGTCCCCTGAGACGATCTGATTCAAGAGTGTGAAAAAGGCGATAAGATTCGACTTGCCCGAGCCATTGGCGCCGATCAGGATGTTCAGATCGCGCAGCTCGAGATCCATCTCCCGAATCGACTTGAACCCTTTGAGCACGATCCGCGCGAGGTCAATCATCCGGAGTCCCCGATTCTTCTCACAGCCGGCAATGTGCCCCCTGCATGCAGCAGAGACGCTCATTCAGGATATGGCGGACGGGGTCAGTTGTCAAGGCTGCGCCGCCGGCACGATCTGATAGCTCTTGCCAGCTTGCGTGCTGAAGACGCAGAGCCTCTGTTCAGGCTGCTCGGCTTTGACGGCTGCGCCTTCCGAGGTCGCCGCCAGTGGACCCTTGGCGCGGACGCGGCATGATCCGCCGAGCGTCGAGCGGATCGTCGCGGAGGTGAGGCGGTCATTTTCCCACGCAATGTCGACCTCGAATCCGCCGCGGCCCCGCAGGCCTCTTACTTCGCCCTCGGGCCATGCCTTCGGCAGCGCAGGCAGGAGGGCGATCTCGCCGCCGTGGCTCTGAAGGAGCATCTCGGCGATGCCCGCGGTGCCGCCGAAGTTGCCGTCGATCTGGAAGATGCGTGGCGGGTGGAGGTCGAGCAGGCTGGTGGTGGCGAAGTCGGTGATGAGGTGGCGGAGGTGCTCTTCCGCGAGGTCCCCCTCACCGAGCCGTGCCCAGAGGCCGACGACCCAGGAGCGGCTCCAGCCGGTGTGGCCGCCGCGCGCGGCAAGCCGCCGCTCGAGCGACACGCGAGCCGCCTGGGCGAGCTTCGGCGTCCCGCGCAGGGTGATCTGGTCGCCGGGGAAGAGCGCGAAGAGGTGCGAGAAGTGGCGGTGGCCCGGCTCTTCCTCCTCGTAGTCCTCCAGCCATTCCTGAAGTTGCCCGTGCTTGCCGATCTGGAGCGGCGGGATCCCGTCGAGCACCTTCTTCCAGCCGTCGCGCTGCTCGGCATCGAGGCCGAGGATCTCGCTCGTCTTGAGGAGGTGCGTGAAGACGTCGTGGATCAGCTCGAAGTCCATCGTCGCGCCGATGCAGAGCGAGACGGGGCCGATGCCGCCCTTGAAGCGATTCTCGGGTGACTGCGAGGGCACGGTCACGAGGCGGCCCTTGAAGCGGCTGTCGGGCCGCGGGTCGGGCACGAGGTAGTCCTCGTAGAAGAGGGCGATCTCCTTGAGGAGCGGGTAGGCGCGGGCGCGGAGGAACTCCCTGTCGCCTGTGAACTCGTAGTGCCACCAGGCGTGCTGGGCGAGCCAGGCGGCGGCGCCGGTCCACTCGTCCCAGCCGCGCTCGACCTTCAGGCACTTGCCCCACGGGTCGCTCGTGATGGGGATGAAGATGCCCCGGCAACCGTAGAGATTCTGGGCGGCGATGCGGGCGCCGGGCAGCAGGCTGTCGAGGTAGGTGAACAGCGGCGGCGTGCAGTCCGAGAGATTGCAGACCTCGGCGGGCCAGTAGGCCATCTGGATGTTGATGTCGTGGTGGAAATCGCAGTTCCACGGCGGTCTCAGCTCTTCGTTCCACATCCCCTGGAGATTGGCGGGCAGGCCGCCGGGCCGCGAGCAGCTCAGGAGGAGGTAGCGGCCGAAGCGGAAGTAGAGCGCCTCCAGGTCGGGATCGGATTTTCCCGCCTTCAGAGCGGCGAGGCGCTGGTCGGTGGGGACGTCGGCCTTCGGGCCGCCTCCGAGCCGAAGCTCAACGCGGCTGTAGAGCTGCTGGTGGGTGGCGACGTGGGCCTCGCGGAGCCGGGCGAAGTCGGGCGACTTCGCGACGCGGTCGAGCTGGGCGGCGCAGTGCGTCTGCGGATCGCTGGCCTCGTGGTCGGTGGCGATGCTGAGGAGGATGAGCACCTCGTCGGAGTCCTGGATGTGAGCCGCAGGGAGCCGCGTGGGACGCAGGAGCATGCCCATCTTGTGGACGACCTGGGCCATCACGGCGAAGCGAGCCCCCTCGTTGAACTGCCCGAGGAGGCCGATCCGATTGCCCGTCCCGATGTCGCTCAACTTGCACTCGGGGTCCTTCGTTCGCCCCAGCTCGATGGAGCAGGCGAGGGCTCCCGGCTTGTCCGACGTCAGGCGGACGACGAGGACTCCGTCCGCGCTGGAGGCGAATGCCTCCCGCGTATACGTCACCCCCTTGTGCTTATAGCTGACGCGGACGATCCCCGTCGAAAGGTCCAGCTCGCGGCGGTACTCCGTCACGCTCTTGTGGTCTGGAAACTTGATGGCCAGGTCGCCAGCCGGCTGGTAAGGGTCGACGCCATGGATGGGCTGTGTTCCGAGCTGGCTATTGGCGGCGTTGCTCGCCTCGACGGTTTTGCCCTCGAAGAAGAGCTTACGGATGGCGGGCAGGTTCTGGGCGACCTTCGGGTTCTCGCGGTTCTGGAGCTTCCTCCGCCAGAGCCAGGAGTGGTTGAGGGCGAGCCGCTCCTGCTCGACGCCGCCGAGCACCATCGCCCCGATCAGGCCGTTCCCGATCGGCAGCCCCTCTTTCCACTCCGCTGCCGGCCGCTGGTACCAGAGTCGATCACCCATCCTCGGTTCTCCTCGTTTCGGGGCCATGCGTTCTGCCCCCTGACCCAGGCCACAGCCCAGGACGAACCCCAGCGCCAACCGCGCGATCCGGTTCATTTCCGCGTCTCTCCCAGATGTGCCTGTCGCTCCCCAACCTCGGACAGGATCATGGGCGCAGTAACCCAATTGCAGACACACCTCAGCACAGGAGGTGGCCCAGCCCCGTATGGGGCGGCGGAATAAAGCCCACGGCGATGCCTTGAGAGCCGTGGGTTCGCGGCGCCAGCCCCGGCCCTCCTTCTCCTTCCCCAGCCCCCGAAGGGGGCGGCGGAACCGTGGAGTTCCGGCGCGGCGCGCCCCGGCGGTTCCGCCGCCCCCTTCGGGGGCTGGGGAAAGGGTCGGAGGAGGGTTGTCCCCATCCCCTGATCCCACGGCTCCGCAGAGCTGTCGCCGTGGGCTTTATTCCGCCGCCCCATACGGGGCTGGGCCTCCTGTCGCAGTAGGGTTCGCGCCCACCAATGTGTTGCCGCACGCCAGGATTATAACCCGCTTGAAAGCCTCGTGCCAACGGAGTATCTTCTGCATGCGGTTCCGGTAACCCAGCGAGGCAGCGATATGGCAGACAAGGCTCGCGTGAAGGCGATCCTCGCCGAGCTGAAGGCTCGGGCCAACCCCAAGAACGTCGAGGGAATGGCGCGATACGGGATCAACCCGCACAACGTGCTGGGCGTCTCCGTGCCGTTCCTGCGGGGGATCGCCCGGCGCGAGGGGCGCGACCACGAGGCTGCCCAGCAGCTCTGGGCATCCGGCATCCACGAAGCTCGGATCGTCGCGGCGTTGATCGACAAGCCCGACGAGGTCACGGAGGAGCAGATGGAGCGCTGGGTCCTGGACTTCGACTCCTGGGGCGTCTGCGACCAGTGTTGCAGCAACCTATTCGATAGGACGCCGCTGGCGTACCGCAAAGCGGGCGAGTGGAGCGAACGCAACGAGGAGTACGTCAAACGCGCCGGATTCGTCCTCATGGCCGCGCTGGCCGTTCACGACAAGAAGGCCTCCGACGAGGAGTTCTTGGGGTTCCTTCCCATCATCCAGCGAGAGTCGTCCGACGAGAGGAACTTCGTCAAGAAGGCCGTGAGCTGGGCGCTGCGCCAGGTTGGCAAGCGCAATGCCCGTCTCAACGCCGAGGCTGTTCGCGTCGCTCGGTCGATCCAAGCCACGGACTCCAAGAGCGCCAGATGGATCGCCGCCGATGCTCTCAGGGAGCTGACGAGCGAAGCGGTCCAGAACCGGTTGCGGCGGTGATCGTGCCGCTGCGAGACAGGAGGACTTGCCGGTGAAGCCGCATTGCCTTTCCTCGGTCGTGCTCATTGCGCTGGCGTGCGCCACGGCCACCCAGCTTGTCGCTGCGGGCGAGGCCAAGTCCGCAGCGGAGGCGATCCGCGAGGAGGCGACGCGGCGCGCCGACAGCCCGGAGGGCCGCCCGCTCCCCCTCGCCTGCCACTGGAACACCGGCGTCTTCCCCGCCTCGAAGGGCTGGGCGCCCGACGAGCAGCTTCGCCTCATCGAGCAAGGCCACTACCTTCTCCCCTGGTTCGACCATCCGAGCCGCGATGTGGAGGTGACCAAGGGCGTGGAGACAGCCCTCCAACGCTACGAAGCTCCAATCAAGAAAGCCAAGGAGTTCGGCCTTCCCATCACCTTCGTGTCCACCCAGTGGGAGAGCATCCTCTCGGCGAAGCCCTACCTGGACCTGCCGCCCGATCAGAACCCCAACACGGTCACGGTGGACGGCAAGATCCGCCGCGAGGTCTGCCCCTTCGGCCCCGTCGAGCCGTGGAAGGAGGCGGGCACTCGCTGGACCGCATCCGCCCTGATGAAGCAACTCCAGGAGTGGTATCCCGACCCGCCGCTGGTCGTCTTCCTCTCCAACAATGAGCACTCGCGCCTCCGCTGGCACAAGGCCGAAGAATCGAAGCGCTACCTCGACAAGTTCGGCAAAGGGAAGGACGCCGAGTTCAAGCGAAAGGTCGTGGCCGACGGCTGGATCGAGCGCTACCGCGCACTCCAGCAGGGCATGCGGGACGGCCTCACCCAGGCGGCGTGGAAGAAGAACGCGATCTTCGTCGGCTACGAGGCATTCGGCCCCGAGCACATCGGCCGCTGGGGCGGCTGGCCGAACTACTCGCTCCACAGCGCCGGCCGCATCAGCCCCGCTCCGCTCATGTGGGACGGCGGCAGCCCCTCCTACTACACCCACGACTGGAACCCCAGCCGCGACTACACGGTCTGGAGCCCGCAGATCGAGTTCATGAACCTCGTCTTCATGCAGAAAGAAGCCTGGAAGCTCAACCCGAACTTCTGGCTCGAGTTTTCCGTCTGGGACGGCTACGACGGGCCGCGGCGGGAAAAGGAGTACCCGTCGCCCCGGACGCTCTATCGGCTGAAGGGGCAGACGTACGACCCGGTGCGGTATGCCGGCTTCATCCAGTTCGGCATGTGGCTTTTGCGGCCGCGCGCGGTCCGCGAGTTCCGCGGCTGGACCTTCCCGTCCGAAGAAGGCATGCCCTACTTCATGGCCCTCGTCGAGTGCTGCGACCGCGTCCACCAGAACGCCACGCTGCGCGAGTTCTGGCGCAAGGGCGAACTGGTCCCCAACCGCGCCCACGCCCACCCCTATCAGGCCGGCATCCCCGAGGAGTGGAAGGGCGTCGACCGCTGGTTCCTCCTCGACGCCAGCCCGAACCCCAAGGAGTTCCCCTGGGAGCTCCACTGGGAAGTCCCCGTTTTCTCCCTCGCCCTCGTCCGCGGCCAGGCTCCCGAGCGCCAGTGGCTCGTCTACGCCCACGCGCCGACGGGCGAGAGAAAGGGGGTCAAAATCACAGTCCCCGAATATCGCGAGATCACCGTGGACGTTGCCGTGGGCGGATCGTTCTACCTGATCGAGGAAAAGAACGGGACCGCGACGCAGGCCAGATGAGGGAAAAAGACTCCTGTCCCCTTTTCCCACCCGACAAGGAGCCCCGATGAGCGCAGGCAAGGAACTGTTCGAGAAGCTCAAGCCGTGGCTGAAGAAGAAGCAGTGCAGGACGTGCGACTGCACGCAAGGCGCACTCGTCGAGCTGGAGCTCAGCGGCGACGAGGAACTCAAGCGCCTCGTTGCCCCCCACAGGGTCCCGACGAATGAGGTCCACGGGTGCCTCGGCTGCGACCCATGTCCGCCGGGCGCCGCATGGGCATTCCTCATCTGCCAGTCGAAGAAGTAGTAGACAGTGGAGAGTGGAGAGTGGAGAGTGGAGAGTAGGGGGCGGACAGGTCAGGAGAAATGCTTGTCCTTATCTTTCCCACTGCCCACTGTCTACTGTCTACTGTCCACTTTCCCCTCCAGGATTGCCGGAATGAGCAGGCGGAACTGCTCGGGCAGGTAGGCGTAGTAATGCGCCGTGATGAGATTGCCGTCGCGGACCCAGTCGTCCTCGACGTAGATCCCGCCCGCGTTCTTCACGTCGTCTGCCATGTCGGGCGGACAGGTCAGCCGCCGTCCCCGGACGACGCCCGCCGAGACGAGAATCCACTGCGCGTGGCAGATCGCCCCGACGATGATGCCCCGCTCCATCGCCTGGCGAACGAGTTGGAGCGTCGGTCGATGGGCACGAAGCTCCAGCGGCCCGAAGATGCCGCCGGGCAGGAAGAGCGCGTCGAGGTCCATCGCCGCGGCCTGCTCGACGGTGTATTGGATTTCCGCGGGCAAGCCATCCTTCCCGTGCCGTCCCTCGCCGTAGACCGTACCGAGTGAGGGACCCGCCACGATCACTTCGGCCCCCTCCTCCCGGAAGCGGTAGTAGGGGAACCAGAACTCGTGGTCGTGGTAGCCGGTGGCGATGAGGAGAGCGATCCTGCGGCCTGAGAGTTTCATGGCGATTCCTGCCTCCTGGTTCGCTGGAGGTTTGACATCGTCACGGCTCCATCATACCATTCCGTCCCGGGGACATCCAAGCTGCTGCATTTCATCAACCCTCGCCTGTACCCCATCTGGGACAGGACGATCTGCAAGTTCGTGAATGGTAGTCCGTACGGTGTGGACAAGGTGTGCCATTACCTCGAGTACGTGGACAACTGTGACGAGCTCATCACGGATGTGCGGTTCCCGCAACTCCGCCGGTGGGTCCAGGAGCAGCTAGGCTACTCGGTGTCGCCATATCGGGCCGCGGAGGTCGTCATGTTCGAGGGAGCTTGAGACTGAATGCCGCGTTGCGACCCGTCGTGTCCTTCGGAGGGGGTGGTTTGGGTATCCTCGGAGCTACCAGATCCGTTTCACCCCATAGAGGTTGGCGGCCGGATCGCGCGAGATGATGGGCATCTCCATGACCAAGCATTGCGCGAAGAGAAGCCTGTCGAAGGGATCGCGGTGATGGAGCGTGAGGTCGGCGACCTTCGTCACGTGAGGGAGCTCTATTCCCAGCAGTTCGACGCCGTTCCGACCCACCATATCTGTCACAAAGTCCATCACACTGCCATCCAACGTCAGTTTCCCGAGGCTCACCTTGATGGCGATCTCCCAGACGCTGGCCAGGCTCAGAAAGGCGTCGTTCGCAGGATCCTCCACCGAGGCCCTTGCGACCGGCGAAAGGCGCGGATCGTCCGCGGCAAACCAGAGGGCGGTGTGCGTGTCGAGAAGGACTCTCATTGCATGTATTCTCGGAAGTCTTCCAGCGGAGCGTCGAAATCGTCAGCCATCCAGATTCTCCCCTTCCACATGCCTGCGACCCGTTTCCCGCGCGGCCCGCGTGCCGAGACGAGCTTGGCAAGAGGCGCATCGGCCGGATCGGTGATGAGTACCTCATCGCCATTGGCCGCTCGATCGACCAGCTCGCGCAGATGACGCTCGGCGTTCTCGATGGTCACTTTGGTCATGGGGTCACCTTCAGCGGACCCTGGCGCGAGGGGTGCCCGCGCCCAGGAGCCTTCTTCTGACGCCATAGTAGCACCTTCTGCCTGCCCTGACAAGCCATTTCGCGCAAGGTCATTCTGCATCCTTCGCGATCAGCCGTGCGGCGGCCCAGTTGGCCTCATCGGAGTTGTAGCCGTCGCCGGCGTCGGTCACGACGAGGCGGAGGAGGCGGACGCCGGGGATGGGGACATCCACGGACTTGACCTCGCGGAGGCCGTGCAGGATGCCGCTCTCGTAGAGGAGCTTGTCGTCGCCGTAGACCTGGAAGACGACGGTTCCCTTGTCCTCCGCGCCGCCGATGTCGGACTGGAAGCGGGCGTACTGGCCGTCGAGGCGGTAGACGATCTCGGAGGGGGCGTGGGTGCCGATGCCCTTGGGATAGGCGCGGCGGCCGAGGCGGAGGGGCTTGTTCTCGATGTCGGTGTCGAGGCGAGGGAGGCCATCCTTGTTGGGTGTCCAGCCGGCGGATGCCTTTTCCCATTTCAGGTCGCTGAGCCAGACGGCGCCTTCGGGCAGCGCGATGCCGGCCTTCGCCTTCGCCTTCGGCGGCGGAGGCAGCGGGACCTCTATCTTCTGGCGTTCGGCCTCGGTGCCGCGGAGCGAGAGCAAGTCTTCGCGGGGGCGCTCCTTCATCGCATTGTGGAGCGAGGCCAGAGGGGCGAGGAGAGCTTTGTAGTCGGGGTCGTCGGCGCTGGCGAAGACGGTTCCCTCGCAACGGCCCCAGCCGCCGGCGGACTTGGCGAGGGGGGCCATGAGCATGCGGCTCTGTCTGGGGTCTCGCGAGTTGAGCGAGAGCCACCACGTGTCCCTCTGGCCGTCGCTCTTGCCGTGGCAGCGGGCGCAGCGCTTGGCCTGCACCTCATCCAACGCCTTGCGCTCGGGGCCGGAGAAGATGCGGCGGTTCGGCCAGCTCGCGTTCTCGTAGCGGTCGTAGTAGACCGCGTTGGCGTCGATCCAGACGAACAGCCGCTGCCACTCCTCGCCCGTCAGCTTCACGTCGTGATGGCCCGCCTCCAGGAGTTGGGTGAGGCGCGAGACCTTCGATCCGTAGGTGTAGGGCGGGCGGGCGTAGACGTCGTCGGGATGGTCCCAGCGCATGGCGTTCGCCACGCTGAGGTAGGGGAGAAGCTCCTGGTAGCCGACGGTGAACTGGTCGGTGAGGTCGTCAGTGAGGAGGACGCCGTTCGTGGCGCGGTCGAAGGTGTGGCAGCGGACGCACTTGGCGTTGAGCAGGGGCTGGACGTCGCGGAGGAAGCTGAGGGTTGGGATGGCCGCGAGATCGCGGGATCTGTCGGATCGGTCGGATCGGTCGGATCGGTCGGAGGGAAAAACAATGGGCGGCGCCGGGTAGGCGGGCGGGCGGGAGAAGGCGGTTCCGACGCGGTTCGGCGGGGCCGACGTGCGGGATTCGTGGCAGCCGACGCAGCTCCGCCGCTCGCCCTCCTTCAGGCAGACGACGCTGCGCATGCGCTGGATCTCGCGGTGGCGCTCGTCCAGAACCTCGAAGTAGACGTTGACGTCGGCGGGCACGATGAAGTGGGCGGAGCCGTCGGGATCGATCGAGACGACGCCCAGGATGCGCTTGACCGTGTAGATGGACGTGCCGGAGGTCGTGATAACGCCGCCGCGCGGGACGCCGCGGCGCGGCACGTCCTCGATGATGCGGAGATAGCGGGCGGTCCCGCGCGGGATGCCGGGGAGGCCCTCGTAGACGTTGATCATCAGGAGCACGGCCTCCGGGCCGTTAGCCAGGTGGTCGGCGCTCCCGGCCCCGCTCCCCCTCTCCGCAAGCGGAGAGGGGGTTGGGGGGAGAGGTCGCGCGGCGTCTCGGTCTCGGGCCTCACCCCCTCCTTCCACCTCCCCGCGAGCGGGGAGGGGGAGGTAGGAGGCACGGTCGGGCAAGCCGACCGTGGCACTGGAGGGCGGAAGGAGATGCGGGCGCGGGCGGGCGACGACGGGGACCGGCTCGGCGCAGGAGATCTCCGGGTCGCGGTAGACGAGCGCGAGGTTGCCGTGGCGGTCGCCGACGTAGATCGCCCAGCTCCGCTCCAGCCACGGCAGGACGGTCGGCGTGTAGGAGCAGAGATAGGTCGTCTCCGAGAGCGGCTGGGGGTCGGAGAACCAGCCGTGGCGGCTGTCTTCGATCTTCTCGCCGATGGTGGGAACGCCCGGCGTGAGGATCGTGACGGGCGGCTCGAGGTCGACGCCCTTCCGCACGTCGATGAGGCCGATGGGGCCGTGGGTCTGGCCGTGGTGGCCGGTGAAGAGGGCGGTGACCTTCGTGCTCCCGGGCACGGCGCGCGGGAACATGATGACGTTCGGCCGAATCGTCGCGTTGCCGTAGTAGGGCGCGACCATCGTGCCGTCGGGCCGCATCGTGAAGAGGTCGTGGAGCGAGGTGACCGACCGCTCGTTGTACTCCCAGCGGTCGTAGATGATCCGCCCGTCGGGCAGCATCGACGGATTGAAGTCGTTGAAGCAGTTGTAGCTCAGTTGATGGAGGTCCGAGCCGTCGGGGTTCATCACGAAGAGATTGGCGACGTGGATGTCGCTCCCGCACATCACGGTGAACTCGGAGCGGTCGGAGGTGAAGGCGATGCGGCCGTCGGGCAGGTAGAGCGGCTCGCAGTCGTTCTTCGGGCCGGCCGTGAGCTGGCGGAGGTTCTTCCCGTCGACGCCGACCTCGTAGATGTGATAGCTCTGCTCGGGCTTGCCCGGCGGCTTGCCGCGGTCGTTGCCATTGCCGAATGCGAAGAGCAGCTTCTTCGCGTCCCAGTGGAGACAGAGGTCGCGGTAGATCCCTTCGCCGAGCGAATCGACGACGGGCGTGGCCTTCCCGTCGGGCCGCACGGGCGAGAGGCGGTAGATCCCGCCGCCCGGGCGATTCCAACAATGGTGGGCGTCCATGTAGGGCTGTTCGGAGTTGAACGGCTTGCGCTTGACGAAGAGGAGGGAATCGGAGTTGAGGCGCTTCAGGAGCAACTTGTCGCGGAGAGCGCTA
>Ga0315273_10012126_pt1 | contig 11032 bp, 9 predicted proteins | sample YL17G02_0_MG_FD_205753 | JGI IMG/M metagenome (GOLD analysis project Ga0315273, IMG submission 205753) | Sediment microbial communities from Yellowstone Lake, YNP, Wyoming, USA - YL17G02_0 | ecosystem: Environmental > Aquatic > Freshwater > Lake > Sediment | place: USA: Wyoming | collected...
ATTATCCGGAAGGAGTGTACCGGCATTTCGGGTGGGCCCGGGCCATGAAAAAGGAGGTGGAAGTTCCGATCATCGCCGCAGGATATTCCTACCTGCGGGACGGAAAGAACGACCTGAAGGAGCCCGACCCGGCCAAGAAGAGTTTTCTCTACTGGGCGGAAAAGAATCTGCAGCAGGGGGTATGCGATATGGCCGGAATCGGCCGGCAGTCCCTGGCCGACCCCCTCTTCGCCAGAAAAATACTCTCCGGCCAACATGCGGAGGTCAACTACTGTATCGCCTGTGGATCGTGCTCCCAGCTCCTCCGCGCGCAATCGCAAACCGGCTGCCCCATTTACTCTGAGTACTACAAGAAGCTTCTACAGGAAATCCAAAAAGCCAAGGCATGAAAAAGCTCGTGGTGAATTGGAGTTCTTCCGTATCCTGCCAGATGACTCAATCTCTTGCACTTTACATGATCATGTAGGGAAGGTTGCCCCTGGAAAGGCCGGCGGCTATTCGGGCAAGGAGTTCTTCAAACAATTGAGTACCCTGGCAAGCTCGATATCTACCTCGATACCTTCCAGGGGATCGGATAGAGGGAGGATCCCCAGCGCGATCGCCTCCTTCCACATCGACTCAAATAGCTGGAGGGCTTCCCGGAAAGAGGATTGCGGCCCCTTCTCCAGTAAGTCATCTTCAAAACGCCCCAAGGCATGCACATCCCGGATCATAAACCTCCCCCCGCACGAATTGCCGATGAAGGGCTTGTCACCTACAAAAGAGAAAATTTCGCCACTCTCCGTAACTGAGCAGATCATATGGAAAAATTATTCAAAAATCAAGGAAAAAGGCAACTCCTGGAAGGCGGGGTAAGACTTCGTTATTTCTTTATTTTGCTCTTGCGGCCCTCGACCAGATTCTTTCCCAACCAATTATATGAAAAATATATCCGCTTACCTTTCTTATGGACGTCCACTCCTAAATGGTCTTTATCCACATCGTCGATGAAGGCGTTTATAACCCGCGCTTCGGTCCCTGGATCTGGAAAAGATGCTCTGAGCAGAGTTTCCAGCTTCATGGCTCTTGGCCAGAGCAACGTAAGGTGGTTTGGAACCTGCTCCCGGAAGTCGGCTCCGAGGGGCTTTCTCTCATCTCTTATCCAGCCGCAGGACGCACTTTCCCCGACAAGTCCTCGGTCTGAGATCATCCCGGAGGTTAACGGGTACTGGTGGAAATCATGCATCCCAATTGAGGGTTTGCGTACCCGGGGCCCCCCCTTTCGCACGCCGGAGCGTCAGGGATCTCGTGCCGATTCCCTTCCGGCAATTGTGCCGCAGGGACTTCTACTCCGCGGTAATCTTTGGGGGCGGATCATCACCCCCTGGGGTCCAGTCCGAGGGGATGGGCAAGGGATTATTGTTCCATATCCTGGAACTTATTTTCTACTTGACAGAATTAAGTCGACATGGTACCCGTGGAAAACTCGCGGGGAGCCGCCGGCCTTGGCCATTCTTACAGGGGGAAGTTCGCGAAGAACCCGGGGAATCCGGTCGAGGATCTGTCAGTGACCCGTTTTCCGGCATTTTCGCCCGTTTGGACGAGCGGTTTTAAGAAGTTCGAAGTCTTTGGGCCTTTTTGAATACCCATGTACCGACCACACTAATGAGGAGGAGGATGTTATGCAACAGCTTTTGAGTTACGGACCTGCGGGCATCGACTGGCAAGAGCGCATCAATTTTGCCCGAATGCGCGAAGAGAGAGCAGCCAAGGTGAGAACCTTGATGCGGAAATACAATATTCCGGCAATGCTTCTCTTTAGCAATGAAAATATCCGCTACACCATCGGGTTGCGGGCGATTGTATTTACGGCCGCGCTGAGATACGTGCTCTTCTTTGCCGAAGGTGACCCCATCATCTATGAACACGCCGATCTGCCCATCCATTTAAGGAAGAACAGCCCCTGGCTGAAACCCGAGAATATCCGCACGGCCTATACCTGGATGGGCGGCATCGTCGGCCCGGAAGCGACCCAATCGACCGTGGGAAAATGGGCCAAAGCCATCAAGGAAGATTTAAGGCAAAGAGGCCTTGCCGGGGAGGCGTTGGGAATTGATATCCTCGATCCAACGGGCAGAGAGGCGCTGCGAGAGGCGGGGATCAAAACGGCCGACTGCAATGGGCTCATGAGCGAGGCGCGCATCATCAAAACCGACGATGAAATCAACTGCCTCCGCATGGCTGCGGCCATAGTGGACCGGGCCTGGTGGACCGTCTATGAAAATTTACGGCCCGGAGTTCGCGAGTGCGAGATCGTGGGGGCCGCCTTTAAGACCCTCTACGAGATGAATGTGGAGGACGCTCGCATGGGTGGCTCGAGCGGGCCGCGGGGATGGCCCAATTATCGAGGTTCGGGCCCTACGGACCGGATCATTCAGCCGGGCGACCTGGCGTTCTTTGACATTCATAACGTGAGCTATAGCGGATACCGAACCTGCTATTACCGGACCTTCAGCGTGGGAAGGCGTCCCAATGCCAAACAGAAGGACTGGTATAAGCAATGTTACGATTGGCTCTATGAATCCTTGGAAGAAGTAAAGCCGGGAAAGACCACGGCCGATGCGGCCAGGCGGCTTCCCGAAGCCGGAGTTTGGAACTATCCGGGAGAAGAATGGAATGTTTGCAGCCAGTGGGGGCATGGAATCGGCCTTAGCCTCTATGAGAAGCCGATAATCTCTCGGGCCTATTCTCTTGAGAGCTCACTGGTCTTCGAGAAGAATATGACTTTTGCCATTGAAACCCAGCAGGGTGAAGAAGGCGTGGGAGGCGCCCGCCTGGAGGAGATGGTTGCCGTAACGGACAAGGGATACGAAGTGTTGACGCGGTGGCCGGCAGAGGAGATCACCGTGGTAAAACACAGCCTGATAGAATAAGGGTCGCTCCCCGGGCAACCCTGAAATCCCCCCTGGCCCCCTGGAGAGGGGGGGCGGGGGGATTTGGGGGCAATATGCCTTTTGGTTCCGGCTAGGGCGGTTTAGGATACCCCTGGATTCCTGCTTGCGCGGGAATGATAAAGTTTTGTGGGATGCAAGTATGGAGGGAACGTTTCGGTTTAATAAAGGAGCCTTGAAAGGAGGATCTCATGGAAACGGCATTACCTCGGGCTGGTAAGAGATTGGTTCTTGGGATATTCGCCTTATTTTTTGTTTCTTTGATGCTGGGCTTTTTGCCGTCCCTTGTCCCTGCCAGTGAAGAAAAATACCCCGCCCGTCCCGTTAACGTAATCATTGCCTACTCACCGGGGGGGATGTTGGACCTGCAGGCGAAACTGGTCGGGGATAAGTTGGGAGAAATTTTGGGGCAGCCATTCATTCGGGTCCATAAAGCGGGCGCTGGGGGGACGCTGGGGGCCTCTCTGGCTGCGAGGGCCGAGCCGGATGGGTATACTTTATTTGTGGGAACCTCAAGCGGCCTGGTGTTGTCGCCGATCGTGAAAAAACTGGAATATAAACTCGAAGATTTTATCCCCCTGGGCATTTATGCGCGAGGGTCGGTCTTCTTCGCCGTGAAGGCCGATGCCCCATGGAAAAGCCTTCGGGAATTCGTGGAGGACGCGAAGAGGCGCTCGGGAGATATGAAAGTAAGCTCCTTCGGAAAGCTTACCACCGCGGAATTCGTGATCGAGGAGTTCAGCAAACAAGCCGGGATCAAATTGAAGCACGTCCCTTTTAAAGGCTGCTCAGAGGCGATCACGGCCCTTTTGGGGGGACACGTGGATGGATGTTTTTGCACCACCTCCACCGGCCAGATGGAAGCCGGGACCATCAAAATCCTGGCCAATGCGGATTATGAACGGGCCAATGTTCTGCCGGAGGTGAAAACATTCAAGGAGCTCGGCTTTGATGTCTCCTTGCCCATCTGGTATTCCCTGTGTGCGCCCCGGAAAACCCCCCGGGGAATCGTGGAGAAATTATCGAAGGCGATGCAAGAAATTTTCAATCGCTACCCGGAGGAATTAAGGGAAGGATTGAGGAGACTGGAGGTCTCGGCCGCCTTCCATGATTCTTCCGATAGCGCTAAAAAGCTTGCAGAGGATTATATAGCCACCCTGCGGATCGCCAACGAATTAGGGGTGTCCGCCAGATAGAGCCGGAGTCTGAATACTCCGGTTCAGGTTCTTTGGGACGGAATAAAACTGCCACGGGAAAAAATGATTCTTTGGATGGTAGCCGGGGGAATGGCATTGGCCTCGAGGGGGTCAAAACCATCTTCAATTTTTGGCGAAAGGGAGTGGCCATGAAAAGATTGGGTGAAAGCATCAAATGGTTTCATGTTTTTATCGGGGGTGCCTTCTTTTTTTCATGTATTTCCTCTGCGGCTTTCGCGGAACCGGTTTACCCGAATCGACCGATCAACATGATTGTTCCCTATGCTCCCGGAGGAGCGGCTGACCTGGGAAGCAAGGTGATTGCGGATAAGATATCCCTTGTTTTAGGGCAGCCCTTATTGAGCATATATAAACCCGGGGGTGGAGGCTCGTTGGGAGCGGCCTTCGTTTCGAAGGCTAAACCGGATGGGTACACGCTCTTAGTGGGCAGCCCGAGCCCGCTTCTGCTATCGCCGATTGTAAAAAAGCTCGACTATCAATTCGAAGATTTTATTCCGATCGGGATTTTTGGAAAGGGACCGATCTGGCTCGCGGTCAGGGGGGATGGGAGATGGAAAGACCTCCGGGATTTCATTCGGGCCGCCAAAGAATCTCCCGGCAAACTCCTCGTGGGATCATACGGGCAAATAACGTCCTCCCATTTCCTGATCGAAACCTTTGCCAGGCAGGCCGGAATTAAACTTACCCATGTTCCCTTTAAATCCTCCGGGGAAGCCGTGACGGCTCTATTGGGTGGACATCTGGACGCGGGTTTTGTGATGGGTGCCAGCGGCTTGTATGCATCCGGCCTGATCAGAATCTTGGCGGCTGCCGTCGATGAGAAACTGGAAGGCTTGCCCGACGTTCCTATTTTTAAAAATTTTGGTCTTAACGTTGTATCCAACCAATGGACCTCTTTGTGCGCTCCCAAAGGAACTCCGAAAGAAATTGTGGATAAATTATACAACGCCCAAAAGAAGGCCTTTGAACGATATCCGGAAGAGATCAAAGAATCCTTACAAAAAGTGGAGTACTGGGCTTATTTTTTTACCCCCCAGGAAAGTATCCAGAAATTTAAAGAGGAACGGGATTTCCTTCTCAGGATGGCGCAAGAATTGGGAGCTGTCGCAAAATAAAGAGAAATAAAGAAATCCTTCGTTGCCGGGCGAAGGGAATAGACGGAAGCGGCAAGGGGGAAGCGATGTTTGATGACGAGAAATTGGCACAGATCGAGAAAGAAAAGGATCGTTGGGAAAAAGGGCCACTGCGGGAATCCCTCCAGGGAAAGGGGGAACGGAAGAAAGAGTTTAAAACCGGGTCACGAGCCGTGAAAGTTAACCGCCTTTACACCCCCCTGGATGTGAAAGATCAAGATTACCTGGGGGATATCGGTTTCCCGGGTGCGTATCCCTTCACGCGGGGAATCGACCCGACCATGTACCGAGGAGCCATTTGGGGAATCGGCGAATACGCGGGTTACGGCTCTGCGGAAGAGTCCAATAGACGGTATAAGTATTTGCTGGAGCACGGCCAGACTTCCGGGGTGATCATTGCCATGGATCTCCCGACCCAGATCGGCTTCGATTCGGATCACCCTTTCGCCCGGGGTGAAGTGGGGCGGGTCGGCGTGGCCATCGATACCCTGCGGGATGTGGAAATTCTGTTCGACGGGATCCCTTTACACAAGGCCGGGCGGGTGTTTACGACCGCCAATGCCATCAGCCCGATCATGATGGCCATGCTGATCGCCCTGGCCGAAAAACAGGGGGTTCCCCTCGACCGCTTCACCATCAATATTCAAAACGATATCCTGAAAGAATTTGTCGCGCGGGGAACTTACATATTTCCCTTGAAGCCGTCCTTAAAACTAACGACGGATGTGATGGAGTGGGTCGTCCGTCATCATCCGCAATGGCGGTCCATCACCGTATGCGGGAGCCATATGCGTCAGGCGGGAGCCAATGCCGTGCAGGAAGCCGCCTTCGCGATCGCGAACGCGATCGCCTATGTCGAATCCTGCCTGCGGCGGGGACTCGAGATGGATCGCATCGGACCCACGATGACCTTCCAGTTTACGATTCCGAGCGACCTCTTTGAAGAAGTCGCTAAATTCCGGGCGGCCCGGAGGGTGTGGGCCAGAGTCGTGAAGGAAAAATTTCGCGCCCAAAACCCCCGGGCGGGGGCCATGAGTATTCTGAGCTGGAACGCGGGCTTCACCCTGACTTCCCAGGAGCCGCTGAATAACATCATCCGGGTAACCCTGCAGGCGCTCGCCGGCGTGCTCGGGGGTGTCCAATTCCTGCATACCTCCTCGTACGATGAGGCTTTAGCCACCCCGACGGAGGAATCGGTTAAAGTCGCGCTGCGGACGTTGCAGATACTGGCCCATGAATTTGAGCTGCCCAATACCGTGGACCCTCTCGGCGGTTCGTATTATGTCGAATCTTTGACCAATCAGATCGAAAAGGGGATCTGGGAGTATCTCGGCAAAATTGAAAAAATGGGTGGGGCTCTGCGAGCGATCGAATCCGGCTTTTATCACAAAGAGATCGCCGGTTGCGCCTATGAGTATCAGAAAGAGGTCGAGGCGAAGGAACGATTGATCCTTGGGGTCAACCTATATCCCCCTCAAGAAAAAACCAGCATTCGCATCCATAAGGTTGACCCTTCCGTGGAGGAGAAGCAGGTTGCCGCCCTGAACCGGGTCAAGGAAGAGAGAAACGGCCGGGAAGTAAAAGAAGCTCTGGCCCAGGTTGAAAAGGCGGCACAAAACGATGAAAACCTGATCCCATCGCTGGTGAAGGCGGTGGTCGCCTATGCGACCATCGGGGAAATCGGCAATACGCTGAGAGGGGTTTACGGAGAGCAATTGGAGTCGGTGGCTATCTTTTAAGTCCCGCCCCTGGGGCAAGAAGCAGTCTGTGGGAGAAGGAGGGGTTTATAAACGATGGATATTGGCTATCTGATCCGCAGGGGCGCTCAGTGGTTCCCGGACAATATCTTTCTTGTCGATGGGGAGACCCGCTTTACCTTCCAGGAAGTAAACGCCGGGGTCAATCGATTGGCCAATGCCCTGTTCGCGGCGGGATGTCATAAGGGTGACCGCGTCGGCATTCTATTGCCGAACCGCTGGGAGTATATCCTATCGGATTTCGGGATTATGAAAGCCGGCATGGTTGTGGTTCCCCTGAATCCGCGCCTGAGGCCGGAAGAGTATGGGTACATTTTGAAGAATGCCGAAGCCCGGGCGTTGATCTTTGATGCGGAATATGCCGACGGTGTGGGGGGACTCGCCAAAGAATTAGAGGGGCTGAGGCAATACTTTTGCGTCGGTGACTCCTTCGCCGGGAGGCCATCCTATGCAGATGTTTTGCAGGCCCAATCCCCGGAAGAGCCCCGAGTGGAGATCGATGAAAATGAGGACTTATGCTTGATGAAATACACTTCGGGAACGACGGGTAAACCCAAAGGCGTGATGCTGACGCATCGGGGGCTGAGAGCCGTCGCGACGAATCTGCTGGCCGATCGTCTCCATATCGACGAGAGGGACTGCCTTCTGGCCAGCGGCCCGCTGACGCACGCCACCGGTTTCTATGTCTTGCCCTTCTGGATCAAAGGAGGCCGCGTCGTCATCAACCGCAGGTTTGACACCGCGATGTTGATCGCCACCATCCAAAAAGAGAAGGTAACCCATTTAATGCTCGTCCCGACGATGGTTCGCATCCTGGTGGATCATCCCGATATTCGCAAAACCGACCTTAAGAGTTTGACCCAGATCAACTACGGCGCATCGCCGATCTCCCCGGAGCTGCTCAAAGAGGCCATCGAAATTTTCGGATCGATCTTTGTCCAGGGGTATGGACTGACCGAAGCTCCGGTGACCAGCACGATGCTCCGGAAAGTCGACCATGTGGCCGAAGGGACCCAGGAAGAAGTAGCTCGCCTGGCCTCCATCGGGAGGGAGCTGACCAATGTGGAGGCCAAAATTGTGGACTCCAAGGGAAAAGAATGTCCGTGCGGGGAGGTCGGCGAGATCATCCTGCGAAGCGATACGGTCATGAAAGGGTACTGGCGCCTGCCCGAGGAGACCCGCCTCGTCCTGAAGGACGGGTGGGTTTATACCGGCGATATCGGCAGGATGGACGAAAAGGGGTACATCTATCTGATCGATCGGAAGAGCGATCTCATTATTTCGGGCGGTTTCAATGTCTATCCCAAGGAGGTCGAGTCGGTTCTCGACGCCCATCCCAAAGTCAGGGAGTCGGCCGTGCTCGGGGTTCCGGATCGAAAATGGGGCGAGGCGATAAAGGCCTTAGTCGTCTTGAAAGAGGGCTGCGCGGCCACCGAAGAGGAGTTGATCAATTTTTGCCGGGATCGCCTGGCAGATTTCAAGAAGCCCAAATCCGTCGAGTTCGTGGACCGTTTGCCGCGGAGTTCTTTTGATAAAGTCGATCGAAAAATCCTCCGCGAAAAATACTGGAAGGGATTGGACCGGAGAATTTCCTGAATGCCAGATCGGTTCAAGATCAGAAGGTGCGATCCCCAAAATCTACTCAAGCACAAAATAACGGGGGACATGTCGAAGGGAGCTCTGCGGCTTCGGCGGTTACTATTTTTCATAATCGGGTTTAAGACCGCCCACTCTCTCCCCTGCGGGGAGGCCGCACTACGGGGGAGTAAAAGGGGAAAACACCATTGATGGTCAATTCCGTGACGAGGGCAGCGGATATATTAAGAAATATCGGAGAAGGGAAGAGCCGCATTACGGATATTTCCGAGTCGTTGAAACTGAGCAAAAGTACCACCCACAGGCTTTTAAAAACACTGGAGAAATCCGGTTTTGTCATTCAAGATCCGATCAGCCGAAAGTATCATTTGGGGTATCTAATTCTCACCCTCTCTTCGAACCCAGTCATCGCCCATCAGGATCTAATCCTCTGGTCCCATAAAGAAATGATGCGCTTACGCGATATCAGTAAGGAAACGGTGGCGCTTCATATCCGGATCGGGACTCAGAGAATCTGTTTGTCGGAGATCCCGTCCAATCAGAAAATCCGCTACACAACCGGAGCAGGATCGGTTGGGCCTATTTATGCCGGATCGGCGGGCAAAATCTTGCTTTCCATAATGGATGAGAACGAATCGGAAAAGATCTTGGGGAAAATCGACCTGGCGCCCGTGGGGCCTCGCACGATTACGGATCGGGGAAGATTATTACAAGACATCAGAAAAATCAGAAAAAAGGGCTATGCCACGAGTTCGGGAGAAACCTTAGAGGGAGCGGCATCCATATCCATCCCCATCAGCGGGTATGTTTGCCCAGCCGCTTTGAGTATATTCGGACCGAAATACCGGTTAGGGCCGAGAATAACAGAATTCTTAAAGGATATGCGAAAAGCTGAACGGATCATATCCCGTTTGGGTGGCGAAAGTCTGAATGCTGTTCAAGGGCCGGCAGCGGAAAAGGGGCTCTCCCGTATTCCCCCTGTCAGGCGGAAAAATTAGAATCCGAAGTTTTCGTTCTGCCGGTTCATTCCAGCAATTTTCGAACGCCCCCCAGTCCCTCCAGACCAGGGAAAATTGTTGTCTCATCAATTCCTTATATCAAGAGGGACTCCTTTGTCGAGTCCATCCGCCAGCTTGGGAGCAGGATCTTTGTCGGGAGGATCCTCAATTCAAGAAGTTAATTTTTTATCGCATCCCATTCTGGAACCGTTACGGGGTTAGAAGAATTTTAATCTGGCCGTCCTGGCTGGCCAATTCAAATCCCTTGGCAAACTCTTCCAGGGGAAGGTCCGCGGTGACGTAATCGGCAAGTGGAATCATCCCGGCCTTCAGCAGGGACAGGAGCTCGACCCAGGTGTTATACATTCTCCGGCCGTGCTGCCCGTGAACCCGCACCTCTTTGCGCACCAGATGAGTCTGAAAATCGAATTTCATCGGTTTGGGCATGCCGACCAGAACAATTTCTCCGCCCTTGCGGGTGGAGGCAAAAGAGGCTTCGACGCCGCTGGGGCTTCCACTCATCTCCAAAGCAACGCCCACCGCGTATCCTCCGGTGGCCTGGTCGATCGCGTTCTTTAAGACATTTTCAACGGCCATTGAATGCCTCCTCTGGTTTTTTCAGGGTTCTGATCTCAAGGAATTTCTGGCCCTCTCCCCGCCTAAAAGATAGATAATGCCGGGCAAGGGCCTGAGGAGTTGAGGTTTTATCGTCCCGATTCTTGAAGAGACGCCCAGTCGGGAAAGTTTGAAATTACAATTTGCTGGCGCGAGCCTGGCCAACGAGCGTTTTGAATTCATCGTCCGAAATAAGACCCCGCCTGGCAATGCCCATCTGCTTAATCCGGGATACGACCGCCTCCACTTGGTCGGAACTCAGTTGTCCCAAACCTAAATCTTCCAGTTTCTGCTGGACCGATAATTTTCCGCTCTTTTTCCCCAGCACCACCGAGGGTTTTTGCCCGATGAATCGGGGATCCAGGGAGAACATGGATAAGGGATATTTCTTGACCATGTCGATGCCGATGCCCGATTCCCGCGTAAAGATGCGTTCGCCAACCACCGGCTTGTTGGGAGCAAGGGGAAATCCCGTACGCATCCGGACACATTGGGAAAGCTCGGGGAGCATGTCGAATTTATAGGGAACATCCAGTTGGTAGAGGACCTTCAGGCCTAAAGCGACTTCCTCTAAAGCGGCATTCCCGGTCCGTTCTCCGATCCCGTTGATACAACCATGGATGACCGTGGCGCCGGCTGTCACGGCCATCAGAGAATTCGCCACCCCCAATCCAAAGTCGTTATGGGTATGAATTTCCACCGGGAGCCCCGTAAGCTTCCTCACCCATTGGACCAAGTAAGCGATTCCCTGAGGCAAGGTGCAGCCCATTGTGTCCACTACACCGA
>Ga0315273_10012128_pt1 | contig 11030 bp, 11 predicted proteins | sample YL17G02_0_MG_FD_205753 | JGI IMG/M metagenome (GOLD analysis project Ga0315273, IMG submission 205753) | Sediment microbial communities from Yellowstone Lake, YNP, Wyoming, USA - YL17G02_0 | ecosystem: Environmental > Aquatic > Freshwater > Lake > Sediment | place: USA: Wyoming | collected...
TCGCCCAACCCCTACCCGATGTCTCCCGATACCCGGTTTACACGTGGGCGGGGCCTGGAAAGGCTTCCGCAATACAGGCGACACCTCTTGCGTAACTGAGCGTCCTGCCCGTCGTGCGCCAGGTGGTCCGGCAAGTCCAGGCCGGCGCCGCCGACCGGACATTCCATTTGCCGACAAAGCCGGGCCTGCCCATGGCACTCGCCGACCGGGACCGGGTGGTGGAGGTCCTCGCCAATCTCCTGGACAACGCCGTGAAGTATTCGCCGCCCGGACAGCCCGTCGTCCTGGATGTCCGCGCCGACGACAAGGAGGTCATCCTTTCGGTGCGGGATTGGGGTCCGGGCTTGTCACCTGACGATCTGCAACGCGTCTTCGACAAGTTCTATCGGGCTGATAACGGCGACGCGCAGGCCGCGTATGGCTATGGCCTGGGTCTGTACGTCTGTCAGCGCCTCGTGTCGGCGATGGGCGGGCGCGTCTGGGCGGAGAACGCCGAGGATCGTGGCGCCGTGTTCTCCTTCAGCCTGCCCGTGGCCGCATGACGATCCCCGGCCGCACCATCCTGCTCGTCGACGACGACGCCACATTGTTGGATCTCCTCGGGGAGCATCTGGAAGTATCCGGGTATTCCGTCGTGACAGCCCAGGACGGGCCCGGGGGGTTGAGCATGGCGATGAAGGCGTCGCCGGATCTGGTGGTCCTGGACGTCATGATGCCCGGGATGGCCGGTTGGGACGTGTGCGAGCGTCTGCGAGCTAGGTCCCAGGTCCCCATTATTCTGCTGACCGCCAAAGGCGAGGAGGTCGACAAGCTTCGTGGCTTTCGTCTCGGGGTCGATGACTTCGTGACGAAACCCTTCTCCTTCGCCGAGCTCACGGCGCGAATCGGGGCCGTCCTGGCGCGCGGCACGGTCAGGACGGTCAGCCATTCCCTGCAGTCCGGGGACCTCCGGATCGATTTCGACAATCGCCGGGTCACCCTCGGCGGCGGCGTCGTGGACCTGACTCCGACGGAGTACAAGCTCCTCGAAGCCCTGGCCCGTCACCCCTATCGGACCATGCCGGTGGAGGCGCTGCTCGAGCAAGTCTGGGGTTCCCCCTACGCCGGCGAACTTGAGCACGTCAAGCATTACATTTGGACTCTGCGGAAGAAGATCGAAGCCGACCCCGGGGATCCCAGGCACCTTCTGACGGAACGGGGGTTCGGCTACCGCTTCGAGTAGCCCTGCCCGGCCGTTTGACCTCGACCACCTCGCAACCTCGGCTAGACCCAATCTACACCTTCGGCCTGTACCGTCGGAAGTGGTGCTCTTATGACGAAGGCCCGCTTTCGCGTCCGCGTGCCGGATCTCTCCTTTTACCAGGAGACGGTCGCCTGCCAGTCGGCCTGCCCGGTCCGAACGGACGGCCGCGCCTATGTCACAGCCATCGCACGAGGGGAGTACGAGCGCGCCTACCTGATCGCGCGCGAGACGAACCCCTTCGCCTCGACCTGCGGTTGGGTGTGCGGAGCGCCATGTGAGGCCGCGTGCCGGCGCGGCAAGATCGACGCGCCCATCGCCATCCGCGCCCTGAAGCGATTCGTGAACGATCGCTACGGTGTCTACCTCGGCGAGGCCGGCGAGGCGCGCCAACCCCCCGCCTGGCCCGGTTATGCCGGCCCAACGAACGCCTTCGACCTGGGAAACACAACTTTCCCCACCAGCCGGAGCGGCCTGGTTGGGGCACGCCAGCGAGGTCCTCGCACCGGAAAGCGCATTGCCATCGTCGGTTCGGGACCGGCCGGCCTCTCGTGCGCTCATGATCTGGCCCTCCTGGGGCACGACGTCACCATCTTCGAGGCGGCACCTGTCGCCGGCGGCATGCTCCGCCTCGGCGTCCCCGAGTATCGTCTTCCCCGCGAGATCATCGACCTCGAGATCCAGGCCATCTTGGCCCTCGGGCCCGAGCTCAAGCTGGGGCAGGCGCTAGGCCGAGAGTTCCAGCTGGCCGATCTCCGTTCGGACTTCGAGGCCATCTTCCTGGGGATCGGGACCTACCAGAGCCGCCGTCTTCACATCGAAGGTGAACAATCGGATGGAGTCCTGCGCGCCATCGATTTCCTGATCAACGTGAACCTGCACGGCTACAACCTCGACCTGGGTCGGCGCATCCTGGTCATCGGCGGCGGCAACGTCGCCATGGACGTGGCGCGCACGGCCGCGCGCCTCGGTCACCCCGCCCAGTCGGGCGGCGACCTGGAGGTCGCCCTGGATGTGGCGCGGGCCGCCCGACGCCTGGGAACCACCCAGGAGGTCGACTGCCTGGTGGTCGAGGACCGGAGCGAGATGCTCGCCGACCCTCTCGAGGTGGCCGAGACCGAGGCCGAGGGCATCCGTATTTACAACCACCTCGCGCCGAAGCGCATCGTGGGCGATGGGCGAGCGCATGGCGTGGAAACGCTGGACGTCGCGCGCGCGTTCGACGAGCACGGCCGTTTCAATCCACAGCTCATCCCGGGCTCGGAGCGGGTTTGGCCCTGCGACAGCGTCATCGTTTCCATCGGCCAGACGGGGGCACTGGATTGGATCCAGCCCGAGGACGGCGTGCAGGCCACGCCACGCGGGACTGTGGATGTTGATCCGGCGACCCTCGCCACCTCCGCGCCCGGAGTCTTCGCCGGGGGGGACATTGCCTTCGGGCCGAGGATGATCGTCAACGCCGTCGCCGACGGGCAAAAGGCCGCCCGCGGCATCCATGCCTACTTACAGGGGCGGCAACCCCGGCTCATGCGCCGGGGCTACTTCACTCCCATCCCGCGACACGCCTATCCCGCGCAGGGTCCGGTCCGAGGTTTCCTGCGCCATGGTCATCAACATCCGCCTCTCCAACCCGTCGCTCGGCGAATTGGCGTAGCGCGGGTCGAGCTGGGGTACGACGAGGCGACCGCCCGCGAGCAGGGTGCCCGCTGTTTGATCTGCTCCCTGAACCCCGTATTCGATGGAGATCTATGCATCCTGTGCAACGGTTGTGTGGATGTGTGTCCGACGGACTGCCTGAAACTGGTCCCGGCAAGCGACCTTGCAGGCGACGAGACGTTGGCGGCGATCGTCACACAGCGGGGGGCACGCACGGCGATGCTGCTGGATCCGACGCGCTGCATCCGCTGCGGGTTGTGTGCGGCCCGCTGCCCCACCGAGGCGGTCCGCATGGAATCGTTCCAGTTCACGGAGGAGCTGCATTTCGCGGGACGCAGCAGCGATGCGTGAATCGCTGCGGGAGGAGGGATGGCTGACCCAAAACTATCGACCGACGTCTTGAACACTTCGGCAAGGCGCGCCGGCGGCCGGCTGAGCGCGACCTGGCCCCAGAGGAGAAGAATGCATGCCTGCTAAGAGATCACTCACGTGGGTTCTAAGGACGGCCCTGCTGCTCGGCATGGGCCTGCTCGTCGTCGCCTGTGCCAAGGCGGCGTCTCCTATCGCGCCGACCACGGCGCCCACCGAGGCCGCCCCTCCAGAGCCCACCTCACCCCCTGAGCCAGCCGGCGATCCGGTTCGAGGCGGTCTGCTGTACGACCAGTGGTGGGAAGCCATCGGAGGGGAGGCGCCCGAGGGGGATCAGGCCCTGTGGGCGACGCAAACGACCAACACGCGCTCCGGCGCGGATACCTGGCGCTGCAAGGAGTGCCACGGCTGGGACTACCAGGGAGCCGACGGCGCGTACGGATCGGGGTCGCATCTGACGGGCTTCCCGGGCGTCTTCGGGGTGAGCGATCTGCCCACCGCCGAAGTCCTGGCCATCCTCAAGGGAAGCGCGAACCCGGATCACGATTTCTCCGGGGTGATGGAAGAGCAGGATCTGACGGACCTCGCCCTCTTCATTACCCAGGCGCTGATCGATGACGCGAGCCTGGTCAACGCCGATGGCTCTTCCATGGGAGAGGCCGCGGCCGGCCAGGACCGCTTCGAAGAGGTCTGCACCTACTGCCACGGCCCGGATGGCAACGCCATCAACTTCGACAGCCTGGAGGAACCGGAGTTCCTCGGCCATGTGGCCTCGGACAACCCGTGGGAGTTCGTGCACAAGATACGTTTCGGTCAGCCGGGCTGGCCCATGCCGTCCGGGATCAGCAACGAATGGACCGATGAGGACTTCGCCAACGTGCTTGCCTATGTCCAGACCTTCCCCAAGGATCCCGCCGTCAGCGGCGGAGGGCCGCTGTACGACATGTGGTGGGAGGCTATCGGCGTGGAGGCCCCCGAGGGGGATCAGCCGCTGTGGGCGTCGCAAACGACGAACACTCGCTCCGGCGGGGACACCTGGCGCTGCAAGGAGTGCCACGGTTGGGACTACAAGGGCGCTGAAGGGGCGTATGGATCCGGATCGCATGTCACCGGCTTCCCCGGGGTCTTGCCCGCCGCCAGCCTGGCCGTCGAGGAGCTTACGGCCTGGTTGACAGGCGGCCAAAATCCGGATCACGACTTCTCGACTTATCTCAATGAGGCTGAGGTTGCGGCGCTCGTCTCCTTCCTGCGGGAGGAGACCTTCGACAGCGCGCCGTACATCAACCCGGATGGCACGGTGAACGGGGACCCGGCGCGCGGCAAGGTGAAGTTCGAGAAGACGTGCGCTGCATGCCATGGCCTCGATGGCATGGAAATCAACTTCGGCTCCGCAGAAGAACCGGAGTTCGTCGGCACCGTGGCCGTCGACAATCCCTGGGAGTTCCTGCACAAGGACGCCTTCGGTCATCCGGGAGTGCCGATGCCGGCCGGCTTGGCGCTGGGCTACACCCTCGAGGACCTGGCGAACCTTCTGGCGTACGCCCAAACCCTACCAACGAAGTAGCGTAAGGCGCGAATCGAACCCAGCTGAACGCCATGCCCCTCCCCCCGGCCCGCGTCGGTCCGGGCCTGGGGGTGAGGGGCTGGAGGGAACGGATGAATCGAACCGACTGGGCGGAGAGGCTTTTCGGGTCGAGGGTCTGGCGATCCTTCTTCCGGCATGGCTGGCCGGACAATCCCCTCGACCGATCGCTGGCGATGACCAGCAACGTCTTCCTCCATCTCCACCCGGTCAAAGTGAACCGGAAGAGTCTGCGCTGGTCCTACTCATTTGGGCTTGGCATCATGGCCGCCATCCTTTTCGGCGTACTCGTGTTTACCGGCGTGCTGCTGATGTTCTACTACATCCCCTCCGTCGAGCGGGCTTATCCGACGATGAAGCAGATCCAGCTTTCCGTCCCGCTGGGGCAATTCACGCGCAACATGCACCGCTGGTCGGGCCATGCGATGGTGCTCATCGTCATCCTGCACATGGCACGCGTCTTCTACACCGGGGCCTACAAGCCTCCAAGGGAGTTCAACTGGTTGGTGGGCGTGGCGCTGCTCTTGCTGACCCTAGGGGCGAGCTTCACGGGCTATTTGCTCCCGTGGGATCAGCTGGCGTACTGGGCGATCACGGTGGGGACGAACATTGCCGGCTACGCACCCCTGGTGGGGGAGGCGGCGCGGCAGGTGCTCCTGGGAGGGAGCGAAGTCGGGCAGCATGCCCTCATCCGCTTCTACACACTCCACGTGATGCTCCTCCCCCTGGTCATCGCTCTGCTGGCTTCCCTTCACGTCTGGCGCGTGCGCAAGGACGGCGGGCTAGCAGCCAGCGACGCGCGTGAGGACGACTGAATGGAACCCTCCGTGACCGACGAGATCTTTCCCCAAGGGACCAACAAGACCTATGCCCTGGCGGAACTCATGCCTGGCGAAGGCCCGATGGTCGGCAAGGGACCGGAAGACACCGTCTTCGCCTTCCCCGTCGTCCTGCTCTGGGAGCTGCTGCTACTGCTCGGGTCAACCCTGGCGATCTTCCTCTTCTCCCTCCTCAAACAGGCCCCTCTGGAGGAGATCGCCAACCCCATGGTCACCACTGATCCGGCGAAAGCTCCGTGGTACTTCGTCGGGCTGCAGGAACTCCTGGAACACATGCACCCGCTCCTGGCGGGCGTCCTGATCCCCGGTGCGCTCGTCCTGTTCCTTGTACTCCTTCCCTACCTCGACACGGCCACGCAGGGGGCGGGCGTGTGGTTCTCCGGCTCAAGGGGAAGGCGGGTCGCCGGATGGACGGCGGTCTACACGGTCGGGAGCATGGCCGGGTACATCCTGCTCGACAACGCCTTCAGCCTGCGGGAGCTTCTGCGCGGCAGCGCGCCCCAATGGGTGGCGCAAGGACTGCTTCCGGCCCTGATCCTGGCCGTCCTGGTGGCGCTTCCCGTGGTTGTTGTTCGGATGACGGGGGGTGACCGGCACGAGGTCTTCCTCGCCCTGTTCACCGTCATGTTGACCGCCGCCGTTGTCTTCACACTGGTCGGTTTCCTGTTCCGGGGACCGGGATTCAAGTTGTTTGCACCCGAGCAGATGCCCGGCGGCTACAACCCCTGGGATGGGCTCTGAGATCCGTCCTTCCAGGAGACTGCGGACGGGTTCGATCCGGCACAAGGGACTTCCTCGCCGGCGGATTGCGCCCAGCTCACATTGCACCGAATGAGGTCAGGGATATCGATGACAGCAAAGACAACCTCCGGACAGGCGGTCAACCGCAGACAATTCCTGGCGTGGGCATGGGGAGCTTCTCTGCTGGGTCTGTTCGGGCAGGCGGGCGTCGCCCTGCTCCAGTTCTTCCGCCCCCGCACCGAGGCGGGGGCGTTCGGTGCCGACGTCGTCGCAGGGACCATCGAGGAGTTCGAGGCAGGCCGAGTGAGCTACATCCTGCGCGGGCGCGTCTACGTGTCTCGGCTCGAAGATGGGGGATTCCTGGCCTTGTGGCAGCGCTGCACACACCTAGGCTGCACCGTCCCGTGGCGTGAGGACGAGGGTCTCTTCCACTGCCCATGTCACAGCTCGCTATTCAACCGCAGAGGCGAAGTCATCGGCGGTCCGGCCCCGCGGCCCCTCGACCTGTTCCCCCTGCGCACGGAGGAAGGGCAGCTGGTCGTCGATACGAGGCAGCCAATCGTCCGCGATCGGTTCGATCCGTCGCAGGTCTTCCACCCTAGCTGAGAGGTGACCTGGTGCGACCGACAGAGAACTACACGCGCTTCGTCGTCGCCGGAGTGGTGCTGACCATCGCCATCGGCGTGGTCTTCCAGGGCTATCTTCTCGGCGAGCCGGCGCGAATCACACAGGTCGAGGCGGCGGATCTCGAACGCGCCAGAACGTCTGGGGCCGTCCTCTACGAGGCAAATTGCGCCGCGTGCCATGGCGAGCAAGGGCAAGGCCAAGTGGGCCCGGCCCTCAACTCGAAAGAGCTCCTGCGCACGACCCCCGACGAGGTCCTCTTGGGTCTGATCCGGACCGGCGTTCCGGGCACGGTCATGCCCGCCTGGGGCCAGGTCTTCGGCGGGCCGCTGACGGACGAGGAGGCGTCTCAGGTCGTGGCTTTCATCCGTGCATGGGAGCCCACGGCGCCCGAGATCGTACCGGTGGCGGTCGAGCCCGATCCCGTGCGAGGAGCGACGATCTTCGCCGAGACCTGTTCCATCTGCCACGGGGAAGACGGCGTCGGGACTGAGCGCGCTCCGCGCTTGAATGATCCGGCGACGCTTAGGGATTTCGACGACACCTGGTACCGGAATACGATCTCTCACGGCCGACCGGCACAGGGTATGCCGACCTGGGGGACGGTCCTCTCCCCGGCTCAGATCGACGATGTCGTCGCCCTGGTCGCCGCCTGGCGCGAAGGCGTCGAGGTCATGCCCCAGATCTCGTTGAAGCGGCATCTGCGCAGCGCGCTGTTCGCCGTGCAGCAGTTCGATCAGCCGGATGCCCAGTTTCATCTCGACCGGGCACTGGAACAAGCCGAACCGGGGCAGGTGCCCTCCATCCGAACGGTTCTTCAAGCCCTCAGCCAGAAGGATTGGAATCGCGCCCAGGAGGTCTTGTTGGAGTTCCTCCCACCGGAGGAGATCGGGGCGGAGCTCTTCCTGGACAACTGCTCCGCGTGTCACGGAGCCACAGGGCTTGGGGGCCTCGGCAAGAACCTCCACGACAACGCCTTTATACGGAACAGCGAAGAGGAAGTTCTGATCTACTTCATCCTGGAGGGGCGGCGGGGCACGGCGATGGACGGTTTCGCGGGCAGCCTTTCCCGGGAGGATGTGGCCTACCTCATCTCGCTCTTGCGCTCCTGGCAAGAGTAGGGTGTTGAAGCCTCCCTGCCTGCCCACACATTGGCCACACCGGTCGATCCTGGTAACCTATGCTTATCGGAATCGATTCGCGATAGCAAATGCATCCCAGAGAGGGGCACTGAGAAGGTGCCGCGGACCTTACGGCTATTACCTCTTGGCTGTCGCGATGGTTGTCAAGACGGCCGCACCGTAAGGTCCAGGGTAGGGGGTCCGACCGAGTTAGTTCACATCCGTAAGGTCGGAGGTTTGAGCCCCCCCGCGCCCACCACATCGACACCGCTGTCCTCATAGTTAGCCCGCAGAGGGAACCGTGAGGACTACGCTTTCTTCCGGGGGTATCGCCCGCGCCGACCGCGGACCTTACGGGTACATGCCGTGGGTTCCGCTCTCGCCATCAATGACTCGGGCAGCCGCCACCCGACCGCTTCGGCGGGCAGACCGCGGTAGGCGTCATCTGCGACCTGCTCTTGGCTACCCCGTGCCTTCATCCCATGCACAGCGGATCGCTCTCGGCGGTCGGCTCCCCTCAGAGCTGTCTGGACCATTCCTTCGGCGAGCGCTCCACAACGACCTTCGTCTGTGTGAAGAACTCGAGGGCGCGCCTGCCCGTGCAGCGTCCCAAACAGCGATTCCTTCCAGCCGCTGAAGGGGAATGCCGCCATCGGCGCCGCTACACCAATGCTAATCCCGATGTTGCCGGCTTCGGCCTCGTAGCGGAACGTGCACGCCGCCGCCCCGCTGCTGGTGAACACGCAGGCCATGTTGCCGAAGGCGCTGCGGTTGACCAGCTCGATCGCCGCCTCGACAGTCTCGACGTGGATCATACCCAACACCGCGCCGAAGAATTCGGTCTTCGCCAGCGTGCCTTCCGGAAGGACGTCGCTCAAGATGGTCGGGCCCAGCATGGCCGTCGACGCCACGGAAGTGTGTCCTACGTCGGAGCTCCGTCTGTCTCAACCTGGCTAACACGAGCCAATCAGGAGCCTGAGTGGGCTACTGCATTTGCTCGCCCGATGATGCCATGTCCATTGTGCTAGACTAAGAGCATGGGTGCCCTGTATTCCGATACCAGTCCCAAGGTGGAAGAACTCCAAGTCGAACTCATCCGGCGGATGCCGGCGTGGAAGAAACTCGCGTTGCTCGACGATCTGAACGAAACCGTCAAGGCCTTTGCCATCAGCGGCATCAAGCAGCGCCATCCGGAAGCTACTCCTGAGAGAATCCGGCGCTTGCTGGCTGACCTGATGCTGGGACCAGAACTCGCCAGCAGGGTATATGACCGTGCCGGGTGATTCCGTACGGGTCACCTTGCTCGTCACGGATGCCTTTGAAGAACTGGGTGTGCGGTATGCCGTGGGCGGCTCGCTTTCCAGTTCACTACACGGCGTGATGCGTTCCACGCTGGATGTGGATATTGTCGCTGACGTGCGTCTGGAGCACCTCCAGTCACTGGTGGATGTCCTCTCCCCCGAGTTCTATGTTGACAACGAGATGATGCGAGAAGCAATCGAGCATCACAGCAGTTTCAATCTCATCCACTACGAAACAGCATTCAAGGTGGATGTGTTTATCCCGAAGCCGCGTCCTTTCGACCAAATGCAGTTGGAGCGCCGCGCACCGGCCACCGTCACGACCGATCCCGAACGCAGCCTGTACGTGACCAGCCCGGAAGATGTTATCCTATCGAAACTGGAATGGTATCGCATGGGTGGCGAAGTATCTGACCGTCAATGGCGGGATGTTCTCAGTGTGCTGAAGACAAGAGCCGGTGGAATTGAGCTGGACTACCTACGTCACTGGGCGGAGGAATTGAGGGTCAGCGACCTGCTCGACCGCGCACTGACCCAATCAACGGTGTGATTGCCTTCTTCAAGGGCATCTTGCAGGATGTTCGCTCAACCCGGGATCTTCATTCTGTGCGCTGGACTCCAGTCGACGTTGGACGGATCCACAATCTGTAGGCTGCACTGACCCGAAGACCGCGAAGCTTCCCGAAATCGGGTGACCTTGCGGTTACTGGTGTGCGGACTGTGATTGCCTCTAATGACCCGGAGGTCGTTGGTTCCCCCTGGCCTGCACCTAGGGCTAGCTGGCCCTGCAACCGATCTTGCCCGGAATACTGAATCCGTATGTGCTCCCTTCGGCCAATTGTCCACGCCAATCGATTCTGGCAACATGCGCCTGTCGGAGCAGAGTCGCGCCATCAAGTGCATCCCAGAGAGCGGCCCCGAGAACGTGGCGCGGACCTCAAGGCCATCAACTCTTGGCTGTCGCGATGGTTGTCAAGATCGCCATACCGTAAGGTCTGCAGTAGGGGTTCCGACCGAGTTAGTTCACATCCGCGAGGTCGAGGGCCGTTCGCCCCGTCGGGCGCCGGCCCGAACGGGGTTCGAGCCCCCCGCGCCCACCAGATCGACACCCCTGTCCTCATGGTTAGCCCGCAGAGGGAACCGTGAGGACAACTCTTTCTACTAGGATTTCGCCCGCGCCGACCGCGGACCTTACGGGTATAGCCAGTGGATTCCTCTTTCACCATACCTGAGGAGATCTTGGGATGCCCTGTCTCGCGTGGGTGCAGACAGTGAGCGAGGGCGTCTTGGCCGTTGCCTAGGCCGTTCTGGTCCGCCTTCTGGGAGACATTCGGGGGGCAATCGCCGTACGATCGCCCGCTTGTCCCGGCGCCGGATCTCATGTAGAGTGGTACCAACAACCGAATAGGCCGCCCGCCTCCGTCACATGGTGCCGGGGCGCGGGCAAGGCTACGGGGGGTCCGAGGCCTGACCACAGTCGCGCCCGACTTCCTCCAGTAAGTCGGGCGATCTGTTTGGCGGGTCGCGAGATCCCGAGATGGACCATGCACACAGGGG
>Ga0315273_10012130_pt1 | contig 11030 bp, 10 predicted proteins | sample YL17G02_0_MG_FD_205753 | JGI IMG/M metagenome (GOLD analysis project Ga0315273, IMG submission 205753) | Sediment microbial communities from Yellowstone Lake, YNP, Wyoming, USA - YL17G02_0 | ecosystem: Environmental > Aquatic > Freshwater > Lake > Sediment | place: USA: Wyoming | collected...
TTAACGTACTAATCGTTCATATCTAGCAAGCCATGTTGGAATGAGCGAAGCGAATTTAATAACATGGCCGCGGGGTAGTGTAAAGCAGCACAGAAGGCTCAATATGGGCCCGTCAATATGAAAGTATTGAATGAGAATTTGGCTATATCGGTGGAATCCTGAGCGATCCGTCAATCCGACGGAGAGTCGAAGGACAATACCGAGGCAATCTCCTTTTTGGAGCGAGTCCGTAGAGACTACACGCCAAACCCCCTCTTTTTTTATAAAAAGAGGGGGATGATATAGTCCGACACTCTCAGTAATGGGAGACACAGATGCATAATCTTCTAGACCAGGTGCGATTCCTGGCCCCGCAACCAGATACCATGCGGTATCTGGCTCCGCTAGGAGTCAGATATATAAGCATGGTAGCGCAGACAGGTACCGTCTGGTACCTGTCAGTAGCACATCTCCAATTTTCTTGGTGTTATACTTTCTTTAATGCAATTCTTCTACGTGTATATTCTTCACAACAAGGCAAAAAATTTCATCTATATTGGTTATTCAGAAAATATTAAACAGCGAATTGAAGAACATAATGCTGGGTATTCAAAATCGACTAAATCATATCTCCCGTTGGAACTCATCCATTATGAGGCTTACAAAAATATGAAAGATGCTAAACGAAGAGAAATGTATCTGAAAACAAATAAAGGAAGAACGACACTGATGACGATGTTGCAGGATTATTTTATCAAATAGATTTTTTTAGCACATCAATACGCTCTTTTTTGTTAGGTTCTGATTTGTTATAACCTCGGGTAAGAGTTTAATCTATTGGGATTAGATCAAGAAGAATAGGAGTTTAGACCTTTGTATTAACCATTTTTAGATACAACAAAATTCACTTGTGAAGCAATAAAATAAGTTAAAACGTACTGATTCTATCAAACTATTTCACAGAAGGCGGCGGAGTGGGTGATTTAGGAACATCAGCTGGCTTTGTAATTATATCGAGCAGATCTGTTAGGTTTTTCATATCTGCCCATTTTTCTGGAGTTACTCCTGTAGGCAATTTATCAGGCGGCGGAGTGGGTGTGTGTGGTCTCAGCGCCTCTAGTGTCTTTTCTAATTTTTGCCTTAATTCTTCAGCTTCTACGCTTGAAGATGATGTTGCTTCTTGGTCTTCCATAATAATAGTAATTTACTAAATAATCGTTGATTTGTCAATAAAACATAAATTCATATATCTCACCCTCAATATCTCTCTTTCAAGGCTATTTTGTATAAAATAAGTTTGCATATGTTCCCGTTGGGGACAAAAGATTTCTCAGATAATAGGTTCTAACTTCCTGCCTGCCCCGGCGGCGCGAAGCACGTAGTGCTAAGCATAATGCCAGGGTATCCCCCGCATGAAAATTATTTTCTTAATTCTATTTTTATCTCCTCCAGACTCATTCGTTTTTCTTCTTGGAGAGATTTAATCCTACAAATAAGGTCAACCGTGCGAATATCAAACAAAAGAAATCCCCCTTTGCTCTGTGTATCCGGTTTGATCAACCCAAGAGCTATATAATGCCGTATCGTAGGGATGGATACGTTAGCAAGTTTTGCAATTTTTCCAATAAATACCGCCTTTTTTTGTCCGCCTTTTTCCTGATCAATATAAAATTCTGTCACTGATTTTCCGTGAGCAAGAGCAATAAATGCATTCAGAGATCGTTCCACCGCTTGAGACATGACAGCGTACAAATCCGTGAGATCATGAGTCAACGTACCTTTTTCAATCGCGTCCATATATGCTTTCCGCTCATTCGTCTTGATAATCATCATCGGGTATCCGTGTCCAAGGAGAATGAGATTGGAAAGAAGCCGTGCCGTTCTCCCGTTTCCATCCATGAACGGATGAATTTCAACAAACCGGAAATGAAAATCCGACGCGACTTTCACCGGATGCTCCCCTTGTATCCCTTGAAGCCATTCCGTAAGTTTCATCATTTTAATTGGCACTTCACTTGCTTTTGGCGGCTCGACCGATGCTCCGCGGATAAACACCTGTGCCTGCCGGTAGTTTCCCGCCCAAGCATCATTAATACCAGCAAGAATAATTCTATGAATATCTCGAATTGTGTCCTCTGTAATAAATTGATGACCGTTGACCACAACAGACCGAATAAAATTGATCGCTTTCAAATGATTGATAGCTTCTAAATGCTCCCGAAGGCTCTTACCATCAATGGTTATCCCTTTTTCGAGAATAAGTGCAGTTTCCTGACGGGTTAGTGTGTTACCCTCTATCCAATTAGATGTATATGTATATTCTATATCCAACCAGTCGTTCACAGCCATAAGTTGATCAACTGATAACGGACGCAAGGTGTCGAGTTGTTTCTTCTTTGAGGCAAGTAAGGAAAAAATATCGTTCATAATCGTCTAAAATACGTCTATTTCTAAATATAAACTATCACGTTATAGTTTATAGTATTAACCATAAACTGTCAAGTAGTTGTGCCAGGGGTGGGGATCGGACCCCTGCCTGCCGGCAGGCAGGCACTACCAATGTCTTACCTGCCCGCCGTACTAAGTGCCAGAGGAGAGGATCGAACTCTCGACACATGCCTTATGAAGACATTGCTCTACCACTGAGCTACTCTGGCGTACTTTGGCAGGCGCGGTGAAGACACTTCTCTACCGGTGAGCTACCCTGGCAATTATATCTTTTCCATTGCTGAGCCCTGCCTGCCGGCAGGCAGGTACCCTGGCGTGTCGTTATTGTACAAAATTAAAAGAACATCTGCCACCACCGCTTCCAGTATAGCAACTGCCCTGAAGGATTAGTTGAAAGGATTCCCACGCGCTCTTTCTGGGCAGTGGAATTTGTATCCATGATAATGATTGTGTCACCTTCTTTGGCCATCCCCAACCGCTCACGTGCCTCTTTTTCCACGAATCCCGGCGTTTGAACCATTTTCAATTTTTCTGTGAGTTCTTCATGCCGTTTTTCCAGTTGAGTAAGCCGTTCCTGTTCTTCTTTGACAATTTTACGCCGCTCCCACAAATCCACGACTGACCGGGAAAGACTTATAATCATAAAAATGCTGACCAATATGATTATCCATCGATTTCTTCTTCTCATACGTTCAATTCCCCTCTTGCACAGGATGGTATACTATGATATATTATAGGTTACTCTCCTGCTTTAAAGCGTCGGAATAGGCTCATTTGCCATCCGTCAACTCCAATCAAATGGAGCCAGCTGATAGAGACGGAATAATCCTGCTACACAACCATATGGCCCTAGACATAACTCAAGCAAAACTACAATTCACCAACCATCTTGCCTCCAAAAAACGGGCCCGTGCTACCATCGTAGCATATGGAAAAGACATAGACCAAATGCTCCAGTTTATCCATAATGGCGGGATAGACACAATCACGGGAATTACAAAAGATCATGTGGAAGCGTTTTTAAAAAAACTAAAAAGTGACAATTATACCCCAAAATCAATTTCAAGAAAGATCAATTCCATCAAAACATTTTTCCGTTTCCTCAAAGGGGAAACGCTCATTACAGAAAATCCGGCGGAGAAACTGGAACATCCGAAATTTGAATCCAAACCCCCGCGGATTCTATCTAAAATGGAATACCGGGCGCTTCGTGATGCGTGTCGGGGGGATATCAGGATGTACGCTATCGTTGAACTATTTTTACAAACCGGTGTACGGATAGGAGAGCTGGCAAATTTACATCTCGAAGATGTCAAAGATACGGAACTGTTTATCAAATCCCTGGAAGGACATGACGAGCGTTCAGTGCCTCTTAATAAAGCGGCAAAAGAAGCGCTTACCATATACTTACAACATCGGAAAGATAATGGAAAAAGCAATGCGATTTTCATCACAAAAACGGGAAACCAATTGCTGATTAGAAATATCAGGACCGCCATTGACCGGTATTTCCGTCTGGCAGGCATAGAGGGAGCAAAAGTAAATGATCTGAGACATACGTTCATCGCGCATCACCTGATGGCAGGAACATCTGTCCAGGCACTATCTAAACTCGTTGGCCACAAACGAACCTCAACCACGGAAAAATATCTGGAAATCGTCAAAGGCCAAAAGCTGGAAAATGTGAAACTTGGTGAATTATAAATTGACCTAATTCTTCTAAGTACCCTAATTTCTAAAAAAATCCCAATTCCCAGATCAATTAGAAATTCATTAATCCCCATGCTACAATACCCTCATGGACAAAGCATACAATCCAACCTCCGTTGAACAGAAAATCTACCAAATGTGGGAAGAAGGAAAATACTTCACCCCCACTATTGACCCGAAAAAAAAGCCGTTCACCATCCTTTTACCCCTTCCTAACGCCAATGATCCCATGCATATGGGGCATGCTCTTTTTACAATTGAAGACATCATGATCCGGTATCACCGTATGAAAGGCGATCCGACCCTCTGGCTTCCCGGCGGAGATCATGCCGGCATTGAAACACAGTATGTGTTTGAAAGAAAGCTTGCAAAAGAAGGAAAAAGCCGGTTTGATTTTGACCGGGAAACGCTCTACCGCATGATTGCCGAGTTTGTCGAAAAAAATAAACACATTAACCGCGATCAGATGAAACGTCTCGGATTTTCCCTTGACTGGAGCCTGTACCATTATAGTTTAGAGCCAAGCATTGTTACGTTTATCCTCACTACATTCCGTAAACTCCACGAAGATAATCTTATCTATAGATCAAACAGGCTCGTCAACTACTGTACCAAATGCGGAACCGCATTTTCCGATCTTGAGATACAGCACGAAGAAAAAGAAGAAACACTTTATATTCTCAACTACGGCACGGTCAAAATCGCCACGACACGGCCGGAAACGATCTTTGCAGATGTGGCAGTTGCCGTACATCCGAAGGATAAACGATACCAACATCTCATCGGAAAGCAGGCTGTTATTCCTCTTATTGGAAAATCCATTCCAATTATTACCAGTGACCTTATAGAAAAGGATTTTGGCACAGGAGCACTCAAGGTAACTCCGGCTCATGATTTCACTGACTATGATATCGGCCGCAAAAATAATCTTCCTATGATCACGTGCATTGATAAAAACGGAAGACTCATCAATGTTCCGGAAAAATACCAAGGGCTCACTGTTTTTTCAGGGAGAAAAGCTGTTCTTGAAGATCTGAAACACAAAGGAATGCTTCTCAAAGAAGAGAAGCTCATGCACACAGTTCATACATGTTACCGGTGTAACACGGTCATTGAGCCTATGCTCATGCCCCAATGGTACGTCAAAACCAAGCCGCTTGCCGAAGCGGCAATCAAAGCGGTAAAGACAGGAAAAACAAAAATCGTTCCCCTCAAACGGTTTGAAAAAATGTACTTTGACTGGATGGAGAATATTGAAGATTGGAATATAAGCAGGCAGATTGTGTGGGGTCCCAGAATCCCCGTCTGGTACTGCCCGGATTGCAATCCAGATATCTCAATAACATTCCTTACTGATAAAAAAGAAAAAGTCACCGGAAGATATAAAGAACTAAAAGATCGCTATTCATTCAATGAGATTGCACAAGGTCTGCAAAGACTCAGCGCCCCCCTGGATACAACATATAGCCTTAATCCTTCATGTGAGAAATGCAATGGAAGTCATGTCTTACAGGAAACGGATACGTTTGACACGTGGTTTCTTTCGAGCCAATGGCCGATTACCACCTTGCTATCGCAAGGAGGTGAAATGCCAAACCTGCCTGCCGGCGAGGCAGGTGCTAAATGCCAAATGATAAATTTAAAAAATAAAAAGACGGGAACGGATTTTGACTATTTTTATCCGACGAGTGTTTTGGATACGCTCTGGGACATCCTTTTTTTCTGGGTTGCCAGGATGATGATGCTGGGACTTTACCTAACCGGTGACGTACCATTTAAAGTCATCCACCTCCACGCAAGAGTGGTAGACAAACACGGAGCCAAAATGAGCAAAAGCAAAAACAATGTGATGAATCCCATTGATCTGGTTGATAAATATGGCGCGGATGCACTCCGAATGGCGCTTGTCTATGGAATCGCGCCGGGAAGTGACATAAGCCTTTCCGAAGAAAAAGTCATCGGAATGCGCAATTTTGCAAATAAACTCTGGAATATAGCGCGGCTTTTATTTATGAATATTGAAGCAGCAAACATAAAAGAACTTCCATTCTATGACAAAAAAATGCACAAAAGCCTTCCTGATGGCGATAAAAAAATCATTACCGATCTTAATGATCTCATTTCAAGCGTTACGAAAGATATTGAAAAATATCGCTTCTCTGATGCTTCGCAAAAAATCTACGAATTTACCTGGCACGAATTTGCCGATAAATATTTAGAGGAAAATAAAGAACGGTTCAAAAATGGAGATGAACAGGCATTAGCAGTGTTTCGTCACGTACTTCTTAACATCCTCAAACTCCTCCATCCTTTTATGCCTTTTATCACTGAAAAAATATGGAGTATTATTCCACGAATAAAAACAGATCCTCTCATTATCTCTTCATGGCCAAAGTAACTTATTCTTCAACAATAGGAGTTGCGGATGGAGAACTCACCCCTCCTTTTTCTGACAAATTCACAGGAATAACCAGTGTTTCCATAATACGGTCAAACAATACATCATCTTTGACAAAATCCGTAGGAACTCCGTTTGGGGAAAAATGATTGATTTCTAAAGAAACCGTATCGGTGATGGGTATCATATATCCGTGCATCTGGGAAAATACATATCCTCCTACAGTTGTTCCTATAAATGAACCGGTAAATTCTGTCGCACTTTGTCCTCCTGATAGAACAGTATCTACAACAGTGAGTGGTATGCCGCCAAGATCGCTGATAATTTTCCCCCGGAAATCAGGAAGTACCTGTCCTTCTCCGCGGAGAGCTGCTGTAAACCGGGTCCCGTCCGGGAGATACGTTCCCTGTGACCTGCAGGAAGATCCGTCACAAATAGGCGAAAGAACTTCAGGGGGAAGTTTATAAAAAACTCCTTCATATACCGCTCTCGTCCTGCCGTTTAGTACCTGGTACGTTTTCCAGCTTGTATACGTATCATTGGCCGTAGACGGGGGTAAGGCTGACTCCTGTTCTTTAGGCAGAGAGGGAGAAGTATTAATTACTTCTTTGTTTCCGCTAAATAACGTCCCTGCATACTGTCTCACAAATCCCGAAAGCCAGAATCCGACGATAAAAAGGATCACAAAAAAAATAATGGTCGTCAAAATCGAGGCTACAGGATTTTGAGGTTTCGGAGGGGGAAATATATCAGGTTCTGACCTGCCAATCGGGGTAATCGGAGGAGTTTCCTCATACGTCAATGCGTCTTTGCCCGGTGTTTGTGGTGCCACTTCTTCATCTATTCTGGAGGATGTATCCATACTTCTATTTATCTCCTATAGACTCACTGCTGTCAACTATATATTTGCGTTCGGATTTTTGAAAATCTTTGGCTTGAGCCAATCTTCCGCCTGTGCCGGTTTTGGTTGTTCCTGTTTGATCTCTCCTTGTAGTGTTTTTGGTGCCGGTTGATTTTCTTCCTGATTTCTATTTTTTGGAAACCGTTTTCCTCCTGCTTTCATACAGACGGATGCTACCTCAAATGTCCGTGCATTCACTTTATCAGATTGAAAATGATCGGTGGTTTCCTCTATGGCATTTAACAGATTGGTCGCGATATCTTCAGAAAGTTTGACTCCGGAAAAGGACATGACGACGGCGATAAGCTCCGTAAGAGATGAGACATTGGTATCGATACAATTTATAGCCCCATATAAGGTATTTTCTTTATGATGATCAATGTTGATAACCGGTGTTTCTCCAAACAAATCCTTACTTTCTTCATATATGATTCCTAAATCCTCAAGCGTCGGGGTACCGACAGTGATGATGCAATCAGCCTGACCACCGGCATGCGTGTAATGAACTTTATCTTCTGAAAAATCTTCAAAACCCGACCGTGGTTCAATGACGAGATTAAATTTATTTCCTTCAATGTTGTAGCTGACTTTTTCTATGGAACCTTCCTGATAATCCAGGGAAATCACAAAATTCCGTTTTCCGGCCATTTTTGTCTCAAGCTTATCTGCTCCGACAAAATTGGAAAATTCTACCGTAACGGGATCCTGACACACGACAGTTACCGTCTTTCCGATACCCAAAAGCCCAAGATACAAAGAAAGAGAACTACCGAGTGAATCTATGGTGGGATTTTTGTGAGTAGCAATAATAATCCGCTTTGACTTTTCTATCTGCTCTTTTATCTTCGTGAGGCTTGCCTGAACGTCCATAGAGAATTAATTTTTGGCAGTTAGCTCCGTACAAAGGCAATTATAGCATCATCAAGCTCAAAATCAACTTTTCCGTCAAAAAGGATACCGCACTCGACTCCAACTTCCGCTTTTGTGGCTTCCTCTTTTCCCCGACGGAGGGATTTAATGCGTGCCCTGTCAAGTTCAACATCACCGCGCATCACTTTCACCTGATCTCCTTTGGCAAGCCTTCCAACCGCTACTTTCACCCCTGCTACCCGTTTTCCGTCATATGGAAATTCAGCGATAATGGTCCCTTTCCCGAGTTCCCGCTCTTTGGTCAATACTTCCTGCATACCGGAAAGCGCATCACTCAGCTCATCGAGTAATGTATATATGACCGTATAATTTCTCAACACTACTCCTTCGGTATCGGCAAGTTTAGCTACTTCCTGTTTCCATTTGGTGTGAAACCCGATAATAAAAGAACCTGTGGATTTGGCCAGTAACACGTCTGCATCACCGACATCCCCCACTCCCTGACTCACGATGACCGCGCCTTTTCCCAGAGATGCGCGGATTGCTTCAAGGGATCCTGCGGTATCAGCTTTGAGTATGATTTTTAGGGATTTTTCCTGATTTTCTAAAGAAAGAAAATCCATACCATCTGCCTGTTTTTGTCCCTCAACCGGCAGTTCTTCAATAACTTTTGAAAATGGTTTATCACGGAGAACACTTCCGACTTCCGGCAATTTCGTACATCCCAACACCTCTACAGGTTTACCGGGAGATGCCTCTTTCACCAATGCACCTGACTCATCAAACAGCGCCCTCACTTTTGCAATTTCTTTTTCATCTTCAAACAGACGCATCCCTGCTGTAAGCGTTCCAACTTTTACGATGATTGACGCTACCAGCCCCTTTCCTTTATCCACGCGCGTTTCTATGACCACTGCAACAACCGGATCGTCCGGAGTATTTTTGAGTGTTAGCGTTTGACGTATGTCAATAATTTTTTCTAATAATTCCGGCACTCCTTTTCCGGTTTTGGCTGACAACAGGACCATGGGGACTTCTCCTCCGAATCCTTCAACCTGTATTTCATTTCTGGCCAGATCCTGTTTAATTTTGTCGACATTTCCTGCGGGCAAATCAATTTTGTTGACAACCACGATCATAGGGATGGAAGCTTCTTTTATGATTCTGATGGATTCTTTTGTTTGGGGTTTCACACTGTCGTCTGCGGCCACGACCAAAAGTGCAATATCAGCAACGCTTGCACCGCGTGCACGCATCTTCATAAAGGCTTCATGCCCCGGTGTATCAATAAAAGTAATAAAGTTTTTTTCTTCACTTTTGACTTTTGACTTTTGACTTTTGACTTCTATCTGATACGCGCCGATGTGCTGTGTGATCCCTCCGTGTTCATTTGCTACTACATTTGTATGTCGGATATAATCCAGAAGGGTTGTTTTTCCGTGGTCAACGTGGCCGAGAACCGCCACAATCGGAGGCCTCTCTGAAGAACTGATAATCACTTTTTTGTTTACCATAGAGAATTTTTATTGCTTCCTTTCCATCCATACCAGGTAGTAGATATTCGAACTTCTAAAAAAGTTTTATTCAACCTTATTTTCGTCTGGCTTTTCTTCTTTTGTTTCCGTTTTATCTTCTTTACCTTCTTCAACAGGTTTTTCTTCAGCTGGCACGTTTTCCACGTTTACTTCAGGAGCATCTTTTTTCTTCACATCAATTTTCCACCCTGTTAGCTTTGCCGCCAACCGGACATTCCCTCCGTCCCGTCCGATAGCCAGTGATAACTGATCTTCAGAAACATACACTTCTGCAATTTTTTTATCTTCAAAAAGCACTACTTCAACATCTTTTGCAGGAGCAAGTGCTGACGCGATAAATTGTTTGCTATTATCGCTCCACTGGATGATGTCGACTTTTTCATTATTTCCTAATTCATTGATGACTGCCTGTACGCGGACTCCTTTTTGTCCGACACATGATCCGACCGGATCAACACCTGATTGAGAAGAAAACACTGCAATTTTTGTCCGCATCCCTGCTTCTCTGGCAACCACCCGAAGCTCAACGACTCCTTGGGCAACTTCCGGAACTTCCCGTTTAAATAATCCTTCCACAAGCCCCTTGTGACTCCTGGAAATAATAATTTCACTCCCTCTCATTGTTTCCCGAATTCCCTCCACGTAAAACGTAAGCCGCTGATTTAAATGATACCGTTCCGCTGCATTTTGCTCATTAGTAGGCATCACTGCCTGCGTTCTGCCTATTTCAACAATAACATTGGCTCCGTCAAAACGAAGCACCATACCCTGCACAACAGAACCGATTTTTGTCTGAAAATCAGAAAGAACTGCCTGCTTTTCCGCTTCCCGGATTCTTTGGAGAATGACTTGTTTGGCGGTTTGAGCTGCAATTCTGCCAAATCCGGGAGGGGTCACGTCTTTGCCGTCTTTTACAATTTTTGCCTCTCCATTGTCAGGATTAAGCTCGACAGTGAGAAGTTCAAGATCTTCCATGCCGTAATCTTTGCGGAATGCAGCCAGTATTGCTGCTTTTATTGTTTCTAAAACTACAGCCACGTCAATCCCCCGCTCCGTGGCGACCTGATTTAATGCGAGTGAAAATTCACTTCTGACTGTTGCCGGCATGTGTTCAATGCCAAATGCTAAATGTCCAATGCCAAATGTCTTTTATTTAGCATTTATCATTTATCATTGGTCATTTTTTACT
>Ga0315273_10012131_pt1 | contig 11030 bp, 10 predicted proteins | sample YL17G02_0_MG_FD_205753 | JGI IMG/M metagenome (GOLD analysis project Ga0315273, IMG submission 205753) | Sediment microbial communities from Yellowstone Lake, YNP, Wyoming, USA - YL17G02_0 | ecosystem: Environmental > Aquatic > Freshwater > Lake > Sediment | place: USA: Wyoming | collected...
CGGCCTCGCGGGCAAAACGCGCCGCAAGATCCTCATCCGCCCCAACCTCGCGCAGCGCCGCCGAGCTCTCGGGCAACGCCGTCGGTGCCGAAAACGCCCGCACCCGCTGCTCCAGCCCCCGCAAGAAGACGTGTACGTCGGCCGGCGCGCCACCGGCGGGCCTCGGCAGTTCAGCGCTCATCGTCGAGCCCCTCCTTCCACAACCGGCGGAAGCTGAGCGCCGGCGGACGCGGCAGGTCGCGCGCGATCGTCCAGTCCTTCAGCGGTCCCATCCCGCGGCTGATCCAGTCGTTGCCGCCCGGCAGCGCCGCCCGCATCAGCTTCTGTCCGAGCCGGTACACCCACGGCAGCCGCATCGCCCACGACCAGCCGCGCAGCAGTACGCGTTTGGCCAGCGGCTGGCGCCGCCGCGCGCCCGCCCGCAAACGCACCAGCAACTCCGGAATGTCGATCTGCACCGGACAAGCCAGCTTGCACGCCCCGCACAGGCTCGACGCCCGCGGCAGCTCGTCATGTTGCGGCCCGTACAACAGCGGCGTGAGCAGGCTGCCGATCGGGCCGGGGTAGACGCTGTTGTACGCGTGGCCGCCGACGCTGCGGTATACCGGGCACGCGTTCAAGCACGCGCCGCAGCGGATGCAGCGCAGCACTTCGCGCAGCGGCCCGGCGAGGATGTCGCTGCGCCCGTTGTCCATCAAAACGACGTGCAGCTCCTGCGGGCCGTCCACGTCGTCCGGACGCGGCGGCCCAGTAACCAAAGTGGTGTACACGCCCATCGGCTGCCCCGTCGCGGAGCGGGACAGCAGCTTGAGCAGCACGCCCAAATCGGCCATCCGCGGGATGACCTTCTCGATGCCCAGCAGCGCGACGTGGACGCGCGGGCGCGTCACGGTCATCCGCCCGTTGCCCTCGTTCGTACACAGGCAGATTGTGCCCGTCTCCGCGACCGCGAAGTTCACGCCCGTGATCCCCAGGTCGCACCGCCGGAAGATGTCCCGCAGATAGCGCCGCGCCAGCATGGTCAGCTCGGTCGGGTCTTCGGTGTATGCGCAGCCCAGCTCGCGGACCAGCGCCTGCGCGACCTGCTTGCGGTCCTTGTGGATGATCGGCGTGACGATGTGGCTCGGCCGGTCGTGGTCGATCTGGACGATGAACTCGCCGAGGTCGGTCTCCACGACGCGCACGCCCGCCGCCGCCAGCGCGTCGTTCAGGTGGACCTCCTCGGAGGTCATGCTCTTGGATTTCACGGCCAGTTTCAGGCCGCGCGTGACGGCGATGTCAGTGATGATGCGGCAGGCCGCGGCGGCGTCGGCGGCAAGATGCACGGTCGCCCCCAGCGCCGTCACGCGCTCCACGAACTGCCCGAGGTAGCGGGGCAGGTTTTCCAGCGTGTGCTGCCGAATCTGCGCCGCCCGTTCGCTCAGCTCCTCGGCGTGCTTCAGCTTCGCCAGCGCCTCGCGCCGCTGGTCCACCTTCCGCCACGAAGCGAGCTGCACGGCCTGCACGACCCGCCGGTCGGCCACGGCCTCCGCCGTCCGCGTCCGCAGGCTCTTGGGGACGTTCACGGCTGGGCCTCCATCAATCCGAGCGACTCGGCCAGGCACTCGGCCAAGTGCTTGAAGCGCAACGGCAGACCGCGGCGGCGCGCCCCGCCGGCCATTTGCAGCCCGCAGGCGGCCTCGCTGCAAACGACGAGCTGGGCGCCGGTGGCGGCCAGCTCCGCAAGCTTGTCGCCGAGCATTGCGCCGCTGAGCTCCGGGAATTCCACGGCGAACATCCCCCCGAAGCCGCAGCACAGGTCCGGCCGCGCCGGGGCGCGCACCTCCTGGCCGTTGCCGCCTGCCAGCCAGCCTTGCAGGTCGTCCAGGCTGTAGATGCCGCGGGCGTGACACGGGTAATGGAACGTAACGGGCTCGTCAAACTTCAGGTGGGCGGCGATGTCGACGCGCAGCTCGTGCTGGAGGAAGGTGGCGAACTCGAAGGTCTTGTCCGCGAGCCGCCGGGCTGCCTCGTGCGCCGGGGGGTCGTCCGCCAGCAGTTCCGGCCCGTGCCGCTTGACCATCGTGGCGCATGACGCCGACGGCGTCACGACGCGCTCGCAACCTTCGAACACCGCGATCATCCGCCGGACGAGCGCCGCCGCCTCGGCGTGAAACCCGCTGTTGTACGCCGGCTGTCCGCAGCAGGTTTGAGCGGCCGGGAAGCGGACGCGGCAGCCGAAGTGGCGCAGCACGCGGACGACGGCCTCGCCCACGCGGGGGTAGAAGGTGTCCGTCAGGCACGTGACAAACAGCGCGGCTTCCATTGCGCGTTCCGGTTCGCTCGGTGGAGATGATACGCGCCAGCGCGGGAACTTGCCTCAAGCCGTACACCGGGGGGGCTGCGGTTTTCGGGCTGCACCGCCCGGCGTCTTCACGGTCCGGCACGCGGGCGCCCACAGAACCTCCGCCGCAACAACGCGATCGCTTGTGCGCTGTGCCTAGGCGCTGCGGCCGGCGTTCACGGTGCTACCGTGGCGACGAACGGATCGCCCTGGCAGAACGGCGGGTAGGTGCAGACCGGGTCGATGTTCGGATCGGCACCGGGGCCCCGGTAGCCCGAAGTCTCGAAGCGGTACGTGACCGGATCGCAGGCGAGGACCGACAGGCAAGGGTTGATGTTGGCGACGTACTGGGCGATGCCGCCCAGACTACAGCCGCCGAGCTGGACGCACACGCCCACCAGGGCGGCGACGACCGAGGTACGCATGAGGCGAAGACGACTGCTACGCATGGCAGGCTCTCAGCAGAGATTACGGGTTGGGCTGTGTGGCAAACAGATTGGGGCAATCCATGAACAACGCGGTCGGCTCGCAGACGTTGAAGAACGACCCGCCGGTGCAGTTGAAGACCGAGCAGAAGTCGAACGACGACAGCGCCGCCATGGTGAAGTAGTCCGTGCAGCTTTTCGGCAGGACCTGAAACACCGTGCCGGCCCCGCAGACCAAGGCGGCGAGCCACAGCCGCTTCCTTCGTGCGATCGACATCGGAGCATCCTCGTTACCGCGCCCTTGGTTCAGACCTGGGGAAGTATACGCGGCGGCGGACCGCCCCATCAAGGGGGTATCCGCAATCATCGCCAGCGGGGCTCTGCCTCTCCGATGCTCGGCCGGCGTGACGTCTGGGGGGCTGGGAAGGCCGCTTACGACCCGAGGCGATTGTGTTGTTGACCAACGTCGGGGCTTGCGGAGGCTTGCCGACCGGGGGGTAGCGCCGTCTGGGCAGATCCCGGCGGCTGCCGGACCGGGCGGTCGGCGCGGGCGACATATAGCACCGCTGGGCCTTCCGTCGCGTCCTCGCCGCGCCCGGCCGCACGCTGCGCCGGGCCCTGGCGCGCATCGCGCCGCCGGCGATGCCTCTGCACCGACCGATCGTGCCGTGGTTAGCGCGTGATCGTCCCCGTCGGCACCGCGCGCCGTGCCGGCCGCCGCGTCATACCCCGCCTGGGGTACGCTTCACGGACGCACCCAACCCCTTGTACTGCAAAGGTTCAGACTTTGTGCGCCGCCCGAGCATTTCGTCCAGGTCGGATGCGCATCCAATCCCAAGTCCAAGACCGGTTGCGGGCAAAGGCCGCGCTGTGCGTCCGCCGTGTCCGCCACCAAGTTCCCTGCACGGCGACCGCCCGCAGCGCGACGTGCTGCGCGCGTTACGCCAGCGCCACCGGACCGAAAACGGGGGCGGGGAACGCTGCGGCGTCGACGAGGTTGCAGACCGGGAAGAAACCGCGGGCGTACCACAGGCTTGCGCCCGGCGGAACAGCAGCGGCCAGCGTGATGAGCACGCTGCGTCCGTCCGCGCCGCGCACACAGCTCGTGATTTCCTGCGGCATCCCGTTCTGCTCGATCGAAAAGCCGCGGATGCCGCGCGCCGGCAGCAGCGCGCGGTTGACGCCCTCGAACGTCACGCGGAGCTTCGTGCGCTCGGCGTTCTCGAACTCGACGCGCGCCGGGCGCGGACCGATCTCTGTCGCCGCCGCCGACTGCCGCTCGAAAAATAGGTGCCTGTCCCTATTTAGGTGGAGGGCGAGCCGGGCCAGCCGCGCGCCGATGCGGCGCTGGGAGGCGGCGTCGATGTGGATCGGGTCGGAAAGCGTCGCGTCAAGCGCGGCGGCGAACGCGAGCTGCGGCAGTTCCTTCTCCAGCACAAGCTGGTCGTTCTGGACCTTGTTCCACCCCGCCGGCGTGACGTTGGGGTCCCAAGAGTGGAAGGGCGCGAGCTGCACGTACAGGAACGGCAGGTCGGGCCGGCCGAGGTCGGCCCGCAGCGACGTGATCAGCTCCCGCATGTTCTCCGGGTACTGCCGGCCCTGGTTTTCGAGCGCGTCGGTTTCGCCCTGCCACCACAGGCAGCCGGCGACGCGGCCGCCGACCTGGGCGATCCGCCGGAGCGTCGCACCATAGAGCGAACGCGGGCCCTGGTCCTTGAGCCGCGGGCTCCACTGCGCCATGGAGCTGCCGCCGAGCGCGCACATGACCAGCCCGACCGGCACGCCGGTCGCGCGGTGCAGGTCTTTGCCAAAACGAATGCCCAGGCCGGCGCCGGTCTCGCGGGCGGCGCGTTCGCGGCGGGCGGCCTCGGGGCGCTTGGCTGGGTCGGGCTCACGCCAATAGACCGGCTCCGTAGCTTCGTTGAACCAGCAGAGCGGGTCGCGGGCGACGGCCCAGTAGTCGCCGAAGCAGAACGCGTTCACGTGCGGCGACGGCGGTTCGAGGCCGACCAGACCGCCGCACCCTTCCATGTTGGACTGCCCCGCGAGAACCCAGAGGTCGCCGACGAGCAGGCCGGGGATGCGCGGCCCGGGGCGGACGGTGTCGCCGTCGCGGAGGCGGAGTTCGAGCGTGTAGGGTCCGCCGACGGGGACGTCGGGCAGCGCGTCCGCGAAGGAGCGGCCGGTGATGCGCAGGGGTCGCCAGTCCAGGAGGGGCTTGCGGGCCTGGAGCAGGCGAGACTCGACGGTGCCGGCCGCGTCGGGAGCAAGGGCGCCGGCGATTTCGATGGCGGCCGCGTTGGCGGCGGAGCGCTGGTAGACGCGAAACGGCTCCGGGGCGGTCAACACCGCGAACAAACGGCTGCGGCGTGGGCCGGCGGGCCGATGGGTGGCGTTCATAAGGCTCCATGGGGCACGCTATGGGGCGCGCGGGCGGGTATGGTATCGCAACGGCGGCGGGAGGGGCAGGGCGGGACATACGGAGCCCGCGGGGCCGGAACAGCCCCGAAAAGGGTTGCCGGGCCAGGTGGGAGTCGCAATAATGGGTTGTCGGTGGGGACAGTGCGCCCCCACCCAAGCTACCTTTTTGGCTGGGCAGGTGAAACAATGAACGGGTACAAGAACCTGGGTGGGGCCTTGCGGACGAGTTCACGCGGCTTCACGCTGATCGAGCTGCTGACCGTAGTCGCGATCATCGCGTTGCTGATTGGCATCTTGGTGCCATCGCTGTCGAAGGCGCGCGATTCGGCTAAGAAGGTCCGGACCCAGGCGATGATGAAGGCCCTGGGCGACGGGCTGGTGATGTTCGTCAGCGAGAACGACGAGGAGTTGCGCGGCAATAACTACCCGCCATCCAAGGTCGGCGACGATCCGACCGAGGCGGGCAATGGTATTACCAAGGCCAGCGAAGACATGTCGGGAGCGCAGTGGCTTGTGCGCTACCTGATGGGCAAAGACGGCAACGGATACATCGCCAAGAAAAACGTGCCGGCGCCCGCATCACCGCCGGCTGCGGGTTCGGAGCAGGTCGGTTGGTACGACAATGCGGATCTGCCGCGCAGTGGGCCGTACATCACCAACGCCCCCACCAAGGCGCCCAAGGAGTTGCCGGGCTCGCCCGTGGCGACGACGGACACGACCCCCAGGTACAACAACCCCGTTTTCGTTGACTCCTTTGGCATGCCCATCCTTTACTACGTCGCGAACTCGGCGTATGCCGGGCGCGGCGACGCGAACCCGACAACTTGCGTCGGGCCGACGACCGAGTACCCGGGCATCTACACGTACTGGGACAACACCCTGTTCAGCGGGTTCTGCACCGAGTCGGGCTGCACGACACCCCCGGAGTGGGACTTCGGCGGCGGCGCGCACAAACTGAACTTCGGGCCGGATTCGTGGAAGGGCAAAACGACTCCGCCCGACTGGAAGCTCGAAATCCCCCAGCACCCGAACTCATTTGCGTACCGCATTCTGGCCAACAAGAGCGTCCGGGGCAGCGACAACCGGCTCAACTCGGCAGCGCCGGCGCGCCAGGACTCGTTCATCCTGCTGTCGCCTGGCAAGGACCTCATCTTCGGCACGGCCGACGACGTGATGATCTTCGGCGGGTAGGCAAGGCGGGAGCGCCCGTCGTCCTGCGACACAACTTGTGACTGATTTGGGGGCACAACTGGGTGGTGTGTTTGTGCGCCTGCCGCTGCCAGGTCCGATAACCTGGCGACCCGGGAACACTCCACTGCGCTCGGAAGCCGATGGCGGACTGCGAGGGCCACGGCTACGCGAGCCGGACTTCGCGGCCGGTCTCGGCCGACTCGTACAACCCTTCCAGAATGCGGATGACGGTCAGACTCTGCTCGGTGGGCACCGGTGACGGTTTCCCGCCGAGGATCGCCTCCGTCATCGCGGTCAGGGCGCCCTTGTGCCCGTTGGCGCCGAGCTTGCTGACCACCTGCGAGTCCACCATGACGCCGTCCTGGACGTGCGAGAACTTGAGATCGGGCCAACGAACGCCGGCCTCGGTCCCGAAGAGCGTGACGCTGATTACCTCGTCTTCGAACATGTTCAGCAGCCAGCTTGCCTCCAGCGAGAGGGCAGCGCCGCTTTCGAAGCGGATCAGGCCGGCCGCGAAATCCTCCACCTCGTAATCCTTGGGGTCAAAGCGGCCCCACTGGTTGGCGACGTCCGGCCGGTGCGCCAGCTTCGCGGCGCTGACGCCGGTCACGCTGACCGGCTTGGGATGCCCCATCAGGTGCATGGACAGATCGAGGACGTGTACGCCGATGTCCGCGCCGGGGCCGAGCCCCGCCTGCGCCTTGTGGAGGAAGCCGGGCGTGGTGGGCGCGAAACGCCGGCGGAGCCACCAAGCCCGGCCGTAGTAGATCTCACCGAGACGGTTGGCGGCGATCATCTGCTTGAGCGCCACGCTCCGTTCCTCGAAGCGCATGTTCTGGGTGGTCATGAGCAGCTTGCCGCTGCGGTCGCGGGCGGCGATCATCTCGCGGACTTCGCGGCTCGTGCAGGCCAGGGGTTTTTCGCACAGGCAGTGCTTGCCGGCCGCCAGGGCCGCCAGCACGCCCTCTTTGTGGAACATATTCGGGGTGCAAACGTCGACGACGTCGGCTTTCGGGTCGGCGACGGCTTCCTGGAGCGTGGCGTAGACCTTGGGCGCCTTGAACCGCTCCGCCGCCGCCTGGGCCGCCTTGGGCAGAATGTCGAACACCCCGACGACCTCCGCGTTCGGAACTTCCTTCCAGAGGTTGAGGTGGTGCCGGCCGATGCCCCCGGTCCCGACGACGACGACGCGGACGAGTTCCGGCTTCATGGCGGGGTCCTTTCCCAGCGCTCGGCTGACAGAGCGCGGAAACTTACGCCCCCGCGAGCGGCGCGCCAAGGGCCGGTCCGCGCGGGCCCAAGCTCGCGCACGCCCGTCGTGCACCGCGAGCGAGAGCGTCATGTGCCGCCAGCGAGAGCGTCATGCGCGGCACCTCCCCCGGCAGCGTCCTCCACGCTGCCCCGCGCCGCCCGCGGTTTTTGACACTCCGCCGCCTGTCAGTAGAATGACGGCGCAGCACGTGACTGGAGAGACGGACCCTGGCAACACGGTCACAGTACTCCGGCGACTCCGTCACAGGACCCCGGCGGAACCAGCATGGCAGCCACCCTCGCCGAACTGTGCGCCACGCTTGAGCAGTACGGCATGAAGCCCGCGATACGCGGCGATGCCGGCCGGCAGATTCAGCGGGTCGCAACGCTGGAAGAAGCCGATCTGGGCGACGTGGCGTTCCTCTCTAACCCCAAGTATGAAAGGATGTTACAGACGACGCGCGCGTCCGCCGTCGTGCTCAAGCCCGATGTCGCCGCCCCCGACCGCCTCGACCTGATCCGCGTCGACGACCCCTACGCCGCCATCACCGTCCTGATCGTCAAGCTCCACGGCTACCGGCAGCACCGGCGCGTGCCGCCGGCGCCGACACAGACCAGCGTTCATCCGACGGCCCGCGTAGGCGACAATGCCACGATCCATCCCGGCGTCACGATCGACAAGGCCGTGACCGTCGGCCGCAACGCCGTCATCTATCCGGGCTGCTACATCGGCCCGCGCTGTCGGCTCGGCGACGACGTGCTGCTGTACCCCAACGTCGTGCTCTACGACGACACGATCCTCGGCAGCCGCGTCACCATCCATGCCAACACGGTCGTCGGCGAGGACGGCCTCGGCTACGCCCCCGTCGGCGGCAAGTGGGTCAAGATCCCGCAGATCGGCCACGTCGAGATCGAGGACGACGTCGAGATCGGCGCCGGCTGCGCCATCGACCGCGCCACGCTCGGCCGCACCTGCATCGGCCGCGGTACCAAGTTCAGCAACCTGATCGCCATCGGCCACGGCACCCAGATCGGCGAAGACTGCTTGTTCGTCGCCCAGGTCGGCCTGGCGGGCTCGGTCAACGTCGGCCGCCACGTCACCATGGCCGGTCAGGCCGGCGTCGTCGGCCACATCCGCATCGGCGACCACGCGACCATCGGGGCCAAGGCCGGCGTCACCAACAACGTGCCCGACGGCGAAACCGTCCTCGGCGCTCCCGCGATCCCCATCCGCGACATGAAACGGCAGATCGTCCACGTCTCGCGCCTGCCGGAGTTGAACGAGACGGTCAAGCGGCTGGAGAGGGAAGTCGCCGAGCTGCGCCGCGAGCTCGCCCGACGCGCCGACCAGGTTTGACGCCGCCTGCGGGCGGGTGCAGCGCGCGAGTCCCTGCGAATGAGCCCTGCCTGAGCCTTGATCTGCCGTGGCCCGGGCCGGTTATAATCGACTCTGATGGACGCGCGTCTTTCACTACCGCAGCCGCAGATCACGGAATTCTGCCAGCAGTGGCGGATTCGCGAGCTGGCGCTGTTTGGCTCGGCGCTACGCAACGACTTCGGCCCGGACAGCGACCTCGACCTGCTCGTGACTTTCGCCCCGGACGCCGGCTGGAGTCTGTTGGACCACATGCGCATGCAGGCCGAACTGGCCAGTCTGCTGGGGCGACCGGTGGACCTGGTTAGTCGCCGGGCAATCGAGCGCAGCGCAAACCCGGTCCGCAAGCGCGAGATTCTGGGTACCGCCAGGAGCGTCTATGCCGCTGGATGACGCCGCACTGGTCTGTTGGCCGATGCCCACTTCCCCAGACACCACGCCCCTCGGCCTCATCGCCGGCGAAGGCGAGTTGCCCAAGCTCGTCGCGCGCGGCGCCCGCGCCGCCGGCCGCACCCTCGCCGTCGTCGCCCTGCGCGGCTGCGCCGACCCCGCGATGCGCGAGCTGGCGGACAGCTTCCGCTGGCGCGGCATCGTGCGCCTGGGCGCCTGGATTCGGGCCTTCAAACGGGCCGGCTGCCGCGAGGTCGTCATGGCCGGCCGCGTCCGCAAAGCCACGATGTTCGCCGGCCCGCGCTGGCTCCAGTGGTTGCGGTATCTGCCCGACTGGACGAGCATACGCGTCTGGTACTTCCGCGCCCGCGACAAGCGGAACGACGCCCTGCTCGGCGCGGTCGCGGACGAGTTGCAGCGGAAAGGCCTGACCTTGATCGACTCGACCCGCTATTGCCCCGACGCGCTGGCCCCGGCCGGCGTGCTGACCCCCGGCGACCCGCCGCCGCGCGTCCGCGACGACGCCGACTTCGCCTGGCCCATCGCCAAGCAGGTCGCCGCGCTCGACATCGGCCAATCCCTGGCGGTCAAGGAGCGGGAGATCATCGCGGTCGAGGCGATCGAGGGCACCGACAAGCTCATCGAGCGCGTCGGCGAGCTGTGCCCGCAGGGCGGCTGGACGCTGGTCAAGGTCGCCAAGCCGAACCAGGACATGCGTTTCGACGTGCCCACCATCGGCCCCCAGACGATCGCGAACCTGCACGCCGCCCGCGCCGCCGGCCTGGTCATCGAAGCAGGGAAGACGATCATCCTGGAACGCGAGCAGCTGCTCGCGCTGGCGGTGAAGTATCACATCGTGGTGATCGGGCGGGCGGACGGACCACACCCTTAACGCTGCGGATCAGCGCCGAGCGGCTTTCGTCCAAACACGCGCCGCCGCGCGATGTCGCTCGTCCGCTGAATCCGGTTGTTAGATCGCATTGACCTTGAAGTGCTGGGGCTGGTATCCGTGCTGTCCGACCAAATGCTCCAAGAACAGCTGCCCGACCCGAATGACCGAGTCGGCGAAGGCGATAAGTGGTGCGACGTCACCTGTGTGACCACCGATGATGAACTCCCGGAGCCGTAGGATCGGTTCCTCGACGGAATCGTCCTCGTGGCTACTGCCATACTGCTGTGCGATGGCAAGGACGAGATCACGGTTGCTATAGTCATGGGGCGCGATATAGACGGTCAAGCCTCGGTCGACCCACTCCCGAAACGGTAAGGGCTTGGCCAGGGCTGCTAGCTCTATTTCAGCACTAGCGACTCGATCCGGGTCGCCGGACGAGAGGGCCTCTGAGATCCGCTGGTGGGCGGGGTCCTCTCGCCACCCGACCGTCGCAAGCGGCTGTAGCTTGAGAGGCGGCTCTCCGGGATCCTTTCCCGGGGGCTGTACATCGTAAGCAAAGGCATACTCGTCCATCAGATCGAGGAGTAGCGGTTTGTTCAGACGCGTTCTGCATACTAGGACTCGCAGCTCCGCCGCGATCTGCTTGAAACGATCTCGCTCCTTAGGGTAGAGACGCCTAGCGTCCCAGAGGAAGTAGATATGCGTTTCACATTCCCGCAGCCGCTCACCTGACGTTTTAGGAACTCGTTTCTTTCGGTCCAT
>Ga0315273_10012132_pt1 | contig 11030 bp, 9 predicted proteins | sample YL17G02_0_MG_FD_205753 | JGI IMG/M metagenome (GOLD analysis project Ga0315273, IMG submission 205753) | Sediment microbial communities from Yellowstone Lake, YNP, Wyoming, USA - YL17G02_0 | ecosystem: Environmental > Aquatic > Freshwater > Lake > Sediment | place: USA: Wyoming | collected...
AGGGCCTCTGCCCAAGAATTCCATGCGTGCCATCTACCGCGAAATTCTCTCCGCCTGTCTTTCTTTAGAACGACCCCTGAAAGTGGCTTACTTGGGGCCTCCAGCCACCTTTACTCATCTGGCCTCTATGAAGAAGTTTGGCGGTTCAGCGGAATTCATCCCTATGAAAGGCATCAGCGACGTTTTCTTGGAAGTGGAGAAGGGAAATGCCGATTATGGCGTGGTAGCGGTGGAGAATTCAACGGAGGGAATGGTCAACCACACTCTCGATATGTTTGTCGATTCTGATCTGAAGATCTTCGGAGAGATCTTCCTGGAGGTGTCCCATACTCTTCTCTCCATCTCGGGAAAGCTGGAGGAGATTGAAAGGGTGTATTCTCATCCTCAGGCCCTGGCCCAATCGAGAAAGTGGCTGGAGGCGAACCTGCCTAAGGCAGACCTCATTGAGATCTTCAGCACCGCCGCCGCCGCAGAGATGTCCAAGAAAGACCCGGGTGGTGCAGCCATTGCTTCGGATCTGGCGGCCGATCTTTATGATCTAAAGAGGGTCCAATCTCGGATTGAGGATTATACGAAGAACTATACCCGATTTCTGATCATCGGAAGTCATTTCGGGCCGCGGACCGGTGAAGACAAGACCTCAATCCTCTTTTCGATGCGTGACCAGGTGGGCGCTTTGCACAGAATCCTCGAACCCTTTGCTCAGAGGGGTATCAATTTAACAAATATCGAATCACGTCCTTCAAAAATAAGAACTTGGGACTATATATTTTATGTAGATTTTGAAGGATATGTCGATGATGCCCCCGCCCGAGAAATACTTGACTATCTGAGAGAAGAATGTTATATGTTGAGGGTTTTAGGATCTTATCCTAAAGGACTTTATTATTGATTATATAATAAATCTAATATGATAGTATAATAAACATATCAATAATATCCGAATTGCAGCGGGGTAGGGGAGTGACTGGTAAGGCCGGAAGGGGGTTAATTGTCAGCATCGATGGACCCGTGGGGGCGGGGAAGAGCACGGTTGCCCGGATACTTGCCAGCAAATTAGGCTATCAATATATTGACTCAGGAGCAATGTACCGGGCGGTTGCCTGCGTGGCCCTTCGGGAGGGAATCGATTTGAATGACGAGAGTGCTTTAAGCTCCCTCATCGACCGGATGAAGATAGAGTTTAAGGAAGAAGATGGAAAGATGAGGACCTACCTCTGGGGCCATGATATTTCCGACGAGATTCGCTCCCCCCAGGGCAGTCAGGCATCTTCCCGGATATCTGTTCTGAAGGAGGTAAGGAAAAGGCTAGTGGCGTTGCAGCGGCAGATGGGCGAAAAAAGCGAAGGCGGAGTCGTAATGGAGGGAAGGGATATAGGCACTGTGGTTTTCCCAGATGCTGACATTAAGTTTTTCCTGGATGGTTCCTCCGTGGAGAGAGCCCGAAGAAGACATCAGGAACTGATGGGTGCAGGGGTCCGTATAGACCTTAGCGAGACCATGAGGGAAATTCGAATCAGGGACGAGCGGGACCGCCAGAGGGCGCTTTCACCCCTAAGACCTGCTGAAGATTGCATGGTGATAGATTCGACCGAGTTAGACGTCGAGCAAGTCGTGAATCTCATGTTGGATCAGATTCATAGCAGGTTGAAGGCAAGGTAAAGAAACGGTTGAAAATGCATAGCGAGCGCAATCCCCGCAACCTTGGTGTGGGGTCAGCAAGCGAATAGAGAATAGAGATAGTATGAATAGAAGGAAAGGAATAGAGATTCCTTGCATTGAAGATTCCTCGCAGTAAACTGCGAGGAATCTTCAAGCTTTTTTTCTTGCAAATTGAGGGGAATAAGTGTAAGAATTTATTGATTTGAGGCAATCAGCGAACAAGAATTTGCAGAGCGATGTTTGGCTGGGGCCAACTCGTTGGGAAGGCCCCATTGTTATACTGCTGAAGCCTCGATAAGCAGCTTAACACTTTAGGATCCAAGTTCGCGTCTTGTGGGGAATGCACCGCGATCTGGGGTTTTGGTCTCGGGAGCCCCTTGGAAACGATAGATGGTCTATGACATTGCATATTTTTTGCTGAAATGGATCTGCCAGGTTTTTTTGGGCCTCAAGATTGTTGGAAGGGAGAATGTTCCAAAAACCGGACCGGTTATTCTCGCCTCTAACCATGTCAGTTATCTGGATCCGATCATAGTAGGAGTATCCTTACCCCGCAGATTAAATTTCCTCGCAAAGGAGGAGATCTTTAATGGCCCTCTGCTTTCCTGGCTCATGAAGAAACTGCAGGCCTTTCCGGTCTCGCGAGAGCGGGTGGGTCCCTCTACGGTTAGGAATGCGCTGAAGTTGTTAGAAAAGGGAAAGGCCTTGCTTCTCTTCCCCGAAGGAACTAGGGGAGATGGCAAGAGTTTCCTGAAGGCGAAGAACGGGATAGGGATTATTGCGGGCCGATCCGGTGCTGTAATAATACCCACTTACCTTCGGGGACCAGAAAAGGTCCTGCCTCGTGGATCTCGTTGGGTGCACCTTCATCCTATTACCGTCTTCTTCGGTCCTCCTCTCCTCCCAAATTCGCCCTCTTTCGCGAGCGAGGTAGCAAAGAGAAAAGGCTATGGGGAACTGGCAGAGAAGGTTATGGTGCAAATAGAGAGGCTTAAGCTCTATATGGAACAGAGCCCCGAGGTCATGGTTTGAGAAGAAGGCCGGCCGCTTCGGGTTGAGGCATTAGAGGAGATCAACGATCGATATCTTGGTGGCGGAGAAAATAGGGTTTTGCTTCGGTGTTCAGAGAGCCTATGACCTGGCATTGTCCTCAGCTGAGGCGAAGAATGGCCCTTTATTCTCCTGGGGACCGCTCATTCATAACTGCCAGGTAGTAAGTTTTCTGGAGGGAAGAGGGCTCAAGATAATCGATGATCTGAATGAGGTAGGCCCAGGTGCACGGGTGGTTATTCGTTCTCATGGAGCATCTCCCGAGATCTGGAAAGAGATAGAAGACAGAGGAGCTCAGATCATCGATGCCACATGCCCTTTCGTGAAGAAAGCCCAAAACAAGCTCTCTCAGTTGGAAAGAGAGGGGTATCAGGTTCTGCTCCTTGGCGATCGGTCGCACGCAGAAGTTCAGACCCTTATCGGATATGCCAGATCGGAGATTAAAGTAATCCAAGGCCCGTCAGATCTGGATTCTATTGACCTGAAGGAAAGGGTAGGTCTGTTATCGCAGACCACCCGAAGGGAAGCGGACCTGAAGGAAATCGCAGGTTCCCTTCTTCCAAGGGTGGAGGAGTTGAAGGTTTTCAATACTATCTGTAAATTTACCATCGCCCGGTCAAAGGCCGCGCTGCAAGTGGCGAAGGAGGTGGATGTTTTATTCGTGGTCGGTGGAAAGGATAGCGCGAACACAAGCCGTCTCAGGGATAGCTGTCGAGAGGTGCTACGGGATACTTACCTGATCGAAGCCGGGGAAGAGATAGACCCTGATTGGCTTCATGAGAAGTCCAAGGCAGGGATCACTTCTGGCGCCTCCACCCCTGACTGGGTCATCGCGGAAGTGGTGGCCCGGCTGAAGGATATAATCTCGGAAGGGACACAGAGGAAAACCTCGAGGGTTTTCTTAACATCATAAAAAATAATAGGAGGTACTGCCGATAATGATAGAAGAGACTCAGGCTACGAAGGTCAATTATGAGCCGAATCAGCAAGGTGAGGAAAGGGAGACCCCAGAAGGAGGCCTCCCAGAGTCGCTTCCTGGAGGCAGTGCCATGAAGGAGGAAACGGAGTTTCGCCCCCAAGGAGAGGTTCAGGAGTGGAGGGAACTCTATGACCGGAGCTTAAGGGATATCTCCGAGGGGGAGATTATTCGGGGCACGGTGGTGAACATCACTGGCGATACAGTATTGGTTGACATCGGCTACAAGTCAGAGGGCACCATCCCGATCGAGGAATTCAGAAATCCGATGGGCGAGATAGACGTCAAGATCGGGGGTCAGGTCGATGTCCTCTTAGAGCAAAAGGAAAACGCCGAAGGCATGGTAGTCCTTTCGCGAGAAAAGGCGGAAAATATCAAGGTATGGGAGGATATTACCCGCGTATTTGAAACCGGGGGTATTGTCCAGGGGACGATCTTGGGGAAAACGAAGGGAGGACTCATGGTGGACATAGGCGTCAAGGCCTTTCTCCCCGGCTCCCAGATCGATCTCCGGCCCATCAAGGACCTCGACAAGATCTTGTGTAAAACCTTTCCCATGAAGATCATCAAGTTGAATCAAAGGCGCGGAAATATTGTCCTGTCCCGCAGGGCGTTTTTGGAGGAAGAGAGAAAAGAGGAGCGAGAGAAGACCCTGGCCATTCTCGAAGAAGGAAAAGTAATAAGGGGTAAGGTGAAGAACCTTACTGAATATGGTGCTTTTGTGGATTTGGGCGGAATTGACGGCTTGCTGCACATCACCGATATGTCTTGGGGAAGGATTAGCCATCCCTCGGAGCTATTCATGGTGGGCGATGAGATCGAAGTGGTGGTCCTCAAATTGGATCGTGAGAGTCAGAGGGTCTCCCTGGGCTTGAAGCAGCGGTTTCCTGACCCCTGGGAATCGGCAGATGAGAGGTATCCGGTTGGGAGAAAGGTCAAAGGTAAGGTAGTAAGCCTCGTTGATTATGGGGCCTTCGTGGAACTGGAACCGGGAATCGAAGGTCTGGTTCACGTCTCAGAGATGTCCTGGAAGCAGCGGATCAAACACCCCTCAAAAATGGTGGCCATCGGCGACGTGATTGAGGTCGTAGTGCTCGATATCGATAAAAAGGCCAAACGCATTTCACTCGGGATGAAGCAGGCGGAGCCAAACCCGTGGATGTTTGTGGAGGAGAAATACCCGGCAGGGATGAGAGTGGAGGGCAGGGTGAGAAACCTCACGGAATATGGGGCCTTCGTGGAATTAGAAGATGGCCTTGACGGCCTCATTCACATATCCGACATGTCCTGGACCAAGAGGGTTCGGCACCCATCTGAGGTGCTTAAGAAGGGCGATTGGGTGGAGACCTTAGTGCTTCGAGTGGACAAGAATACCCATCGGATTTCTTTGGGCTTGAAGCAGGCCCAGGCGGACCCATGGCAGACCCTCGTGCCAGAGAAGTATAAGGTCGGTATGAATGTGCGGGGGAAAGTCGTCCGGCTCATGGAATTTGGGGCATTTGTGGAGTTAGAAGAGGGTATCGAAGGCCTCTTGCATATCTCTGAGATGCGTCCGGAAAGAGTAGCAAAGCCGGAAGAGGTGGTCTCTGTGAGTGACGAGATCGTGGCGAAAATCATCAAACTCGATGTGGATGAGCGAAAGATAGGGCTCAGCATGAAGGCTTATTTGCAAGAAAGCCGAGGGAGGGAAGAGGGGGAGCAGGAGGACTTGCAGATGGAACCTGAGAGCTGAGATCTCTCGATTTCCGTGAAGAGAACCCTTGTAGCAGGAGGGGGGCCCGAAGATAAGAGATGAGGAAAGTAAGGAGATATTTCCCTCCGGAGGGATTGCGAAGGAGAAGAAGGGAGGTCGCAAAAGTCAATCAACAATAAGGGGTCATGAACGACAAAGGATGATGAATCTGGGTTTAAAATATTGAACTGGAAAGGGCCATGCAAAAGGGTGAGGTAGGGAAGCTCATATCTTGGATCATTGGAGGGGGATTCGTTCTTTTCCTCCTGTTTTACTTGGTGAGCCTCTACATTGCGAGGGAGGGGCCGGGAGCAGGGAAAATCGGGCTGATCAATATCGAAGGGGTGATCGTGGATTCCAAAGAGGCCCTGGAGCAATTGGACAGGTACCAGAAAAATCAGGCGATCAAGGCCCTGGTCATCCGAATTAACAGCCCAGGGGGCGGGGTAGCGGCAGCGCAGGAAATCTTTGAAGAGCTGCAAAAGACCAAATCCCAACACAGGAAACCCATCGTCGCATCCATGGGGGGCTTGGCCGCATCAGGGGGTTACTATATCGCGTGCGCCTCTGACCGGATCTTTGCTAATCCTGGATCCATTACGGGAAGCATCGGCGTAATCGTTCAATTAGCAAATATTTCTCGGCTGCTGGAGAAGGTGGGCGTGAAATCGGTGACGATCAAGAGCGGGGAGCACAAGGATATGGGTTCCATGACCAAGGATCTCTCCCCCGAGGATCAAAAGATTTTTCAGGGTGTATTAGATGACGTGCATGATCAATTTATCGACGTAGTGGCCAAGAGCCGAAGAATGGATAAGGAGAAGGTCAGGGAAATCTCCGATGGTAGGATCTTTACGGGAAGACAGGCCATTAGTCTGGGTCTCATTGATGAGTTGGGAAATCTTTCCGATGCAGTCAACTATGCCGCTCAAATGGCGGGAATCAAGGGAAAGCCGAGAATTGTCGAGGAGAGAAAAAAGGCATTCTCGCTCTTGGATCTTTTGGGCGGCTCTAAGATCTTTTCTTTCCCCGTTTCTGCCCCTGACGGGGGATGGCCAACTTTTTGCGTCCAGTATTTGATGCATTGACGGAAAATTAGGATGGACGAGCAAGGAGATATGACATGACCAAAGTAGATTTGATTGAACAGGTAGCTGGCTCCATCAATCTCACCAAGAAGGATACCGAGGTGATCGTAAACACGATATTCAAGAGCATCGCCGAGGCGCTATCTTCAAAGAAAGATGGAAAAGTGGAACTCAGGGGATTTGGAAGCTTTCGGGTGAGGCAAAGAGAGGCTCGTCAGGGACGGAATCCTCAAACCGGGCAATCTGTTCGAGTTTCAGCAAAGCGCGCCCCCTATTTCAAACCAGGCAAAGAGCTAAAAGAGCTTGTCGATAGCTAATCGAGGGTCCGGAGAAGGGAAGCTTTGAATTCTTCTATATTTCGATGGCGACGAGTTTCTCCTTCGTTGTTCGTTTCTGCACTTCCTCCTTCAAAAAAGGGCTTTTACCTCTCCGAGATTCATTCATCGTCAGGGAACCAGGTTTCGCCCTTACTATTCTCACTGCCTCTCCTCCGCCTGGTTATGCCTGTATCTGACGATTATGTCGGCCCCTGGAAGGGGGAAGAGAAAGTCCTTGATCCTGTCTATGGGTGATGGTAAGCTAAATTGGAATAAAAACAAATTGGAATTCCGCGCCCTCTCATGATTTCCCGAATGGACGGGTAATTTGGGAGAGATCCTTGAGACAGATTGGGGGGCGCGCCAGAGGAAGTTGAGATGAGAATCCTTTGGGCACCGTGGAGGAAGCTTTACATTGAAAAAGGAGTCGAGACGAAGGGCTGTATCCTCTGTGAGAAACCTAGGGAGCAAGAGGATAGAAAGAACTTCATTCTTTTTCGAGGAAAGTGCTGTTTTGTCCTTCTGAATCTTTTCCCGTATAATAATGGTCACCTTATGATAAGCCCGTATCGCCACATAGATACCCTGACTTCTTTAAGTTCCGAGGAACTGGAAGAGATGGTTGCGTTGGCCCGGATGAGTGAGGGCATCTTGAGGAACACGCTCGCTGCGGAGGGATTTAATCTGGGTATGAATGTGGGTAGAATCGCTGGTGCGGGGATTGCCGACCATATTCACCTGCATCTGGTGCCACGCTGGGGAGGAGATACCAACTTCATGCCGGTTATGGGGAAAACAAAGGTGATATCCGAGGATGTGAATTCGACTTACGAAAGGCTTTCTCCCTTTTTCCAGGCCCCTGGATCCTGAAGACGACTCCTGCTATGGTTTTTCAGTGTTCAATGAATGTGAGGCGAGGCATATGTTGGTTAAGATGATGGTAAGAGGACTGGCCCTCGATCCCATAACTAACATGCCCATTATTATCCTGAAAGATGCGGAGGATCGAAAAGCCCTCCCGATCTGGGTGGGAATCTTCGAGGCCAATGCTATTGCCCTCGAGATCGAGAAGATCGCGACGCCGCGCCCCATGACCCACGATCTAATCAAAAATATCCTGGATCGTTTGGGGGCCGTAGTCCAGCAAGTGATTATAAATGATTTAAGAGAAAATACCTTCTACGCGATCATAGAGATCTCGATAAATGGAAGCCGAATTGCCATCGACTCACGACCGAGCGATGCGATCGCCATTGCTCTGCGATTCAATGCGCCGATCTTTGTGGATGAGGGCGTCATCAGTAAGGCGAAGAACATCGACGTGAGCGATGAAAAAGAAGAGAATGATCGTTGGCGGGAATGGCTTGAAAACCTGAAACCGGAGGACTTCGGTAAGTATCGGATGTGAACTTATTTACATAATATCCATTATAAGAACATAGAGATTTGACTTGCTATCCACATTGCCCCTCCAGATTCCTTCCTTTCTTCCTTCCTTTCTTCCTTCCCCTGCTTAATCTTCTCAAGCCTGCCAGAAGTCCGATTGGTATTCGCGCGAAGGAACTTTGATCCTGAAAGACCTCGATCTGGGCCACCTCTCTTTTTCTTTCCCATCTTCCCGCAGAATGACGATAAACTGGAGAAACTGACCGGCTTGCGCCTTGAGGGCCTCAAAAGGAATACCTATTTCAATGATGTTTTTCTTGAATGCCGCCTCCAGTCCATCCACCTGAATTTCTTTTCGGGAATTTTTCAAGGGCGATTCTGCCTCATAAAACTTTGCCGTGAGCTTGGGTGCTTGTGCGTCCAGCTCGGCCTCTACCTGGGCGGCATGAGGATCAAGAAAGCGGACGAGCACCGAGGCCTCGAAGTTCCCTTTCTTCGGCAGTAAGCTCTCCTCTATGTCAATCCGAAGAAACAATCGATCGAAGTCGAAGCCCGCGTAGATCACCTTGGCCAAGGAGGTAGCCCGATGCATGGTCCCCCCCACATCGGTGAGTTTGCACAATCCAGCGGGGAGCCACTCAAAGTAGTTAGTTAGCTTGCCGTCGATAGATGGATGGACCAAATCTGCGGGCTCGAATGTCAGATCATCGCTTCTCTCTCTCTCGCGGATGAGGGGTGTATAAAATCGATCGGGGGGGTCCACGCCCATAAAATGGTAGACATTCATGAGGTGCTTGCGAAATAGGCTGTCGAAGACCTCATCCATTCCGGAAGTATGATCGTCCCCGTACCACCAGCACCAGTCGCTCCCTTCTGCAATATAGACTTCGTTCCACGCCTTTTCCAGATCCTTGCTCTCCCCTTCCCTTCCCACCATCTCCCCTGCCGGGAGTCCTTTCAGCAGAACCAAGTCATCCCGCGTCTGACTTAAGAGGTCCCAGGCAGCATTGTCCTCCTGGTGGCCAATCCAGATCCGAAAGTTATGGTCGATCCAGGATCCGGAGGCCAGGACGTCGATTTCTTTGCGAGGCGGAAATCTTTCCAGGAAGTCGCTCACTCGAACCGTCTGTAAGGACTTCTCGTGAGTGAGCCCCTCATAGAGGGAATATAGAAAGTCCCTTCCATCGTTCTTATAATACTCCCAGGCATTCTCTCCATCCAGGATGATCGTAACCAGGGAGGGTCCCTGATCGGGGAGGTCTTTCAGGGAAGCCCGAATCCGGGAGAGATGCCTCAAGAAGTCCTTTGCTGCCTCCTTTGGTTCCCAGCGTGCGTAAGTGAATCCGATCAGATCGGAGAGGAGATGATCCCGGAAGAGGAGGTAGAGTTGGAAATCCGACCCTCGCAGGCAATAGGGCTGGTAAAGCAGTTTCAGCTTGTCGGATCCCCTTGGGGAGCGCAGGCTTAAGCATCGGTAGAGGATTTCTTCATCGGAGGCCATCCATTGAATTCCGGCTTTCGCAGCCAGGCGGGCGACCTCCTGGCTCACCGCCCCTTCCGGTGGCCACATGCCTTGAGCACGTCTCTCGAAGTGCTGGAAGAAGGACTCCAGGCCTCTCCGGATCTGTTCTTGGGTATCTTCCGGGTGGCGAAACCGATGTGCGGGAAGGATCATGTCCGGGCTTGCCTCCTTGGCCACGTCCGTATCGCAGACCAAAGGCATGATGGGATGGTAATAGGGACTGGTGGTAATCTCTATTTGTCCTTCGTCGAGGAGCCGTTTGTAAAGAGGGAGTATCTGGTTGATGACTTCCCTTTGCCTTTCTAACAACCGAAGCTTCTCTTCTTCTGAAAAATCTCTTCCTTTGCTTACGAGGTGTTGAAGAAAGGGATCCATTTCCCGCAGGGTGGAGTTGAACCAGGTCAAATTCATCCAGACCTGGAGATCCAGAAGATCTTGCATCGAGAAATAGCGCTGAACCTCTGCCCAATCTTTTTCACTTCCGATTCGCCCCCGTTTTCGGAGGAGCTCGCGATAACGAGGATGGGGTTCCACCATGGTTTCCCAATTGGCCGAAAAAGCACTTGCCAGAAGACCTACCTTTTCCGGGAGGCTCAAATCCCGCGCTGGCTTCAGGCTAAGCTTGAGGGCTCGATCCGTCGCAGAACCCTTAGCATAGTCTTCCAACTGTTCCACGAGCGAGGGAACGAGATTGAAGTTGAGGCGAAGGTCGGGGAAGGTTTCGACGATGGAGGCCATCTGGTAGTAGTCCTTGACGGCATGAAGGCGGACCCAGGGCAGCCAGTACTCATCTGTCGCCAAGTCCTTGTAGAATGGCTGGTGCATATGCCAAAGAAGGGCTACGTATAAAGGATGATCTACTTGCTCCAATGGATGCTCCTAAGATTCTAAGACAGGAGGGAGACCGTGACCGGGTCCCCTTTCCTCTTCTTGGCTACGAGGCTGGCATTTCCCTGATTGACAAAAATCTCCAGGTATCCGGAGCTCCCGATTATGGCCTCCAATTTGCCCTTCTCCCCTTCGCCGTAAAACGACCGCAGTCCCTCGATCATCGTGTCGCCCAGTTTCAAGGCCAGTCGAGCTTCCTCTCGCTTTTCCTGCAATCGGGCGAGATGCTCATGGCTGATATCGGTGATGAGGTTTCCAAAACGGTCGACATGAAGAATCTCTCCGGCCATAACGCCTTCTCCCACCTCGTGAGGGGAAGGGAGAGGGATCTTAACGTAGTCATCAATCTCGGAACCGAACGCCTCCGGCTCGATCCCCTTGCTCAGATAGGCGGCAACGGGTGCAAATA
>Ga0315273_10012133_pt1 | contig 11029 bp, 7 predicted proteins | sample YL17G02_0_MG_FD_205753 | JGI IMG/M metagenome (GOLD analysis project Ga0315273, IMG submission 205753) | Sediment microbial communities from Yellowstone Lake, YNP, Wyoming, USA - YL17G02_0 | ecosystem: Environmental > Aquatic > Freshwater > Lake > Sediment | place: USA: Wyoming | collected...
TGTACGACCGGAAGACGAACAACCGCCAAGAGCCGATGCCCCCCGCCACGCGCTGCGGCTACTGCCACAGCGGCCCGTACAAGACCTCGTTGCAGGCGACCGGCGTGGGCACCGAGATGTGGTTCGACTCCGAGGCCCCGGACGTGGAACGGATCGACCTAACCGATGTAGACAGCCTCGGCTGGTTTGGCATCGTGTACTTCTCCTATCTCTCGCCGGACCCGAGCCGCCTCCGGGCGCTCGACAACCCGCATCTCCGGGGGGCCTGGAACTCGGCGCCCTACCTGCACAACGGCGCCGCCCCGACTCTTCAGGAGATCTGGACGCGGTTCAACCTCTACGGCTGGCACGGCGTGACGGGCGACCTGACGCGACAGCAGTTCAACGACCTGATCGAGTACCTCGAGACCCTCTGAGAGGCTCATGCGCGTTTTCATGCTCGCGTCTTGTCTCGGCGTCCTCGCCGTCCTAGGGCGCGCGATCGGCGGTCCGCCGGGCCCGCCGCCCGAGGCGCCGTCCAGCGCGGTCGAACGGGATCCGGTGACCGGCGACCTGTGGATCGGGACGCTGGGAGCCGGGCTCGTCCGCAAGTCGGCCGGACGGCTCGACCGGTTCACGCAGTTCAACAGCGGCCTGGCGGGGGACGTGCTTCTCGACGTCAAGTTGTGGGGAGGCCGCATCTTCGCCGCGACCACTCGCGGGATCAGCGGCTACGATCCGCGGACCGACACGTGGACCTTGGACCTGGAACGGCGCGGCGACATCCCGCAGGCCGTGATCGTGCGCCTCCTCGTGCTTGTGTCGGAACCGTCGGCGTCGTCGTCGCTGTACGGCTGCGCCTTCGATGGACGTCCCTTCCGTTACGATGCCGGAACGGACGCATGGGTTCCATCCTTGGACCTTGCGGCGAGAACGGCCTGCGAATCGGCGCGAAGCGAGCAGGCCAAGGTCCAAGCGCCGCGACCGCCGGAGCGGACCGAGCCCGCATCGGCTCCGCACGCGGCGATCGGGATCCTCATCCCGATGAGTCGAACGATCGCCATTCCAGGGGCCGACCGTGGCTGGCCGGACGAACGGGTGGACCGGGTCGCGATCGAGGAGTTGCTCGCGCTCCGGAAGAAGCGTGGGGGAACCCCGATCGAGCTGTCCGCGTCCGCCTTCACGTACGAGCGTCACGGTTTCGGGACTCCCGACGACACCCTCGCGATCCTGGCTCTGAGGCCGGAGGTCGTAGGCGTCGTCGGCCACGCCGTCCCTAGCGGGAGCGTCGAGTCCATCCTCGCGTCGCGGCTCGGGATGCCGATCGTGGACGCGGCGCCCACTGATCCCGGGAGAGGCGAGAGAGCCGATCCGTGGGTGTTCCGCTGCGACCGGTACGGACACGATGGGCAGGTGGCGGTGCTCGACGCGCTCCTTACGGGCCTCGATCGCCCACGTCTGGCGGTCGTGCGCACGCCGGGAGGGGAGGCGGCCCGGCGTCTCGACTTCTGGGTCGGGCAGGCGGCAAAGCGCGGAGCCCAAGTCGTCGCCGACGTGATCTGGGACCCGGACGTGGACGACCTCGGCACCGTCCTTACGAAACTCCGCCGCGCACGGGTGCAGGCCGTCTTGACCTGGAGCGACGCGCGAACGTCGGCGGTCCTGCTGGGCGGGATGCGGAAGGCAGGGCTGGACGCAGCACTCGTGGGCGGACCGCGGATCGTGAACGAGGAATTCGCGCGGTTGGCTCCGCCCGACGCGGGTACGGTTCTGGCGGTTGCTCCGTGCCCCCACGCCGAACAAGGCGGCGGCCCGGCGCCCGAGTCGCTGCACGACCGCTCATCGGAAGCCGCGGCGCACCTGCTCGCGGCCGTCGAGATCGCGGGGCGCGATCGGGAGGCCGTGCGCGGCATACTTGAACGCCTGCGGTCCCAAGCCGTGGCCCGCTTGAAGAACGGTGCGTGGGGGCCTTCCCCCACAGTGGCCGCAAGCTTGTTGAGTGAATGAGCGTCCGCACGGTCTGTATCCGGACGGTGCGGACAATCGGCGGGCAATGAAAGGGCGGCATTCCGCAGTTCCGGCTCGGCCCTCGGTTTGCTCCTCCGTCGGGTCATGCGCTGGCCGAAACAGCCCGTCCAAAACGCGCGCCCTTCGCGGTTCATGCCGCCCTTCTGTCCTTGGCCGGAATGTCCCGCTCACCGATCTCGCGGAACGGGCTTCCATCGCAACGGCTCCTACCGCACCAAGAGATCGCCGAAGCGCATCCCGCGCTTCTTGTGCCTCGACTGCGAACGCACCTGCTCTCGCCAGACGTTTTCAACCACCTACTACCTCAAACGCCCGGAGCTTCTCGTGGCTGTTGCGTCAGGTCTTGCCGCGTGCTCCTGCCATCGACAGCTCGCCCGCTCTCTCCATTGCGCCAAGACCAGTGTCACCCGCCAGGCCGAGCGCCTTGGCCGGCACGCGATCCTCTTTCATGCGCGGTGTAGCACTCAGCTCCCGGCTCTGGCAGAGCCGGTTGTCCACGATCACTTCGAGGCGTTCATCGGCCGCCAAGACCGCGCCCTCGGGGTCGGGACTGCAGTAGGCTCGACGTCGCGGTACGTTTACGACATCGATCCCGCTCCGCATCGGGGAAGCGGACGCCGTCCCGACCGCAAGCCCGACGACGGGACGACGGTGCGCGTGAACCGGTCTTACGTCGAGAGCATCAGGCGCTCGATTCGTGCCCTGATTCCTCATGTTTCGGGGCCCGATCAACTCGTACTCCGCGTCGACGGGCGGACCGACTACAGAGTCGCCCTGCGGGACGAAACGATCGAACGTCACGTCGTGCTGCAGGCGTTTCCGAATCCCGTACGCGGCCCGAAAGGGACGCCTCGGTCGCCAGAAGCGCTGAGACGAGACCTCGCAATGTTTCCGCTCGACCAGTTGCATCAGCTCTTGCGTCACACCTGCTCCGATCACAAGAGGGAGACGATCGCCTTCGGGAGGCGACTCGAGTCGATCATCGGCCGGGCGAACCTGATGGCCGTCTGGAAGAACTTCATCAAGGCGAGATCGGAACGAGCGCCCGACCGGACCACCCCGGCGATGCGGCTTGGGCTGACCGACAGGCGATGGCGATTCGAGCGCATCCTCGCCCGGCGCCTGTTCAGGAGTCGGGAGGCGGTGTCGGAATCCGCTCTGCGTGTCTATCAGATGCTCTGGACGCCCGGTTTGCCCCAGTTCGAACGCCGACACGCGGGCTGATTCGAACCCAATGTCATCGGACGGACGAATTCACAGGTCTTGCGGCCCGACCTCCCCCGGTCAGTCAACAAGCTTGCGGCCACCGTGCTCTTCTCCTACGGGCAGGAGCGTCCGCCGCGGGGCGTCCCGTTCGACCGCGTGCCGAGCGGACCGTCGCCCGACGGGCACGCGTTCGTCGCCCGCACGAGATAGAAGAACACTCCTCCCGTCCCCGGGTCGGACAGGTCCGAGCACGTCGTCACGCCGGGCCCCGCCACCGGGAGGCAGCTCGCGGAAGCGACGAAATCTGCCGGAGTCACCGACCGGATCGCGTCGTAAACGATCGCGACCAACACGCCACCGGGATTCGTCGGCGCGAGCCACGATAGGATCGTCTCGCTCCCCGCGCCCTTCGCCAGGCGGAGGTCGAGCGCCTCTCCCGGCGTGGTCCACGCGTCGGCATTGGCGTCGTTGCAATCGCAAGCCGCGAAGCCGTCGCCGTCGTGGTCGCTCCCGGCGCAGGCGCCGGCGGTGCAGCAATCGAGGTCCATGCAGTCGATCTGGCCGTCGCAGTCGTTATCGATCGAGTCGTTGCACGCCACCTCGACGCCGGTTGGGGCCCCACAGTCGGCCGCGCAGCGACAAGGATTCTCTCCCGGCTCGCACGTGAGGTTGCCGCAGCACCCGGCGCCGCCTCCCTGGCCGGCGCAGTCGGCCGGGCAGTTGGAGCAGGTCTCGCTCCCCGCGCAGATGCCGTTCACAACGCACGCATTCGGCGTGAGCGTGCTCGCCGTGAGCGAACCGGGGAGCCCTGGAGTGAACAAGTCGAGCCTCACCTGGTCGGTGACGGGCGCGACGTTGACGTCGAAGCGGAAGTTGTAGAGAGTCCCCCAACGCAGCGCGTTGGCGTTCGGATTGGTTGCCCACGCGTCGGTCGTAAAGGTCACGGAGGAGGCATCGACCGTGGCGGTCCAATCGGTCCCGGAGAAGGGCTCCCCGCTGTGATAGTCCACGTCGTGGAACCCGATGTTCCTCACGACGGCTCCCGCGGGGATCGGCACGCGGAAAGCGCGGATGGCGCGGGCGGACGTCAGGTTCTGCACCGCGTACTCGTAGTGATAGCTCGCAAACTGCGCCGTCGCTTTCGCGGCGACGATGATGCGTCCGTTGGCGCCGTCGGTGACGTTCGTCGTGACCACCGTCGGATCGAGGGTCCCCCACGCCTCGAGGGCGGCCTTCTGTCTCTGCGATGCCCCCGCGTTGAAGGGCCAGACGATGTCGAATAGGCCGCCCGTCCCGGTCACGTTGACCTGCCTGTACGTGGCGTTGTTCTGCTGGTTCAGGCCCGTTGCGTCGTCGTGGGAGACCACCTGGATCTCCACGAAGTACTGGGCGCCCGAGTTCAACGCCGGGTCGAGGTCGCCGTTGTGGACCTGCAGGCGCTTGTAGATCGCGTCTCCCGTCAGGCTGCCGTCGGTGGCCGGGTATGGAAAGACCCCCGTGGCGGGATTCACCTCGAACTTCGGACCGAGGCGGGTCTGGGCCCCGTTCAGGGACGCGGAGTACGGATCGGAGCAGTTGACGCCGAGATTGTTGCCGCTGCTGGCGGTACGACAGACCGACGAGCAGAGCGTCTGCTGCAACGCGGTGAAGCCGTGCTTGACCCATGACTGGCCGATCTGCTCGAACCGGTCGTTCTTGAGCCGGAACATGTTCTGCGCGAAGACGGGGTGCTCGGCCGTGTTCGCAATCCAGTTCGCCTGACACGTTCCCTGGTTGCACGTGTTGTTCCCGATGGAAAAAGCGGTGATGTCCCCGATGACGCCAAAGCGGCCCTTCTCCGGGATGTCGCCGATGATGAGGTCGGGGCTCTCGCCGGCTTCGCACGTGTTGTTCTGGGCGCGCACCGTGAGACCACCGAAAAGACACAACGAAAGAACGAAGGAAACGAATACTCGCCGCAAGTTCATCGCGCCCTCTCTCCGTGAGCACGCCCGAGGGCGAACGTACCGACACAGGCACTTGTCAGCTAAGAGAAATACGCCTACAACCGCCCGAGCGTGCTTTGTTCTTGGTTGAATTCCGCCCCGGAAGTGTCAGGAAGCAGGGCTCAGGCACCTGCTCACATCATCCCCGTCCACATGCGTCCTTGCCGACGCCCTTCTCCTACGGGCAGGAGCGCCCGTCGCGGGGCGTCCCGCTCGACCGCGTGCCGAGCGGACCGTCGCCCGATGGGCACGCGTTCGTCGCCCGCACGAGATAGAAGAACACTCCTCCCGTCCCCGGATCGGACATGTCCGAGCTCGTCGTCACGCCGGGGCCCGCCACCGGGAGGCAGCTCGCGGCAGCGACGAAATCGGCCGGATTCACGGACCGGATCGCGTCGTAAACGATCGCGACCATCACGCCACCCGGCTCGGTCGGCGCGAGCCACGACAGGATCGTCTCGCTCCCCGCGCCCTTCGTCAGGTAGAGATCGCGCGCCTCTCCCGGTTTGCTCCACGCGTCGGCATCGGCGTCGTTGCAATCGCACGCCGCAAAGCCGTCGCCGTCGTGGTCGCTCCCGGCGCAGGCGCCGGCCGTGCAGCAGTCGAGGTCCACGCAGTCGGTCTGGCCGTCGCAGTCGTTGTCGATCGCATCGTTACAGACGAGCTCGAACGCAGTCTGGGTCCCGCAGTCGGCCGCGCAGCGACAAGGATTCTCTCCCGGCTCGCAGGCGAGGTTGCCGCAGCACCCGGCGCCGCCTCCCTGGCCGGCGCAGTCGGCAGGGCAGTTGGAGCATGTCTCGCTCCCCGCGCAGATGCCGTCCATAACGCACGCATTCGGCGTGAGCGTGCTCGCCGTGACCGAGGTGGGATCGCCGGGACGAAAGATGTTGAGCCTCACCTGGTCGGTGACGGGCGCAACGTTGGCGTCGAAGCGGAAGTTGTAAAGAGTCCCCCACCTCAGCGCGTTGGCGTTCGGGTTGGCGAGCCAGGTGTCGGTCGTCCATGTCACGGAGGAGCCGTCGACCGTGGCGGGCCAATCGGTCCCGGCGAAGGGCTCGCCGCTGTGATAGTCCGCGTCGTGGAAGCCGATGTTCGTCACGACGGCTCCCGCGGGGATCGGCACGCGGAAAGCGCCGACGGCGCGGTTGGAGGTCAGGTTCTGCACCGCGTACTCGTAGTGCCAGGTCGAGCCTCCCAGCGACGTCGCCTTCGCGGCGACGATGATGCGTCCGTTGGCGCCGTCGGTGACGTTCGTCGTGACCACCGTCAAATCGAGGGCCCCCCACGCCTCGAGGGCGGCCTTCTGTCTCTGCGATGCCCCCGCCGTGAAGGCGATGTCGAACACGCCCGCCGTCCCGGTCACGTTGACCCGCCGGTACGTGGCGTTGTTCTGCTGGTTCATACCCGTTGAGTCGTCGTGGGCGATCGCCTGGACCTCCGCGAAGTACGCCGCGCCGGGGTTCGACGCCGGGTCGAGGTCGGTCGTGTGGACCTGCAGGCGCTTGTAGATCGTGTCTCCCGTCAGGCTGCCGTCGGTGGCGGGGTAGGGGTAGACCCCCGTCGCGGGATTCACCTCGAACTTCGGCCCGAGACGGGCCTGGGCCCCGTTCAGGGACGCGGAGTACGGGTCGGAGCAGTTGACGCCGAGATAGCCCCAGGTGGCTTCAAGACAGGCCGACGAGCAGATCGTCTGCTGCAGCGCGGTGAAACCGTGCTTGACCCATGACTGGCCGATCTGCTCGAACCGGTTGTTCTTGAGGCGGAACATGTTCTGCGCGAAGAGGGGGTGCTCGGCCACGTCGGCCAGCCAGTTCGCCTGGCACGTCCCCTGGTTGCACGTGATGTTCCCGATGGAGAAGGCGGTGATGTTCCCGATGACTCCCCAGCGGACACGGTCCTGGATGTCGCCGATGATGAGGTCGGGGCTCTCGCCGGCTTCGCACGTGTTGTTCTGGGCGCGCACCGTGAGACCACCGAAAAGACACAACGAAAGAACGAAGGAAACGAATACTCGCCGCAAGTTCATCGCGCCCTCTCTCCGTGAGCACGCCCGAGGGCGAACGTACCGACACAGGCACTTGTCAGCTAAGAGAAATACGCCTACAACCGCCCGAGCGTGCTTTGTTCTTGGTTGAATTCCGCCCCGGAAGTGTCAGGAAGCAGGGCTCAGGCACCTGCTCACATCATCCCCGTCCACATGCGTCCTTGCCGACGCCCTTCTCCTACGGGCAGGAGCGCCCGTCGCGGGGCGTCCCGCTCGACCGCGTGCCGAGCGGACCGTCGCCCGATGGGCACGCGTTCGTCGCCCGCACGAGATAGAAGAACACTCCTCCCGTCCCCGGATCGGACATGTCCGAGCTCGTCGTCACGCCGGGGCCCGCCACCGGGAGGCAGCTCGCGGCAGCGACGAAATCGGCCGGATTCACGGACCGGATCGCGTCGTAAACGATCGCGACCATCACGCCACCCGGCTCGGTCGGCGCGAGCCACGACAGGATCGTCTCGCTCCCCGCGCCCTTCGTCAGGTAGAGATCGCGCGCCTCTCCCGGTTTGCTCCACGCGTCGGCATCGGCGTCGTTGCAATCGCACGCCGCAAAGCCGTCGCCGTCGTGGTCGCTCCCGGCGCAGGCGCCGGCCGTGCAGCAGTCGAGGTCCACGCAGTCGGTCTGGCCGTCGCAGTCGTTGTCGATCGCATCGTTACAGACGAGCTCGAACGCAGTCTGGGTCCCGCAGTCGGCCGCGCAGCGACAAGGATTCTCTCCCGGCTCGCAGGCGAGGTTGCCGCAGCACCCGGCGCCGCCTCCCTGGCCGGCGCAGTCGGCAGGGCAGTTGGAGCATGTCTCGCTCCCCGCGCAGATGCCGTCCATAACGCACGCATTCGGCGTGAGCGTGCTCGCCGTGACCGAGGTGGGATCGCCGGGACGAAAGATGTTGAGCCTCACCTGGTCGGTGACGGGCGCAACGTTGGCGTCGAAGCGGAAGTTGTAAAGAGTCCCCCACCTCAGCGCGTTGGCGTTCGGGTTGGCGAGCCAGGTGTCGGTCGTCCATGTCACGGAGGAGCCGTCGACCGTGGCGGGCCAATCGGTCCCGGCGAAGGGCTCGCCGCTGTGATAGTCCACGTCGTGGAAGCCGATGTTCGTCACGACGGCTCCCGCGGGGATCGGCACGCGGAAAGCGCCGACGGCGCGGTTGGAGGTGAGGTTCTGCACCGCGTACTCGTAGTGCCAGGTCGAGCCTCCCAGCGACGTCGCCTTCGCGGCGACGATGATGCGTCCGTTGGCGCCGTCGGCGATGTTCGTCGTGACCACCGTCAAATCGAGGGCCCCCCACGCCTCGAGGGCGGCCTTTTCTCGCTGGGCTGCCCCCGCCGTGAAGGCGATGTCGAACACGCCCGCCGTCCCGGTCACGTTGACCCGCCGGTACGTGGCGTTGTTTTGTTGATTCTTGCCGTTTGCGTCGTCGTGGGCGACCACCTGGATCTCAACGAAGTACGCCGCGCCGGGGTTCAACGCCGGGTCGAGGTCGCTCGTGTGGACCTGCAGGCGCTTGTAAATCGTGTCTCCGGTCCGGCTGCCGTCGGTGGCGGGGTAGGGGTAGACCCCCGTCGCGGGATTCACCTCGAACTTCGGTCCGAGACGGGCCTGGGACCCGTTAAGGCTCGCGGAGTAAGGGTCGGAGCAGTTGACTCCGAGATAGTTGCCGGTGCCGGGGTTAAGACAGGCCGACGAGCAGAGCGTCTGCTGCAGCGCGGTGAAGCCGTGCTTGAGCCATGACTGGCCGATCTGCTCGAACCGGTCGCTCTTGAGCCGGAACATGTTCTGCGCGAAGAGGGGGTGCTCGGCCACGTTGGCCAGCCAGTTCGCCTGGCACTTCCCCTGGTTGCACGTGTTGTTCCCGATGGCGAAGGCCGTGATGTTCCCGATGACGCCATAGCGGATCTTTTCCTGGATGTCACCGATGATGAGGTCGGGGTACTCGTCGGTCTCGCACGTGTTGTTCTGGGCGCGCGCCGTGAAGCCTCCGAAAAAGCCCAGCGCAAGAACGAATAAAACGAATCCTCGCCGCAGGCTCATCGCGCCCTCACTTCGTGAACGTACCGACACAGCCACCTTCCCACTCAAAGGAATACTGCTTCGACCGGCCAAGCGTGCTGTTATTTCGCTGAATTTCGCCCCGGAAGTGTCCGGAAAGAGGGCTCAGGCACCCGCAAGCAGCGTCGGGTGCACTTCGGCGGCTTCAGCGCCCGCCCATCTTTTCGAGCTCCGGCTGCCAGTTTCGAACCAGCACCAGGTGCTGCACGGATTCACGTCTCTCGCCGCGCTGCGCGCGTTTCGAGTGCGAGCCCGAGCCGCCGTCGCCCCTAGTACGTGAACGTGAACGAGACCTTGAACCCCTCGTAGATCAGGCCCGGGCCGCCTCCGAACGGCCAGTTCACTTCGGACCGCCGCTGGTGATAGATCACGTACGAGATGCCGTTGCGAAGGAGGAACGAGACGATCGGCGCGGCGCGCGGCGCCTTGCGGGCGACTTGCCGCGACACACCGTCGGCGACGCTGAGCGCGATCCCGTGGACCACGCCGCTGCCTAAGGCCGGCCAGAAGACCCAGTGCGGGTAGACCGCCGTCTCCTCGAACCCCGCGTCGAGCGTGATCGACCGGTTGATCCCGAAGGCGATCCCGCCCTCGAAGCCCGCGCCGACCTTCGTGTGGCCGTTGAAGGGCTCGAGAGCGAGCTCGTCCGCCGCGTTGAAGGGCCCGTCGTAGGCGTCGAAGTCGGCGAAGAAGATCGAGGTTCCCTGATACGGCGCGACGAACGCGACGTCTCCCGTCCGATAGCCGTAACCTTTGCGCCGGCCCGCCATGAAACGCCAAAGCGAGGTTTCGGTTTCGCCCGGATCGCCTGAATCGGCGAGGCGGGTCGACACACCGCCGATCGAAATGGCCTTGTCGGTGAACCGCACCACGCCCGCATCCCTCGCGATCGTGGACACGCGCTGCGGGCCGAACCGTGCCTCGAGGAGGTTGACCGGGGCGAAGGGCCCGTCGAACCCCTCGAGCGACATCTTCGAAAATCCGACGCCGAGGCTCACGGCCATGTGCTCGGTTTCGATCCTGAAGTGCGTCTCGACGGCGACTTCCTTGCCCTCCGGGCCGGACACGCTTGCTACGAAATGGTGTCCGCCGTCTCGCATCCCGGCCGTCCACCCCTCCTCCTCGTAGGGCGGGTCGCTCCACGCATGGCGCTTGCCCAGACCGACCCAGCCGTCGTGTGGGCTCCACTGCGCGCAATCTTCGCTCCACCTGAAGCCGCCAGAGATCGTCTCTCCGTCGAGGGTGGCCTTGAACGTCGAGCGCGTCGCCTCGTCGCCGCCGGAGACGCAAACCCGGATCGAGGGCTGCCGCGAGTTCAGGACGCTGCCGTCGGCCGGGGTCTCGACACGAACGACGGGCTGGGCCGCAGACGCGAGCGCGGGAACGACGACGCAGCCGGCGGCGATCAGGCCTCGGGCGAATCGCTGGATCATCAGCATGATCGAGTCCTCGCTGAATTCGGAATCGTCCCCAGCGACACCTCGTTACGATCGAGGGGTCCGAGGATACGCCGTGGCTAACAAGAACTCCATCCGGCCTTGGACCGGGATGGGGTGTTTACAAATCGCCGGCGCGCTACACATCCCCGCGCTCGACGATTCACGGGCACGAGCCGCCCGTGCGCGGCGTGCCGCCGGCCCTCATCCCCAAGTTCCCGCCGCACACATTCTCGGACCGGACGAGGTAGAAGAAGACGGCGCCGGGAATCGCGGGATCGCTCGCCGTGGTCGCAGCGAGGTT
>Ga0315273_10012134_pt1 | contig 11029 bp, 8 predicted proteins | sample YL17G02_0_MG_FD_205753 | JGI IMG/M metagenome (GOLD analysis project Ga0315273, IMG submission 205753) | Sediment microbial communities from Yellowstone Lake, YNP, Wyoming, USA - YL17G02_0 | ecosystem: Environmental > Aquatic > Freshwater > Lake > Sediment | place: USA: Wyoming | collected...
TCTTAAAATAGTTCCAGCTCGAGTTCGGCATATTGGGACGCAACATGTGAAACAGGTCTTCTTGCCCAGCTGCTGACGGACTTTGGAAGTCTAATGGTGCTGTGGGGTTGGTCGTGCCGATGCCGACATTCCCACCTGAGAGCACAAGTTGATTCGTCCCTGCAACCAAGCCATTCGCCGGTAGATTTAACACTCCGGTCATCGTTGCGCCGGCTACAGCGACGTAATTCGACGGCGTAACAGTTGACGCAATGTTGACGCTACCAGACCCATTAGTGATGGAAATCCCACTCCCGGCCGTAAGCGTAGATAGGGCATAGTTCGTACCATTGCCGATAGCGATTTGGCCGTTTGCAGGAGCCGCAGTGAGCCCAGTACCGCCGTTCGCCACCCCGAGCGTGCCAGACGTAATAAGCGCTGCGCTATGCGCCGGCAAATCAGTCGCCGTCAAAGCCCGAAGCGAAGGTGCGCCAGAAGACCCGTTTGGAGTCGCAAACATCAAATTCGCGCCGCCCGCCGTCACGCCACCGCCACCGCCGTTGACCGTTTGCGGCACCCATATAGCCCCATCATATACCAACGACTGTCCTGGCTGCGGCGACTGCGAGCTGATCGTTCTGTTATTGATCTGCGTGGCCGAGGTCGAAGGCGTCGCCCAAGCCAAATTACCGGCCCCGTCCTTGGTTAAAAACTGCCCATCTGCCGGCTGGGAGGTCGTCGATAAAGTCAGATTGCCGTTGCTATCAAAGGTCAAGGTGCGTTGATCGATCGGCAACCTCAGCGCATAGGGCGTCGCGAGAAACTGCTGCCGCGGATAAACCTTACCGTCCGCCATCACCTCGATAAAAACCGGCGTGCTACCGTCGCCAAACACTTGCATCATCTGCTGCGGCTTTAGCACGATGTTGACCTGAAAGACGCCCTGAGCGAGTGTCACGCCGGGAAAGTCCATCGACCCGCCAAGCTGATTTCCACCGCTTGCGCTGTTCCAAAATTTGATGGTGATGTCGACCGGTCCGTCCAGGGGCTTGCCGTGGAGGTTGGTGACTCGGCCGCTGTAGGACAGGACTTGGTTGTTCGCGATGGCCGAAGACGCAACCAAACTCGACACGACGAGGGCAAGGACCCACTGACGACTTCGTTGCCTAAAGACTTTGCGAGCTGCGAACATAGAGGGTCCTGCGCAAACGGCGGCTACCCGCGGATTTGTTGCCCTCTAGGTTCGGCTTTCCACAGAAAACCTTAAGTATTTATTATGGCGACCCGCCCAAGACGATAAACCCAAAGTAAATGCCTTTATCGAATCTTACAAATCCCCTTTCGGAGATATCGGCATAAACCTTAAGTCGATCCATTCGATAAACATAACTAGCTTTAATACCTGGTGAATGTTCAAGCAACTAGACGAAGATTGTGCGTTTGAAGGCGCGGCCACTTTGCAGGCGCGACCATGCCAACTTGTGAAATAGGGACTTCACTCCACCTGCGACAACGTCGCCATGGTTTGATCCATTGAACCAGGTGCATTTGCGAATGATTTCACAAATATTTAAGACCATAGCCGGCTGCCTGCCCCATGAATTTCAGCGCATCATTCCGTTTATATTGTTCTTACTCTTGAAGAAGCAGCTATTCCGACATGGACGCTTCACGCTCGCTTCCGAAGTGAACCGTCCAAGATCACTTTGATGACAGCTTGCCGCGGAATGCCAAGTCTAGTCGCTTCACTATCGAGCAGCACGAGCATCCAGTCAGGAAGGTCTAGACTAATTCGTTGAATCTTGTTGGGGCGACGCATATTTTTCGTATCAAAATAATCCAGCACTTCTTCGCCCGCGTCGAACTTCTGATCAAGAGCCTCAGCGCTTATTTTATTCTTACGAGCCATAGAGATTTTCCTCACTTTTCCTCGACCTTCGCACCGAGATCAGACGCACATGATCACCGCGCCTCGTAATGACAGCTGTCCACGCCTTGGATTTAATTTTTCCTATGACGAGATAGCGCCGTTCGATTTCCAATTCTAGCTTGCTACCAATGCTGCGCAATAAAAGCCTCCGGCAGCTTTAACTCATGCGCATAATCCAGATCCAATCCAATAAACCGCACGCCAAGAAAATTGCGCACCCAATCCGGCCCACTCACCAGCAGCTCACGCCACGGACCATCAGCGACAATCTCCCCCTCATTCAGCACAATCAAACGATCCGCAAAACGAATCCCGATCTCGACATTGGATGTGACAATCAGCTGCGCGTGCTCCTTGGCCGTGCCAGCGAGCGCTAAAATCATGTTTAGAATAATCGTCGAAGTGACGGGGTCGAGACCCGAGGTCGGTTCATCGAAGATCGCCATATGCGGATCCGTACACAAAGCCCGGGCGATGCCAACGCGGCGCTGCATGCCACCAGACAGCTCAAACGGAAACATATCTGCGGTGCGCCCCAGCTTAACGCCATTCAGCAGCTCCTGGACGCGCGCCTCCATCTGCTCTGGATTCATGTCGGTCATGTGCTCCATGGCGAACACCAGGTTGTCACGAACCGTCATGAAGTCGAACAGCGCCCCTTGCTGAAAGGCCATGCCGACCTTGCGCAGGGTCTTCTGCTTGACGTCCTCATGGCCGGTGACCATGTCGGTCCCCATCAAGCGGACCTCCCCACCCTCGGGGGCCAACAGCCCGAGCAGGATCTTAAGGATCGTCGACTTGCCGCTGCCACCGGGGCCGATCAGGCTGACGCGCTCGCCGGCTTCTATCTTAAAAGAGACGTCATGTAGCAGTGTTAAGCCGCTAAACGACATTTTTACCCGCTGCATGGAAATCACGTTGACTCCCAGGGCCCTAGACCCCTAACTTAGGCTGCCCCCTCGTCCGGACTGATCCCTGATTTTACCTTGGTTTAGGCCCCCTGTCCGGAGTTATTACACAAAGGATCAAAGAGACTCGATGCTGAGCCGCGACGACCTCTCCAGCACTACCCCGTTTGTCAGCTTGCGCCGCCCCCTTGCCGTGGTCGATAGCGCCGCCGGCGCCGGATTCGTGCAGGCTCTGGCGGCCGATGCCTTGGTCATCCAATTCCAGGATCCAGGCGCGCTGCCGAGCGGGCGTCTGACGATCGTGTTGGATGCGGGGAGAAGCTTTCAGCTGGTGGGCAAGGCGCACAGTTCGCCTCTACTGGACCGAACGACTGCCTCAGTAGGCGCAGCGAACAAGACCCCGACTCACATCCACATCACCGACCCAGGCCAGCGTGACATCCTCGCGGATCTGCTCACTCTGATCCGCAAAAGCCAGCACATCGAGATCTGCGCCACGACCGATATTGAGGCCAGCGACCGCTACACCGGCTTCAGCGACGTTCTGCTGCGGCCCATGGCACTGCCCGAGCTGTCGTGGGCCGACCTCGATACGAGTCGGGCCTTTCTTGGTGGCCGTTTTGCCCTACCGCTTTTGATCACGGGAATGACCGGCGGACTAGCGCAAGGCGCCGAGATCAACCTACGGCTCGCACGGGCCGCTGCGGCTGCCGGCATCCCGATGGGCGTTGGCTCGCAGCGCGTCGCCCTCGACAATCCGCAACATGCCGCGATCTTCGCCGTCAAGAAGACCGTCCCCGACCTGTTTTTGATCGGCAACATCGGTATCGCCCAGCTGCGCGACGTCCATGCCCTGGAGCTGTGCCAACGAGCCGTCGAGATGATCGGCGCCGATGCGCTGGCGATTCATGTCAATGTCCTGCAGGAGGTCGTCCAGGTCGAGGGCGACCGCGACTTCCGCGGTGTACTGGAGCAAATCGCGACCATTCGCGAGCATCTGGGTGTGCCACTCCTGGTCAAAGAGGTCGGTGCCGGCCTCGATGTCGAGACCGCCCGCCGCCTGCACGAGGCCGGCGTGGCCGCCCTCGACTGCGGCGGCAAAGGCGGCACCTCGTGGAGTTTTATCGAGGGCGAACGCACCAGTGCAGCGGTCACCCGCGCCGTTGCCGCGACCTTTCGCGACTGGGGCATTCCGACGGCGGTGGCGGTGGCGTTGCTGCGTCGCGACCTGCCGCAGATGCCGCTGGTTGCCACCGGCGGCATCCGCGACGGTCTGGACGTCGCCAAAGCAGTGGCGCTGGGCGCTGACCTGTGTGGCATCGGACTACCGCTGCTGCGGGCGGCCTTACTGTCCGAAGACGCCGTGCATGAAGCCCTCCAGGTCTTTAGCCAAGGACTCAAAACGGCGATGCTGTGCAGCGGCGCCCGGACGCTACATGATCTTCCGCGCCGCCTGCATCAAAGCCGCGCCTTCACCGAACAATTGACCAGTTATGGGATGCGCGCGGACAGCGATGCTGTAGACTTCCCTCCGCACCCCACTTAAGCGAGGTTGAGCATGGAGACAACTCGACGCCAGAAGGCCCCTGTGGACGCGGATCCAGCGGTGGCGACCCCGACCGAATCGACGAGCCAACAGCGGCCGCCAAGCGAACGGGATTTTAGCCGTTCGTCGCGTTTGCCCGGGTTTTACGAGCTGCCGCGCTCGGAGCGCTTGCGTTCGGTCCAGGCCTTCTCCGGCTTGGACGAGGCGGCGCTGGCCAGCCTCGGCAACCTCGGCACCCTCAATGGCGAGCTGATCGAAGTATTCATCGAAAATGGCCTCGGTAGCTTCAGCCTACCCTTGGGCGTGGCCACCAATTTCTATATCAATGGCCGCGACGTCCTGGTGCCCATGGCGGTCGAAGAGACCAGCGTGCTGGCTGCCGCGAGTCACGGTGCCAAACTGGCGCGCGCTGGTGGCGGCTTCACCGCTGTCAGCACCGAGCCGGTGATGACGGGACAGATCCAGCTCCTGCTAAAGGACCCCAGCGTCGACTTTGATGCCATCTTAAAGGCCCACAAAGAACGCCTGATCAACTACGCCAACCGCGGTCAGGACCGCCTGGTGGCGCGCGGCGGCGGCGCCTGCGATTTGGATTGGCGCTACGTCCCGGAGATCGGCAGCCTGGTCTTGCACCTCTACGTCAACACCTGCGATGCAATGGGCGCCAATATCGTCAACACCATGTGCGAGCGCGTGTCGACGCTGATGCCCGAGCTGCTACCGGTGGCGATCGGCCTGCGCATCTTGACCAACCTCAACGATCGCCGCCTCACCGACGTCACCTGCTTCGTTCCGGCCAGTGCCTTGGACACGCGCGAGTTCGACGGCAAAGAGGTGGTCGAGCGCATCGTCATGGCGTATCAATTCGCCGCCCATGATATCTACCGCGCGACCACCAACAACAAAGGCATCATGAACGGCATCGACCCGGTGCTGATCGCCACCGGCAACGACTGGCGCGCCGTGGAGGCGGGAGCCCATGCTTACGCCTGCCGCAGCGGCCGCTACATGCCCCTAGCGGTGTGGGAAGCGACGCCTTCGGGTGACTTGGTGGGACGACTAGCTGTGCCGATGGCGGTCGGCGTGGTCGGTGGCGTGACGCAGTTGCACCCAGCCGCGCAGGCGGCCATGGCGCTACTCGGTTCACCCGATGCGCGCGCCCTAGCCGGTATCGTCGCCTCTGTCGGTCTGGCGCAAAATCTCTCGGCGCTGCGAGCCTTGGCCTCCGAGGGCATCCAGCGCGGCCACATGAGCCTGCATAAAAGCAACCTCGACCTACTCAACCGCCAAGGGGCCGCGCGCACATGAGTGAGCTGTCCGTCATCAGCGTCCGCGTACCCGGCAAGGTGATGCTTGCTGGTGAGTATAGCGTACTAGATGGCGGTGCCGCCATGGCGGTCGCCGTCGCGCGCAGCATGACGGTGGACGTGGCCTGGGCGAACGAAGGTGCAGCGGACTATATCGGCTGCATGGTTCATTCGGAGCTGTGGCCGCAACCGGGCTTAGTCAGCGTCGGCAGCGTCGCCGCCGATTATCCAACGCAGCCGCTGCTGGCAGCGGTGGCTCACGCGCTCGACTTGTTTCGCCTACCAGCCACACGGGTGAGCGTCCAGTCGGAGCTAACGGTCAGTTATGGCATCGGCTCATCGTCGGCCATACGCTTGGGCGTGCTGATGGCGTTTAGTGCCGCCTCGCTGCAGCGCCAAGGGCGGACGCAGACCGCGGCAGACGGCTGGTTTTGTGCCAGCGAAGCACTGCGCCTCCAACGCCAGGCGCAGACGCAAGCCTCAGGCTATGACCTCGCCACCCAGCTGAGCGGTGGCTTGTGCCGCTTTAAATCCGGCCCAGACATAGCGCATTGGCCGGAGTCGATCGAACGCGCCAGTGACAGCGTGCTGGCGCACCTCACTAAACTTGTTCGCGTTTATGTCGGTGGTGCCGGTGCGCCAACGACGCCACTCTTGCTCTCGACTCTGACTTGGCTGCGCGAAACGGCGCAGATGCCGCGGCTTCATGCTTTGTCCGATGCCTTGCAATCGGCATTTACCGATGTTTTGGCGGCGCCGCATCAAGAGTCTTTAGTGGCGGCCTTGGCTGCGGCCTGTGGACTACATCGCCAGTTGTTTAGTGCGGCGCCCGCCTTTCCCACGGCTCTGGCCCAAGACCTCGAGGTCCTAGCTGGCTGCGACCGCAGCTGGAGCTTCAAGACCACCGGTGCCGGCGGTGAAGACGCCGTGCTTCTGATCGGTGACGCTAGCGCCACCGAGGCCGCCGCCGGTATCCTCGCACGTCGCGGTTGGACCTTGCTACCAGGTGGCTTCACTGCGTCTGGCGCGACGCTGCTTGGAGGCATGCACCATGCATAAACAATATATATTTACGGCCGAAGTGCCGAGTAACATCGCCCTGATTAAATACTGGGGCAAACGCGACGCGGCCCAGCAGTGGCCTGAGAACGACTCGCTGTCGATGACCCTAGACAGCGCGAGAACGCATACGAGCGCCCAGATCGCTGCATCCGGTTCCGACGTGATCAGGCGGGCCGATGGTCAGGGCGTCGTCACCGCCTACACCTCTAGCTCGGATAAAGCGGTGCGCCACCTGGCCTTTTTGCGCCGCGAGCTGGGCTTCTCGGCGGCGCTTGAGATTGCCACACACAACACCTTTCCGACCGGCTGCGGCATCGCTTCGAGCGCTAGCGGCCTGGGTGCCTTGACGCTGGCGGCGATCGCGGCGTGGACGGGCAGCGCGTCTCTGACCGAGCTGGAGACCGCCGACTTCCCGCGCGAGCGTCTGGCGCACCTGGCGCGCATGGGCTCAGGGAGTGCTGGTCGCAGCCTGTTTGGCGGTTATGTCGCGTGGCATGCCGGGAGCAGTCCTAGCGCTCAGCGCATTGAACCCCTCGCGGTGGACTGGCCGCTCACCGATATCATCGCCCTGGTGTCGCGTCAGGAGAAAGCCGTCGGCTCCTCCGCCGGGCACCTCACCGTGCGCAGCAGCCCGTTGTTTTTGCCGCGTTTGGCTGGCCTGCCGGCGCGCCTGCGGCTGGTTGAAGCGGCGTTGGCGGCGCATGACCTGCCAGCCTTGGGCCACGCCATCGAAGCCGAAGCGCTGGAGATGCATGCGGTCATGCTGAGCAGTGAGCCACGCCTCGCCTATCTGCAGCCGCGCACCTCCGAACTTCTCGCTTGGCTGCGCCAGCAGCGCGAGGAGCAGGGCCTGGCCGCTTACTTCACCATCGATGCCGGACCCAACGTCCATATCATCTGTGCTCCGCACACCGCACCTGAAGTCGTGCAGCGACTGAATACTGCCTTTCCCGACTTGGCCCTGATCACCGACCGTACCGGCCAAGGTCCGCTCTTGTACAGGAGACCCACGCATTGAACAGCCCTGACGTCGACGCTCCCGTTTACCCTGGGACCATGACGCAACACCGTAGTGTCAACGCTTCCGCCTGCGCCAAGGCGATCCTTGTCGGCGAGCATGCGGTAGTCTACGGCGCGCGTGCTGTGGCCATGCCGGTGCCGACGCTGCAGATGACGGTGCGACTGACGCCAACCACCAGGCGCCACAAGAATGGCGATCCGATCTTTCGCGTCCTGCTCGGCGGCCGCAGCGTCTCGCCGCATGTCGATGGACTGGTCGAGGAGGCCTTTAGGCTGCTCGGTATTGAGCCCTTTCCTCTGGATATCGAGGGCAACTCGACGGTGATGATCGGTGCTGGCCTCGGTTCATCGGCATCGTTGTGTATCGTCATCCTCAAAGCGCTCGCTGAATCCGTGCAGCTTCCCCTGGCCCGCTATGAACTCGCCAGCTTCGGCACCCAGCTGGAGCGGCGCTTTCACGGCAACCCGTCGGGCCTGGACACGGCCGTCGTCGCCATGGGTCATGTCGTCTCCTTTGCCAAGGGCGCGATGCCGCTGGAAGTCCCCTTGCAGCGCCTGCCGGACGACCTGCCCTGGCGTTTTGCCCTGCTCGACAGCGGCGTGCGTTCGTCGACGATGACGATGATCCAGGTCGCCACCCCCTACTTCCATGGGTCCGCCGGTGAACGCCGCATTGCCAACTTTGACCAGCTGGCGGCTGAAGTGATCTACGGCTTAACGCACGGCTCCACCATGGAGGTCGCCGAGGCGATGACCGCTGCTGGGGCCTATCTAGACGAGGCTGGAGTGGTCACCGACCACCTGCGCGACATCATCGCCGCGGCGAAGAGCGTTGGCTGCCTTGCCGCTAAGACCACAGGCGCAGGTGGCGGCGGCTGTGTTTTAGCTCTATTGTCGGCAGAACACGGCGCTGCTCAAGTCATCGCCCTCAATGAACACCTCGGCGGCACCCGCGTTTGCGCGGTGGAGCTTATATGAATGAGAAGAAGCCTATGACTAATATCCATACGACGTCGCGCACGCCCATCTCGATCGCCTTTAGTCCAGATACCGACGATGCCTTCATGGTCCATGCCATGCGCGCCGGGCATATCGATTGTGGCCCGTACGACTTCACCTACACGGCCGCGGATATTCAACACCTCAACGAACAAGCTCGCCTTGGCCGTTACGATGTCACAGCCATCAGCATCGCCGCTTACCCAGGGATTGCCGACGAGTACCTGCTGATGCCCATCGGTGCGAGTATCGGCGACGACTTCGGTCCAGCTCTGATCGTGCGCCAAGATAGCCCCCTGCAAGACGCCACTGAGCTTCGCGGCAAGCGCATCGCGGTACCGGGCCGGCAAACCTCGGCGTTCTTTGCGGCGCGCGGGCTGATCGGTGATTTTATCGATGTGCCGATGGGCTTTCTCGAGATCAGCGGCGCCGTCGACCGCGGCGAGGTCGACGCTGGCGTGCTGATTCATGAGCTGCAGCTTGACTGTGAGCAGCGCGGCTTTCGCAAGCTCGGAGATCTCGGCAAGCTGTGGCACGCCGCCAAAGGCCTGCCTTTACCGCTTGGCGCGAACGCCATTCGCCGCAGCTTGGGCCCGGAGGCCATCCACGCCATCACCCAACTCATGCGCGAAAGTATCGACTTCGGCCTAGCCCATCGTGCCTCGACTCTGGGTGAGGCACTCAAGCAGTCCAAAGCGCACCTCGACCTATCGCTCGGAGACAAGTATATTTCCATGTACGTCAACGAACGAAGCCTGGCGATGCGACCAGACGTCCGTGAGGCCATGGCCGAGTTGTTTAGCATCGGCGCCGCTGCCGGGCTGTGCCCAGCCGTGGACCTCAAGGCCGCACTGTACGATTGAGTGCGAGCGCACCAAGATGACCAGGATGACACTCACGATAAGCCCCTGAGGAGATAGCATGGACCTACTGAGCAGCGTTGCACAGACCATTGCCAAGGGTGAGCGACTGTCGGACGAGGCCGCACTGGCGTTGTTCGAAAGCAGCGACTTGATCGAGATCGGTCGCCTCGCCGACCAGGTCAATCGCGCGCGCAATGGCGACCGCGTCTTCTATAACGTCAACCGGCATATCAACCCGACCAATATCTGCGCCTTGAGCTGTAAGTTTTGCGCGTACTCGCGCAAGCCCGGCGAAGAGGGCGCCTACGCCTATTCGATCGACGAGATGGTGGTCAAGGCCGGTGAGGCCGTCGAGCAAGGCGCGACCGAGGTGCACATGGTCGGAGGTCTGCACCCGCGCTGGAAGTTCGAGCACTATAAGGACATGGTCCAAGCGGTGAAGACGGCGTATCCGCAGATCCACATCAAGGCGTTTACCGCCGTGGAGCTGGACTGGTTGGCGCGCAAGGCACGCAAGTCGATTGCCGAAGTCCTAGTGGAACTCCAAAGCGTCGGCCTAGGCTCCTTACCCGGTGGCGGCGCCGAGATTTTTCACCCCGAGATCCGCGACGCGATCTGCGACACCAAGGTCTCAGCGGAGCAGTGGATCGACACCCACCGCACGGCGCACAAGCTCGGTATGCACTCCAACTGCACCATGCTTTATGGCCATATCGAAAAATACCATCACCGCGTCGACCATATGCGCAGGCTGCGCCAGCTGCAGGATGAAACCGGCGGCTTTAACGCCTTTATTCCGCTGTCTTTCCAGCCCTTCCAAAACGAGATGGGGATCGACCGCTACACCTTTGGCTACGACGATTTAAAGACGCTGGCGATCGCCCGTCTGTACCTCGACAACTTTCGCCACGTCAAAGCCTACTGGGTCATGCTCGGACAAGACATCGCCCAGCTGGCCCTGCAGTTTGGCGCTAATGACCTCGACGGCACGGTGATCGAAGAAAAGATCTCGCGCATGGCCGGCGGCCGCGCCGGCATGGCCATGGGCCGCTCTTACATCGAACAGATCATCACCAAGGCCAAACGCACGCCGGTTGAACGCGACACGCTGTACAACCCGGTCAGCAGGCCTGATGCATCCCCGCGCAGCGAACGAACCAGTCCTGACGCCGAGCAGTCCCAGGCGGTCTTGCTGCGCGAGGCCGTGAATAAAGCGGACTATGGCCACAAGCTGCAACTGGATGAACTCCTCACCCTAGCCCATCACGGCAGCTTGCATGAGCTTGGTCGCCTTGCCAACCAAGTCCCAGAACGCCAGAACGACGGCGGCGAAGCCAGCTGCATGCCGATTCTAAGTCTCAACCTAAACAACATCACCAGCGTTGCTGCGGCCATCGATACGCTTAGCACTGCAG
>Ga0315273_10012135_pt1 | contig 11029 bp, 10 predicted proteins | sample YL17G02_0_MG_FD_205753 | JGI IMG/M metagenome (GOLD analysis project Ga0315273, IMG submission 205753) | Sediment microbial communities from Yellowstone Lake, YNP, Wyoming, USA - YL17G02_0 | ecosystem: Environmental > Aquatic > Freshwater > Lake > Sediment | place: USA: Wyoming | collected...
CACGGCCCTCTTCGTGATCGGCGTCGCGTTCGGCTACTTCATTGCCCTACCGGCCGCAGTCCACTTCCTCACGACCTACGACTCGGATCAGTTCAACATCCTCATCAGGGCCAAGGACTACTACAACTTCGTGCTGCTCGTCCTGATTTCGGTCGGAGTCGTGTATCTCTTGCCGATCTTCGTGCTGGCACTTGCCCGACTCGGCATCCTCCCGCCCAGCAAGCTGCGGCGGAACCGCCGGATCGGCTACGTCGTCGTGGCGGCGCTGGCCGTGGCGCTGCCGGGCGTTGATCCCGTGACGACGACGATGGAGATGATTCCGCTGCTCGTCCTCTTCGAGGCCTCGATCTGGCTCGCGGTGCTCTTCGAACGACGCTGGGCGCGGGAAGCGGAGGCGACCGAAGCCGCCGATCCGGTCTCGTGACCCTCGCGATAGCCTCTACTTCGTGAAGGTCATTCTTCCCGACAGGTCAGAGCTCGAGCTCCCCGACGGAGCCACTGGGGTCGACGCTTCGCGCGCGATCGGGCCGAAGCTCGCGAAGGACGCGGTGCTCGCCCGCATCGACGGCCAGATTCGTGATCTGCGCCTGCCGCTCGCGGATGGCGAGCAGATCCAGATCCTCACCACGCGGGACACGGAGGATCCGGATGCCCTCTTCGTCCTGCGCCACTCCACCGCGCACCTGCTTGCGGAGGCCGTACGCCGCCTCTACCCAGGTGTGAAGGTGGCCATCGGCCCGCCGATCGAGCACGGCTTCTACTACGACTTCGAGTTCCCCGCGCCGATCGGCGAGGCAGATCTCGAGCGGATCGACGAGGAGATTCGGCGTGAGCTCGCGGAGGGGCGCGAGTGGACCCGCGAGGAGATCTCGCGCGCGGAGGCGACGAAGCGCTTCGCGGCCGAGGGCGAGCAATACAAGGTCGAGCTCGTGGAAACGGCCGAGGGCGACATCTCGCTCTACACGCAGGGCGACTTCACCGACCTATGCCGAGGCCCGCATCTCCAGGACTCGAAGCCGATCAGGGCCATAAAGCTGACCGGCCTTGCGGGCGCCTACTGGCGCGGCGACGAGCGAAATACGCAGCTGACGCGGATCTACGGGACGGCGTTCTACCGGCAGGAGGACCTCGACGCCCACCTCGAGCGGATCGAGGAGTCGAAGCGGCGCGACCACCGTCGGCTCGGGCCGCAACTCGACCTCTTCCATCTCGACGACCACGCGCCGGGGATGCCGTTCTGGCACCCCAAGGGAATGGTGCTCTGGAACTCGCTCGAGGACCTGCGGCGGCGCGAGAACGCGCGGCGGGGCTACGTGGAGGTGAAGACGCCGCTCATGTACGACGTCGAGACCTGGAAAACCTCGGGCCACTGGGAGAAGTTCCGCGACAACATGTTCCTGATCGAGGGGGAGACCCGCACGTTCGGGCTCAAGCCGATGAACTGCCCGGGGCACATGCTGCTCTTCGGGAGCGCTCTGCGCAGCTACCGGGAGCTGCCCATCCGCTACGCGGAGTCTTCGACGCTCCATCGCAACGAGCGTGCGGGCACATTGCACGGGCTGCTCCGGGTGCAGCACGTGACTCAGGACGACGCGCACATCTTCTGCACGGAGGAACAGATCGAGGAGGAGGTCTTCGGGTGTCTCGACTTCGTCTTCTTCCTCTACGAGCTGTTCGAAATGGATGCGCGCTTTGAGCTCTCGACCAGGCCTGAAAACAAGCTTGGCACGAACGAGCAGTGGGATAGCGCTGAGGGTGCACTCATCCGCGCGCTCGAGCGTCGCGGCATCCCGTATGTCATCAGCGAGGGAGAAGGAGCCTTCTACGGGCCGAAGATCGACCTGCACATGACCGACGTGCTCGGCCGCTCGTGGCAGATGGGCACGATCCAGCTCGACTACCAGATGCCCGCGCGCTTCGACCTCTCCTACGTCGGCGCAGATAACGCCGAGCACGTGCCCATCGTCATCCACCGCGCACTGCTCGGGTCGCTGGAGCGCTTTCTGGGCATCCTCGTCGAGCACTACGGCGGGGCGTTCCCCCTGTGGTTGTCACCCGTGCAGGTGCGGGTGATTCCGGTCGGCGAAGACCACCGGGCGGCTGCGCGAGACATCCGGACGAGGCTCGAGGATGGCGGCGTGCGCGCCGACGTCGACGAGCGTGACGAGACGGTCTCCAAGCGCATCCGCGACGCCGAGCTGGAGAAGATCCCGCGCGTCGTCGTCTACGGCGATCGCGAGTCCGAGGACGTGCTGGCCGTCCGCGAGCGCGGCGGCGGCCAGTCCACGCGCAGTCTCGACCAGCTGCTAGCGGAGATTGCTACGGTATGAGCCTGCAAAGCAGGGGCGGCACCGTTCCTCACCTCCCGAGCCACGTGCTCCGCGGGGGTTCAACCGAGTCGCGAAGACGAGGGTACGGGCCGCTTGCGTAGCGGTTTCGTCGTTCGTAGAGGAGGAAGGCACGGCTTGGTGACAACCCTTTGAGACCGAGGCGGTTCGTAGAACCCGTCCGTCCGGTCCCCCAGACTCGGGCCAACGACTCGATTCGCGTGGCACAGGTTCGCCTGATCGACGAAGGTGGCGAGCAGCTCGGCATCAAGGCGACAGCCGAGGCTCTCGAGTACGCGTACTCGAAAGGGCTCGATCTCGTCGAGGTCGCAGCCCAGGCAGATCCGCCGGTAGCGCGGGTCATGGACTACGGCAAGTACCGCTACGAGCAAGAGCAGAAGGCGAAGCTTGCGCGCAAGCACCAGTCCCAGATTCACGTCAAGGAGATCAAGCTCAGACCGAAGATCGGAATCCACGACTACGAGACCAAGAAGGGCCATGTGATGCGCTTCCTCGGACAGCGCGCAAAGGTCAAGGTCACGATCATGTTTCGGGGGAGGGAGAACCTCCACCCCGAGCGAGGACGCGACCTGCTGATGCGGCTTGCAGAGGACGTCTCCGAACTCGGCGCGATCGAGAACCAGCCGGAGATCGACGGCCGCAACATGGTCATGGTGCTCGCACCGACGAGAGCCGCTGGCCAGAAGGAACGGGCCGACGAGGATTCCGTCGAGGCGGCAACACCGGTCTCGGAGGAAGGTGCCGAAGCCGAAGGTGCCGAGTCCGAGGCCCAGAGCGCGACCGGGAGCTAGAACGATGCCGAAACAGAAAACGAGCAGTTCCGCGAAGAAGCGGTTCAAGGTGACGGGGAGCGGCAAGATCACGCGCCGCCACGCCATGCAGAGTCACAATCTCGAGAAGAAGTCCGCCAAGCGGAAGCGGGACTTCGCGCGGGACGCGAGCGTGCACCCGTCCGACGTCCGCGAGGCGCGCAAGCTGCTGGGAAGGGGGTCGTGACGTGCCGCGCGTGAAGCGATCGGTGGCCGGCCGCAAGAAGCGCCGCAAGGTGCTCGAGCAGGCGAAGGGCTACTGGGGTCTCAAGCACTCGAGCTACACGCGCGCGAAGGAGCAGGTCGACAAGTCCCTCGTGTACGCCTACCGCGACCGGAGGGCCCGCAGACGGTCGATGCGGAGCCTCTGGATCGTTCGCATCAACGCCGCGGCACGCCAGGAGGGGCTCTCGTACAACCAGTTCGTCTCGGGTTGCAAGAAGGCCGAGATCGAGCTCGACCGCAAGATCCTCGCCGATCTCGCCGTCAGCGATCCGACGGCCTTCAAGGCCATCGCCGGCAAGGCGAAGGCCGCTCTGCAGAGCTAGGCGAGGAGACCGGGGTGATCACCTCGGCTGCGAACCCGCGGCTGAAGCTGATCCGGCGCCTGCAGTCGGTAGTCCAGCGCCGTCGCCTCGGGCTGTTCGCGGTCGAGGGCGAGGATCTCGTGCAAGCCGGCCTGGCGGCTGGCCTCGAGCCAGTGGACTTGCTGACCGCAGGCGAGGACGTCGAGCCGAAGCTCCTTGCCGGCGTGTCGGAGCTCGCGCATCCGCCGCGTGTGATCGGCGTGTTCCGGCGTGCCGACCTTCTCCACGACGAGATCCGATCCGTCGGGCTCGCGCTCTGGCAGGTTGCGGATCCGGGGAACGTCGGCACGTTGATCCGTACCGCCGATGCCTTCGGGGCCTTCGTCGCGCTATCCGACGGCTGTGCCGATCCGACGTCGTCGAAGGCGTTGCGGGCCTCGGCAGGAGCGATCTTCCGCGTGCCGCTATCGGAGTTCGACAACGCGCCGGCACCGCGAATCGCGCTCGTCCCGCAAGGAGGCGCGCCGCTGGCTGAAGTCGATCTGCGGGAGCGGGTCACGTTCGTCCTCGGCGCGGAGCGCGACGGTGTCCCCGCTGAGATCCTTGAGCGCTGCGACGCCACCGCGTGGATCCCGATGGCGGCTGGTGTGGAGTCGTTGAATGTCGCAGTCGCCGGCGCGATCGCGCTCTATGAATACACGCGCCGACGCGGAGCCTAGTCCGGACGGCTTACCAAGCCCCGCCGCCTCCACCTCCACCGCCGCCTCCACCTCCACCCGAGAAGCCGCCGCCGGAGCCACCCGAGCCGCTCGACGAAGGCGGCGCGAGGGCTGACCCGAACCCTGCCGAGAGGTCGCCGATCGCGAGCGCTGTCGCCCCCGAGCCGAGATCGCCGTGCGGGCTGATCCAGTAGATCGTGCTCGCATCGTGGAGCTCCTCGGGCATGTGCAGCTGCGCGCCTTGGAGCACGCGCTCGGCGATTCCGAACGCGATGCCGTACACGAGGTAGCGCTCCCAGAGCTCGAGGGTCGCCGGCGGCGCCTCGGCGAGGCGAGGGAAGTCTGTGAGATAGCGGCGGAATGCCTCCCACCGCTGGGCCTCGAGCTGTCCGTCGCGGCTTCGGCGCCGCCAGAGCTTCGCGTTCGCGGCGCCGACGACCAGGACGATCGCGTTGACGATCGCGCAGGCGCCCAGCGCGATGAGGACGATGTCACTCCAGCGTGGCGCCTCGGCCCGGAAGCCGGAGATCCCCAACCAGAGCAGGATTGCAGCGGCGGCGAGGAAGGCGAGGATGATGGCACCGAACGCGCGCGCGCCGACACCCACGTACCAGCGCCGGGCAGCGATCGCGTCCGAGACGTCCTCCTTGAAGCTCGTGAAGCGCTTGCTGTTCGAGGCTCGCGTGTCGTCGATGCGGTCGCGCATCTTCGAGAGCCGCTCGGGCCCGCCTTCCAGCACGTGGTCAAAAACCTTCGTGACCGGCCCTTCGAACTCGGCCAGCTCGATGGCCGTATCGCCGAGCGAGAGCTCGAGATCGGCTACTTGCTCCGACCGCAGGCCGGCCCATGTCTTCTTCTCGGTAGTGACTCCCTTCGACGCGTAGTAACCGCGGCGGATGAGGTCGAAGAGCGTCGCCGTGAACTCGAGCGACCCGGGGTACTTGCCCTGGCGGAGCAGCGGCGGCACGAGTGCGGGCGGCGTCTCGGTGGGCGGCGCCTGCTCATACTCGCGGTCGTAGCCGGTGCTGCGCTCCCGCCCGTAGACGAGCCAGATGGCGAAGATGATGGCGAGGGCCGGCGCGAGCGCGAGCAACGCGAGGTAGCCGAGGGTGCGTAGGACGTGGTCCTTTGCGTCCTGGATCTTGTCGTGGTCGTGTTTGTACGCCGCAGCGCTCGCGGTCTGCTCGGCGATGATCTTCGCGAACCCGTTGCCCTGCTCGACACGCGCCCCGCCGGTCGAGGTGAGCAGCCGTCGCGGGAATACCGTGCGCAGCTCGACGAACTGCTTGGCCGGAATGTTCACGGCTCGCAACTGCGTGCCCTCTTGTGTCCGGTCGGTGACCCCGTTCACCCACTGAGGGGCACCCCAGACCCTGTAGCGCGCGTTCGCGAGCGAGACCGGCTTGGGCAGCTTCAGCTCCGCCCGAAGGTCGGTGAGCGGCACGGGCCAGTGGCCACCCCACACCTTGAGGTTGACGTCGACGACGTCGTCGTAGGCGACGGCGAGGCCGCGAAAGCGGTACGAGATCGTGAACGTCTTTCGTTCGCTCAGCGCCGAGTAGTGCCAGACGACGCGGACGCGACTGCCGGTCGCTTCCACGCCGAACGTGCCCGGCGTGTCGTAGCTCTCGAGCTTCGCGTTGCCGCCGGGCCGATAACGGCGGCCGTTCTCGCTCACGAGCACGCTGTCTATCCGCTCGCCCTTACGCAACGGGATGTCGCGATACGCGCCGGTGAACGGCCCGAAGAACGTGAAGGCGATGTCCTCGCGAACAAGCAGCGAGCCGTTGGGCTCGACCTGCACGCGAACAAGTGCCTGGGGCAGCGAATACGACTTCGCCTGCGCTGCTGCGGGTATCAGCAGCGCGATCGCTGCAAGGACGGAAAGGGTGAGAGCGGCGCGCGCTCGAATCAGGAGAAGCTCACCTGGGGCGCCTCGCGGGCGGCGGCGTCCTCGACCTCGAAGTACTCGCGCGGCCTGAAGTGGAACATGCCCGCGATGACGCTCGTCGGCACCGTCTCCAGCGCGTTCTCGTACGAGAGCACCGTGTCGTTGTAGACCTGCCGCGAGACGGCGATCTGGCTCTCGACCTCGGTCAGTTGCGCCTGGAGCTGCTGGAAGTTCTCCGTCGCGCGGAGCACCGGATAGGCCTCGGCGACGGCGAACAGCTTGCCGAGCGCGGCTGTGAGCATGCCCTCGGCCGCGCCCTGCTCCTGCGCGCCTTGGGCCTGTTGCGCCGAGGTGCGGGCCTTCGTCACCTCTTCGAACACTCCGCGCTCATGGGCGGCGTAGCCCTTGACCGCCTCGACGAGATTCGGGATCAGGTCATGCCGCTTCTTGAGCTGGACGTCGACCTGCGCCCACGCGTTCTCGCAACGGTTGCGGAGCTTGACGAGCTTGTTGTACATACCGACGAAAATCAGCGCCAGCAGCACGATCACGCCGAGAATGACGACCCAGACGATCCAGCTCATAGCACTAGCCTACGACAGGTTGAGGTCTGATGCGAAAGCCTCACGCTCCCGGCATCGCCTGCGGACACCGCGGCCACGGGCGCGCCGGAACCCGCGATCGTTACGCATCAGGCCTCTTCCGCGCGATCCAAACGGAATCGTCCTCACCCGCCCACGGCCGCCGGTCAAACCAGCCGTAACATGCGGCGATCTCGAAGCCGGCGCGCTCGAGCAGGTCGCGCCATTCGCCCTGTGAGACCCAGGCGAGCTCCATGGTCGTCTCTTCCTCGGGCCCGCGCAGCGACAGGGTTAGCACCTGCCGCTCGATGTCCCAGTCGGCGCGCTCGAGGATGCCGGGCTCCCGCTCGAGCCAGCGCCCGTGCGTCTCCTCGATGTCCTCGGGGCCAGGAGTGAAGACGTCGAACACGAGGCGCCCGTCGGGTACGAGCAGCTCGTACGCCGCCGAGAGCGCCTGCAACCTGTCGTCGTCCGTGTGGAGATGGAGGTACGCGCGGAACGGACACAACACGAGCTCGACGCGCTCCGGTATCGGCGGGTTGCGGTAGTCGCCGAGACGCAGGTCGAGCAGGCCGGTGACGCCCGCGAGCTCCGCCTGCTCGCGGCAGACGGCGAGCATCTCCAGAGACGAGTCGATGCCGATCACGCGGATGCCGTCGGCGGCGACCGGGACCGCGATCCGGCCCGTGCCGATCCCGAGCTCGACGACGGGGCCGGGAGCCGCTCGCGCCGCCTCTTCGAGGTAGAAGGCGATGTCTTCGGTGACGCTCCGGCTCCACGGGTCGTAGAGCCGCGCAATGCTGTCGTAGTCAGAGGCCACGGAAGGCCGATGGTACAGTCGCCCGATGGACGCCCAGGCGCTCGAACGCGAGGCGTCGAGCGCGATCGCCGCCACGGTGACGCTCGACGAGCTCGACGCGGTCCGCGTCCGGTACCTCGGGCGCAAGAGCGATCTCAAGCTCGCGCTCCGCGAGGTGCGAGACCGCGAGACCGGGATGGCCCTCAACGCGGCGCGCGAGCGGCTCGAGGCGGCCGTCGAGGAGCGGCGTGCTGTGCTCGACCAGGCCGACGTGGAGCGCGTGTACGCCGAGAGCGCGGTCGACGTCACCTTGCCGGGCGCAGGGTTTCCGCGCGGGCGTCTCCATCTGCTCACTCAGATCCGCCGGGAGATCGAGGACATCTTCCTCGGCATGGGCTACGAGGTCTACGAGGGCGACGAATTGACCGACGCGTGGCACAACTTCGATGCGATGACGACCGACGCAGGACATCCGTCGCGCTCGCCAGCCGACACCTTCTACGTCACGGAAGACGTGCTCCTGCGCACGCACACGTCTCCAGATCAGATCCGCTTGATGGAGTCGCGGCAGCCGCCGATCTTCGCGATCATGCCGGGCCGGTGCTACCGCCGCGACACTCCCGACGCGACTCACTCACCGACGTTCCTCCAGGTCGAATGCCTCGCCGTCGACCGCGGCATCACCCTCGCCGATCTCAAAGGCACCGTTCTCCACTTCTTCCGCCAGCTCTTCGGGGCTGAGCGCGAGGTCAGGATGAGGACGAGCTTCTTTCCGTTCACGGAGCCATCTGTCGAGTTCGACGTCACCTGTTTCATCTGCGATGCGCAGGGCTGTTCAGTCTGCAAGCACTCAGGCTGGATCGAGATGGGTGGCGCCGGTTGGGTCGATCCCGACGTCTTCCGGAATGTGGGCTATGACCCCGACGAGTGGTCCGGCTTCGCCTTCGGGCTCGGGATCGAACGCATCGCGATGTTGCGCCACGGCGTTCCCGATCTCCGTCTGTTCTGGGACAACGACCTGCGCATGCTGAGCCAGTTCTGATGCCGAGATGAAGGTCCCGGTCTCCTGGCTGCGGGAGTACGTCTCTTTCGACCTCCCCCTCGAAGAGCTCGCGCGCCGCCTCGTCTTCACGAGCTGCGAGGTCGATCGCATCGTTCGCCGCGGCGTCACCGATGTGGACGGCAACCTCGGCTTGTTTCGCGTCGGCCGGGTGCTCGAGGCAGGCAAGCACCCGAACGCCGACCGGCTCCAGCTTTGCGTCGTCGACGTGGGGGAGGGCGACCCGCGCCAGATCGTTTGCGGGGCCTGGAACTTCGGCGCCGGCGCGACGGTGGCCGTCGCCCTACCGGGTGCCGTCCTGCCGGGCGGTCTGACCCTCGAGCGCGCGAAGATCCGCGGCTCGGTCTCCGACGGCATGATCCTCTCCGAGCGCGAGCTCGAGCTGGGAGACGATCACGCAGGAATCCTCGTTTTCGACGTGCCCGCCGAGCCCGGGACGCCGCTCGCCGACGTGCTCCCGCTCTCCGAGGACGTGCTCGAGATCGAGACGGGCTACAACCGGCCCGACCTCACCTCGATCTACGGCATCGCGCGCGAAGTGCACGCACTGCTCGGGGCCGAACTCGCGCCGCCGCCCGGGCGCGATCCCGAGCCCGCCGGGGAGGAGCCGCTCGACGTCCGGATCGAGGACTTCGAGCGCTGCCCGCGCTACATCGGCCGGCTCTTCCGCTCGGTCGAGGTCGGCGAGTCGCCGGTCTGGCTGAGAGCTCGACTGCTCGCCGCCGGGATGCGACCGGTCTCAAACGTCGTTGACGTGACGAACTACGTCATGCTTGCACTCGGTAGCCCCTTGCACGCCTTCGACCACGCGACGCTGACCGAGGGGCGGATCGTCGTGCGGCGCGCCCACCCCGGCGAGCGAATCCGGACGCTCGACGGCACGGACCGGGTGCTCGTCCCTGAGGACCTCGTCATCGCCGACGCCGAGCGCCCGGTCGCGATCGCCGGAGTGATGGGCGGAGAGGAGACCGAGGTGGCGCCCGGCACGGAAACGGTGCTGCTCGAGGCGGCGAACTTCGAGCCGCTCGGCATCCTCCGCACCGGCGAGCGGCTCCACGTGCGCTCCGAGGCGCAGACTCGATGGGAGAAGGGGATCGCCCCGGAGCTCGCGGACCAGGCCGCCGCCTATGCGACGCAGCTCCTCGTCGAGCTCGTCGGTGCCCAGTGGACGGGCCACACTGATGCAAAGATCGATCTGCCGGAGCCAGCGGTCATCCAACTGCGGCCCGAGCGTGCCGAGCAGGTGGTGGGGATCCCGATTCCCGCCGACGGCCAGAGGGAGCGACTGACGCGGCTCGGCTTCGAGGTTTCGAAGGACTGGCACGTGACTGTCCCCGCCTGGAGGGCGGGCGACGTTACCCGGGAGACCGACCTCGTCGAAGAGGTGGCCCGCTTTCACCTCGAGGAGGTCCCTGCGACCATTCCCGAACGCCGAGAGATGTTCGGGCGGCTCACGCACGAGCAGCGACTGCGGCGCTCAGTCGCCGATTGCCTCGTCGGGTGCGGCTTCTTCGAGGCCTACACGTATTCCCTCCAGGCAGACGATCCCGACCCGCACGCGCTCGAGCTGCCCGAGCCCCTCTCGGCCGAGCAGCGCGTGCTGCGCACGACGCTGCTCCACGGCCTCATCCGCGCAGCGCAGCACAACGTCAACGCCGGGGGCGGTGATCTCGCGCTGTTCGAGATTGCGCACGTGTACGTTCCGACCGGCGGGCCGCTGCCCGCGGAGCCGTGGCGGCTCGGAGGCATCATGAGCGGCGACTTCTTCCGGGCGAAAGGTGCCGTCGAGCAGGTATTCGCCGTGCTCAAGGAGACGCCGCGGTTCGAGGCGGGGGCGCATCCGTTCATGGCCGCTCCCGCGTCGGCGAAGCTGCGGGGAGGCTGGGTGGCACAGCTCGACCCGCGCGTGCTCGAGGGGACGTGGGCGGCGTTCGAGCTCGATCTGGACGAGCTGGTCGCCCATGTGCCTGAGCGGGTCGTCTACGACGACGTGATCACCGTCCCTGCGCTCAAGGAGGACCTCGCCTTCGCCGTCTCCGAGGACGTGCCAGCGGCGGCGCTCGTGGAGGCAGCGCGAAAGGCAGCCGGCCCTGAGCTGCGCGAGATGGAGCCGTTCGACGTCTACCGCGGCGACCAGGTCGGGCCGGGTAGGAAGTCGATCGCCTTCCGCGTTACTTTCCAGTCCACCGAGCGGACCCTCTCGGTGGACGATGCGGCTGAGCTTCGCGCGCGAATCGTCGCCGCGCTTTCCGAGCGCTTCCAGGCCGAGCTCCGCGGGTAGACGAACACGGTCGT
>Ga0315273_10012136_pt1 | contig 11029 bp, 8 predicted proteins | sample YL17G02_0_MG_FD_205753 | JGI IMG/M metagenome (GOLD analysis project Ga0315273, IMG submission 205753) | Sediment microbial communities from Yellowstone Lake, YNP, Wyoming, USA - YL17G02_0 | ecosystem: Environmental > Aquatic > Freshwater > Lake > Sediment | place: USA: Wyoming | collected...
GCTCGGCGGCGACCGCGCCTGCACCAGTGCGGTACGATCCGGGCTGCATCGTCGTTTATGTCCCGAGGAGAGAGCGCATGCGTATCGGCCTGCTGACCGACCTGAAATCCCACGGCGTCGATTTTCTCGCCCGCAGCGGCTTCGGCAGCTTCGAGCTGCTCGTGTGGCCCGGCGCCCTGTTTGACCCCCAGACCGTCACGCCGCGGCAGATCGACCAGCTCAAGCAGCAGCTTGCGGAGCACGACATCGAGTTGAGCGCGCTGGGCTATTACCCGAACCATCTGGACCCCAAAGAGCAGCCCGCGACCCGCGAGCATTTCGTCGCGCTGCTCAAGCTCGCCCGGCAGCTCGGCACGGACGTGATCGGCACGTTCGCCGGGCGCGAGCCGGAGAAATCCATCGCCGACAACATCCCCGCGTTCCGGGCGTATTGGTCGGAGATGGCGCGCCGCGCCGAGGACCTGGGCGTGAAGATCGCGTTTGAGAACTGCCCGATGTTTCACGGCCACCCGTTCCGTGGCACGAACATCGCGTTCACGCCGCGAGCCTGGGAGCTGATGTTCGACGCCGTCCCATCGCCAGCGCTGGGGCTGGAGTGGGATCCGTCGCACCTGATCTGCCTGCTCATTGATCCGGTGCCGACGATCCGGGCTTTCGGCCCCAAGATCTATCACGTCCACGCCAAGGATGCGGAGGTGCGCTGGCACGTGGTCCGCGAGCAGGGCATTTTCGACGAGCACGCCGTGCGCCATCGGATGCCAGGGTTGGGACAGGTCAACTGGCGCGAGGTCGTCAGCGCCCTGATCGAGGCGGGCTATCGCGGCAATCTCGACATCGAGGGAGCGCATGACCCGGTCTACGGCGGGGCGCTGGAAGAGGCCGGGCTGCTCGTGGGGCTGAGCGCCCTGCGGCAGTACGTGCCGCCGACGACCTCCCGCAAATGACCGCGTCAGTCGAAGGCCGTGCGAGATGGGCTCTGTATTTCGTCGGGATCGCGGCAGTGGCCTGCAAAGGCAAAGGAGAAAGGTGATGATGCACCATACTTGGACCGGACGCCTCTCCCTGATTGCGGTTTTCTCTGGCGTGGCCGTCGGCTGCGCTGGCGAGCGTCCCAAGGCGACGATGCACACCGGCGAGTTCACGGAGCCGGCGCTGGCGGAGCGCTGGGGTTACGGGGCGACCGACCAGGAGCACCCGAACAAGATCGTCGCCGACCAGGAGACCAAGCACGCCGGCGAGGGCGCGATCAAGCTGGACACGGGCTCCGGCTTCGACACCTGGATGTACTTCCCGAACACCAAAGACCTCGACCTCGACGCCACCAAGTGCGGTGCGCTCGACTTCTGGATGTACACGCGCAACAAGAACGGTTGGGGCGGCGATCCGTGGGTCATCCTGCGCGATCAGGAGGCGCGCGCGGCGCAGTACAACGGCACGCAGCAGCGGCTCCCGCAAACGCTCAACGAGTGGGTACACTTCGTCGTGCCGGTCGGGCCGGGCGCGGCGGAGCGCTTCGAGAAGGAGGGTTGGAAGCTGGTCCTGGAGCCGGGGTTCGACTGGCAACACGTCGCCGCAGTCGAGTTTCACGCGGATACCGGCGGCTACGGCTTTGAGATGTGGGTGGACGACGTGCGCTTCGTCGCCGCGGACGCCAAGGAGCCGGTGCCCTGGCGGCTCACGTCGCTCGAGCGCCCCGATCTGACCGTCACGTGGGCGGAGCAGGTGCCGGCCTGCCATCGCTACATTGTGGACTATACAAATCCGTGGCCGGTCATCAAAGACGAGGACAACAAGCTGAACCGCTGGCCCGCTGCCGGCGAAAACGTTGTCTACAAGGTACATGTCCGCAACGTCGGACGAGTCAAGTCCGATGCGACCGACCTCGTTTGCACCGTGGACGGCCAGCCCCTGTCCCACAAGACCGAGCTCAAGGCGCTTGACCCGCAGGAAGAGCTGATTGCCGACGTCCCCTGGCAATGGCAGTCCGGCGCGCATCAGTTCGAGGCGCGCGCGGACACCAAGGACAAGCTGGACGAGATCAGCAAGAAGAACAACCTGCTCGCCTTCCAGACGGACGCGTACACGCTGCGCGCCACCGTGGAGAAGGGCTGTTATGACAAGGTCAGCCAGGTCAACAACCGGCTCGGGTCGTTCTCGTTCGAAGACTGGCTGCGCGCCAACACGGTCGATCACATGAACTGGATGCTCCGCAACTCCACCTATGACTTCGCACCGCAGGGCACCAAGGCGCGCGTCCGGATCGGGACAATCGTCTATGTGGACAAGCTCAACGACGACGCCCGCAAACTGGTCCCCATAGATGCGACCGACGGCGGCTGGGATTACCCCGAGGGCAGCTACATCGAGTACTGCAACCTCGCCAATACCTACATGTGGGCCCTCTGCCACGAGCTGATGCACCAGGTCGGCGTGATCGACAATTACCAGATGGACTTGCCCGCACAGAACAACGCGGTCAACGGCAAGCCCTTCACCCAGCCCGACGGCGGCTCGATGGGCGGCGGACGCACCAACGGCCGCGGCGGTACGCACCTGGCCGACATGGATATCGCCGGTTTGAACGCCACCTACGGACATCGGCGCGGGTACTTCGGCGAGTATCTCTACCAGGTCCCGGAGCGCAACCCCGTCACGCTCCTGATCGACGGCAAGCCGGCGGCGAATGTGGAGGTCAAGGTCTACCAGAAGAAATGGGATGAAGGGGCCGGCCGCGATGGCACGGGCAACGGGACCATCCCCAATACGCCGATCATGACCGGCAAGACCGATGCCGCCGGGAAGTACACGCTAGAGAACCGGCCCGTGCTGCACGAATTCACCACGGAGACCGGCTGCACCCTTCACCCCAACCCGTTCGCGCATATCGACGTCGTCGGCCGCAACGGCGTGCTGATGTACCGCGTGAACGTCGGCGACAAGTGGTATTACGCATTCATGGACATCGGGCAGTTCAATGTAGAGCACGCGCGCGGCCACACCAAAGATGCGCAGTATGAGGTGAAGCTCCAGCCCGAGTAGCGCGGCGACCGTCCAGCGTCACTGTCCGTACACCTGCGTGTAACGCTGGTGCAGCTTGGCGACGAGCTCGGGACCAAGCTCGTCCGGCGTGCCGAGTTGGAGCGCCAGAAACACGGTCCGCGCCGCATCCTCGACCATGACCGCCGCCTTGACGGCGGCTTCGACTGTCTTGCCGACCGTGAAGACGCCGTGGTTCTTCAGCAAAACCGCCGGCGACTGCCCGATGTGCGCGACAACCTGCTGTCCGATCTCCTCGCCGCCGATCAGCGCGAAGCCCGCACACGGTATCGGCCCGCCGAATTCGTCCGCGATCGCGGTCAGGCAAACCGGTATCGGTCGCCCGACGGCGGCGAAGGCTGTCGCATACGGTGAGTGGGTGTGGACGACGCCGTGTACCTCGGGGCGATGTCTATAGATGTAGAGATGGCTCGCAGTGTCGGACGACGGTTTGAGCGTGCCCTCGAGGACGCGGCCGTCGAGATCGACGACGACGTGGTGCTCCGGCTGAAGCTGCTCGTAGCGCACGCCGCTGGGCTTAATGACGACCAGCCCGCTCTGCGGATCGCGGGCGCTGACGTTGCCGCCGGTCCAAACGACCAGGCCGTGCCGCGGCAACTCCTGGTGCAGGCCGCAGACGAGCTTCTTAAGGTCCTCGAGCATCGGGGACTCCGGATCGACCACCCATTGCAGTACAAGCCCACGGCGTCGGCCGCTACGTTCGCGCCCGGCCGCGAATCTCCAGCAGTCGCTTCATCACGTTGTACATGTTGCCGTTCCAGCTCTGCGTGCCGAAGCCGTCGTGCAACTGCCGGTACAGCGCGTACAGCTCCTTGTAGACTTCGTGCGCGGCCGGGTTCGGCTGGTAGACCTTTTTCTTCAGCCCGGTCATCGCCCGCTGCGCGTCGCCGACCGTCGCGCACCCGCCGCGCTCGACACCCGCGACTACCGCGCCGGCGATTGCGGCGCCCAAAGCACAAGTCTGCTGCGACCGCGACACCTCCATCGGCCGGCCGGTCACGTCGGCGTAGATCTGCATGACCAGCGGGTTCTTCTCCGCGATCCCGCCGCAGTTCACCACCTGCTGCACCTTCAGCCCGTACTCCTCGAAGCGGTTGATGATGGTCAGCGCGCCGAATGCGGTCGCCTCGACCAGCGCCCGGTAGATTTCCGCCGGCGTCGTATAGAGCGTTTGCCCCAGCAGCAGCCCGGTCAGCCGCTGATCGACCAGGATCGTGCGGTTGCCGTTGTTCCAGTCCAGCGCGAGCAGCCCCGAGGCGCCCGGCTTGAGCCTGCCCGCGCCTATTGTCAGGGCTTGGTGCGGATCCGCCTTCGCCCCGCCCGGCTGCACGTAATTCACGAACCAGTTGAAGATGTCGCCGACCGCGGACTGCCCCGCCTCCAGGCCGTAGTGGCCGGGCAGGATGCTGCCTTTGACGATGCCGCACAAACCGGGCACGTCCGCCAGCGGCTGACTGGCCGGATGCACCATCATGTCGCAAGTGCTGGTCCCGATGATCTTGACCAGCGTACCCGGCTTGATGCCGGCCCCGACGGCGCCCAGATGCGCGTCGAACGCCCCAACCGCAACGGGAATGCCCGCGGGCAGCCCGGTGCGCCGGCCCCATTCCTCAGTCAACCCGCCGACGGGCCGGTCGATCGTCTGCGCGTCCCCGCGCAGCCGGCCGCGCAGCGCGCCCAGCTTCGGGTCAAGCTGCGCTAGGAACTCGGCGTCCGGGTAACCGCCCCAATCGTCGTTGTACATCGCCTTGTGCCCCGCGGCACAGACGCCGATCGTCAGCCGGTCGGGCGCCTGCGTCCCGGTCAAGACGGCGGGAATCCAGTCCGCGCACTCGACCCACAAATGAGCGGCGTCGAACACATCCGGGCTCGTGCGCAGGCAGTGCAGAATCTTGCTGAAGAACCACTCGCTGCTGTAACGCCCGCCGCACTTGGCGAGGTAATGCGGCCGCAGCCGCTGCGCCAGCGCGGTGATCTCCTCCGCTTCAGTGACGCCCGTGTGGTCCTTCCACAGCCAGGCCATTGCGGCCGGGTTCCGCGCAAAGCGCTTCTGGAACGCGAGCGGCTGCCCATCGCGATCAACCGGCAGCGGCGTGCTGCCGGTCGTATCGACGCCGATGCCGATGACCTGGTCGGGCGTGAAGCCCTTGACGCTGCGTTTGGCGGCGGCGAGCACCTTCTTGACGGTCGCCTCGGCGCAGGTCAGGTAGTCGCCGGGATGCTGGCGGGCGAGGTTCGGGTCGCCGGACAAGATAACGCCGTTGCGCCCGTGCGGGTATTGCTGGACCGCGGTGGCGACCTCTCTGCCGTCGGCGACGTCGACGAGCAGCGTGCGGCCGGTCTCGGTCCCGAAGTCGATGCCGAGCACGAACCTGCGTTTCATCTGGTCTCCTCCTCGCTGTGGACGATGACCTTCACCACGCCGTCATGATAAGCCGCGTTCAGCGCAAACGCCTCCGGCGTACGCGGCAGCGGAAAGCGGTGACTGACGAGGCCCGCGACATCCACCGCGCCGCAGGCAACGAGCCGGATCGCCCGCAGATAGGCGTGTTTCATGCGCCGACACAGCCGGATGGTCAACCCCTTCCGCCGGGCGACGCCGTGGCTCAGTGTCAGCCGGTCGTCGCGCGGAATGCCGACCAGGACGACGCGGCCGCCGGGCCGGCACATCTCTGCGGCCTGCTGGATCGAATGATCCGCCCACGCGGCCTCAATCGCCACGTCCACACCGCGGCCGCCCGTCAAGTCCAGCACTCTTCGCACGGGATCGTCGTCGCCGCAGTTGACCGGCGTCGCGCCGCAGCGCTCCGCCAGCGCGAGGCGCCACGGGAGCTTGTCGCTAACCAAGATCGGCCCGGCGCCGGCCAGCCGCGCGACTTGCAGGATGCACAGGCCAAGCGGCCCGGCCCCGAGGATGGCGACCGACTCGCCGACCCGCAGGTGGGCCAGGTCCGTCGCGTGCAGCGCGACGCCCAGCGGCTCGGTCAGCGCCCCAACCTCGGCGCCCAGGCCCGCCGGCAGCGGGTAGCAGTTTCGGGCCGGCGCGTACAACCACTCGCGCAAACCGCCGTCGTCGGGGTGCAGACCGCGAAAACGCAAGCCTGCGCACAGGTTCGGATCCCCCGCACGGCAGCGTTCGCACGCGCCGCACGGCTCGGCCGGATCCACTGCGACCAGCGCGCCGGTCCGCAGCGGCGCGCCGTCGCCGCCCAGCGCCCCGTCAGGCGCCTCCGCGACCACGCCGCACACTTCATGACCCAGGACCAGCGGACGGCCGCGCAGCACGTCGGCGAGCTGCGCATCCTGGTAAGCGAGCAGGTCGCTGCCGCAGATGCCGACGGCCCGGACGCCGACGAGCACGTCGTCGGGCCGCTCGCGCGCCGGGCGCGCGACCCGCTCCACGCGCAGATCGCGCGGACCGTGCAGCCGGACTGCGATCATCGACTCGACCATGCGTTGCCGTCCGACGCTCACGCCGCCTATTCGTGCAGATACACGCCCCAACCCAGATACGTCCCCAGCGCCTCGCGCAGCGCGCCGGCCGTGCGGCCGGGCGTGATGGCGACGTGGTGCTCGAACCCGTTTTCGCAGATGAAGCGCAGCAGCTTCTGAAAGCTCGGCACGCGCACGACGCCGTAGCCCCCGAACGTGTGCAGCGGGTCATTCGTCAACTCCCCTTCGCCGACGTAGGCCCGCAGCGTGCCGCGCGCGTCGTCCGTCGTCATGCGCAGATAAGTGAACGGCGACGCCGCGACGCGGCCGACGATCGTGCCGTACGCGTTGTCCTTGCCGACGCTGCCCGCGATGATCTGCTGATAGTCCATCTTCGCGCCCTGCGGCTCGAAGATGCTCTTGGGCAGGTTGCTGCAATGGAACACCACGCCCTTGTCCGGATCGGCGCCGTAGTTGTTGTTCCAATCCACCAGGGCGGCCGGCCGCCCGCTGGCGCGGGCCAGCGCCGTCATCGCCACCGCCCCCAGCACGTCCACCTCGCACGCGCTGGGCCGCAGCGCGTCGCTCATCATGCTCATCACCGCGCACGGCACCACGCCGTAATACTCCTCCATCGCCGTCCAGCACTGGATCGCCGTCGCGTCCAGCCGGGCATCCTGCATCCATTGCTCAATGACGGCGGCGAACTTCGCCATCTTCACCAGCGGAAGCTGCGGAATGTTGCCCGTGTCCACGTACTTCCGCAGGGCCGCGAGCTTGGCCTGCACCACCGGGGCGTCGTCCGTCAACCGGCTGGCGCGGCCGAAGCACTCGTACAGGTCCATCGTCTCGACGCTGATGCCGTGCTGCTCCAGCAGCTTCTCGCTGTATCGCACGGTGTTGAACGCCGCCGGCCGCGCACCCAGCGCCCCGATTCGCAGCTTGCGCAGCCCGCGGACGATGCGGCACACGGCGGCGAAGTCCGTCAGGTCCGCCGCGAACATCGCGCTGCTCGGGGCGTCGGTGTGCAGGCGCGTGAGCGTGAACGGAATCCCGTACTGCCGCAGGTTGTTGCACACCGACATCTTGCCGCAGAAGCTGTCGCGCCGGTCCTTGCTGGTCATGTGCTCGGCCACGTCGGGAAAGGCGTGGATGAGCACCGGCACGCGCAACCCCGACCAGCGCAGCGTGTTGGCGACCGCCCGCTCGTCGCCGAAGTTCGGCAGCGTGACGACCACGCCGTCGATCTGGTCCGCGTGGGCGGCCAGCAGCGCGGCGCAAGCGCGGGCGTCCTCGGCGCTCTCGACGGCCCCGTAAGCCGTCTCCTGGGCGCCGAGCACCACGACCTTGAAGCCGCGCTGCTCCAGCAGCTTCAACATTTCCTCACGGCCGGTCTCGCACAGGTGTCCGGGGAAAAAGCCGCGATTGCCGACGAGCAAACCGACGGTAACGGGTTCCATGACGAGCTTCCTTTCATCCGCGCTCGCGTAGCGGCCGACGCCCTCGTCGGCCGACCGCACTATATCCCAACCATAGCAGGCCCAGGGCCGCAAGCACGCCGATTCGCACCACAGGCCCGCTCCACTACTACCCGACAGGGCTGGCGGAATCCAGAGGGGGATGAGAACTGAGGGATGTCGGGATGTCGGCCCCCAGCGGCCGGTTGGGAATAGGCCCGCATGGCGGTGCTGGGACCGTCAGGCGCGCACCACCGCTTGAGCCCCGCTTGATGGAGGTGGCCCATGAATCGCTGGCACCAGTGGGCGCCACACGTGAACGGCGGCGCCGTCCCGCGACCAGCGCAGAGCCTCCCGCCGTTACCGCGCCCCCGCCGGCCGCGTCGCCGCCGCTATCTCCTCTTTGCGCGCTGGCCACTCGGCGGCCTCCACCCGTAGCCGCTCCAGTTCCGCGCGCTGTTCTGCCGTCAGCGTGGCGCGATCCGCCTTCTCCTCGTCGACAAGTACCTGGACATGCGCCTCGGCGAGGTACATGTGTGACAGGCGCCCCTCGACGTCCTCACGCGAGTACCGCTCATGGCGCACTTCACGCCCATCCGCGCTAAGGACGGCTACCGTGAACGCGTCGAACTCCGGCTCGTCGCGGTCGTAGTGGATCTCCATGACCACGCGATACGGCGACACACGCTTGACGGCGGTCATGTCCAGGCGGTCCACGCCGAGCTGGTAGTAGTAGCCTGTCAGCAGCACGTCGAGCAGCAGCGTCCGGTCGAGCCGATCGACCGGCGTGAGCATGTTCCGCCACGCGTCATCCACCTGCTGCTGGTCCTCTGGCGGCAGCCGCGTCACCATGGGCGCATTCAGCGGCCCGCGACAGCCGAGGATGAAAACCAGCATCGCGAGGTATACCCAACGCATGAGGCGCCTCCAGAGTGTGTCACCGGCCCACAGCCGTGGCGGCATCATCGACGATCGCGAACTCGCTGGTGGCCACGAGCGGGTGCTCGTAGGGTGCCCAGAAGAGCGGGGCCACGAAGCTGTACTCGTTCTGGAACTCGACGCGCACGCGGTACCGTCCGCCTGGGAGCGACACCATAGGTGGCCTGCCCGCCATGTCCGGCTCGCGATCCCGGCCCACCTCCAGCCACCGGCCACCCGGATCTTCGTACGGAACCAATGTGAGTTGATGCTTACGCTGCTCCCCGCGTGGGAGGGCCTCAAAACGACCCAGGCCATCGCCGATATCCAGCGCGCACACTGGCACGATGACGACGAAGAGCGGCGCCAGCGCCATGAGACCCGTTCCGCAGAAGAACAGCGGACGACTACGGAACGCCCCATCGCCTCCGTCGCGTTCCAGCGTCACCGTCCACCAGCTCGCCCGTCCGTAGCAGATGTTGCCCCCTGTCGCCGTCAGCGTAGCGCTCAGGCGGATCGCCTCGGCGGCCCGAAACGTGTCCTTCTCGGGCATCACTCGCAGCTCCAGCGCGCCTGGCGCATTCGTGCAGCCTCCACAGGCTAGCATCGCCAGCGCAACGAGAGGCATCGCCAGCTGCCAGGGCCGGATCGTCCAGATCCGCATGAGTCGCCTCCAGCACGCCTGGGTTGGCCGCCACTGTCCATGACGTGTTGTCACGATCCGCCCGCCCGCGGCGGCCGGTTCTCGCCCTCGGACACCGTCGTCTCGTACTTCACGCCATCGGGCACCGGCACGGCCTGGATGACGGTCGTGCCGTGGTCGCCGGCGGTGCGGGTCATGGAGTCCACCGCGACGAACGCCGTGTACGCCGACATCAGGCCGTACTCCAGCGCCACCGCCTTGATTTCCCCGGGCCAGTCTGTGACTTCCGCATTGCCGGGCAAGGGCGTGGCGCGCGAAGCTCCGCTGCCAGACGCCCCGGCGCGCGAAGGCGCGCCCGGCGCGGGTTCGGCGCGCGCCAGCGCGCCCGGATCGGTCGCCGCACGGTCCGACAGATCCGCGATCTTCAGCCGCGCCCATACCGCCGCCAGACCCGCGTGCGTCGCCGCCGCGTCTGTCGGATTGACGCTAAGCGCAACTGCGGAATCGACGTTGCCCGCCCGCCCGCGGATGCGGATGGTCGTCGGCCGCTCCCCCGTGAAGCGCCCGGTGAGCACGATGGGCCGGCCGACGAAGAGGTCGGGAATCCGCTGCGGGTACACGTCGCTCACGCCGAGCGTGCCCCAGTCGATCGCCACGTCGGTCAGCGCCGGGTGGCTGATCCGCTCGAAATACAGGTCCATCACCTTCTGCGGATCGTCGTTCAGCCCGAGATACGCAACCGCGCCTTTGCCCAGCCGCGCCAGGCCGTCCAGCAGGTATCGGTTCACCGACGACCCGACGCCGAAGCTGAAGATGCGGCTGGCGCCGAGCTTCTGGTGGACGGCGGCGAAGATTCCCAGCTCGTTGCCGATGTACCCGTCGGTGAGGAACGCGACCGTGCGAATCCGCCTGGGATCATGCGGGAAATCGAGCGCCGCCTTGATCCCCTCGATCATCATCGTCCCGCCCTCGCCCTGGAGCGACTTGAGGTACGCAAGCCCGCGCTGCACGTTCTCCGGCGTCGCCTCCACCGGCTTGGGGCCGAGCTGCGACGCGTTGTTCGAGAAGCGGATGATCTGGAACGTGTCGTCCGGGCGCATCAGCCGCAGCGCCCGCTCCGCCGCGGCCTTGGCCTGCTCGACCGGCCGCCCGTTCATGCTCCCCGAGCAATCCAGCACGAAGATCATCTCCATCGGCTGCCGCTGGAGCGACTTCAAGTCGTCGGGCGGATACACCATGAGCGTGAAGAAGAAGCCGCGCTGATCGCGATGCGTCACGAAAGCGGTCTTGATCCGCTCGCCGGCGACTTTGTAGCGCAGCACGAAGTCCTTGTTGGGCAGGCTGTCGCGCGGCGAAAGCTGCACGACGGCCTGCTCCGCCGACGGCCGCTGCACGGCGACGGCGTGATTGCGGCTGTCGAGCTGCTCGATCGCGACGCCGGCGTCGATGCTGACTTGCACGGCGATGTCGTGGCCGCTGCGCTCGCCCGGTTTGAGGTACTGCACCTCGGTCTGCTGGCCGG
>Ga0315273_10012139_pt1 | contig 11028 bp, 7 predicted proteins | sample YL17G02_0_MG_FD_205753 | JGI IMG/M metagenome (GOLD analysis project Ga0315273, IMG submission 205753) | Sediment microbial communities from Yellowstone Lake, YNP, Wyoming, USA - YL17G02_0 | ecosystem: Environmental > Aquatic > Freshwater > Lake > Sediment | place: USA: Wyoming | collected...
CCGCCGCCCGCCGCGGCCAGGCCCGGCACCGCGACCCGCCCCGCCCTCACCCCGCCGGCGCCGCCGCACCCGCCGCACGAGGCCAGGCAGTGCCCAGCCATCCAGGCCGCCCGGCACTGGCCGTACGATTTTTGGGCGGCGCAGGAGAAGGCGGAGCCGGGGGGGGGCAGGTCGGGGCAGGGTGTCGGGGCCGGCGACAGCGGCGGCGGCGGCGGGGCCATGGGCGTGGGAGGCCCGGCCGCCCCTGCACACGCCTTGCACGTCGCCCGGCAGAAGCCGCCCGCCACAATCCAGGAGGCCGAGCACTTCCCCCAGGCGGCCTGGGCTTGGCAGTCGCCGCCGGAGGGGGGTTGGACGTCGACACACCCGCCGCCGCCGCCGCTGACGCCACCGCCGGGCGCTGTAGGCGGGAAAAAGGGCGGCACGGGCACGGCGGACGGGGCTTTGGATGAGGGCGCGTGCGCTGGCGCGTGCGCTGGCAGCGACATGGACGCCACCGCCACGGCCTCCCGGGCCCTCGCTGACGCGCTGCTGCGCGCGTTCGCGGCCTCCACCCCACTGAAGCGCGCCTCCAGGGCCGCCGTCCCGGGCGAGCCCCACGCGAAATTGTAGCTGTCCCCGCCCTCCGCCACCGGCCAGGCGTACGCCGCCCAGGCCAGGGTGGCGCCCACGCCCAGCGCGTCCGCCTGGGCGTGCAGGTAGGCGTAGAGGTCATCCCGGGGCGCGCCATACCCTGCCTTCGCCCCGTACTCCTCGAGGACCAAAGGCTTCCCCGCCGCGGCCGCGATGGCGGCCCGGTCGGCGAGGTAGTTGGGCCCCACCCAGGTGTAGTCCGAGGCCGGGATCTCCCAGTTGTCGGGGTAGACTAGGAGGAGGAGGAGGAGGGAGGGGTGTGTTGAGTGCGATTTCGGGGTGTGTGTGTGGACGGGGGGGGGGGGGGGGGGGGAATGCCCCCCAAACCCCCCCCCCCGCCCCCCCGGCCACGCCCCCCCTTGGGGTTGGGGAAATCCCTACCCCCCCCCCCCCCCCCCCCCCGCGCGCGGCCCGCCGTGCACGTCCTCGCTTGTGGTTGGGGAAAGTCCTTCCGCCCTCCCTCTTTTCTCCCTCCATTCCACCGTGGACCCCCTCGCGATCTCACCGTGGACCGTTGCGAAGGACACGTTCGGGCAGGCCGTGTTGCCCACAAAGTCGACCCCCTTGAAGCCGCCATTGATCCAGACGTTGTGCGGGGTGGTCGCGTCGCCGTCTGAGCGGTAGCCCTCCTCGCCCGTCGAGACCATGGCCTTGAAGCCGGGGAACCCCGCCACCCGGCCCGCCATCTCCCACACCCACTCCCGGACCAGCTTGCCGGGGGGTAAGCCCCGGTCCAATTCCCACCGGTTGGATGTGTGCGGCTCGTTGGCGAGCTCGATGGCTGGGTGGGGTGGGGTGGGGGGTGGGGGGGGGGGTCAGAGGGGAGTGGAGGTGCAGTGAGAGGGGTGGAGGGGAGGCCGCGTGGTTTTGAGAGGTTTTGGCGCTGGCAAAAATCTCCCGCACTCAATTTTCCTCCGATTTCTTTGGGGGGCTTACCAAAGATGGTGGGGTCGTCGAGGTAGCGCACGCCGGTGAGGGTGTTGGTGCGGGAAAGGATGAGCGAGGCGTACCGCCAGTACGCCCGCCTCACTGTCGCGTCCGTGTAGAAAAGTTCCTTGGGCTTGCGGCTGCCGTCCGCATTCAGCCCCAGCCCCGCGTCCACGTACCACTGCATGCCGCCCATCTCGTCCTCAAAATTGGTGAGGGGCATGATAAGGCGCAGGCCGGCGGCGCGGGCTTCAAGGAGGATGAGGTCCATCCGGCGCAGCGCGTCCTCATTGAACTGGCCGAGCGTGGGCTGGACCGGGTTGGGCATGGCGATGTTGCCGGCCCCGGCCCCGTTGGTGAAGGCGAAGAAGCGCATGAGGTTCGCGCCCCGCGCGGCGGACGCCCGCATGACCGTCCCGACGTCCGCGTCGGAGACGTGGTCGAGCATCAGGTAAAAAGCGTTAGTGCCCGCAAAGGTCATCTGGGTGGGGTTGGACGCGGGCCCCGTGCAGAAGGCCGTCCCGCACGGCCTCACAAAGTCGGTGGGGGGCGTGGAGGAGCGGGGGAGGGAGTAGGCGTTGACGGTGGCGCGGTCGCTGCCTGAGAGGCGGGCGGCGTCGTACTTGGAGGACGAGGCGACCGTGGCCGCAGCCTGGAATGAGAGAGGGTGGTGATGAAGGGTGAAAAAGGTGGCGGGACAGAGCGGAGACGCGCGCGCGCGCTCCGTTGGAGAGTGGAAAATACGCAAGGGCTGCGAACCCTGGCGCTACCTGCTTTTTTTCTCTGGGCTTTGCGGCACTCCACATGCCTGGCTATGCTCTTTCAAGAATAGAGGTTGCGGGTGTGGTGCCGGAGAGCGCGAAGGAGCGGTGCGGCGGCGCCACATGTGGCAATGGCGCGGCGCGGCAAACGCGCAAGTCTGCTCCCGCGTCCCCACGGCCTCTCGGGTACACCAACCCACGCAACGCCTGGCGCAGGGGTAAAGATGCATATAGACTCACCAGCAGGGTGACCAGGATGGTCACAGCCGCGGACGGGCTCGGCATGGCGAGAGAGGTGATGACTCTGCACAGGTGGCTGGCTTCTGCACAACAGGAAGAGAAGAGTGAACAAGTTGAAAAAAAACACTTTCAACAAACCCCACCCCGCCGTCACCTTTTGCGGGTGGCTGGGGGCAAGGTCCACTGCCGTCGAGGTCCGACACCCGCACTTCACACCCGAAGCATCGCATCGTGCAGTGGCTGCCCTTGGCGAACGCGGCCTCTCTCTCAAAAAAACATGACAGCCCCCCGCCCCCCCCCCGACCGCCCCCGCCCCTGCCCGCTCCTTCACCTCCTTCCCCGAGCTCAGCGCCCCCACGCTCGCCCTCCTGGCACAGCAGGGCTTTGTCGCGGCCACGCCCGTCCAGGAAGCGGTCATCCCCCTGCTGGCCGCCCACTCGGATGTGGCCGCCGACGCGGCGACCGGGTCCGGCAAGACGCTGGCCTTTGTCCTGCCGCTGGTGGAGCGCCTGCGGCGGCTGGAGGCGCCGTTGGGCCAGCACGAGGTGTGTGTGATGAGAGGGAGGGAGAGGAGGGTGCTGATGCCTGAGCGACGTGTGCTGGTGGAAAGGAGACGGAGAAGCGAGGGCGGGGGGCAGCTCGCATGCGCTGCTCTCTTGCTCCGAACCTAGCCGCCGAAAAAAAAAGAAGAAGAAAAAAAGAAAAAACCTAACCCCCCCCCCCCCCTCACACGCTTCATTTAGGTCGCCGCCCTCATCCTCTCCCCCACCCGCGAACTGGCCGCCCAGATCCACCGGGTCCTGGTGCCATACTTGAGCGCGGCGGCGCCCTGGGCGCGCTCCTCGCTGTTAGTCGGCGGGTCAGATCCCGCGGCCGACGCGGGGCGGGTCGTCAGTGGCCAGGATGGTAATGTTGGTGTGCACGTTTTGGTGGGCACGCCTGGGCGGACTGCAGACACCCTCTCACGCCTAGACGGCTCTGCAGCCGCGTCCGCCTCCCCTCTCCCCCGCCTCACCTGGCGGTCGTTCGACCTGTTGATCCTGGATGAGGCGGACCGGCTGCTGGACCCGGGCTTCGCGGCGCACGTCGGGAGCGTCCTCGCCCGCTTGCCCAAGCAGCGGCGGACGGGCCTGTTTTCGGCTACCCAGACCGACGCGGTCGCGGCCCTGGCCCGGGCGGGCCTGCGCAATGCGGTGCGGGTCCGGGTGAGCGTGGCGGCGGGACCGGCGGGGGTGCCTGCCTCCTCCGCGGCGGCGGCGCTGCCTGCCGCCCGCCCGTCCATCACGCCAGCCTCGCTGACCATTTTTGCGGCGACCGTGCCCGTGGATGCAAAGCCGTCCGCCGTCGCCGCCTTCTTGGCCGAGGTCGTGGGCCGGCGTGGCCAGCGCGTCATCGTCTACTTCTTGACGTGCGCGTGCGTGGACCTGTATGCGGCCGTCCTGCCGGCGGCGCTGAAGGCGGGCGCGGCAGCGACAGGGGCGGCCCCCACCGCCCCCCCACCCGCCGTCCCGCTCTTCCCCTTGCACGGCCGCATGAAACAGCGCGCCCGGGACGCGGCTGTGTCCTCCTTCACCGCCTGCCGGGGCGGGGCGGCCTTGCTGGCCACCGACGTGGCGGCGCGCGGGCTGGACCTGCCGGCCCTAGACTGGACGCTGCAGGCGGACGCGCCCCAGGACCCCGACGCGTTTGTGCACCGGGTCGGGCGGTCCGCCCGCGCCGGCCGGCCCGGCTGTGCGCTCGCCCTCCTGGCCCCGCACGAGGGCGCGTACGTGGACTTCCTCAAGGTGCGGCGGGTGCCGCTGACGCCGGGCGGCCCGCCGGCCGACCTGTTTGGCGGGTGGGGCGCCCGGGTTGAGGAGGAGGAGGCGGCACGGGCGGCCGCCACCGTCGACGCGCCGCCCTTCTCCTTCGATCCCGTCGTCCGCGCCGTGAGTGCCGCCCTCCGCAACGCCGCCTCCACCGACCGGGCCGTCATGGAGGCCGGCACCCGGGCCTTTGTCTCCTATGTGCGGGGTTACCGGGAGCACCGGTGTCGCTTCATTTTCCGGGCGGGCGACCTGCCGCTGGGGCGCCTCGCATCCGCGTCCGCGCTGCTGCGCCTGCCCCGCATGCCCGAGCTGGGCAACGGGGGCGGCAAGGGGGCCCGCCCGGCGGCGCCCCCTGACCTGAGCGGCTGGGCGGCGGCGGCGGGGGTCGACCCGGACGCCGTGCCCTTCAAGGACCGGGCCCGGGAGAAGGCCCGGCGCAGGCGGGCCGGGGAGGTGCGGGCAGCAGCAGCCGCGGCCGGGCCGCCTGCTCCTGCTTCCACCCGCCTGCCGGCCACGCCCAACCCCGCTCGCCCGCCCCCGCCCCAGGAGCGCCGCCTTCCCGCCGCCAAGCGCCGCACCTTGGGCGCCCGCCAGGATGAGGACGATTTTGCGGCGGACTACGCCCTGCTGCGCAAACGCAAGCGTGGGAAGATTTCTGAGGCCGACCTCGAGGCGGGCCTCCTGCGGAGGGGCAAGGAGGAGGAGGAGGGCAGCGACGATGGCAGCGACGGTGGGTGTGCGCCACCTCCAGTGGTGGCGCACCCGCCTGCCGGTGGTGGCGGCCCCCGGCGGACCGGCAGCCACAAGGGCGGGCGGCGGGGCGGGTTTGTCCCTGCGAGGCGGTAGTTTTTTGTGTGTGTCTGAAAAAGTTTCTGATTTCTACACTCCCTCTCTTTCCCTCTCTACTCTGCGGCCGATGTCGCCGGCGGTGGTGGTGGAAAGGCAGCCTCCAGGCGGCGGCGGAGGTTTCTGTGGAGGAGGGGATTGCGAGAGAGAGAGAGGGCGTGTGAAAAAGGTCGTACTCTGTGTTCCGTCCCCCACATCCATCCATCCTATTCATCCAATCACCACCTCATTTCCATTTCCCTCCCCTCACTTTGCCCGCTTGAACACGTCCTCCAAATCCACCCGGGCCGCCTCCAGCAGGGCCGCATTGCGCACGATCTCCTCGGTTGCCGTCTTGACAGCGACCGACGATTCAGGGGTGTCCAGCCTGGCGAGGGACGCCCGGGCGGACCGGAGGCGGAGGAGGCTGTGAGAATGGGGAGAGAGGTTGAGACGATGAGACGCGAGAGTTCGGGCCGCATCTCGTCTTTCCCGCGCCTCTCCCATTTCTACATACTCACACGCTCTCCTGGACGCCCACCAGCCGGCCCAGGTCTGGGGGTGAGGCCAGAGTGTGCACCGCCGTCGAGGCGGCGGTGCCCAGGGTGTGGGGTGGGTCGGAGTCGGGCGGCATTTTGGTCTCGCTCCGTTTTCTTTTTTCTTCTTCGCTATCACTCAACTCTGGCAACTCTCCTGCCCCGTCTCTCATCCCACATCAAAACGGCACAAAATAGCGCTCCCGCCCCACCACCCACGCCCCTACCCTCCCCGCCCACGCGCCCACCGGGCGCACGTGCGCGTTGATAAAGTGGACGACCCCATCGCCCGCCGTGCAGTCCGCCCACGCCCGAAAGGGCCCGTCCAGGCCCCACCGGTAGGCCGCACGGAAGTCGATGCCCGGGTTGGCGGGGTGGAGGGTGTGGGGGGGCAGGCCGACCGACAGCGGGGCGTGGCGGGGAGGGGGAGGAGGGGGCGGGGCGGGCACCGCACCGCGGCGGCTGCGCGCGGTCGAGGCCGAGGCGGCCACGGCCGCGGGCGCCACCGCCGGGTTGGCCGCCGCCAGGGCGTTCGCGTACTCCCGCACAAAGGGCGCGCACGCGAACCGGGCGGCGATGGCGAAGGCCTCGCCCTCCAGGTCGGGCAGGCCCGCCTCCGCCGCCAGCCCCGCAAACGAGCGCCCGCCCGGCTGGACAGCCACCCAGCGCCGGGCCAGTTCGGGCGGGGACGCCGGCAGGCGCAGGTTCCACTTGGGTGACAGGTTGGCGTGCAGGAAGGCGATCGTGGGGGGCGCCGCCACCGCGCCACCCACCACCCCTGCTGCGCCCTGCCGGTCCTCCCCGCCCTCCACCGCGGGGAAGGCGTGCTGGGTCATGGTGTTGCCCGCAAAGCCGGGGCCGCACACCCGCTGGTTGAGGGAGCAGCGGGTGACGGCCCGCCCGACCGCGCCTGGCGGGGCCGGGGCCAGCGAGTACGGCAGCCCCGCCGCCGCCAGCCCGTGCGCGAAGCCTTCCTTGTCGCCCTTCCCCATGAACCCGCTGAACAGCTCGTAGTACAGGCCGGACTCAATGTTGAAGTAGGACGCCGCCATCAACCCCGCCCACGTGCGTGCCTTGTCGAACACCAGCTGCCCCGACTCAAACGTGTTTTTTGGGAGGGCGGGCACGCCCAGGATGGCCGCCAGGTCGGGGGCCGCCGTGGACGCCCAGTAGTCCGGCCACAGCAGGGCGCCCGTGCGCACGAAGGCGGGGGCCTCAAACAGGGCGGCCGGGTCGGAGACGGGGACGTTGTCGGAATCCAAGAACAAAACCTCCTGGAAGCGCGAGAGGACGAGGGCCGCCACCTTCATCGTGAAGCCCGACAGGTCGCCCCCGCCCGCGGGGCCGCCCCCCAGGGGCCGCCCCCCGCTCGGCCCCAGACCCCCATTGGACGGCGGGGGCGCGGCCGGCAGGATGCGGACGCCCGCGCCCAGGTCCGCCAGCGCGGACGCCAGGCCGGCCGTCGGCGCTTCTGATGGCGGGAACCAGACCTCCACGGGCAGGACGCACCCGGCCCGGCGCAGCATGTGCAGGGCCACCCAGGCGGGCACGGTGTAGGTGACGCCGCCGCCAAGGATGACAATGCCCCGCCCGGCGAAGGACGACGGCGGGTGGGGCGGGGCGGACGACTGGAAGGCGCCCAGCGCGGCCGCCGCGGACGCGACGTCCGCCCCCGGCAGCCGCACCCCGTCCCGCACCCAGTCCCGGCCGTCCGTCCGCTGTTCGGGCAGCGCCACGCGCCGCCCTGGCGGGGTGGACGCGGCCCAAGATCCCGCCGCCGCGGCGGCGATGGCCTGCCAGAGCGACGCGGCGGCCGCGTCGGCCGCGGCCAGGGCGGCGCTCCCGGGCGCCCAGGCGCCGTCCAACCCGCCCGCCGCGCGCGCTGCCGCGGCCGCTTCCAGGGCCAGGGACGCGCGTTGCGAGGCCGCGTCGGCGGCAATCACCCCGTCCGTCACCCCACCGGCCTCGCACGTCAGGTTGGACGGCAGGCGTGGGGCAGGGTCGCCGAGGGCTGGGGCGGCGGCAGTGCCACCGCCCCCCCCACCCTCTCCAGCCGCACCAGCGGCCGCGCACTCGCGCTCGCACGTGAACCCGCCGTGGCGCCCACAGGGGACGGGCCTCGCGACCAGCCCGCCGTCGCACTCGCAGAAGCCAGACCCGATCCAAACCCGTTCGTGGCAGGCCTTGTCCCGCGGGGCGTCGCGCTCACTGTGGGGGAGAGAGAGAAGTGCTGAGAGAGAGAGAAGGGGAGGCCAGAGAGAGAGAGCGCCGCGGATGCGAGCGCTCGTCCTCCTCCTCTCCCCTCCGATCCAGACGCACGCATAGGGAGAGCAGGCGCCCGTCTGACGCCAGGCCACGCAACCCAGCTGTGTGGAGGTGGTGGGCAAGGTCGATCGACCGGGCGACCGGACCAGGGCCGCCGCGCCCCGGCCGACGGACGCCGGCAAAGGCGTCGGCGGGCCCCGGGCAGTGGAGTAACTGAGAGAGCGGGGAGAGAATGCGAGGTGTGCGTGAGAGAGGAAACACGCCTGCGAGAGTGCGCGCCAATCATCTCTCCACACGCACGTGTGGGTGGGGTGGAATGGTCGGGCTGGGGCGGCGGTGGCAGCGATTGCGCGTTGACGCCCTTTTTCTTTAAACAAAAAAAAAACGCACCCGACCACCACCAGGCCCGCCGTCGCTAGCACCGCCCACGCCCGGGCGGACCGGCGCCACGCCCCGGGGGGGTGCCCTTTATACCGCCCACCACCACCACCGCCTCGCCAGTAGGGGCCGGCGGCGGGCCTGGAGAGCGGCGGCGGGTGCGACACCCCGCGGCTGCGCGGGCTTCCGAGCGCCCGCCAGGGCGGGTCGTCAACGCCCATCCCTGTGAATGGAGGAATGGCCCCCCCCTCTCTACCTTGCATAATATATAAAAATGACAATTCCGGCGCGCGCACGCCCGCCCCACCGCGCCCCCGATCTCTACTGCTGCACCGACCACGGCCACACCCGGGCCGGCGTCCAGGCATGCCCGTGTCCGCCGAGGGTGACCGGCTGCGTGTCCGCGGGGCCGCCGCCCTCCCTCCTCTCCACCCCTTTCCTTTTTATCCGCGCCTCGTCTTCTCCCCTCGCGGGCGGCTGCCACACGCGCAGCCCCCGCTGCAACCACAGCCGGGCCCCTTGCCAGTAAATCCAGGCCGCCGTGCGGTGGGGCATGTAGCCGTAGGCCAGTAGGGTGGCCAGCGAGCCCCGCTCGGAGCGGGCGGACGCGGACGGAGTGGTGGGGGCCGACTTTTTTGATGATGGGGGTGCCGGCCTCCCTCCTGCTCCTGCTTCTCCTTCCCCGCCCACCCCGTCGCAAGCCGCGTCCAGGGACGCGTCGAAGCACCGCCCCAGTACGGGGTGGTCCACGCCCACAGCGACATGCAGGCGGTGGCCGGGCGGGGTGGCGGATAGGAGCCTGAGGAGGAAACACGGTGGAGAGAGAGAGAGAGAGAGAGAGAGAGAGAAAGGGGGGGCGAGGGGGGTGAGAGGATGGAGGAGGATGGTTCGGGGCCTTTCTCTCTGCGCGTGCCGCCGCCGTTTACTCTCTCCTCCTCTCCCCGAAAACACGCACCACGTCGCCTCCATGTCCATGAAAGGCGACACGTGCAAGCATTTCGTCACTTTGTCCCCGCGCGGGTCGAAGGCGAAGTGCACGCGGGCGCCCCAGGGCGTGTTTGTGACGACCGCCAGCGCGCGGGCGGGCGGGGTGGGCGGGAGAGGGGCAGGCGGCGGCGCGCTGCTGCCCCCCCCCTCCCTCGCCTCCTCACTCCCGTCCCACACGTAGTACACGGAGATCGGGTTCTGGGCGTAGCCCGCGGCGGGCGGGGAGGTGAGGACCCACACGGGCAGCGGAGGGCGGCCGCCTGCCCCCTTCCCTGCCACCACCCCGGCCGCCGCCCTGGCCTCATCCGCGCTCAGGTGGTCGCCCGCCGCGCCGGAGGGGCCCCACCAGGCGGGCGGGGCGTTCAGGTTGACCAGGGCGGTGCGGACGGGGTATCTGGAGTGCGAGGGAGCGTGTGAGAGAGGGAAGGGGCGTCGAGAGAAAGAGGAGGGTCCCCATGCTGGAGAGAAAAGACGCGCGCGCTCCTGCTCTCTTTTCTCTTGCCCTACCTGAACGCGTGCTTGACGGGCTTGCGCCGGACATGCCGCACCGTGCCGGTGTAGTATCTCACAGCCGAGGACGGGTCCGGCGACGGCGGCTCGCCGAGGGCGGCCGTGCGGGCGGCGGCCAGCAGGGCAAGCGGCAGGTCCAGCAGCAGGCGGCCGAGCGCGGTGGCCATGCACGTGAGGAGGGACGCCACCATCGCGGCCGTGACCAGGGAGCCGGTCAGCGGGTGGGTGGAGCATGGCAGCTTGAGAGAGACAGGGCAGGCCATGGGGCGCTGTGCGCAGGAGGAGGGATGCGGAAGGGAATTCGCGACTCTGTGTAAAGGACGAGGCGCGCTCTGACCACTTCTCCTCTCTTTTTTCCGCCCGCCCCGCCGTACGCCGTGCGCCCCGCCCCGCCGTCTCGAAGATGGCCCCCAGCATCCGCCTCCTCTCGCTGACCGAGCAGGTCAGCACCGCCGGTCAGGTGGTCAACACCATCGAGCTGGGCGTGCCGGGCGCGGCGGCGGTGAGTTTTTTTTCCCGAAAGGGAGTGCGGTCGATTTGGCTCTCCCCGAACCAACCTCGACCTCTCTCACCCCCCTCCTCGTTTTCTCCTCCTCCTCTCGAAAAAGGTCACCCTCACCAAGCGCACCCCCGACCCTTCCGGCGTCGTCCTCCTCACCGCCCGCGGCCCCGGCTGGGCGGCCTCCCACCACACCGGCTCCAAGGACAGCGCGCTCGCCCTGACCAGGCGGGGCGTCGCGGGCGGGGCGCTCACCGTGCGCCAGGCCATCCCGGCGGGGCGCTGGTTCCTGGTCCCCAACCCGGCCGCCCGGTGGGTGCGGCGGGTGGGCCACGGGGAGGGCGGCGGGGCTGACGTGGTTAGCCTGGAGCTGGACGCGCTGGCCCGGCGCGCGGGCGCGTCGCAGACTTTTTACAGCGGGGGCGGGCTCAAGGCCGGCCTGGGCGTGTCCGCCTCGTCCGGCGGCGGCCGGGCGTACAGCCTGTGCGCCCGCCAGAAGCTGAAACGGGGTGCGGCGGGCCCCCTGCACAGTATTGGCGGGGCGTACTCCAGCGTGGCGGGGCCCGAGCTGACGGCCAAATTCCGGCCGGGGAAGGGTGTGTTTGGGCGCCTCGTCTTCTGGCCGCACACGGGCGTCGCGGCCCTGTCTGCCTACGCGT
>Ga0315273_10012140_pt1 | contig 11028 bp, 9 predicted proteins | sample YL17G02_0_MG_FD_205753 | JGI IMG/M metagenome (GOLD analysis project Ga0315273, IMG submission 205753) | Sediment microbial communities from Yellowstone Lake, YNP, Wyoming, USA - YL17G02_0 | ecosystem: Environmental > Aquatic > Freshwater > Lake > Sediment | place: USA: Wyoming | collected...
AGCCGAACTGCACCCGCATAAGGTCGAGCCCGATAGCGTGCCGGTCGTCCTTGTCGAGGCCGCGCAGCCAATCGAGCACCGGCGCCCGGCCCGCTTCCGTGCGGTAAAACCGAACCGGTTTCTCGGGGGTTTGTTCTTTACCTAGGGCGTCTCACAATTCCAGGATGTACAACAAGTGATACACTGTCAACTTTCGCCTTGGAGCCTATTCGTTCCGGTTTCCCCGTGTTGTCAGTATTCTTCTTCCGCGGTTTGAATTCCCTCCCGGTTATCATCTGCCCCCTGCCATCCGCGTGCGCTTCTTGCGTCAACTGGAAGCCTCGGTTCGCCCTGGAGGTCTCCTCCAGTCTTCCTGTGTGACGCTGCGCCCGTTTCCTGGCCCATCGGAGGCATACCCAAAAGGGAAACGCAAACGAAGGAGAAAGACCATGACAACCACAACCGAAACCCAGACCAAGCCGAAACAGGTTCCCGATTTCCACATCTTTGAGAGCGCTGACGGCCAGAGAGGCGGCAAGCCCGCAGGCGCCGTATTAGTGCACAAGGAGGGCAAGAGTATCCCTCTGCTGATCGGCGGCAAACGCTATGCGGTTTTCCCGCCCAAGGCGAAGACGGCACAGCCGGAGTTGCCGCTTGATTCTCGGAATGGCCTGTAGGACTCTCGGAAAGGCCCATGGGAGGTGATGACTCCCAGAAGCTCAGGCCCTGGAGGGGAATATGCTCCCATCCAGGGCGCAGCAAACCTCCGGCTCACAGCAAATCAACGCTGTAAAGGAAAACTGCGGTGGGGATCTCGCCGGGTGCCACTTTCCCCGCCAGCCGGGTCATGGCTCAGTTACAGACTGCCTGGGTCATTTTTGGAAAGCAGACCTGGGTCACTTTTCGCAACCGCTAAAGCACAACCACAATGTGGGGATTCAGCGGCTTTGCAAATCCGCACAGGACCGCCTTAGCGCCATGGAGCAGTACGATCCGGACGAGATTCTTACGCTCCGGCTTTCGGGCGCCGAACGAGTTTGGGGAATTTTGGCAGACGGCATTTGCACGCTGGTCTGGTGGGATCCCGAACACCAGGTCTGTCCATCGCATGTAGATTAGAATCGCTCACGATTCGAGGCGGCCGACGTATGGCTGCCAGATTCCTGACGCTTTCGAACGCCCCTCCTCCACTCGGGTGAGCTTCGCGATGTGGTTTTGGCGGCGGAGGCTCCCGCTTCCTGGGTGCGGGCGATTGTCCTCAACAACACTCTCCGCCGCGTGGAGAATCCCGCGAGGATGTCCTATATCGGCGTTCTCAACCGGCTCTTGCCGGCTCCGGACGCACTCCAGGAAGTTGCCGGCGCGATCGGCGCGAACCTTCTCGTCCACCAGGGCTTTCCCCTTCAACTCCACCACCGAGGTCCGCTTTTTGGGCTCCGCAATCAATTCCCATCCGCCCGTGTCCACGATCAGCGTCGCATCCGTGCCGGTGAAGGCCACGCCGTGCTCGCGCCGGTCGGGTCCGAGACCGCACTGCACCTGGTGTTCCCATATCAGGGTATAGGAAGGGAAATCGTAAACCGTGATCTGCGTGTCCGGCGTTTCGGTATTATCTTTCAGGACGTACTTCCCGCCCGAAGACACAACGCTCTTGGGCCACTCCGGGCCCATGGCCCACAATGCGATATTGATCAGGTGCACGCCCCAGTCGGTCATCAATCCGCCGGCGTAATCCCAGAACCATCGGAAGTTGAAATGGAACCGGTTCTTGTTGAATGGCCGTTGCGCAGCCGGGCCCAGCCACATATCGTAGTCAACGCCCGCCGGGACCGGCTCGTCGGCGGGAGCGCCGCAGTCGGTGACCCAGTCGAGGTAAGCCCAGCAGCGCACCTGCCTGATTTTGCCCAGCTTTCCCGACTGGACCATCCCGACGGCCTCCCGGCAGTGCTGCCCGCTGCGCCAGTGGGTCCCCATCTGGACGACGCGGGCGTGCTCACGGGCAATGTCGCGAATGACGCGGCCATCGTCGATGCTCGTGGCGAGAGGCTTCTCGACGTACACGTCTTTGCCGGCCTGGCACGCTGCAATCGTCGGCAAGGCGTGCCAGTGGTCGGGCGTGCACACCGGGCACACGTCGATATCCTTTTGATCGACGACACGGCGAAAGTCTTTCACCGCCGCCGGCTTTTTGCCTCGCAGCGATTCCAGGCGAGCGGCGGTTTTGGCGATCCGCGAATCGTCCGCGTCGCAAAACATTGCGATCTCCGTCTCGGAATGGGCCAAGAAAGCGTTGGTATCGGCAACCGAGATACCACCGCATCCGATCAAGCCGACGCGGATGCGATCGCTCGGCGGAACGGCGAGCGCGCGACTGGCCGCGGCTCGCGGCCCGTGCGCTTCCGATTCGCGCGAAGAGCGACGCTTTGACCGCGGCACTCCCAGGTGAGAGCCGCTCCCCGCCCAGAGGGCAGCCGGTCGCGGCTCCGTAATGCGCCCGTTTTCAGAACGAGTAGCGCAGGCTCAACTGCAATTGGCGGTCGCTGCTCTTCGACGTAACGGTACCGAACGCGCCGCTGCGCGGATCGGCGCTGGCGCCGCCCCAGTTGGGATGGTTCAGCCAGTTATAGGTCTCAAAACGGAACTGCACGCGCTGCCTTTCGGTGATCGAAAACTCCTTGAACAGCGCCAGATTCCAGTTCTGAAAACCGGCGTTGTAGATTGTATTCCGTGTTTGGTTGCCGAAAGTCCCGGCGCCCGGCGCGGTGAAAATGGGCGATCCGTCCGCATTCTTAACCCGGAACAGGTAATTGCCGTCTCCCGTCGCGTAAGAGAACCGCCGGTCCCCGCGCGCAACAGTCGCATCCGCGTTTTTATTCCAATACTGCGAGCCGCTCCCCGGACCGACTCCCGCGAAGTCGTCGGCGCTGGTAACGGTGAACGGAGTGCCGGTCTGGAATTGCGTTACCCCGGTAAGTTGCCATCCGCCCAGCAGCTTTCCACTGAGCTTCGAACGGTCTTTGAACAGCGGCACGGCGTAGACGAAATTGATCACCACGACGTGCCGTGTGTCGTAGGTCGCCGGACCCCAGAAGTTTCGGTCGTCGAAGTTGTTTGGCAGCAGCTCCCGATAGTTGGAGGAGTTGTCGTCGCTCTTGGAAAGGGTGTAGGCGAATCCAAACGCGAGTCCCTTGGTGAAACGCCGGTTGAGCCCGATCTGCAGGCCGTTATAACGGGAATTGGCCGCATTCTCGCCCATCCGCAAAGGCCCCAGGCCTTTATACGGGCGTAACACGTCGGGGTTGACGCCGGGATTGGCCTGGACTGTTCCGGGCAGCAACTGATTGATGTTGCGCTCCCGTTCCAGCCAGAAACCGCGCCGGCCGACATAGCCGACCTCGAGCGTAGTTTCGAATCCCACAGCCCGTTCGAAAGTAAGATTCCAGGCCCATGAGGTGGGGTTCTTATAAACCGGGTCGCGCGTCGTGACGTTGAGCGGGAAGAACGACTGCTTTCCCCCGCTCGGGTTGTCCACCGACGCGTTCGCTATCGAGACCATTGGCTGAAGCGGAGGATTTCCACCCGGGAAGACCGAACCGCCGACGATCTGCCGGTTCACGAAACTGCCGATGCCGGAGCGGATGACGGTTTTCGGACCGATCTGGTAGGCAACGCCCACACGGGGCTGGAAATCGCGGTAATGGGTCTGCGAGTATTCTTTGCGCACGCCCCGGAAGAGACGATCGAACTCCTTGTTCGACGCCAGCGCAACCCGGCCTTTGGCCGAATCGGGCCAGCCCTCGCCCGGGATGACGAGTCCGTTGTAACGGTCGCCGCTCAGTACAAAGCCGGTGGCTCGGTCCTGAACCGCCGCCTGGCTGGGGTCGTAAAACCGCGGATCGAACATCACCATGTTGCGCCAGAGGCTGTAGAACGGCTGGAAAATGCTGTGGCGCAGTCCGAGTTCGAGGCGCAGTTTGGAGGTGGCCTTCCAGGAATCCTGGACGAAATACTCTACCAGGTAGCTCCGGTAGGGCGTATAGGATCGCGAGCCGATCTCCGCGTACGTCGTAAACAGACCGGTCACCGCGTTCGCGACCGCCAGACCGGTTCCCGGCGCGCCGCTCCGCGTGTCGTCGAAGATGAACCGTCCATTCTGATTGTTCGTGCCGCCCGGCACGCCCTGCACGTTGATCTGGTCGAAGTCGTTCTCGCCGCCCCGCTCGTACGAAAACCCCGCCTTGAAGGTGTGGCCGCCGTGAATCTTCGTCACGTTGTCGGAAGCGACGTAGACCGGCCCGGTGGAGGACGCAGGATAGGGTCCGCCGTCCACGCTCACAAAACCGGCGATATCGATGGTCGGAATCTTGTCGTAGATTTCCTTATCCGCCGGGAATAGATAGGGGTAGTTAATGCCGTAAGTGCTCCGGCGGTAGCGATCCCCGCGCGTGTCCACTTGAATGTAATTGCGCTCTATCGCGGTGGTAAGAATCAACTCGTTGACCAGGCTGGGCGTAACCGTCCAGGTGTAGCTCAACGAGTAGGTTTGATTCGGACGCGAGCGCGTCTGCGGGGCGCGGTCCGTATTGGTCCGGAAAGCCGCGGCTTCGTCGAACTCATGCCGCTGGTTGCGGAAACGGAGGTAGTGCTTCTCCGCCGGATTAACGTCGATCGATATCGTGTCCAGCCGTTGGTTCTGCCACTGCGGACGCGCCGCGATATAGTTCGCCGTGCCTAGGATATAGCCCGGCACCGCAGCCGGAAAGGCGTTCAACAGCGCAAGCCCGTTGGGGCTCAATTGGCTTTGCGGAATCACATTGTTCGGGTACGGCTGGTTGCTGGCGGGATCTCTTATCGCCCGCACCCTGCCGAAGAACGTGTTCGCCGGATTGAGCAGTTCGCTAAAGTCCCCTCTGCGCATTGCGCCCGACGGCACCGTCCCACTCGCCGTCACCTCCTGTCGAAACCGCGTGTACTCCTGGGCAACCAGGAAGAACAGCTTGTTGCGGTCCTTGTTCCAGTGGCGCGGAATATACACCGGACCGCCGAACACGAATCCGAACTGGTTGAAGCGGAACGCCTCGGGATTGCCGCTGATCGAGGGTTGCCCGACCGTGCGGTTGCGGACCCAGGTGTTGGCGTTCAATGCCGAATTGCGGAAGTAGTCGTACAGGCTCCCATGGAATATCTTCGTGCCGCTCTTCGTTACGATCCGGATCTGGCCGCCGTCCGTGCGCCCGTATTCCGCATTGTAGTTGGTGGTCAGAATCTGGATTTCCTGCACGGTGTCCATCTGGCTGACCCCCACCTGCGAGTCGTTGGCGCGCGTGCGCGTGGCCACCGCGCCATCCATCGTGATCAGGTTGTGTTCGGTGCGCGAGCCGTTGATGCTCAGCCCGCCGCTGGTCTCGGTGAAGTTGAAGCCCTGCAGGGATCCGCCTCTGACGCCCGCCTTGAGGAGCGCCAGGAACAGCGGGTTGCGGCCATTCAATTGCATATTGTCGAGCAGGTTGGATTCGATCAGCTTGCCCACCGTTGCCGATTCGGATTGAACCTGCGCAACCGAGGCCACAACCTGGACCGACTCCGTGAGGGCGCCAACCTCTAGCGCGATATCCACGGTCGCTGCAAGGTTGGGATCGAGCTTGTTCCGGGTCTTCAGGAATCGTTTGAAACCGGTAGCCTCCACGCTCACGGTGTAGTAGCCGGAGGGAAGGACGGAAACGACGTAGTACCCGGTCTCATTGCTGGTAGTCCGCCGCTGAACTCCTGTGCCTTCGTTCGTGACCACAACAGCCGCGTTCGGGACCGCGGAGGCCGTGGCATCCTTCAGAAAGCCGGAGATCGAGCTGGTGTCGGACTGGGCGAATGAAACGAGCGAAAACGCGAGCGCTGCTGCGGTGAGTAGCGCGACGCGCACACAACAAATAAGCGTACTCATATCTGCACCTCCCGCAGCGAGTATACCACGGTGTCAAGGCTACTTCAATTATCACTGCAAAAGGCCAGGCAATTCAGACATTGGGGGGAAGCGTTGGAACCCCAAGAAATCAAAGGGGGTTGCAAAAAGAATGTGAGGGGAAGAATATTTCTTTGGGCGGGGGAGAACGAGCGTCTATCCACTTCGGGTCCGATACGGTGTAGGGGTGTTGGGAAGGCCGCCAATAGCTCTCGTGGTGGCAGGCGGCCGGTCTGGGCCACACCCAGGGTCCTCAACGGGCTGGGTGGGTAAGACTACTGTCTGACTTGCAGCAACTATCACGCGGTACCGGGCAACACCGAAAGCCTCCGCGTATTCCGCTTTCGGGTGACTCGGCTGTGGCGGCAGGTTCTGATCCGTCGCGGCCAGAGGCACAACCTGAATTGGGCGCGAATGCGTCGCCTGGAGGAACGATGGATCCCGAGTCCGCGCGTCCTACATCCTTACCCCAGAGTTCGCTTTGACGTCACTCATCCAAGATAAGAGCCTCGCGGTGATGCCGCCCGTGGGGATCTGTGCGGGGGGTATCGGGCGACCGATATCCCTGCCGCGACCCGGACAACGGCTTGAGTCTTGGCGACAGACAGGCCGCCGTCGATCAACTGGTCGGCGAGATCAGCGTCTCACGCCAGCGGCTGGGTGCCGGGAGTGGTTGGACGTGCTGCCCCAGACGACGACCGCCCAGAAGAGCAGCACCAATGCGTTGGGAGGCGAGTCAACGTGAGTGTGATGAGTCCTCTTTTTTGGCGCGACGTTCTCAAGCCGCCGCGGCCGCCCGCGCTCGGGCCAGCATCGGGCGGAGGAAAAGGTTCACCAGCACCATGATCACGGAGAATGCCGGTACCACGAGCAATGCGGTCTTGAGCCGCTGGTCGTCGCCAGCGGCGATTCCGCCGATAATCTTCGAGCTCACCGCAAGCCCAATCCACCCGGACGTAATCACGATCCCCATCGCGGTGGCGGTGGCTTTGGGGAAAGCATCACCAGTCATGGCCAGCGTAGTCGGGAACACCGGCGCCATCGCCAGTCCGGCGCAGAACACCGCAATCCAAGCGACCGTCGGGTCGCTGCTTTGCAGCGCCAGGTACGTCGTGACGGCCATTAGAACCGAGGCGGCCAGCGTCACCGTCGGCGCCGCGACGTTGATCAGAATCCGGGCAACCACGGCGCGGCCGATCAGCATCCCGAGCGCGAAGCCCAGGGAAAGAATGGTCAGGGCCTGGCTTTCCGAGACGCCTTGCGCGACCAGGTGCTTGGCGAGCCAATTCCAGACCCCCACCTCGCAGGCGGTATAGAGGAACAGAAACAGCGAGAAAAGGTATAGCGGCGGCCTGCCAAGAACCACGCCCATTTCAGAGAATCTGAACCCGCGCTGGCCGCTGGGCGGAGGCATGGCCGTTGCCCCGTGTATCAGCAAGGTCGCTGCCGTCAGCGCCGCTACCACGTAGCACAGGTCCACTCCATTCCCTGCCAGGAAGTTCGCGGCAAGGAAGGGAGTCAGCAATCCGCCCAATCCAAACGAGAAGGTCAGCAGGTTGAGCGTGGTCCCCCGCCGCTCTGGGTTTATGTCGCTTACCATCGCCATGGCTGCAGTCACGAGGGTCCCGCCTCCCAGACCGAGGAGGAACATAAAGGCCATGATTTGTCCGTAGCCGGCGGCGTTCGGCAGCGCGAAAAGCGCAATCCCGATCAGCACCAGCGCCAGCAACAGGCCGGTCTTCTTGCCTTTGTTGTCTACCAGCGGCCCGGCCGCCAGAGATGCGACGATGAGTCCCAACGCCTGTGCGAAGGCGATGTTCCCGCTCCGTTCCGGAGTCAGGCCAAAACGCGCCGAAAGGTTGGGCAGCAGCGTGCCCAGCATCGAGGCGATCATGCCGTAGACGAGGATCGCCAGAATCGCCGCAACAATGAGCCGGCTCGATTTCACAGTCGCCATAAAAGTCCTCCGCACTGAAGACCGCGGCCCTGAGCCCCGAATCCCGGTTGCGGTCATCGATCTTACCAGAATTACTCAGGGAAAGCGATACTTGCCGGTGTTCTCGTCCCCGTAGGCCTCCTTGTTGTTGCGGTGGGAAAGCGTGGGGAGGCGTTCGGAGACAGCCGCCTCCTGACCGATGGGAACTGGGGCAATCGCCTTCGCTTTGCCGAGGACCGCCTCGATGAAGTAATGCCGGTCTGGTGGATCAGCAGATCGGTGGAGATGCCGCTCCAGTTGTCCCACTAGAGTCTCCACCGATAGTAGCGCCGCTTTTCAAAGGGCCTCTCTTCGGCGGGGCCGCGGAACATGTGGTGTTCGGCTCTCAACTCAATCGCAAACGCCCGGCGGGAGCAACGGCCCAGAACTCCTGGAGGGCGGACGATTACGGGACATCAGGCGAATTTCCAGCCCTTCCGGAAGTGGGGCCTAACGTGTTTGTTCGCCTCACTGTTGTTCGTGAACCGCATCTTCTGGGGGTCCCAATCGAGTTTGCCCGCAAACTTCATGGCGATGACACCCAGAAGCATCCATTGAACGAACGGCCCCGCCACGCTGAAGTTGGAGCAGGCGGCTTCGCCGCCTTTGCAGGGGCGAATCCAATCCGCGTAGTGGCCGGGTGATCGCGTCAATAGCGGCGGAGGCAGCTTGTAATCCTTCATCTTCGCGGCGGGGACGAGGCGGACGCCGTCGCCCAGGCAACCGATCGTGACCATGCCCTTCTCGCCGATAAACAAGCTGCCGTTGACATCCTTGTCACCCACCAGCTCACCTTGCGGGACGCCCGGGAATTCCGGCTGTCGGGTCATCGAGTCGTACCAGAAGATCTTGACCGGGGGCATCGCGCCACGGGCTGGAAAATCGAAGCGAATCACCGTCTTGCCGGGGAACGTATGCTGCGACTTGCCCTCCTGCTTCACGCATTCCACGCTCACCGGCGCGGTCAGGCGCATGGCCATGTTCGCGATACCGAGGATGTGGCAGGCCATGTCGCCGATCGCGCCGCAACCGAAATCCGGGTAGCCACGCCAGTTGATCGGGATGTACGCGGGGCTGAACGGACGGTGTTCCGCGCCGCCGAGCCAGACCTCCCAGTCGAGCGCCGGAGGCACCGGACCTTCCTTGGGGACCACCCCCGGGCCTTGCGGCCAGTAGCGGCCCGGACGATCCGTCCACGCATGAACCTCGGTCACATTGCCGATGTCCCCGCTCCAGACGATCTCACAGCACTGCCTCGCGCCCACGCTCGAGTACCCCTGGTTGCCCATCTGCGTGGCGACGCCATACTTTTCGGCTGCCTTGGTCAACTCGTGGGCCTCCCACACCGAGTGCGTGAGCGGCTTCTGACAATAGACGTGCTTGCCCCGTTCCATCGCCCACATGGCCGCTGTAGCATGTATATGGTCCGGCGTCGAAACGGTAACCGCATCGATGTTCCTTGACTCTCTGTCGAACATCCTGCGAAAGTCTTTGTACTTCGGCACCTTCGGAAATCGGTTGAAAGTTCGCTCGGCGCGGTTGTCGTCCGGGTCGGCCAGAGCGACAATGTTCTCGGACGAACAGCCCATGATGTCGCTGTACCCTTTGCCGCCAGCGCCGATCGCGGCGATGTTCAGCTTTTCATTCGGCGATTTGTAGCCGAGATGTTTCAGCGAGTTGACGCTGCCGAAGCCCCCAGTCGGAACCACTCCGGCAAGCAGAGTGCCGAAGAAGAAGTGCCGTCTTGTCGTGCCGTGTTGTGCCATAGTGACGAATACCTCCGCTTGGATTAAGCCAGGATTTCCATTTTCGCGTCCTGGATGCTTGTAGTATACATCCAAGCGCCTCCGTTGCGGCCGCATTTTAACGGGAATTTCCATTTTCCAACTGCTCCGCCTTTTCGTCGGCAATGATTCGTTCCTGGCAACCGTCCTATTCGGCGACATCGGGAATCCACCGGATCGCGAGTTGCCGTCGGCGGTTGACTACGACCTGTGGCTCGGCCCGGCCCCGGGACGACCTTTCGGCGGTTGCTGCACCGCCGGAGCCGAGCAGGATTGCCGTCGCAAGAAACGGGAGTAGAAGACCATGCTCAGGGTGAAGGCGAGAACCCGAATCGTGGTCAGGATCACCTGAGCCTGCCCGCGGCCCTGATGCGCCGAAGGCTTCTGGAGGTGGCAGTCGGTAGGGATGGTCTGGAACACCTCGGTATCAATCGACCAGCGGCTACGGCCCGATGGATGGATGAAGGTGGGCGGAAGGGAGCCGAGTTCCAGGTTACTGGGATAGAAGTGGGTGCCTTGTTCCCGGAAGACCTCTTTGCCGGTGCGTCTTTTGCCGGTTGAGTTGTGAACCACGAGGGTCCGGTTCTTTCTCTGGGTGCGAACGGTCTTGACGATGCGAACCTTCCGTTCGGCCACCGGCCAGTACACTTCCGGCACAGGCCAGAGCTGGAAGTCCTGGCGGTCATCGGTCTGCTAGTAGTCCGGCTTGCCACCGGTGGAGCGTTCCGCTTCGGCCAACAGTTCCGGTTGGGTTTCCTTGAGGTGGATCACCCACTCCAGACGCGGCGCCTCCATGGCTCGGAGGAAAGGAGTTTGCAGATACATGGCATCGGCAACCAAGATATCGATGAAGCGGCGGCCCCATGGTTCGATCAGATCCTGCAGCAGAGCCAGCGTGCAGGCAACCTCCGTCTCCCCGTTCTTTTGGAAGCGGATGCCCAGCGGGATGGGGAAGGGAGCGCTGACCACGGTGATGGCGCACATGCGGTGGTAGTACTGAATGTCTTCGCGCCATTCCCCATCCACTTTGTGCGCGACCTTGCGCTCCATCCGGAATTGGGCCTCCTCAGCAGAATCTGTGGGTTGATTCCGGTTCCGGGAGTCTCCCCAGGTTGTGATACAGGGCAGTTTCCATCGCGTTGTAGGTGCGGAAGCCGTAGGATCGTCTGGTAACCACTCGGATTTTGTTGTTGAGGCCTTCGACGGCGCCGTTGGAGATCTCTCCCTTGGCTCGAAACCAGTTCAAGATGAGCGGTTCGTGGGCGCGCAGCATCCGAGCCACCCTCTTCATCGGTTCGAGGCGGCTGCGCATGGCGCGGAAACACCAGCACTTT